>Ga0181529_10000417_pt1 | contig 62541 bp, 61 predicted proteins | sample PEATcosm2014_Bin_36_FD_119763 | JGI IMG/M metagenome (GOLD analysis project Ga0181529, IMG submission 119763) | Peatland microbial communities from MTU Mesocosm Facility, Houghton, MI, USA - PEATcosm2014_Bin10_30_metaG | ecosystem: Environmental > Terrestrial > Soil > Wetlands > Peat | place...
ATCTGCTGGGCATGGCGTTCGGTCCGTAGAGCAAAGCCCATCCTCCACCTACCTTGGTGGATAATATCGGATTACGCTCCTGTTTGCTTCCGGCTCTGCCGGGTTAGGGAGCGGTCTTGCGGCCATTGCGTAGCGAGGTCTTAGTTGGCCCTCACAAGTGTGACCGGCCGCTCGCGCGCCTGGCGCCAGGTTGTGATCGAAGTTACGCCGTAGTTCCATACCGCACCGACGGCCAGCCCGGCTGCGCCAGCGAGATACCAGGACACTCCGGCGTCCTTGATGAACTGCGCAATCCGAATGTTGATGACTGCGCCGACGAAGCAAGCGGCATAAAACGTCAGCAGGCCTGTGGCCACGCGCCGGCCTCGCAGGCGGCGGTCGCGGTAAGTCAGGCTGTTGTTCACGAAGAAGTTGGCAGTCATGACGACAAAGGTCGTGATAGCCTGCGCCACCGAGAACTGCATCTTCAGAACGGAGAAAAGCAGATAAAGCACACCGATCGAAAACAGCATTCCCACCGCGCCCACCATGCTAAAGATGAGAAACCGGGGAGGGATCAGATTGCCGAAGGTCTTATCGAGCAGCAACTGTAAGTACTCGATGCCGACGAGTATGTCCAGCTTGCTCGTTCCCCGCATGCGTTTGCGGAAGGTGTAAGGCACTTCCGCGAAGCGGACCGGACGCCGCGCGGACGCTACCAGGTCGAGGAGGATCTTGAATCCCGTGCCGGAAGCGGAGTGAATCACTTCGTCCAGAAACTTTCTATCGATTACGAAGAAGCCGCTCATCGGATCGCTGAGATCGGCGTGCGACACGGTCCGGCTCAGCTGCCGGCCAAGCTGGCTGAGGCGGACGCGATTGTCCGCGAACTCGCCCATCCCGCCACCCTCTTTGTTGCGAGTGGCAACCACCAGGTCGAGTTTTCCCTCTTTGAGTTCGCTCAGCATGGTGGGCAGAATCCGCTCGTCATGCTGCAGGTCGGCGTCCATTACGGCGATATAGGGTGTCGCAGTCGCTAGCATGCCTTCCAGGCAGGCCGAAGAAAGGCCGCGACGGCCAATGCGCTGCAGGACGCGCACGCGGGCGTTCGTCCGTGAGATCTCGCGGATCGCGGCCGCCGTCCCGTCCGGCGAATCGTCGTCGACGAAAATGACTTCGTATTCGATTCCTTCGAGCGTCTGCCGCAGGCTCTCCAGCAGAGGATCGATGTTATCCCGCTCCTTAAAAGTGGGAATCACAATCGCCAACTCCACGGGCACCGTCGCCTGGCTTGGCGGCCTCATTGTCCGCTCGGGAATCGTGCCGCTATTTCGTGGGTCGGCCAATGAACCGCTCGCCTGCAACAATCTCAAGGCTATCCGTACCGATTATCCCGCCGGAACATTGGCCGTGCAACCCGTTTTGGGTGCGCGATATGAGAATGGAGTGAACAACGGGCCAGCTCAAGAGGCTGCTGAAGAAGTCCCCTCAGCTTTTCTTTGCCGCGTCACGCCGCGGATGCTTCGCGGAGTTGAACAATCGTCGATCCCGTAGCTGCACGGGAAGCGAGCGGCCCATTTTGGGAGAGACTCGGCCCAGGAAGAAAAACCGAGACGACGCTCGGCTCAGCCGGCTCGCACAGGCGGCGCCACGAATTGCCGCGACGACTATTCGTACCGCAGCACTTCGGCCGGAGCGATTCTGGTCGCGTTGCGCGCCGGGTACAACGTTGCCAGGAAGCTGACCAGGATGGCCGCGCCGGCGATCCACACTCCATCGAGCCAGTGCGCTTCAAAGGGAACAAAGCTGAGCGAGTAGACGGCTTCATCGAGGCGCACCCAGTGATACTTATCGGCGAAATACGCCAGCGTGTAGCCGCCCACGAGGCCAATGGCGCTGCCCACCACGCCGATCAGCACTCCCTGCAACATGAAAATGCGGCGCACCTGCGCGGTCCGCGCGCCCATCGACATCAGGATGCCGATGTCGCGGTATTTCTCCATCACCATCATTACCAGGGTAATGAAAATATTGAGAGCGGCCACCATGAGAATCAGCCCGATTACGATCATGGCCACGATGCGCTCCATGCGCAGCGCGCCGAGCAGTTGCTTGTTGCGCTCCTGCCACGTGGTCGTCGTGTAGCGGCTGCCAGCCACGCGTTCCACGTCGCGGGCAATCTCGGGCGCGCGGTTCATGTCGTCCACCTTGAGCTCGATCTGGTTGATGACGTCCTCGAGCGACAACGCCTTCTGCGCGGCGGCGATGGAAGTGAACGCCCACATGTCGTCGATGTCGAAAAAGCCGGTCTCGTAAATGCCGCACACCTTGAAGCGCCGGATCGCCGGCCGCGGGCCAAAGGGCGTCAGCTCGCCTTCCGGGCTCACCACAGTAATGTTGTCGTTAACCCGCATGCCCGTGTCTTCGGCCAGCCGCGCGCCCAGCACGATGCCCGGCGGCGACGCATCGGCATTACGAAGCCGGTCCGTCGAGCCCGCTTTCAAACGCCGCAGCGCGTCGCTGATGGCCAGTTCGGAATCCACTTCGACGCCTTTGAGCACCGCGCCATGCGACTGGATCGCGCCGGACAGAAACACCGGCGTGTAGAGCGCGGGCGAAACCGCGGTGACGTGCGGCGTGGCGCGCAGGCGTCCCGCCAGATCGCGCCAGCCGTCGATGCCGTTGTTCAGCTTTTCCGACACATTGATGTGCGCCATCGCGCCCAGCAGGTTGCGCTCCAGCGTGTTGCGGAAACCGGTTGTGACCGCGATGGCGATCACCAGCGACATCACTCCCACCGCCACGCCGAGCACGGAAATCGCGGTGATGACGGAGATCACCGACGCGCCGCGGTGCGCCCGCAAGTAGCGCGCGGCGACGAAAAGCTCAAAACGGTATCGGCTCATGATCTGTCTATGGACTGGGTATGTAATCGCGGCGCCGGCGACCGCTCCCTATGGTCGCGGCTCCGAATCCAGTTCCCGCATCGCGCGCACCAGATCGATTGGGCCTTCCGGCCGCAGCAGCGGGAAGAGAATCACATCGCGGATGGAACGGGAGTTGGTCAGAATCATGGTGAGACGGTCAATGCCGATGCCTTCGCCGCCGGCCGGCGGCATCGCGTAAGAGAGCGCGCGAACGTAATCCTCGTCCATCTGGTGCGCCTCTTCATCGCCGCGCTCGCGCATAGCTATCTGCGAATCAAATCGCCGCCGCTGCTCCTGCGGATCGTTCAGCTCGGTGTATGCGTTGCCGATCTCCATCCCCGCCGCGTAAATCTCGAAGCGCTCGACGAACGCCGGGTCCTCGCGCTTGGTCTTCGAAAGCGGCGAGGTTTCGACCGGGTAATCGTAGATGATCGATGGCTGGATCAGTTTGCTCTCCGCCCGCTGCTCGAAGATGTCGGTCAGCGCCTCCCCTGCGGTGGGCCTGCCGGAATGGCGCCGCAACCACTCGGGATTGGCGACGTCTTCGATCGTTGGTCCGCCTTCGCCTTCCCAGAACCGTACCACGGCTTCGCGCATGGTGTAGCGTTCCAGGTGGCTGAAATCGAGCCGCTGGCCATTATACTCCACTGCCGTCGTGCCGCCCGCATCGAGCGCCGTCTGCTTCAGCAGCGCTTCCGTGAAGTCCATCAGCCCGCGGTAGTCGGTGTAGGCCTGGTAGAACTCCAGCATGGTGAACTCGGGGTTGTGATGCGTGGAGAGGCCTTCGTTACGGAAGTTGCGGTTGATTTCGTACACCCGCTCCAGGCCGCCCACCACCAGCCGTTTCAGGTACAGCTCCGGCGCGATGCGCAGGTACAGGTCGATATCGAGCGTGTTGTGGTGGGTGACGAACGGCCGCGCCGCGGCTCCGCCATACAGCGGCTGCATCATCGGCGTTTCCACTTCGATGAAATCGCGCGCTTCCAATTGCCGCCGCAGCGAGGCGATGATGCGGGCGCGGGTCACGAACACCTTGCGCACTTCCGGGTTGGCGATCAGGTCCAGGTACCGCTGCCGGTAGCGCGTCTCCACGTCCTCCAGTCCGTGCCACTTCTCGGGCATCGAAAGCAGAGTCTTCGAAAGGAACTCCAGCTTTTCCGCGTGGATGCTCAATTCGCCGGTGCGGGTGCGAAAGAGGTAGCCTTCCACGCCGATGATGTCGCCGATATCCAGCATCTTGAAAAGCTGGAAATCGCGCTCGCCCACCGCGTCCTTCTTTACGTAGATCTGCAACCGCTCGCCGTTCTGCTGCAAGTGGGCGAATCCCGCCTTGCCCATGTGGCGGACCGTCATCATGCGCCCGGCCACGCGCACGCGCACCTCGGGCGTCAGCTCTTCGGCGGTCTTGGAGCCGTATGCGCCCAGGATCTCCGGAATGGTGTGGGTGAAGTCGTAGCGCCGCCCGTATGCCCGGTAGCCTAGCGCCTCGATTTCGCGAACGCGCTCCAGGCGCTGCTTGAGTAGGTCGTCTTCCAGCGACAAGAATCTCTCCTGTGAACGAAAACACCTATTATACGGCTACGGTTTGCTGGAATCCTTTGCATCGATTCCTCAAGTGCTAAAATGGTATGGTTCGCCCGGCAAGCTCCTGGGGCGGATTCCGTGTCCTTATATGTCCTGTTGCTGCTGGGCCCTGCTGGTCACTCCGTCGGCATCGGTTCGCTTGAGCCAGATGTTCGTCAAGACGCCGTTTGCCGGCATCCACCAACTCGCGTGGTTCGATTGGGCCATGCTCATCCCTTACTTCACCGTGTTGGTGATTCTCTCCGTCTACGGGATTCACCGCTACGACATCATCCGCACCTATTTCAAATATCGTAAGAAAGCCACTGGCGAGGCACCCCGGCGTTTTGAGAAGCTGCCGCCGGTGACCATCCAGTTACCGCTTTTCAACGAGCGCTACGTCGTCGAGCGCCTGGTGGAGGAAATCGTCAAGATCGAGTACCCCAAGGATCTGCTGCAAATCCAGGTGCTGGACGATTCGACCGACGACACCGCGCCTTTCGCCGGCGCGCTGGTGGAACGCTACCGCGCGCTGGGCTATCCGATCGAATATCATCACCGCACCAACCGCCACGGGTTCAAGGCGGGAGCGTTGCAGGAGGGCCTCGAATCCGCGACCGGTGAATTCGTCGCCGTGTTCGACGCCGACTTTTGCCCGCCGGCCGATTTCCTGATGCGCACCATCCATCACTTCGCCGACCCCAAGGTGGGCGTAGTGCAGACGCGCTGGAGCTACATTAACCGCGATTACAACTTCCTCTCCGAAGTGGAAGCCATGCTCCTGGACGGGCATTTCATTTTGGAGCACGGCGCGCGTTCGCGTGCGGGTTACTTTTTCAACTTCAACGGCACTGCGGGCATCCTGCGCCGCGCCATGATCGACGATGCCGGCGGCTGGCAGCACGACACGCTGACGGAAGATTCCGACCTCAGCTACCGGGCGCAGCTCAAGGGCTGGCGCTTTGTCTATCTACCCGGGCTCGATTGCCCGTCGGAGCTGCCGGTCGATATTCACGGGTTCCAGGTGCAGCAATCGCGCTGGGCCAAGGGACTGACGCAAGTAGCCAAGAAACTGCTGCCGCAACTGATGCGCGCCGACATCCCCAAGCGCGTCAAGGCCGAGGCTTTCCTCCACCTCACTCCCAATATTTCCTACCCGCTGATGATCGTGGTGTCGGCGCTGATGTTGCCGGTGATGATCGTCCGCTTCTATATGGGAATCTGGCAGATGGTCTTCATCGACCTGCCTCTGATCGCGGCGTCCTTCTGGTCAATTTCGGCATTCTACGTGATAGCGCAGCGCGAGTTGCATCCGAAGACCTGGAAGCGGTCCATCCTGATGCTGCCCATGCTGATGGGCGTGGGAGTGGGTCTCACGATTATCAATACGCGCGCCGTGCTGGAAGCGCTATTCGGCGTGGAGACCGCTTTCGTCCGCACACCGAAATACGCCATCGGCGATCGCCCGATGAAACTCGAAGTCAAGAAATACCGGCGGCGCAGCGGCTGGCTGCCCTATGCCGAGATCGTGGTGGGCACGTATTTCCTCGGCATGGTGGTCTTCGCCATCCAGACTTTCAACCTGCTCGCGGTTCCATTTCTGCTGCTCTTCGTCTTCGGCTATTATTGGGCCGGCTTTGGCACACTCTATCAGGAACAGCAGGGCCGCCTGCGCTGGATGAAACAACAGCGCCTGGCTCTCAACGCCGCCCGCCAGGGCTAGTGGGGCTGGTCCCCGAATCGCCAAGACTGCCGGACACACCCGAGACCCAACCCAGGCGGCGGGGCCTGGGACCCATTCAGAGCCACGCGGTCGCCACGCTACCATATGCAGTGGATATGGGGCCCGGACGCGCTCGATCGCGCCGGACCCAAGGAGGCCCGTCCGATGACCACCGGTTTCACCCGTCGTCAATTTGCCCGCGCCGGCGCTGTGGCAAGCTTGGCTGCCGTTCTGCCACGAGGCGTGTTCGCCGCGCCCACGGCCAACCACAAGGCTATCGTCCGAGCCGATGACACAATCGGCCTGGTGCGTCCGGAGTTTCATTCCCACTTCGCCGAGCACCTGGGTTCGTGCGTGTACGGCGGCTTGTGGGTCGGCCCAAAGTCGCCCATCGAAAACGTGGAAGGCTTTCGCAAGGCAGCCGTGGATTACCTGAAGGTACTGGGCGTGCCCGTGCTGCGCTGGCCCGGCGGCTGCTACGCGGACGATTATCATTGGCGGGAAGGCATCGGCCCCGCCGCCCGCCGTCCCAAGCGCGTCAACATCCACTGGGGCAATTACCTCGAGGACAACAGCTTCGGCACCCACGAGTTCATTCGGTTTTGCCGGCTGATCGGCGCCGAACCGTATTTCGCCGCCAACGTCGGATCCGGCTCGCCGCAGGAGATGCGCGACTGGATCGAATATTGCAACTTCCCTTCCGGTAGCGCCCTGGCCGACGAGCGGGCCGCCAACGGATCGCCCGAGCCCTTCCGCGTGAAGTATTGGGGCGTGGGCAACGAGCTGTGGGGCTGCGGCGGCAATTTCCGCCCGGATGGCGCCGGCGCCGAGTTCCGCCGCTTCGCCAGTTACGCGCGCGCCTTCGGCGGCACCGAGCCGTTTCTAGTTGGCTGCGGTCCGAGCGGCAACGACGCCCGCTGGACGCGCGGCTTCATGGACGCGCTGGCCGGCAGCCGTTTGCCCGATGGCTACTCGGTTCACTACTACGAAGGCGGCGACCATCCTCCGCTCGAATTCACGCCGGAGGCCACCGCGGCGCAGCTCAACATCTTCCCGAAAGTCGAGCGGACGATTATCGAGCAGCGCGCGCTGCTCGACACGTACGACCCCGGCCGCAAGATCGGCATCTGCCTGGATGAATGGGGCGTGTGGGACCGCATCCCGCAAAAGGACCAGGATCGCAACGGCGCGTTGTGGCAGCAATCCAGCCTGCGTAGCGCCGTGGCGGCTGGCCTCGGATTGAACATTTTCAATCGCCAGGCCGACAAGCTCTATATGTGCAACATCGCGCAGATGGTCAACGTGCTGCAATCGGTGCTGCTGACCGATGGGCCCGAAGGCAAGAACTGCGTGCGCACCACCACCTATTACGCCTTCATGCTTTTCAAGCCGCACCGCGGCAAGACCGCCGTGCCGGTGGACATGGGAGCGTGGAGCTACGATGGTCCGCCGCTATATGACGGCCAGCCGGGACTTTCCATCTCCGCCTCGCGCAGCGGCTCCGAACTGGTGGTGAGCCTGGTGAATCCGCGCACCGACGCGGACATCGAAGTCGAATGCGTGCTGCGCGGCGCTCGGGCCAGGCAGGGCCGCGCGCAGATCCTGCACGACGCCGATCTCAACGCCTATAACAGCTTCGACCATCCCGACCGCGTGGTGATTCAACCGCACGAGGTTGCCGTGGAACCCGACCGCCTGCGCATCATGCTTCCGGCGATGTCGGTCGCGACGGTGACGCTCGAAGTCGAGTAGCCCGCTTCCGCGTCACTTCAGATAGGCGCGCAGCGCGCTGACCAGGTCGTCGGCGGCCTTGGTCTGTTCATCGGTAGCGGTCCGGTCCTGCGGCAGGACGTGAAAACGGATGTGACCTTCGATCACTTCCGCCATCAATGCATCCATCGCACCTCTGCATGCGGAAATCGTGTGCAGAATGTGGGAGCACTCGTCCTCCTGATCGAGGCCCTTTTCGATCGCCGCAACTTGACCCTTGAGCCGCCGCACGCGGTTGAGCAGCCGTTCCTTCTCATCTATGGTGTGCGCCATATAAAATATTCTTCCAAAAAAGCCTTTACAAGTATACCCCGGTGGGTATAGCCTGAAATTGGGTGGGGATCACCTCCGCCCGAATTCAGCCAGAAAGGAGGCCCTTTTGTTGTCTGACGGCGGTGGCAGTCAGTTGCGCGAACAGCAAGTCGAAACCGAGTCAGCGGAGCCTCCCTCTGCGGCGGCCTCCTCTGTTTTGACTCGATAAGATTCCGCTTCGTCCGCGCTTCTTCCGATTCCAGCCACTTTTCATAGCAGCCCATGATCGCCGCGTGCGAATCATCGGAGGTGTATCCTCCGCACGGGGTGAAGTGTGCCTCCAGGCACTCTGGGCTTGCATTGCCGCTTGACGACCGGGAAGACTGCGTCATGTCAATGAGTCTTCAACTGCGGGAGGAAACGCGCACCAAGGCGCCAATCCGCGTCTCCAGCAAGTGGGCCGCGCAGGCGCTGACCTTCCTGATGGTCTTCGGCCCTGGCTTGATTGTGATGGAGGCCGATAACGACGCAGGCGCGGTCTCCACCTATGTGCAGGCCGGCGCGCAGTATGGGACACGCCTGCTGTGGCTGCTGCTGCTGTTGCTGCCCATCTCATACTTCGTGCAGGAAATGGTGGTGCGGCTGGGCATAGCGACAGGTCAGGGGCACGCTGCCATGATCTACCGCCGGTTCGGAAAGTGGTGGGGGCGGTTTTCGCTGGCCGACTTGCTTCTCGTGAACTTTCTGACGCTGGTGACCGAGTTTGCTGCCATCGCGTTGGCTCTAGGCCGCATGGGCGTCGACCCGATGCTGGGTGTGCCCTTGGCAGCCGTCGCGCTCATCGCCCTCGTGCTGACCGGAAGCTACCGGCGGTGGGAGCGGATCGTCATTTTTCTGTGCCTGCTGGACCTGCTGTGGTTCGTTATCGCCTTTCGCGTGCACCCGCCGGCCGCGGGCGAATTGCTGCGGCGCACGCTGGTGCCGTCGATGCCGCCGGGCGGGATGACGGCCGGCTGGCTGTTCCTGGTGATCGCGACCGTGGGCACCACCATCGCGCCCTGGCAGTTGTTCTTCCAGCAGAGCTGCGTGGCTGACAAGCGGCTTCGCTTCGCGGACCTGAAGTGGGCGCGCCTGGACACGTTTGTGGGCGCCGTTTTTACCATCCTGGTAGCCGGCTGCATGATGCTGGCCGGAAATGCGGCGCTGGTGCGGCACTTCGATTTTGCCGATCCGGCGAAGATGGCCGTGCAGTTGGGTGCGGTTTTGGGACCGTTCACGAAGAACGCGATCCTTTTGCTGATGATCAATGCTGCGGTGTTGGGTACGACCACCATCTCGCTGGCAAGCGCCTGGGCTTACGGCGAGGTGCAGGGCTGGCCGTCCAGCTTGCAGAAACCGGTTCGCGAGGCCCCGGCATTCTACGCCATGTACGGCGTGTGCGTGATGGCGGCCGCGGGGTTGGTGCTGATCCCGCGCGCGCCGCTGCAACTCATCATTCTGAGCGTGCAGGTGCTGGCCGGGCTGATGTTGCCCTCCGCCATCATTTTTCTGCAGCTCTTGTTGAACGACAAAGAAGTTTTGGGCGACCGCTTTGCCAATCGGCCGTGGAACAACGTGGTCAATTGGACCATCGTGGTTCTGCTGTTCGTTCTTTCGCTGTTGTTGGCGGCGCAGGTGGCGGCGCCACAGTGGTTTCCAAATACGTAATCGGGAGAGAGACTGATGAATCGGACTGAACTCAATATCGCGAAGCGCACGGAGCACACGTTCTTTGTGGTGCATCCCCTGGACGACGAACGCGAGCTCAAAGTGGACACCGAGCATATCGGCCGCATGCGGATGACGCCGACGGTGCGCGTCTGCCTGTATGCGCTGCGGGGTTATCTCCTTCTCATGGTGGGGCTGCTCGGCTTTCGAGTGCTCCAGTTGGCAGGGGCAATTCACGGCTGAAGCACGCGTCAGAGGGGCTGATGGCCGCATCAAAAAGAAAGGAGGTGAGACAGATGCGGATGAAAACGATGGCCGCACTGCGCGGCGTGGCCAGGTTCGCAGAGCGCTTCTTCGAGGTGCGCCTGCCACTCGACGGCCTCCTGGGGCTCCGCACCCGGAAGTGACGAAGCGGATGTTGCTACGAATTCGTTGGCTAGGATGAAAAAGACTGAACCAAGACCGGGCGGACCTAGCCCGTCGCGACCGTAAAGCCATTTCCCGGCTCCGGTTCGCCGAGGCTGGGTTTCCCATAACAAACCTGCGGGCGGGAATGCCATGACTGGGGCAATCCGGAAGCGAAGCTTGCGCGCGAGGAATCGCGAAGGCTCCAGCAGCTTCCAACCCCTAGGGATTCTTACAACCCGATGAATGACGACCGCGCAAAAAGCCGCTATGATAGGCAACCACCCATGACTCTATGGAAGGCAACGTTGACGGCCGGGATGGCACTGCTGCTGGTGTCCTTGGCACGCGCTCAACAGACCGATGGCCAAGTGGCAGCCGCAACCGACGGGCGCGCCGCGACGCAGCCGGCCGGGGCGCCCGATGCCACACCGCCGGAGGTGCCCGAGCGCTGGAACCTATATTTCCAGGCAACCTCCATCGGCGATGAGCATGGCACGTTTTACGCGCCGTACACCGGCCCGCTGAGCCTGCAGGACTATCCCGAGCACGACGTCTCGCTGACCACAACTCTGTTTTTCGCGGCTCTCCTCGGTACCAACACGCAACTCATCTTCAATCCGGAGATCGCCGGCGGCAAAGGATTCAGCGGCGTGAGCGGAATCGGCGATCCGCCCAACGGCGAGCTGCCGCGCGTGGCGACCGCGACTCCTAAGCCCTACATCGCGCGCCTCTTCGTGTCCCACGATTTCGGTTTCGGTACCGACAAGGAGAAGGTGGAAAGCGATGCCAATCAGCTCGCTGGCGAACGCCCGGTGACGCGCTACTCCATTTACGCGGGCCGCTTCTCGCTCACTGACTACTTCGATAACAACGAGTACACCCACGATCCGCGCGAGCAGTTCATGGCGTGGGGCGTGATGTACAGCGGCGCATGGGATTACCCGGCCGATACGCGCGGCTACACCTGGGGCCTGGTCCAAGAGCTGCACACGCACAACTGGGCGCTCCGCTACGGCATCGCCGCCGAACCACGCGTGGCCAACGGATCGCAATTCGACCGCCGTCTGTTCCGCGACCACGGCCACACCTTCGAAGCCGAGCGCCGCTACGCGCTGGGCAGCCACGCCGGCACCGTGCGCTTGCTGGGATTCGCCAACCGCGCCGATGCCGGCACCTACGCCACCGCGCTGCGAATGGCCGCCGAAACAGGATCGACGCCGGACGTGGTGGCAACTCGGCGGCCCGGCACGCTGAAGTACGGCGCAGGCGTGAACCTGGAGCAGGAAATCACCGGCGACGTCGGCGTCTTCCTGCGGCTCGGCTGGAACGATGGCAAGACCGAGAGCTTCGCTTTCACCGCCATCGACCGGCTGGCCAGCGGCGGCGTGTCGGTTAAAGGCACGCGTTGGAAACGGAAGCACGACGTGGTTGCCACGTCGCTCACCGCCGGCGGGATCTCAGGCGTGCACGCGGAGTATCTCGCAAACGGCGGGTTGGATTTTCTGATCGGCGATGGCCGTTTGAACTACGCTCCCGAATACGTTTGGGAATCGTATTACAGCGCCCGCGTACTCCCCGGCCTGTATGCGACTTTCGATCTACAGCACGACACCGACCTGGCATTCAATCACGACCGTGGCCCGGTCTGGATTCCGTCCATCCGCTTGCACATGGAATTCGGCCTCAAACCCCGCAAGGCCGAGTGAGCGGGCGCTGGCGTGGCCCAGGCAGTCCTGCCAAGACGTGGAGACCGCGGGGCGGTTGCGGAAAGCCGCGTGCATCCGGAAGAGCCGAGACGACTCGCCTTAGCAGGCCAAACAGCCTGGGCCACGCGCTTAGTGAACGTCACTCGGCGCTGAGCTTGATGAGTTGGGCGGCGTGCTTGAGGGCTTCGGGCGTAAGCGTCTGGCCGGAGAGCATGCGACCGATTTCGCGTGTGCGGCCGGCGTCGTCAAGCTCCTCGACGGTGGCCACTGTGCGGCCGCGCAGCTCTTGCTTGTCGACGCGGTAATGATGATCGGCGAAGGAAGCGATTTGCGGCAGGTGGGTCACGCAGAGCACCTGGGCGGAGGTGGCCAGCTTTTTCAAACGGCGGCCGATGCCTTCCGCCGCGCTGCCGCCCACGCCCGCATCCACTTCATCGAATACCAGGGTGCGCTGCGCTCCGGCATCGCCCGCGCGGCGCGCGGAGGCCAGGCAGGTTTTGAGAGCCAGGGCGATGCGGGAAATCTCGCCGCCGGAAGCCACCTTTTCCAGCGGCCGCGGCTCCTCGCCGGGGTTTGCCGAAACCAGAAACGCCACCGCATCGGCGCCGTGCCCGCTCCACGGGGCGCTGTCGAGTTCCACGCGGAACACGGCGCGCTCCATACCGAGCGGCGCCAGTTCCGCCGCCACGCGTTTCTCGAGTTTGCGCGCGGCGGCGGTGCGGCGCGCGGTCAACTCCGCGGCCCGATTGCCAAATTCGGTGGCCAGCCGCGCCTGTTCGCGCCGCAGCTCTTCCATGCGCTCACCCGCATTCTCGACGGCGGCGATCTGGCGGCGAACCTCCTCCAGAAATTCGAGCACGGCCGCCAGCGACGCGCCGTACTTGCGCTTCAACCGATCCAGCGCGGCCAGGCGCGTCTCCACTTCTTCAAGCCGCTGCGGGTTGGCCTCCAGATTCGAAAGATAATCGCGCAGCGCATAGGCAGCCTCTTGTAGGCTCAGATCGGCGGTTTTCAAGTGCTCGCGCAGGCCTTCGAGCGAAGGGTCGATGCGGCACAACTCTTCGACGCGCTTGGCAGCCTGGCGCGCCAGCGCCAGCGCCGATTGCGGGCTGTCGTACAGCGCGGCATAGGCCGTGGCCGCGGCTTCTTCCAGGCGCTGCACGTTCTGCAACACGCGCCGCTCGCGATCGAGCGCAGCGTCTTCCTCCGGTTGCACCGAGGCGCTTTCGATTTCGCGCCGCTGAAAGGTCCACAGATCGAGCGCGCGCAGCTTCTCCTGCTCGGAGTTTTCCAGTTGTTCGAGGCCAGCCGACGCCGCGCGCCATCCGCGGAAGGCTTCGGCCGCCTGCCCAGTCAGCTCGGCGTTCCCGGCGAAGGCGTCCAGCAGGTCGCGCTGCGCGTCGGCCGAAAACAGAAGTTGTTGTTCGTGTTGCCCGTGGATGTCGGCGAGGCAGGAGGCGAGTTCGCGCAGCAGCGCGACGGCCACCGGCCGGCTGCCGACGAAAGCGCGCGATTTGCCGCTGGCCAGAATTTCGCGCTCGATGAGCAGTTCGCCGTCTTCCGTCTCGAAGTCTGCCGGATCGAGAATCCTGCGCACCGCGGGGTTGTCCCGCACGTCGAAGATGCCGGCTACGCGCGCCTGTGGCTCGCCGGTGCGGATCATGTCGGCCGAAGCGCGTCCGCCGAGCAGCAGCCCCAGCGCGTCCACCACAATCGACTTGCCGCTGCCGGTTTCCCCAGTCAACAGATTCAGCCCTGGGTGAAAACGGACGCGCAGCCGCTCCACCACAGCGTAGTTTTCCACCACCAGCAGCAGCAGCATTCAATCGTGATTATAGCGGCTTGAAGGCATGACGCCATCTAGCCCCGCCTGGGTTCCCCGGAAACGTGGAAGCGCGGCAGGGTGACGCGGGCGGACCGCTCCGTCCGCGCCGCTTCGCCCAGCCGCGCTCCGCCAGACACTCCGTTGGCTGCCGCTCCTACGCCTGCTGCTTGGCTATGGAACCGATAATCGGCAGCACCGGGGTCTTGCCCTGGTAGGTCGTGATCATCAGATACAGCCACACCAGGAGGCACGCCAGACTGTAGAGAAGGTGGATGCTGGATGCGATGAACCACATGTGCAGGATACCAAACAGGATCCCCAGCAAAATGCTGAGTATGATGGATCCCGCGATCCAGGCCACCGAGAAGAAGATGGATTGAAATGCGTGGAAGCGGACGCTCTTGTTCTGGTTGTACGGCGCCAGCACCAGGAAGATGACACCCGTGATGAAACCGAGGACATAACAGAGCGCGCCGGCCACGTTGTCCGTCATCGGCGCAGCGCCAGCCACGGGTGGCGGCGCACCCGCTCCCGGCGGCGGAGCCGCACCTGCGGCGGCACCTACCACAGCGCCACACTTGGGGCAGAACTTTCCTTCAACTTGAGTACCACAGCCTGCACAAAACGGCATCGAACATCCTCCTTAAGAACTCGCAGCAAATCCGGCCAAATAGGCGCAGCCTATTTTCCCAATCCGCCATGCCAGGCGTTCAGGAATTGAGCGGTCCACCCGCCCAGCCACATTACCACAGCCGCGGCGCCATAGGCTAGACCGCCGCGCGCGATCCAGCACCTTGCGGCCGCCTCCGAGGCGGGCCGCTGGCCCTGCGCGAACACAGCGTACCATAGCAGCGCGACGGCTATAGCCAGCGTGCCCAGAGCCAAAACCGGCCCGGCCGGCATAACGCCCCAGGCGGCGCCCAAATCTCCATGAAGTGCCAGCACCGTGCTGCGGGTGAGGCCGCAGGTGGGGCACGGCAGTCCGGTGGCGCGGCGAAAAGCGCAGGCGACGACGATGGGCTTGCCTAAGAAGTAGACCCGATCCAGATCGGCGGACAGCACCAGGCGCGCCAGCGCGGCATCGGCCAGAATGGTCGCGCCAACCACCGCCGCCAGAGGAGACCGCGTGCCAGCCGAATCCATCATACCCCCTGCGGATTGTTGACCACGTAACAGTTCACGGCCTTGTCGTGCAGCGTTTGGCCGCGCTCATCCCATAACGGCCAGAGCATATCGAGCAGCGGCAGGAATGGCACCAGCGACAGCCCTACGCGCACCACCAGGCGGAGGAACGCCGCGCCCTGGGTGAGCAGGTTGCCGGAAGCATCGACGACCTTGATATGCACCACCCCCTGCCCGATGGAGAAGCCGCGCTGCGCAATCAGATACACGCCGTTATACAGGCCGACCAGCAGAGTTGCGACGGGAAACAGCAGGAAGAACATGCAGCACATACTGGCGCCCGCTCCGTGACCGGCCAATGCGGCCATGCTGGCCAGCACCGTTCCAGCGACGAAAAACAGAATTGCCATGCCTACTCCCACCAGCAAACTGTCGATGAGGAAACCGACCACGCGGTTACCCCAACTGGCATATCCACAGGCGAATACGGCTGGGTATGGTCCGGCAGTCGCCGGTTGGATGGGCGGGACCGGCGCCACCGCACTCTGTTGCGCCGCGCCGCAAGCCGGGCAATAGGCCGTGCCCTCGGCCATCGAGGAACCGCAGTTTGGACAGTACATGTGTTTTCGCTTACTGAGGATCTACATTACATCTTTTGCGGGCGGGAGGGAAGAGAAATCAGCGGCCGGGCGAGCCCAGCACGACGAGGGGGAGAATGGCGCCCAAAACGGCGCCGACGATGAGCGCCGAGTTGCCTGCGCCGAGAAACGAAGCCAGCAGTCCGGCTAGCGACCCCAAGCCCGCGCCTACCACCGCGATCATGATTCGTTTGCCCATTGAGAGCGGGGTTTCGCCGCGCGCCGACGGCAGCAAAACCGATCCAGCCTATTTCTTGTCCGGCTGGCCGGTGATGAACACGGTATCGCCCGGATGGACCAGCTTATAGCGTTCGCGGATGAGGATGTCCTGCGCGTTCGCGTCGTTCTGGAGACGGAGGATGTGGTCGCGCTTGCGCTCGATCTCGCGGGCCAACTGGGCGTTGCGCTCCTCTAGGCGCAGGATTTGCTTTTGCCTGGCTAGCACTGCGGGAATGCCCCTGGGGCCGCCAAGGGTCGCCGCGACATAGGTGGCGGCGATCGCGAAGACCACGATATATGCAGTTCGGCCGAGCGGCGCTTTCATCGAACTATGCCCTGGAAGATAATAGTAACACTGCGGCGAAACTCTGCAACGCACTTTTTTCATGACAGACAAAATCTTGGTATTCAGCACCTGCGCTTCCCAGGAGGAAGCCGAAAAGCTGGCCCGGCTGGTGGTGGAGCGGGGGCTGGCGGCGTGTGCCAGCATTGTGCCGAACGTGCACAGCTACTACCGCTGGCAAGGCGCGGTGGAGACGGCGAGCGAGTACATGCTGATGATCAAATCGGCGCGGCCACAGTTCGCGGCCCTCAGCGCCGCCATCGAGCGGGCGCATTCCTACGAAGTGCCGGAAGTGCTGGCGGTGCCCGTGGTGGCGGGGTCCGCTCCTTACCTTGCGTGGCTTGAGGCCAGCCTTGCCGGAGAGAACGAGGGCGCTTCCCAGTGACAGCCGCAAGTCTTTCTGGGCGTCTCGATCCGTGCCTGGCGCTGATCTTCGACATGGATGGGGTGGTGATCGATTCGAATCCGGTGCACCGCGAGGTCTGGGTGGCTTTCAATCGCCGCTATGGCGTGGAAACCACCGAGGCGATGCTGCAACGCATGTACGGCAAGCGCAACGATGAGATTGTGCGCGATTTCTTCGGCGAAGATCTCACCAATGACGAAGTGGCGCGGCGCGGCGCGGAAAAGGAGCGGCTGTACCGCGAGACGATCACCGGCCGGGTGGAGCGGATGCTGGTACCCGGCGTGCAAGCGTTCTTGCGGGAATATCAAGGCGCGCGGATGGCGGTCGCCACCAATGCCGAACCGGAAAATGTGGCGCTGGTATTGGAGAGGGGCAGTATGCGCCCGTATTTTCAAGTGATTGTGGATGGCCACCAGGTCCGAAAGCCGAAGCCGGACCCGGAGATCTACCGCCTGGCGGCGCGTCGGCTGGAGGTTGCCGAGGCGAACTGCATCGTCTTTGAGGACTCGAAATCGGGAGTCCAGGCGGCACACGACGCTGGAATGAGGATAGTAGGGCTGTTAACTACGGAAGATAACTTGCAGAATATTAGTGTTTCTGCCGATAATTTCTTAAGCGAGAGATTGCGAGCGTGGCTCGCCGCTCAAAGATGCGCATCCTGAAGGGTATAGCGCTGTTGCTGCTCGCCTGTGTGGCCTCCCGCATAGGCTTTGCCCAAACTGCGCTCACACTCGCAGCGCTGAACGCCCGCAACGAGCTCGATTACGGCGCGGTGTATGCGCGGCAGACAGTGTCCATCCGAGGGACGGTGAACGCGCCGCCTTTTCATTTCCCGGACTTCACGATTCTTACCATCCAGGATGGCGCTCAGGGAGCGGCTTTGCACACGCCGGGAACCTCGCCCATGCTCGACGCTTTCCGGCCCGGGGATGTGGTGGAAGCCACCGGGAGCGTGATCACTCTGGGTGGCATGGTGATGGTGGAGGCCGGGAGAGTGAAGAAAGTGCTTCGCGCAGCCGGCTACCCGGCAGCCGCGGTGAGCCTCGACGATCTTCGCCAGTTCGCAACCTTGGGCAGGTTGGTGCGGGTCAAGGCGCGCCTGATCGAAAGCGGCTCTACCGCGTCCGGCCCCTACATGCTGATCGGGCCGGACCAGGATCCCTACAAGGTGACCTTCCCCAGCCGGGAAGAGCGTCTCGGCCCGACGCTGCCGGCTATTGCGCCGGGAGATGAAATTGAAGTCGTTGGCGTAGCTTTCCAATACCATGCGGGAAAGCCTGCCCACAACCGGGGTTACGAGTTGCTCGCGACGGAGCCGCCGGTGGTTGCCGGCGCGGTTTCCCGGTGGTGGCTGTCGCCGCTGGTGGTGCTGGGGACAGCACTGCTGGTGGCAGGCGCGGCGTTGCTGATGGGCGCCCGCGAGCGGCGGATGCGCGGCCAGCGGGAGCTGCTGAAGAAGACGTATCAACTGGGCGAGGAGGTCTTCGGCGCGGCATCGATCGGGCAGATTCAGAAACGGCTGGACGATGCATTGCCGGCGGTGTTGGGGGTGACGCGGGTGCGTCTGTACCTGCACAACCGGAGCGCCAAGCAACTCGATGCGGTTAGCTCCGGGCCCGGTGAGCCGGCATCGATTTCGCTCTCCGCCCCGACCGACGGTCCGCACGCGGGGGCGGTGGCCTGCTTCCACTACCGCAGTCTGCTGGTGATCCCGGACGTGAGCCGTAGTCCTTTCCCGGTGGCGGGGGGACAGGGGCGGGTGCATCCCAAGTCGCTCTTCTTCGTGCCGATGATCGCTCAGGGCGAGGTCGTGGGCGTGCTGGAAATGGACCAGGACGACCGGGTACGCGATTTTTCGGCTGCGGAGCAGGCTCTGGGTCAGCATCTGGCCAACCAGGTTGGCGTGGCGGTGCGGCTGCTCGACCAACGCTCCGTGCAGGAGCAGCTTTCGCGAACCGAGAAACTGGCGGCGGTGGGCCGGCTGATTTCGAGCATCGTGAACGAACTCGAGGCGCCGCTGGCATCCATTCAGGAGCTGGCCGACCAGGCTCGGGTACGCGTGCGGCAGGCTCCGGGGGATCGCGAATTGGCGGCCATCGAGATCGAGGCGCAGAAGGCTGCCGCGGTAGTGGCGCGGCTGGTAACGTTCGCCTCTTCCGAGCAAGTGGAGGCGCGCCCGGTCGCAGTGGGCGATCTGCTGCGACACCTGATCGATTTCCGCGAAGGCGATTGGAAGGCTTCCGGCATTCGTCTGCGCGACATGGTTTCCCGCGAGCCCTTGAAGGTGCTGGGGTCGCACGGACAACTGGAGCAGGTTTTTCTAAATCTGCTGGTACACGCCGAGCAGGCGCTGGCTGACGTGCAAGAGAAAACGCTGACCATTCGCACCAGCGTTATGGCCAAGCGGCTGCTGGTGGAGATTTCCTTCTCGGCGCCGCCGGAGTGGCACAGCAACGCCGAGGAAACCGCGGCCGTGCTGGGGGTCACGAACAGCGTGGTGGCCGGCCACAGCGGCGAAGTGCGCCTGATTGAGCCGAGGGACACTGGGCCGCGCTTCGAGGTGGAGTTGCCGCTGGCGGCGCGCGAACGCGCCGTCGCCACCAGCGACGCGGCCGGGATGCCGGAAATCCAGAGCCGCCTGACGGCGCTGGTAATCGAACCCGACGAACCGCTGCAACGGCAATTGGTGTCCATGATCGAGCGTAGCGGCGCGCGCGCGATACCGGTGAGTAACGCCGACACGGCGCTCGAACTGGCCGGCCGCGCCCACATCGACGTGGCCCTCTGTTCGGTGCACGCTCCCGGGTTGAACTGGGTGGAACTTTCGGAACGCATGCGGGCCCGCGTGGGAGCATTTGTTCTGATGCCGGACCGTTACGATGCCGAACTGACATCCGACTTCGAGGGCGATAACTGTTTCGTACTGCCCAAGCCGGTCCAGGAGTCGGAGCTGAACGACATCCTCCTGTTCGCCGAGCGCGCGCCTCTGGCGAAGGTCATCCCCATCAAGGACGGCGTGGCGTAAGACGCGTGCGAGCGGAAGCCCGCACTCCGCGCAACCTTCCAGCCGCACCTACCGGCCGGTCTGCGGTCGCACCGCATGGCGCAGCCCACGCCGGAACGTCTCCACGCTTGTGATATGTTGGTCACCGGCACTTGTTGAGGGGAATCTGGGTGAGGGATCCAATCGCGCTCCGTCCGGGTACTGGTAGGTCCAACCCCAAAACGCATTTTCTTTAGCACTATGTGAGGCACTCCGCACAGTTTTGCCGCATCTAATGGTGAACCCCACGCGGGTACCGGGGAAGCGGGCGGAAGTCCCTCGGGAACCTGGGATCGAAATCCGGGGTTGAGGAAACGAATCATGCGAAAGCTGCTGATTACTGCCAGCGTTCTTTGCGCCGCTCTACAAGCTGCGCCGTTGGTCGCCCCGGTGCGGCCGGTTTTGTTCGAACCCGGCACCAAGCCCGGCGAGTATCGGTCCAGCGTCTCTAAAGGCGCGCTCCGGCTCACTCCGGCGGGCATCGAGTTCGCGGCCGCGGACCGGCCCGTCATCCGTCTCGGGCTGGTGGGTGCACGACCCGCGGAACCGGTGGGGGTTGAGTTGCTCCCGTCGACTTCCAGCTACTTCCTCGGCAACGATCCCAAAGGTTGGAGAACCGGCGTCGCGAACTACGGAAAGGTGCGCTACAGCGGCGTCTACCGGGGCGTCGACCTGGTCTTTCGCGGCTCGGAGAAGGCCTTCGAGTACGATTTCGTGATTGCTCCCAACGCCGACCCCTCCCGAATTCGCATGCGGTTTGACGGCGCCCGGAAGCTGTCGCTGAACGCTGCGGGCGATCTTCTGGTCGACGGCTGGTTCACCCAGCGCCGTCCGCACATTTACCAGGAGTCGGCCCGCGGCGCGCGCGAAGTCGGCGGCCGGTTCCGCATCCACCGCGACCGCACCATCTCGTTCGAAACCGGACCATACGACCGCTCGCAAGCGCTGGTGATCGACCCCATCATCGACTACACATCGTATCTGGGCGGCGCGGCTGGGGAGATTGGCAACGCGATCGCGGCAGACAAGGCCGGCAACATTTACGTAGGAGGCTGGACGGCTTCTCCCAATCTTCCCGGAACCATCGCCTTCGGGCAGGCTCCAGCGACGCGCCAGGCGGGATTCATTACCAAGTTCGCGCCCATCGCCGGGGGCACGACCCAAATCGTATTTACCATCTATCTCGGTGATAACATAGGGCTTGGTTTCGCCATAGTAGATGGACTGGCTATAGATTCAGGCGGGAATATCGTCGCCGTGGGCGAAACTGACGCTCCCTATTTCCCGACTCAAGCTGCCGTTCAGTCGGGAATCAGCGGCGGGCAGGATTGTCCTGTGTCCGGAGCCGGTACGAATTACTACTGTCCGGACGGCTTCGTGACTAAGATAGCGCCAACTGGACGCAGCCTGGTTTTTTCGACTTATTATGGCGGCCCCGGGGCCAATTTTTTCAATGCCGTTGCGCTCGATTCCGACGACAACATTTATGCAGTCGGCGAGGCGGTTGGACCGACGAGTCTGAATGGGACCCCGAACTCGATCCAACCGGTCGCCAACTCAACATTGGAAATGCAAATGGTTCGTTTTGACCCCATCGGAAACTTGCTTTACTCGACATACCTGGGCGGCAGCGTCGGGCAGGCGGGCTCCTCGATCGCCGTTGGATCACCCGGCATCGCCTGGATCGGAGGTTATACCAGCTCACCTGACATGCCTATTACGAGCGATGGCTTCCAGACCACGTTCCCGGAAGCCGACCAAAGCGCTTATCTCGCCCGGATCGATACCACCCAGTCCGGAAAAGCCGGTCTGACCTACGCCACTTTTTATGACGGCCCCATCGGCAATTCACTATTGAATCACCTGTTCCTGGATCCTTCGGGCCAGGTGGTGTTCTGCGGCGCCGCATTTTCGAACCTCCCTATCACGCCGACCGCGATGGAAGGTTTCGTGGGTGCGCAAGCATCGGAGGAAGTCGCGGGCTTTGTTTACGGAGACGGATTCATCGCGCGCATCAACCCGGCCGTGGCGGGCGCCAATGGGCTGACGTACGCGAGCTTCATCGGCGGCACCGACGAGGACTCGGCACAAAGCTGCGCCCTCGACCCGCAGGGGAACTTCGTGGTCGCCGGGTGGACCCTGTCCGGGAACCCGTTCCTGACCTTAGGCTCGCCGATTCCACTCAAGCAAGTCGGCAGCAACGCGAATGTCTTTGTGATCCGCATCGACCCCACCAAGGCAGGAGGGCTGCTGGAAAGCATGCTGTTCGGTGGCGACGCAGGAGATTCGGTCACAGCCATGGCGATTGACTCAGATGGGTTCGCCTACCTTACTGGCGTCACCTACTCGCAGGATTTCCCGGTGACCAGCGGCGCAATACAACCGCTCTATGGTGGAGACAATAACCAGTATAATTTTCCGGTGTGCTGCGGCGACGCGTGGGTCATGCAGCTTAATCTCAACGCGTACCAGGTGGGTGTCGGGGATCTGGCCCTCGACAGTGGCGACTTCCAATCGGGCTCGGCAAACTCCTGGCTTCCCGTACCGCTGAGCGTGCACCTGGCGGACATCAACGGCAACCGGCTGCAACTGGCTGGCTACCCGATCACTTTCACGGCAAGTACCGGAATCAATGTGTCCCCGGCCGCGGCGTCTACCGACGGCACCGGCGCCGCCGCAACGACGGCGCTGCTCGGCGATGGCAATGGCACCGTAACCGCAACCATTACCGGCACTAGTGTGAGTTACACGTTCCACGTATACGCGGGCTCCGGTCCAGTTCCCCATTCGGTCGCGATTCTCTCGGGCGGCAATCAGACCGGCCAGGCAAACACTACGCTGCCTTTACCATTAGTGGTGCAACTACGCAACGCCGGTAACGGACCAGTTTCGCTTTCCGGAGTGAACGTCCTGTTCAGCCCGACCAATGCCACGGTTCCAGCGACCATTGTCGCGACGGATTTTAACGGCCAGGCTTCCACCACGGTCACGCTCGGCCCGCAGTCGGGAAGCGCGAGCGTGCAGGTGGTGGTGGGTGGCATGCCCTCGATCACGGCCAACTTCACCGTCGGCGGCGGCGTGACACTGCCAACGATTACCGGCGTCGGCGTTTCCGGTGGAAGCGTCGCCATCGCGCAGAATGCGTGGATCTCAATCTACGGTTCCAACCTGGCGCCGGCTAGCGTGGGCACGGGCCTCACCTGGAGCAGCGCGCCGTCGTTCGCGTCCGGCCAGATGCCAACCTCGCTGGGCGGCGTCGGCGTCACGGTGAACGGCAAGCCGGCGTACATCTATTTCGTCAGTGCCGGGCAAGTGAACGTGCTCACACCGCTCGATTCGACGACTGGGCCGGTTGCGGTCGAGGTGAACAATGGCAGCGCGACCAGCGCCGCATATACGGTGAACCTGGAAGCGGCGGCGCCGGGATTCCTGCGCTTCGGCGATGGCGTCCACATTGCCGCCGAGCACGCCGATTACAGCCTGCTCGGCCCGGCCTCGATGTCGGTGCCGGGATACACATTCACACCGGCCGCACCGGGCGAGACCATCTCGCTGTTCGGCGATGCCTTCGGCTTGCCGGTCACCACGTTGACGGCGGGGGCGGACGTGCAGACGGGCGCGCTGGCAACATTGCCGCAGGTCACCATCGGCGGTGCGACGGCCACGGTGACATTCGCAGGTCTCATCAGTCCGGGGCTGTACCAGATCAACGTGGAGGTTCCGAAGACAGCCGCAGCCGGCGACAACCAGGTGATCGCGACATACGGCGGCGCCAGCTCGCCCACCGGAGCCATGATTCCGGTTGCGCAATAAACAGACCGTGCGATAGTAGGACAGACGATCGGTTCTTGTCGTCAACTTGTCGCGTTTTGCCGAGCGATGACCACGAAAGGCGATGGTCTGTTCTACCTGCGTCGGCACTCGTGTCGATGCCGTCTTTAAAACGGAGCTCGTAGGGGCCGGGCATGCCCGGCCCGGCCTCGGAGCACTCGTGCACTCACTAATAGGAGCGAACGAACATGGCAAACAAATTTGGTACCGATATCCTGATTCAAGCGCCAGATCCAAAACGCGCGGCATCCTTCTATGTCGAGCAACTCCGATTCGAGATCACTGACGAGCAGCCGGACATGATCAGCCTCCACGGCGAGCACATCAACCTATTCATCGAGCGCGGACCGGCGCTGGGACCGGTGTTGGAAGTGACGGTCGGCAACGTCGAAGAAGCCAAGGCCAGACTCCTAAAGAGTGGCTGCGTGGTTGTTAAGGATGAGCCGGATTTCCCGCGATGCTACATCAAGGATCCGTACGGGCTGATTTACAATTTGACGAGGTGAAGAGCATGCCTACGCGTAGAGCGATCCTGATCCTTGGCGGCATCTTCGGCTGTCTAACTTTCGGTTTCGGGCAACAGGCTCGATCCGGACCGAAGACAGTTCTCACGCCCGAGCAGCCGGCCTTGCAGCAACCTGTGAAGCAGGCCGGAGCGGACCGCGGGAACCTGCGCAACGCGGGACAAGAAGCCTTTGACGCAGAGATGGCCCGGGAAAAGGCTGGCGACTGCCCTGACGCCCACGGCAACTACGAATTCATTATGTGTTACGAGAAGGCCCTCACCGCCGCGGCACAGCATCTGAAAACGTATCAGGAAATCATCCGCGATTTGCTCAGCCGGAGGGGCTCGGATGCCAATGGCCAGCCAGCGCCGCCCGCACCTGCCGGGCCATTCACATCAGCGCAGCTTGTGGCTGAATTCGACCATCTGGAACAGGTCTGGCACCCCTATCTCGATGCGGCTTGCACCGCCGCTTTCCATCAGTTTGGGGCAGGCACCGGTGGTGCCAGTTCGGCAGATGCGTGCAGCCTGCGGTTCATGCGCAGCCACATGCGAGACCTGGACGGCATCTACGACGGGCTGCTGCACCGCTGAATCTTGCCTGCGCCGCTTGCCGGGCGAGGCGCGCTTGCAGGCGCCGCTCGCGCGGGCGGGCCGCCTTCGGCCCAATCAAGCCGCGATCCGCTTTTGTCCAGAGATTCACAAAGGGCAGTGAAGTTGCTTATATTCCGTGCGCTACGGGAATGGCGAAACGCGCCGAGAAGACTCGACACATCGGCCTGGAAAGTCTGCGCTGCGGCTACTGTTCCACCCGCCGGGGGCGCTCGTAGGGGGTCTTCAGAAACTTACTGGCGTCTTCCTGCGCGCTCTGGGTGTCGTCCTTGGTCCGCATGGCGAGGTTGTATTCGTTCACCGCGCGGTCGCGCTGGCCGGTGATGTCGAAAATCTTGCCCAGGCTGATGTGCGCCCAGACTTCGGTCCACTTCGGTTGTAAGTCGCCGTTCAGCGCTTCGCGGAATTCGTTGGCAGCCGGTTGGAAGTTGTTCTCGATGAAGTAGACTTCGGCGATCCTATAGTGCGCCAACGAGCTGGTGCGGTTGGTTTCCAGCGCCTTCTGATACTGCTGGAGAGCTTCCGGGAACTGGCTCAACTCGGCGAACTGTTCGCCCTTCTTGATCGCCACCGCCACCCTCAGAGCCGGGCTGTAGCGCAAAACCCGATTGTCCGGATCGATGATGACGTTCTTCGGCTTGCCGAAGGTGTCGATCGAGAACTCCGACGACGTGCCCACCACTTCGATGCGCTTCTGCTCCGGGTTGCCTTCGGTCTCGATCTTCAGATCCACCGGCATGCGGAACGTGTCCATATCCTGGCTGATCTTGCCCATCACGCGGAAGCCTTTTTGGGTCCGGTAGACGGTGTATTCGAGCTTGAATTCCGGCGCGCCGCTCGATTCGATCCACTGCAGGAAGAAGTAGCCCAGGTTCCTGCCGGCCACTTTTTCGACCACGTCGCGGAAATCGTCCGTGCTCGCGGTTTTCCAGACACGCCCCTGCGCATATTCCTTGAGCACCTCGAAGAACTGGTCGTCGCCAATCAGGTAGCGCAGCATGTTGGCAACGGCGGCGCCCTTACTACCGGTCAGCGCCCACAGCTCCGGAGAATAGTCTTCCAGGCGGGCCGACTGCATGATCGGCACGTTGTCCACGGTGAGAGATTCCACCATCGCGTCATGAGCCTGGCCCTCCATGGCGCCCTTGCCGGAGGTGTGCTCCACCCACAACAGTTCCGAGTACGCCGCCAGCCCGTTGGTCAGCCACAGGTGATTGCGCGTGCTCGCGGAGACCATCTCTTCCCACCATTGGCGCGAAACCTCGTTGGCCAACAGCTTGGAAGCCACCGGGCGGGTCAGGGCGGCCGGCGAAAGGAAAATCAGGCCCGGCGCGGCGTATCCATTGGGAGCGCCCGCTTCGGTTTCGACGATTGAAAGGTCGGCGTAGGGCGGCGGCCCGAAAATGCCCGAGAAGTACGACATGATCTGGCTGGTCTCGTTCCCGTACGCGTCCGCCTTGTCGCCGTCGGCACCACGGAAATACACCGAGGTGGTCACGCCTTCCACTTGCTCGCGCTTGGGCTGATCCTTCACCACCGCGATGCTGCCCGGGAACGACCGGTGCTCGAACTTGAACTCGTATTGAATCTTATCGCCGGCCGTCTGGTGCGAATCGAGACCGCTTCCCAGCACGGTGTAGCCCGCGGGAACCGAGATGCGCATGTCGACGGCGAAGCGATCGGTCGAGTAGCCGCTCACCGGGAACCAGCGCGACGGGTAGAGCAGGAACGCGTAATCCGGATGGATGGCGGCGAAGCGGATGCCTTCCACCGGCGAATCCTCCTGCCCGCCGAGCTTGCCGTCATACTCGAACGTGAGGCTCACCGGCTGGCCCTTGGCGAGCGGCGGATCGAACGCGAGGCGGGCGGAAAAGTCCTGGCTGTTGCGCGAGGCCGGAATCTGCTTCCCCTGGCTATCCACCACGCGGGCGATGTTGAGCCCGTTGTTTAGCTCGAATGTGGCGGAGGTCAGATTGTCCACCAGCGGCACGAATCGCACCTCGGCCTTGGCCGCGAGCGACTGCGTACCGGGCGTGATCTCCGCCTCGATCATATAGCTCTGCACGTCGATTGACGAGCCGGCGCGGCGCTCCTGGGCCGTCAGAGACGAGGGCGCGATTGCCAACAACACACTCGCCGCCAAGGCGCCCGAGAGCGCGCTGAATTCACGATGCATGAGCCACCTGTCCTTCCAGAATATCCTGTATGATCGACGCCGCGCGGCGCGGCGCCTCGCCCGGCCCCGCTTCCGAGAGCCGGTGTCGCACTTCCGCCAGGCCCGCCAGCATGCGCTCGCGTTCGCCCGTGCCGTTCAGCAGTTTCAGCGTTTCGGCGGCGATTCGCTTGCCGGTCATTTGGCCCTGCATCAGCTCCGGCACTACGCGCCGTCCCGCAATCAGGTTGACCATCGTGTAGTAAGGCACCTTCACCATCATCTTCCCCACCAGCCAACTGGGCATGGTCACTTTGTAGAACGTCACCATCGGCACGCCCAGCAGGGCGGCCTCCACCGTCACCGTTCCGCTGGCCGCCAGCGCCAGCGTGGAGTGCGCCATGGCATCCCAGCTTTCCCCCTCGATCACCCGCAGCGGCGCGTCCCCAATGCGACTCCGGAAAAACCCAGCCCCGGTGGTGGCCGAAGCGGGCAGCACAAAGCTTATCGACCGCTCGAGGTTCAGAATCCGAACCGCCTCGATCAGCGCAGGCATGTGCCGCGCCGCTTCCCCACGCCGACTTCCGGGGAGCACCGATATCAATGGACGGGCCGGATCGAATCCGTGTTTCCTGAAAAACTCCTCCCGGTTCAGCGATGGCTTCACCAGTCCGGCCGCCGGATGCCCGATGTAGGTTGTCTTCACCCCTTCCGCGCGAAAGAACTCCTCCTCAAACGGAAAGATGCACAGCAGACGGGTAACGGTGCGGCGCAACGTCTTCACGCGGCCTTTCCTCCATGCCCAGGCTTGCGGCGCCACCAGGTAGACCACGGGGATGCCCAGGTTCGCCAGGCGGCGCGCTACGCGCAGGTGAAAATCGGGCGAATCGGTGAGAATAGCCAGTTCCGGCTTTTCCGCGCGCGCGGCGGCGATCAGCTTCCGGTATTCGCCCCAGATGCGCGGTAAGTGGCCCACCACCTCGAGCAGTCCCACTACCGCCAGACTGGCCGCATCCACAACCGTGCGGACGCCTTCGGCGCGAAGCCGGGGCCCGGTGCAGCCAAAGCAGTCCAGGGCGCCCATAGTCCGGCGCAGCTCCGCGATCACCAGCGAGGCGTAGAGATCGCCCGAGGCTTCGCCCGCCGATACCAGAATTTTTCGCGCCACCCGATTCCAAGTTTACCCCGCCGTGTTGATACAATCGATGCGGGCCATGGCAGCCGAAACGGATGGATCGAAATTGACGGTGGACGATCTGGCGGCGCGTTTTCGCGGCGAGATGATTCCACTCACGGCGAAGTTTTCATACTTTTCCACTTTGCCGGTCGCCGAGGACGAGATCAAGCAATACTTGAACGACCCGATCGCCGCTCTGTCGCCTGCCCTGGTGGCCTCGCTGCCGCAAGTGGGCATCATCCTGGCGCCGTATCTGGAACGCGGCAACGGCAAGGAGGGCGACGCGGTCCGCTTCGAGCGTCCCGCCGAAAGCCGCTATCTCGGCTACTGCCGGCGCGACCTGGGCGATTGGACCGTGTTCGCGCTTGGCATCAAGGACGGCGACGTCGCCGATTATCATTACCGCCTATATAACGCGCTGGCTGCCCTGGCCGCCGATCGCTGGAGCCAGGATGTGCAGGAGCGCTTCTTCCGCACCATCCGCGAGGAATTGAGCGCCGAAGTTCACGGCGAGGTGGACGAAAAAGGCTGGCATCTCAAGCAAGCTCTGGTGCGCCGGCAGACCAACGTCCGCAAGGAGACGAAGCTGTTTCGCGACTATGCGCGGCAGTCCTTCGAGGATACCTTGACCCTGTACCTGCACGGCACCTGCTGCGATATCGACGTGGAAGCCGGCCCACGCCAGATGCCTAGCCGTTACCTGCGGCGCCGCCTGGAACTGCTGGTCTCCCTGTTCCCACCTCCCGAAGGTTACGCCGTGCTACCCGAGCAGTTGAAAAACAGGTGAGACCGGCGTCGCCCGCTCCCTCACTTGCCCGAACCCCACAGCCAGTTCCCATGCGTACTGGGAGGCGGGAGTAATGAGAGTTAACTATCCTCGGCCCTAGTTCCGTCTATCCTGTTGATTCTGCAATGCTGCACGGTTAGCATTACTCTATTCATGCCGGAGGTACGCCTCAGCATAGGCCTGAAACCGATGGAACCTCTGGGGCTTTTGCCAGTGTTTGCCACACGCTACACTCAGGCTGGCGATGAGTGTATTAGCACCATCTCGACGCGTGTTTTGCCTGTTCGCGGCAGCGATTCTGGCGTCCGGAATCGCCGCCGCGGACACGATCGACGCGTATAATGTTGGTGCTGGGGAAAACATCTATCTCGATGTGAGCGGCGTGGTCAAGCAGGAATTTGCCGGCCTCATCGAAATCAAGGTCACCAATTCCAGCGGCACGTACTACCAGGATACCTACTGCGTCCAAATCACCGTCAACATTGACGAGGGAACCACTTACAACACCACTGTTGAACTTCCGAGCCAAGTCAACTGGAGTTCACCCCCGCCGACCAATGCCGCGCTGGAGCAGATTGCTTGGCTGATCGACAATTATCAGGCGTCGGCGATCAGCGGTACTGACCCTAACGATACGTCCGCGGCGTTGCAGCTCGCCATTTGGAAGATCGCAGAAGACGGCGTGCAGACGTATGTTACAGGAGACACCAGTCCATTTACCAGCGGCATAGTGGAGGCGTCAACCACGAAAGGCGAAACCACCAATGCAACCGTGCTGAGCGATGCGTTAGGCTACCTGGCAGATGCTGACGGTAAGAACACCGATCTCGGCAATGTCTACATAAACACAACGCAGGCGACCCCCCCGGTTGCCGCCCAAATGTTGGAAGGTATTCGGTATGCCGACACACCGGAGAGTTCCACCTTCATCCTGGCTGGCGTTGCACTGCTCGCTTTCGGGCACATGGCGCGGCGCAGGCTGGGCAGCCATTAGCTTCCGAACTCCCGCCTACAGGCCTTCCAGCAGGTGCCCCATCTTTTCTTTCTTGGTACGCAGATACGCCTCGCGCGTCTCGATCACGTGAGCCAGGCACGGCACACGCTCCACTACGTGGACGCCGGCGCTTTCGACGGCCTCGACTTTTTCCGGGTTGTTGGAGAGCAGGCGGATTTCCCGCAGGCCGAAGTAGCGCAGAATCGCTCCCGGCAGCGCGTAGCTGCGCAAGTCGGACTCGAACCCCAGTTGCTCATTGGCTTCGACCGTGTCCGCGCCCTGGTCCTGCAACTCGTAGGCGCGCAACTTGTTGAGCAGGCCGATGCCGCGTCCTTCCTGGGCCTCGTAAATCAGCAGGCCGCGGCCCTCGCGCGCAATGCTTTCGATCGCGATCTCCAGTTGTGCCCGGCAATCGCAGCGCAAGCTATGGAAAACGTCGCCGGTCAGGCATTGGGAATGGATGCGAACCAGCGGTGCGCGGCCGGCCAAGTTGCCCATTTTCAAGGCGACGGCCTCTTCGATCCCATCATCCGCCGGGCCGGCGTAGCCGCCGCGAAAGCCGTAGATGCGGAACGCGCCAAACTCGGTGGGAAAGTCCGCTTCGGCCACTTTTTCGAGCGGCGCCGCGGAATGACTGTTCATGATACTTATTGGGGAACCCTTACTGCTTCCATTATAATGGCTTTCAGCGCTGAATGCTGCAAGGCTACCTGGTTACGTTGCTGGTCAAGCTGGCCACCATGGCTGCCATCGCGAGCATTCTGGCACGCTCCAACCGATTCAAAGCCATGTTGATGCGGGAAAGCCGCACGCTTGGCCAGCGGCTGGAATTGGCGATCTGGCTGAGCGTCGTGTTCGGCGCCAGCGTAGCCACGCGCGTGGGCGGCCACTCCATCTATAATGGCGCGGACCTGGGTCTGGAGGGCGCATTCATCGCTGGCATACTGGGCGGCTACGTCACGGGCCTGGTTTCCGGCGTGCTCATCTCGCTGCCGGCGCTTTTTCCCGCCGGCGAACTGCTGAGCTTGCCTCTGCTGGCCGGTGTCGGAGTGCTGGGTGGTGTGGTGCGCGACCTGGCGCCCGATCCGGAGGAGATCTGGCGCTTTTCACCCTACTTCGATCTCAACGTCTGGCGATTCTTCAAGGACACCCGCAACTACCAGCGCACGGCGTATCACCTGCTCCTGTTTGCCGCGATTCTGGTGGCGGAGTTCCTTCGCCAGATCCTCGCCCAATCCAATCTCGGCCGTGAAAACATGGCGAGCGTCTTCCGCCTCTATCCGCCGGGCATTGACCATCCCCTGACCTGGGTGGCACTCTACCTCACGACTGTTTTCGCCGTCACCATACCGCTGAAGATCTGGAACAACACCCGCAATGAAAAGAAGCTCGAGGAGCAGCAGCGGCTGCTGGTGGAAGCGCGCCTGGAAGCGCTCACCAGCCAGATCAACCCCCACTTCCTGTTCAATACGCTGAACTCCGTCTCTTCGCTGATCCGCACCGATCCCAACCAGGCGCGGGTGATGGTGGTAAAGCTTTCCCAAGTGCTGCGGCGCCTGCTGCGCAAGCACGAGAACTTCAGCACTCTGCGCGACGAGCTGAGCTTCATCGAAGACTACCTAGCAATCGAGGTGGTGCGCTTCGGCGACAAGCTGCGTTTTGAAAAGGACGTGGCGGCGGACACGCTCGACATGCTGGTCCCCAGCATGATTCTGCAGCCGCTGGTGGAGAACTCCATCAAGCATGGGATCGGCGGCAAGGTGGAAGGCGGCACCATCCGCATCCGCGCCCGCCGCGGCGGATCGCGCCTGCTCTTACTGGTGGAGGACGATGGCGTGGGCATCCCGGAAGAGAAGCTGGCTACCGTGCTCGACCACGGCATTGGCGTCAGCAACGTGCACGAACGCCTGAAAGTGTTGTTCGGCAATGAGTACCGCATGTGGATCGACAGCCACCCGGGACAGGGCACCCATATCCAAATCGAGGTGCCTGAGCTCGAAACCAACATGGCGGCAGTTTCATGAATTGTTTGAGGAGGACCGTTTGCCCAGACTCGACGAACTGGTAAGCGAGTGGCCCAACGCCGGGCTGCCGATGACGCTGGCCCAGCGCACCCGCCGCGTCTACGATCATCTCTCGGCGGTGTATCCGCTTTCCACGATGCTGTTTCACTCGCGTGCCCACCGTCGTGCGCTGGCCCGCTCCGGCGTGCGCGACGGAATGACTGTGCTGGAAGCCGCTACCGGCAGTGGCGAAATGTTCCGCCGCCTGGTGAGAGCGAATCCGTCCGGCGTCACCGTCGGCTTCGACTTGTCGCCCAACATGGCGGCCCGCACCGGGCGCCAGGCGCGCCGCCGTTTCCCCGCCGCGCGCACCCTGTGCCAGGCTGTGGACGCGTGCCAGATGCCCTTCCGCAATGAGACCTTCGACGCGGTGTTCTGCTGCTATCTGCTCGAGCTGCTCTCGGGCAACGATATCGCACGCACCCTCACCGAGTTTCATCGCGTGCTGCGGCCCGGCTGCAGCCTCACCCTGGTGCTGATCGGCCAGAATACCGCTCTCTTCAACTCCGCCTACAAGGTGGCAGGCCGGCTCGCCCCTGCCTTTTGGGGCCGCCAGGTGGAGCGTAAGGTTCCGGAACTCATAGAATCCGCGCAATTTCGCTTGATCGAGGATCACTTCGTCCGGCAGATCTATTACCCGTCCCGCGTCCTGGTCGCGCAGAAATGACCGTGGCGTAGGCTATCAAGCCTGAAGGGCCGAGAGTAGTCTCGGCTGTTTTTCGCGGAGCGGAGCGTCTGGTTCGGTGGTTGGGGAACGGAGGCTGAGGGTATGGAACGAGTGAATGGCATCGGCGGCGTGTTCTTTCGTGCGCGGGATCCCGCCGGACTCGCTCAATTGTACCGGAATTATCTCGGTGTAACCATGGTGCCCTCGAGCTATGGCGAGGCGCCCTGGCGCCAGCAGGCCGGCCCCACCGCGTTCTCCCCGTTTCCCGAAACCAGAACGTATTTCGGCGATGCTGGCAAAGCATGGATGGTCAATTTTCGGGTTGCAAGCCTGGATGCCATGTTGGCCCAACTGCGCGCGGCCGGAATTGAAGTCGAGCCGGACCCGCAGGTCTACCCCAATGGCCGCTTTGCCCGCCCGTACGACCCTGAAGGCAACGCCATCGAGTTATGGGAGCCCGCCGGCAGCGACACGGCGTGATTCCGCCGGGCGGCAAGTTCGGGCGTGGAACATGAGAGCGGCAGGCACGCACTTCCTGGCGGCTCTGGCGCGCATGCCCCACCCTCCGAAGCCGGCGTAGTACGATACCAACAGGAGCCTGTTCTGACCAAGGCACAACTTGAAGCAACCGCTGCCCTTCCGGCCGCCGACCCAACCTGGACGATTGCCGTCCGCGCCGCCGAATCCAAACAGGCCACCGACATCAAGGTTCTGGATTTGACCGGCATCACAACTTTCGCCGACCATTTCGTCATTTGCACAGGCTCCAACCAGCGGCAGATTCAGGCCATCGCCGACGAAGTGGGGCTGCAGATCAAACACCAGGCGGGCGAACTGGCGATGAGCTTGGAAGGCTACGACCAGGGCGAGTGGGTGTTGGCCGATTACGGCGACCTGCTGGTGCACGTGTTTTCCGTCAAGGCCCGCAGCTATTACGACCTGGAGCGCCTCTGGCGCAATGCGAAGCCGGTCGAGATTCCGCCCGAGTGAAGATCTTCGTCTACTTCATCGGCAAACCTAAAGACCCGCACATCAATGCCGTGACGCAGGATTTTCTCGGCCGCGCCGCGCGCTATTCCGCCGTCGAGATGCGCGAGATCCGCCCGGAGCGCACCGATCTCTGGGCCCGCCATCCCTCCGCGCGCAAGATCTTTCTCGACCCGGCCGCCAAGCCGGTCGATTCCGCCGCCTTCACGGCGCTCATCGCCAAGAGTGAAATGGAGGGACGCGACTTGCTCTTCCTGGTGGGCGGGCACGATGGCCTGCCGTCCGGCTGGGCCGGCCGCGCCGACCTGCTGCTTTCGCTTTCCGCCATGACGTTCCCGCACGAGCTGGCCCGCGCCATGCTCGCCGAGCAGGTTTATCGCGCCTTCGCAACCTTGCGGGGCCATCCCTACCCGCGGTAAGTTGGTTAATCGTATGTCTTGGTTTAAGCGCGACCGGCCGGACGACAAAAAACCGAAGGCCATCGAAGAAAGTTCCAAGCACGTCAAGACCGAGGGCCTCTGGCAGAAGTGCGATGGCTGCCGCCAGATCGTCTGGAAGAAGGACCTGGCGGCCAACTGGAACATCTGCCCCAAGTGCGGCCATCACTTTCGCATCGACTCCGTTTCCCGTATCCGCATGTTGTTCGATGGCGGCGAATACGAAGTCCTCGATGCCGGCTTGCACTCCACCGATCCGCTGGGCTTCGTCGATAGTAAGCCATACGCCAAGCGCCTGGAGGCCGCGCGCCTGGAGACCGGGCTTCGCGACGCGCTGATCGCCGCGCGCGGCAAGCTGGGCGGGCGCCAAGTGGAAATTTGCTCGATGGAAATCCGCTTCATCGGCGGTAGCATGGGCGCCGTGGTGGGCGAAAAGATTACGCGCGCCGTCGAACGCGCCATCGCCGCCCGCTCGCCGCTGGTGATTGTTTCCGCTTCGGGCGGCGCGCGCATGCAGGAAGGCGCCGTCAGCCTGATGCAGATGGCCAAGATATGCTCTGCGCTGATGCGGCTCGACCAGGCCCGCCTGCCCTTCATCAGCGTGCTTACCGACCCGACCACCGGCGGCGTAACCGCCAGCTACGCCATGTTGGGCGATCTGAACATCGCCGAACCGGGCGCGCTGATCGGTTTCGCCGGCCCGCGCGTGATCGAACAGACCATCCGCCAGAAGCTTCCCGAAGGTTTCCAGCGGAGCGAGTTTCTGGTGAAGCACGGAATGCTCGACGCCGTGGTGCCACGCCTGGAGATGAAGGCCTACATCGCCCGCGCGTTCGATTTCTTCTGCACGCAGTGAACTATCCCGATTCGGTCCATTTCCTTTACGCGCTGGGCAACGAAATCAAGACCGCCAAGCTCGGCCTGGAGCGGATTCGCGCCGTGCTCTACGCGCTGGGCAATCCGCAGGACCGGCTCTCGATCGTCCACGTAGCCGGCACCAACGGCAAAGGCTCGACGTGCGCCATGATCGAATCCGGGTTCCGCGCCGCAGGTCTGCGCACCGGACTCTACACTTCGCCGCATCTCGCCGAGCCGACGGAGCGCATTCGCATCGATGGCCGCACCGTCTCGGCCGAGCGGTTCGCCGCCGCCTTCAACCGCGTTCATGCCGTGGTCGAGCGGTTGCTGGCGCGCGAGGCGATCGACCTGCACACCACCTATTTCGAAACCGTCACCGCGATGGCGTTCCTGATCTTCGCCGAAGAAGCGGTGGACCGCGTGGTGCTCGAAGTGGGCCTGGGCGGGCGCCTGGACGCCACCAACGTGGTGCGGCCCGCGCTCGCCGTCATCACACCTGTCGACTTCGACCACGAGGCGTATCTCGGCCGCGGCATCGAATCCATTGCCACCGAGAAGGCCGGCATTCTGAAACCCGGCGTCCCCGCCGTTTTTGCGCGACAGCGCGCGGAAGCCGCCGATGTGCTGGACCTTCGCGCCGCCGAATTGGGTATCCCGGTGATGCGCGCTGCGGAGTCGCCTATCGAGAATACCTCGCTCGACCCGCGCGGCAGCCGCTTCGAGCTTCCGGGCGAGACCGCGCTTTCGATCCGGTGCCCGCTCGCCGGCGAGCATCAGGTGGAGAATGCCGTCACCGCCGCGCTGGCGTTGCTCGCCTGTGGCGTGGACCGTCGCGCGATTGAGACGGGTATCGCTGCGGCTGAATGGCCCGGCCGTCTGGAGTACGTCCGCGAGCGCCCCGCGATCATTCTCGATGGCGCGCACAACCCCGCCGCCGCCCGCGCGCTGGCGGCCTACATCACCCGCTTCTACGCGGGCGCGCGCCTGCGCCTGATCTTTGGCATCATGCGCGATAAAGCCGCCGCCGAAATAGCCGCCATCCTTTTCCCGCTTGCCAGCCAGGTGATCGTCACCGCGCCACGCCAGTCGCGCGCACTCGCCCCCGAATCCATGCGCACCGTGACCGATCACCCCAACCTGCACTTCGCTCCCACGCTAGAAGCGGCTCTCCGCGCGATCGAAGATGCCAACCCGGAAGACGTCATCTTCATCACCGGCTCCCTCTTCCTGGTCGCCGAAGCCAGAGCATTGCTGGTGCGGGGCGAGTGACACTCGGACAGATCACGCTGCGCCACAGGGAATGCCACAAATCAGGCTGTCCCCTCGCCCGGTCCGGGGGACGAGTGATCATCGACCAAGTTGCTGCGTTTTCGGGTGGCGTGAGCTTAACGGAAAGGTACTATTGGTCACTACCCCAATTTCCCCATTTCAGATCCCTTTATCCAACTATGTCATCGTTGGTTAACACGCCCTATCTAACCCCAAACGGTAATGGGAGTACGGCTTTCAATCAGCATTACCGACGCAACTTGTCGTGGACCGAAAATGCCGTTACGCTTGGAAACAGTGAGATGAACACTGCTTCCGATATACTGATTATTAGGGGCTCCCAAGACACTTTTTCAGCGCCTCACCGAGGGTCCCGCACAAGCAGTCTGCCCGCGCCAAAGCAGGAGGTTCAGTTCTTGAGCGACCAAATCGGATCGACTCCCGGTAGAGACCTCGAATCGTTCGCCGCGCGTCTCGCGCAACTCGAGCATAGCCTGGCCGCCATTGCGGGTCGGATCGGCGGCTTGGAACGGAATGTCGCGGCCCTCGGCAAGCAAGTGTTCGAATCGCAGGATCGGGTGGAGGCGGATGTCAGGCGTATCCAGAGCCAACTGGAGGAACAGACCGCGACCCTTGCATCTTCCCGCGCTGCGGTCGCCCAGACCGACGATCTGGTGGAGCTTGTAGTCGAGGCGCTCGAATCGCTCCAATCCAACGGACTCGAGCAGCCCGAAAGCCCGGCGGTTGTGAACTGAGATGGCTGTTCGGAACGAGGTGAATTGGTACGCACCGGCGGAGCATAGTGCCATGCTGGTGGCCGGGGCGCGCTCACTGGCGGACGTGATGGCCGCTGGCCCGCTGTCATTGCCGGTGGCTCTGGCTTATGCCAGGGAGATCGCATCGGAGACCGCCGCTTTTCATCGCAGCGGCCGCGCTCATGGTGCGCTAGCCCCGGCCCGAATCACGGTCGGACCGCGTGGCCCGATCCTGCCGCCGCCGAACGGTGCGTCCCGGCTCGCCACGCCATCGTCGGATCTGCGCGATTTTGGATTGCTGCTCCACCAGTTTCTGACGGGCATCAATCCCGGAGACTGTTCCCCGCCCGCCAGCGTCGATAACGCCTGGGAACCGTCGCCCGATACGGTCCGAGCTGCGGGCCTTCGCTTGGCGGAACGCTGCCGTTGCGCGCCCGGCCAGTCCGACTTGCGGCGAGTGTCTACCGAGCTACGGCTGCTCCAGATCATGATGAACAGCTTCGGATTGGGCGAGATCGCCTGGCCGGCCCCAGAAGACGATTCGACGCAAAATCGGGGCTCCAGTGATTCCTCGACCAAACCCGAAAAGTCCCGCATCCGCACTTGTCCGTCGTGTGGATCGCCGAAGGTTTTTGTGTCACAGCGGCTCACAATTCTGGAGAAGGTGCTGGCGGTGGTGGAGCTGAAAACCTATCGTTGCTACGGTTGCTGCCGCCGTTTCATCAACGTGCTTGGCCTGCTCTTGCCGCGGCCCGAGACCGACTGACCGGCTGGCTGCGTCCTTTCCACCGCCCGCCTCTGCCACGCCACCATTCCCACGCCGAGTGCACGGTTGCACCCAGGTAGAATAGCGCCACCAGGGGAAGACCTGCGGCCTCGTACGCGGGCCGGCCGTAGAATCGCACGGCCGGCCAGTAGCAAAACGTCATGACGAGCCACGCCGCCGCTCCCAACCAACGCGCGCTGCCGCTAGCTGCCAGCGCCAGGGCGGGCGGTGCCGCATACGTCAGCAACAGTCCGCCGACGGCAGCCGCCAGCAGCCACGCCGAGTGGCGGAGCTGGGTGAAGGCGCTGCGCGAAATCATTCTGCCGGCCTCACGGAAACCCGCGTAGCCGCGGTTGCTGCGCGTTTGCTCGCCGATGCCCAGCCACACTTTCCCTCCGCGCCGTTTGAGGACGAGCGCCAACGCGCAGTCGTCGATCCACGCTCCGCGGATGGCGCCGATTCCGCCGATGCGGGCGAGCGCCTCGCGCCGCACCAACATGCATCCGCCCGCGGCTCCCGCCGCAGACCGCCGCGGATTGCGAATCCATTCAGGCGGGTACAATAGAAAAAAGAAGAAGACGAACGCCGGGATCAGCGCCCGCTCGGCCGTGCTGCGGCAGTTCAGCCGCGCCATATACGACACCAGGTCGTAGCCATCGCGCTCAGCGCGCACCACCAGGTCGCGTAGGTTGGACGGCGGATGTGTGATATCGGCGTCGGTCAGCAGCAGAAATTCCGGTGCGTTCCGCTCGGCCTCGGCGACGCCCTGGCTCACCGCCCAGAGCTTGCCGGTCCACCCGTCGGGTAGCGGCGCAGCGCGAACCACTGTCAGCAAGTCGGCTCGGGCCGCCGCGCGCGCGGCATCGGCTGTGCCATCCGAGCTCGAGTCATCCACCAGAACGATGTGAAACTCACCGCCATAATCCTGCGCGGCAAGCGACCGGATCGCCTGGCCCACCACTTCGGCTTCGTTGCGCGCGGGAATCACAGCGACCACGGAGGGCAGTGGACGAGCAGGTGCGTCCATCGAAGAAACCGATTCCATCCGCCAGAAACCGCCGCGAAAGGCGAGCAGATAAATCCACACCGCCAGCGTCGTGGCGCCGAGTAGCGTCAATATCATCGAGCTGTCACTCAGAAGGGCAGCGGGCCTTGATCGCCTTGGGATTCCTTCGGCGCTTTCTTGAACGCCGACGCATCCACCAAGGGAATGTTGGGCTGCTTCCCTTCGAACAATTCGCGGATGGTGAGGACTTGGATCTTGGGGTACTTGCCGTAGAGCGTCTCGTAGTAACCGGCCTTTACGGCCTCTGTCCGCATCGGCTCGGTGGAATCGGCCAGCGTGATGAACACGCCGATCTTGGCGTTTTCACGATCCACTACATGCGCCAGATCGCGGACCATGGCCACGCTCACGTTCTCCCCGCCCTTCACAGAGACGATGGCCTTCTCGGTGGTCCTGCCTTCGGGCTTGAAGTAGATCAGCCCGTCGATGCCGGAATCCGCGCCCTTCTTCTTGCCGGCGAAGGGGACCGCATTCACCAGCGACACAGCCCACCATTGGAATTGATACTTGTCGCGGGCCGCGAGATCGCGCGCACCGTCCAGGTCTTTGGGCGTGCCGTGGACTTCGTATTTGATGCCGGGGAAGGCGTCCTTTAAGCGCTTTTCGATGAGGGAGATGGCAAGGTGGGTGATGTCGATGCCGATCCATTGCCGGCGCAGCTTTTGCGCCGCGTGAACGGCGGTACCACAGCCGCAGAAGGGGTCAAGAACGACGTCGCCCTCGTTGGAGCTGGCGCTGATGATACGCTCCAGAAGCGCAAGTGGTTTCTGGGTGGGATATCCGAGGCGTTCTGGGGCGCTGGCATGGATTGGTGGGAGGTCGTCCCACACATCCGTTACCGGAACACCGGGGCTCTCGTCGAGGTAGATCTTCCTTCGAAGCCTGGCGTCCTCTTTAGCTGGGAAGAACAGCCGTCCTTGGCGGTCCAGCTCCTTCATCACTTTCAGCGAAACGGCCCACCCGTTTGGATGCGGGCGGTAGAGCCTGCCGTTGCTTGCCAAGTAGTCGTACCGGAGGTTAGGCCTTACGCCCGGATTTCTAAGATCGACGCGCCGAAATCGTCTGCCATCCGGGTCCAAATGAACGAAATGTTCAGCGATATATCCTGCGCTGTATGGAATAAACGCTTGATTCCATGCCGCGCGATCCGATCTACTGTAGAACAAAAGAGCATCATGAACAGCCGCGAACTTTCGTGTGGCGTTCCCATGGGCGCTTGTGCGTTGCCAAATGATCTCATTTACGTACCGCTCAACACCGAACACAGCGTCCAGGAGGATCTTCAGGTAGTGGCTTGCCGTACTGTCGCAATGCAGGTAAATGCTTCCCGTCGACTTCAGCACCCGATGGAGTTCCAACAGCCGGATGGCCATCATGCACAGATACGCCATCATGTCGTTCTCTTTGAGGAACGACCGCATGGCACGCAGCATCTCGGCTGCGTCGGTGCTGCCGCTGGACATCACTCCGTCGAACGCCAGCTCCGCTTCGTCTCCCCAGTGCCAGGTGTCCTCGAACGCACCGATTTGCGCGCGGGACTTCTCGCCGGCCGTGCTCTTGAACAATACGTTGTATGTGGCTTGACTGTTGAACGGAGGGTCGAGGTAGATCAGGTCCACGCTCTCGTTGTCAATGCAGCCGCGGAGGACGTCGAGGTTGTCGCCGTAGTAGAGACGGTTCATGATCCGGTAATCGGCGGGATGGCCGATCTCGCTTAGGATATCAGGCTTCGCGCGTGCAGTCCCGAATCTTGCGGATGAGCAAGCATCACGGCTAGCTTCCGACGTACAGTAGTGAAACGTCGGAACTCGACTCGTCCTCGCTCGACCATGTACGTGCTACGCTGAAATTTCCCTATGAGCAGCATTGTCATCACCCTGCCCGACGGCAGCCAGCGGCCGGTTGAGGCTGGTACGCGCCCCATCGATGTCGCACAGTCCATCAGCCCGCGCCTGGCCGATGCCGCCATCGCCGCCAAAGTCGACGGCGAGCTGGTCGACCTCGCGAGGCCCATCGACAAGGATGCCAAGATCCAGATTCTCACCGCGAAGGACCCCGAGGCGCTCTACATCTACCGCCATTCCACGGCGCACCTGCTGGCGGCGGCGGTGCTCGAACTCTACCCGGAAACCAAGCTCGGCATCGGGCCTCCCATCGACAACGGTTTCTATTACGATTTCGACCGCGCTGTTCCATTCACGCCCGAGGACCTCGAAAAAATCGAAAAAAAGATGTGGGAGATTCAGGCCCGCAAACTTCCCTATGAGCGCGTGTACACCCGCAAGGAAGACGGACTGAAGAAATACGCCGACGCCTGGATGAAGTGCGAGTTGATCGATGAAAAGGCCGATGAGGTCTTCAGCGAATATACGTTGGGGCCACATTTCATCGACTTCTGCCGCGGCCCGCACCTGCCCGACACCTCGAAGATCAAGGCCTTCAAGCTTCTTTCGATCGCCGGTGCGTATTGGAAGGGCAGCGAAAAGAACAAGCAGTTGCAGCGCATCTACGGCACCGCGTTTTTCACGGCGAAGGAGCTGGACGCGCATCTCAAGCAAATCGAAGAAGCCAAGAAGCGCGACCACCGCAAGCTCGGCAAGGATCTCGACCTGTTTAGCATTCAGGAACTAGCCGGGCCGGGGCTGATCTTCTTTCATCCCAAGGGCGGCATCATTCGCAAGCAGCTCGAAGACTGGATGCGCGACCAGTACCTGAAACGCGGCTACTCGCTGGTCTACACGCCGCACGTGGCACGCTTCGATCTTTGGAAGACTTCCGGCCACGCGGGTTTTTACGCCGCCAACATGTTCTCGCGCATGGAGCTGGACGACGCCGAATACCAGCTCAAGCCGATGAACTGCCCGTTCCACATCCTGATTTACAAGGATAAGCAACACAGCTACCGCGATCTGCCGGTGCGCCTGGGCGAGTTGGGAACGGTCTACCGCTATGAGCGCTCCGGCGTGCTCAACGGCTTGTTTCGCGTGCGCGGCTTCACGCAGGACGACGCACACATTTTTTGCACGCCCGAGCAGATCGAAGACGAAATCGTGCACTGCTTACAGTTCGCCATCGATACGCTCACCACTTTCGGTTTCGACAAGTATGAGGCCGAGCTTTCCACCTGGGACAATGGTGCCAGCGGCAATTACGACGGTGCGCCCGAGCAGTGGAAGGTTGGCGAAGACGCGCTCCGCAACGCCACCGAACGCCTCAACATCAAAGTGAAAGTGATGCCCGACGAAGCCGCATTCTACGGGCCGAAGATCGACGTCAAGCTGGTGGATGCGATCGGCCGCCCGTGGCAGCTTTCCACCGTGCAATTCGATTTCACGCTGCCGCGCCGCTTCGAACTTGAGTACATCGGCGAAGACGGCAAGGCGCATCAGCCACTGATGGTGCACCGCGCGCTCTATGGCTCCATCGAGCGCTTTTTCGGCATCCTGATCGAACACTACGCCGGCGCGTTCCCAGTGTGGCTGGCGCCCATTCAGGCCATCGTGCTGCCCATCACCGACCGCCAGACCGAATACGCCCGCGCCATCCGCAAGCAGCTCGATGACGCCGGCATCCGCGCCACGGTGGACGATCGCAGCGAAAAGGTGAACCTGAAGATTCGCGACGCGCAGTTGCAGAAGATTCCGTATATGCTCGTTGTCGGCGACCGCGAACAGCAGAACGGGTGCGTGGCCGTCCGCCAGCGCAAGCACGGCGACCAGGGAGTCAAACCTCTAGCCGACTGCATTGCCGCCATCCGCGCCTTGATCGGCAGCAAGGCCACTGCGGATTAAGCCGGCGCTGTGGCGCACGCTGTCCAGCATGCAGGGTCGAGATTCGTCTCGACCTTCTCTGTTGGGAACAGTTCCAGCCCGGCACGCGGAAGCGCCCATTCGACTTCGCTACCCCTGCAGGAAAAAATTGAACTGTTTTTCGCGGCCGATAGTGGTGAGGCCGCCGTGGCCGGGGATGACGGTGGTCTCCTCGGGCAGCGGCAACAGCTTCTCGTGAATCGAGCGCAGGATCTGCCTGCCGTCGCCACCCGGCAGATCGGTGCGGCCGATGCTGCCGGCGAAAAGCGTGTCGCCCGCCACCAGCTTTCGCTCCGACGGAATCCACAGGCTGACGCTTCCTTGGGTGTGGCCGGGCGTGTGCAGGACGTGAAACTCGGCCTCGCCGAGCTGCAGCGTGGCGCCATCGTTCAACGGCGCGTCGATTTCCACGTTCTCCGGTGCGCTCATGCCCAGCCAGGACGCTTGCGTCTCCAGCATCGCCTGCAGGCCGGCGTCGTTCAGATTCATATACACAGGCGCTTGGGTGAGCCGCTTCAGTTCGTGGGCGCCGCCGATATGGTCGATATGCGCGTGGGTGATTACGATCGCCTTCACTTTCAGGGCGTGCTTCGCCAGCACCGCCAGAATCTGACGGACGTCGTCGCCCGGATCGATCACAATGGCTTCGCGGGAAACTTCGTCGCCGAAAATAGAGCAGTTACATTGCAGCATTCCCACCGGAAGGATCTCGTGAATCATACAAGCCGATTGTATACTCATGCCGTCTTGCGCGCGGCCTGCACCCTATCGCCCAGCGGGGGCTCTTGTATCCTGTAAGTTCGACGTGCGCGATCGCATTCACATTATCGGCGCCGGTCTGGCGGGTTCCGAAGCGGCTTGGCAGATAGCCCGCCGTGGCCTGGCATGCGTCTTGCACGAGATGCGGCCGGCACGGTCGACGCCGGCGCACCGGACGGACCGGCTGGCGGAGCTGGTGTGCAGCAACTCGCTCAAGTCGGAATCGGAATCGACGGCACCGTGGCTGCTCAAGGAAGAGCTGCGGAGGCTCGGTTCGTTGCTGCTGGAAGCGGCGGCCCGCGCGCGGGTGCCCGGCGGGCAGGCGCTCACTGTGGACCGCGACACGTTCGCGCAGGAAGTGACCACAGCCATCGCCGGCGAGCCGCTGATCGAATTGCGGCGCGAGGAAGTCACCGCGATCCCGCCGGAGCGCATCGTCATCATCGCGACCGGCCCGCTGACCAGCGACGATCTGGCGCAAGACATCGCGCGCCTCACCGGCTCCGAACGCCTCTACTTCTACGATGCCATCAGCCCGATTGTCGATGCCGATTCGGTGAACGCTGGCGTCGCTTTCTGGGCTTCGCGATACGACAAATCGGTAGATGGCACCGGCGACTATCTGAATTGCCCATTCGACCGCGAACAATACGAACGATTCCTCGACGCGCTGCTCCAGGCCGAGCCGGTTACCGCGCACATCGCGGAGGACCATACGCCGTTCTTTGAAGCCTGCCTGCCCATCGAAGAACTGGCGCGGCGCGGGCGCGATACGTTGCGTTTCGGGCCCATGAAGCCGGTGGGCCTGAGCGATCCGCGCACCGGCCGAAGACCGTACGCCGTGGTGCAATTGCGGCAGGAAAGCCTGCGCGCGCGAAGTTTCAACCTGGTCGGTTTCCAGAACCATATGAAGTTCGGAGATCAGGCGCGGGTGCTACGAATGATTCCGGGGCTCGAAGCTGCCGAGTTTTTGCGCTTTGGCCAAATCCACCGCAACACGTATATCAACGCACCGGCGCTGGTATCCGACACTCTCCAATTGCGCGAGTCGCCGAATGTCTTTTTCGCCGGACAGATTTCCGGCGTGGAAGGTTACGTGGAAGCCATCGCGACCGGTCTGATGGCCGGCACGCACGCCGCTGCCCTGGCCGCCGGCGTAGCGCCGCGCGCGCTACCGCGCGAAACGGCTCTGGGCTCGCTATGCTATTACATCGCGGGCGCCGATCCCGCCAATTACCAGCCAGCCAATATCACCTTCGATCTGTTGCCCGCGCTCGATGAGGCTACACGTCAGCAACTCCGCCGCGACAAGAAGGCGCGGCACGCCGAGGTATGCCGGCGCGCGCTCCAAGCGCTGGAAGAGTATCGTCACGCCTATGTGTGAGAAGCGGCTGCCGCTCCGCCATGTATAAGAACAACTCCATCACCGTCATCATTCCCTGCCTGAACGAGGAGCAGGGTGTCGAGCAGATCCTGCGCGCCATGCCGGGCTTTGTGGACGAAGTCATCGTGGTCGACAACGCGTCCACCGATCGCACCTCGGAAATCGCGGCAACCCTGGGTGCCAAGGTCATTCGCGAGGATGTGCGCGGCTACGGCCGCAGCTACAAGCGCGGATTCCGCGAAGCCATCGGCGACCTGATCGTAACTTTGGACGGCGATCACAGTTACCCGGTGGATGCGCTTTCTTACCTGATCGAAGCGTTCCTTCACTTCGACGTCGATTTTTTGAATGCCTCGCGCTTTCCGGTGCGCGACGCGCGCTCGATGAGCTTGATCAATAAGCTTGGCAACCTGGTGCTGTCGCTGGCCATGTCGATTCTGTTCTTTCGCTGGGTGCGCGATTCGCAGTCCGGCATGTGGGTGTTCCGCCGCGCCATCTTGGAACAGATGCAGCTCGAAAGCGACGGAATGTCCTTCTCCGAGGAAATCAAGATCGAGGCGCTGCGCGATTCCCACATACGGTTCGGCGAGATCTCCATCATGTACTCCTCGCGCCTCGGCGAAACCAAGCTCAACCTATGGCACGACGGCTTCGCGAATCTGGCGTTTCTCGTCAAGAAGCGGTTCTGGCGATGAGCATTACCGCCGTAATCCCGGTATGGAATAGCTGCGAGCTGCTAGGCCGTCTGCTCGACAGCCTGGAGAGGCAGACCACGCCGGTGGCCGAGGTGCTTGTTGTGGATAACGGATCGAGCGATGGCGCGCCGGAGTTGGCCGCGCGCCGCGGCGCCCGCGTGATTCCCATGGGACGCAACGCCGGATTTGCCGCCGCCGTCAATCGCGGCATCCAGTCGGCGCACTCGCCCTGGATCGCCGTGCTCAACAGCGACGTCGAACTCGCTCCCGACTACCTGGCGCAATTGGTGGATTCCGGCGGCTGGTTTGCCACCGGCAAGATACTTTCCGCGCGCGATCCGTTGCGCATCGACGGCACCTTCGATCTGGTTTCCCGCGGCGGCGCGGCTTGGCGCGCTGGCCACGGGCGAATGGATGCGCCGGCATTCTCCCATGCGCAGCCCATTTGGATAGCGCCCTGGACGGCCGCCGTGTTCCGCGCCGCGCTGTTCGAGCGGGTGGGTCTGCTCGATGAGCTTTTCGAATCGTATCTGGAGGACGTCGAGTTCGGACTGCGCTGCGCCGAACACTCGCTGGCAGGCGAATATGTCCCAACCGCCATCGCCTGGCACCAGGGCAGCGCCTCGCTCGGCCGATGGCATCCGGAAACTGTGCGGCGGATAGCTCGCAACCAGGTCTTTCTGCTGGCCCGCCACTATCCCCTGCGCTTGCTGTTGAAGTGGGCGTGGCCGATTCTGGTTGGGCAACTGCTCTGGGGCGGGCTGGCGCTACGTCACGGCGCGGCGTTTGGGTGGCTGAAAGGAAAATGGCAGGGCCTGCGCGGATTTGCCACCGTCCGCCGCGATGCGCCGCCGTGCGGGCAGAAGGTTCTCGAGCCGCTCCTCGCAGCCCACGAGCGCGCGATGCGCGACGCGCAGTCCGGAAATGGGTGCGACCTCTATTGGCGCATGTACTTTCTACTGACATGGGGTGGGGCAAAGTGACACATGTCCGACATCGGCATAATAATCGTTACCTACAATTCGCAATCTGAAATCGGGCCGTGTTTGGATGCCGCTCTGGCAACCGGCGCCGATGTGGTTGTAGTCGATAACGCCTCGCAAGATGGCACGCTCGCCGAAGTCGCTCTTCGCAAGGTCCGAGTGCTGGCCAACCCCGATAACCGTGGATTCGCCGCCGCTGTAAACCAAGGTTTTAGGGCACTCGATTCGCCATACGTTCTCCTATTGAATCCCGACGCCGTGATCGTGAGCGGTCTCGATACAATGCGGGAAGCTTGCGATCTGAGCGGCGCGGCCGGCGCCGGCGGCTGCCTGATCGACGTGACGGGCAAACCGCAGACCGGTTTCATGGTGCGATCCTTTCCCACTCCGGCGGCGCTGATTTTGGAACTTCTCGTGCTAAACCGATTGTGGGAGAATAACCCGGTCAATCGCCACTACAGGGCGATGGACCTGGACTACTCGTTGCGGACAGCCGTGGAGCAACCGGCGGGCGCGTTTCTGATGTTGCGCCGCGCGGTGTGGCAGGAAGTGGGCGGGTTCGACGAGGGTTTTTATCCGCTCTGGTTCGAGGATGTGGATTTTTGCCGGCGGGTGGCCGCGCGCAACTATGTTCTTTTCTATACGCCGGAGGCGGTTGCGCGGCACAGGGGAGGGCACTCGATCGAGAGCGTCGGCGTGCAGGACCGATGCTTTTATTGGTATCGTAGTTTACTGAGGTATTCGGCTAAGCACTATCGACCGTCTGCATTCCGGTTGGTGTGCGTGTCGGTGGTGGCGGGCTCGATTCTTCGTGGTGCCGTGGGAGCGTTGTCGCAGTGGAGTTGGACGGCGCTGGCGGCTTACGGGAACGTGGCTCGGCTTGCGGGCCGCTGCCTGTTGTTCGGTTGGGAGGACGCAGCCGCGATGTCCAGTTCCAGATTTTAGGCCCAGGTTCAAGTGCAAGTACCGTTTCTGCGAGTTCTAGTGCATGGGGCATAACGACTTCGTCTCAGTCACGATCGTGACATACAACAGCGGCCGCTTCATCAAGCGCTGCCTCGAGTCCGTGCTGTCGCAACGGTACCGCCTTAAGGAAATCATCGTCGTCGACAATGCTTCCACCGATGGCACCATCGACATCCTGGAACAGTTCGAGGACCGCTGCCGTATCCATTACAACGAGGAAAACGCGGGTTTCGCCGCGGCGCAGAACCAAGCCATCCGGATGGCCGGCGGCGATTGGGTGCTCACGCTGAACCCCGACGTGCTCCTGCTGCCGAATTTCATCCAAGCGCTACTCGATGCCGGGCAGTTCGACGCCAAGATCGGCGCGGTATGCGGCAAGCTGCTGACGATGACGGCGCACTTCGAGATTCCCGAGCGCCCGGTCGTCGATTCCACAGGCATCTACTTCAACCCCATGCTGCGCCACTTGGACCGCGGCAGCCAGGAAGTGGATAACGGGCACTATCTGCAATACGAGTACGTCTTCGGCGCCACCGCAGCAGCCGCGCTATACCGCCGCGCGATGATCGAAGACATTTCGCTCGACGGCGAGTTCTTCGATTCCGATTTCTTCGTCTACCGCGAGGACGCCGACGTGGCGTGGCGTGCCCAGTTGATGGGCTGGAAGTGCCTGTACGTGCCTTACGCGCGCGGCTATCACGTACGCAAGGTGCTGCCCGGCAACCGGCGCGCGCTGCCGGCCGACATCAACATGCACTCGGTGAAGAACCGCTTCCTGATGCGCATGAAGAATATTTCGAGCGATCTGTATTGGCGCAACTGGTTGTCGATTACGGGCCGCGACATCCTGGTCGTGATGTGCTGTCTGCTGTGGGAGCATACTTCGCTCAAGGCGTTCTGGTTCCTGCTGCGGAACTGGAGCCGCTTCCGCGCCAAGCGCGAGATGATTCAACACGCCCGCCGCGTGGACGACGAGTACATGGCGAGTTGGTTCCACTACCAGCCGGTGGCCAAACGCGCCCCGAAGAAGCTGGCCCGCGCGCTGATGCGCTCGGAAACCGCCAAGACGTAGCGGGGCTCGCCCGATACGCGTTAATCTCAATACTCTGAGTGCGTGGCGCAGGCTGTTCAGCCTGCTGAGCCAAGAGTCATCTCGGCTTTCGTCGCCGCCGAATAGGCCTGGCCTCCGAAGTCAACTTCGGCGAAGTTGCATCGCTTAGCGGAGCACCGTGAAACAACAGCCGCGTGTATCAGGGCACGGCTTCAGCCGTGCCGAAACGGGATGAACTTGATGGGCTTCGGCCCCTGGGCAGCAGACAGGGGCTAAAGCCCATCAGAAAGAGCGCTGTCAGCGGCACGGCTCAAGCCGTGCCCTGATACAAGGCATCCGACTTCGGAATTCAGGACAAATGCGAATAGCCCTTCTTGGCACGCGCGGCATTCCGGCTAACTACGGCGGCTTCGAAACTTTCGCCGAAGAGCTTGCCACCCGTCTGGCCGCGCGCGGCCATCAAGTCATCGTCTATTGCCGAGAGCGCCCTCCGCAGTCGCTCTACCGCGGCGTACACCTGTGCTACCTGCCCACCATTCGCCACAAGTACTTCGACACTCTAGCTCACACGCTGTTCTCGACGCTCCACCTGCTGAGGCACCGCGTGGATGTGGCGCTCTATTGCAACGGCGCCAACGCCATCTTCACCTGGTTGCCGCGCCTGTTCGGCATGCCCGTGGCGCTGAACGTGGACGGTATCGAGCGCCTGCGCAAGAAATGGAACCGGCTCGCCAAAACCTGGTACTTGGTTTCCGAGTGGCTGGCCACCTTCTGCCCTACCGAAGTCATCACCGACGCGCGCACCATTCAGGATTACTACCGCGCGCGCTTCGGCAAAGCAAGCACGTTCATCCCCTACGGCGCCGAATTAGGCAAAGTGGACGGCACCGAAATGCTGGCGCGCCTGGGTCTGGAGCCCGGCCGCTACTTCCTGTACGTCAGCCGCATGGAACCGGAGAACCGTCCGCTCGAAGTGCGGCAGGCATTTGAGCGTGTGAAAACACCATTAAAGCTGGCGCTCATCGGCGACGCGCCGTATGCGCAGGGCTACATCGCGCAAGTGCGCGACACGCGCGACGCCCGCATCGTGATCCCCGGCGCTATCTATGGCGACGGATACCGCGAGTTAGGCTCGCACTGTTTCGCTTACATCCACGCGACCGAAGTCGGCGGCACGCATCCCGCGTTGATCGAAGCCATGGGCCGCGGCACGCTGGTGCTCTACCGCAACACGCCGGAGAACGCCGAGGTAGCCGGCGATGCCGGCATCCCCTTCGAGCCGGACGAACTCGAATCCAAACTGCACATGGTCCTTACTCTCAGCGAGGCTGAATGCGACCAGTACCGCGCCCGAGCGACCGATCGCGTCCGCCAACGCTACTCCTGGGATGCGGTGACCGACGCGTACGAGAGGCTATTGGGGAGATTGGGCGGGCAGACGTGAGCAGTACCGTGATTCATGCCAGCCGATGGCATTCACGACGCAAAGAATCGGCTCTGAAGCAGCTTCCATTCAGCGCTAATGCTCTGATCCGCAGGAAATAGGGTCTTCAGATCGGTCTGGAAGTACCCTGCCAGCCCATGCCAGATCCTTAGGCCCTCCTCGCCCTGCTCCCTTAGCCGCGCTGCAAGCCCGTCAGGTGGTTCTGGTGAGAGCACGTAGACCCTGAGCCCCGCCTTTACGCCAACCCCAATTGCCGAGTTGATGTGTTCGTCGCAGAAGCTATACCCAACGCAGAGCAGCCGCCGCCCTGTGCCCTGGAGCACGGACTGGAAAGCCTCGAAATATGCGGCCAGAACCGGGTGTGAGGCTATCTGATTACGCTTGGCGTGTCCTATGACCATGGTCTGCTGGTCAGCGGTGTACCAGTTGGATGAGCCGTGAAGCTTCACATAGTAAAAGGGCGAACGGCTGAAATCTACGTCTCCTGCTGAATCCGGGATTACACAGCGTTCGGCAATAAGCGATTGCGTCCCGTCGGGCATGAACCAACCTGGACGGTGCCGAATACCAGGGAGGGCTGGGCGGACGCCGTTGTAGTATTGCCGTTCGACGAACAAATCCTGGTTGAGAGTGAAGAAATAGCCGGGGTTGCTGTTTGAAGTGCCAGCAAATTTCGAGATGAACTCCTGGACCTTGTAGATGTTTACGGGATTGGGGGCGTCCCGCCGGAACGAAAAGCTACGGACCTTTTCGTCGATATACTCGTATGCCTCGTTCACCGCCGTTCTGAGCGCTTGCTGCTGGTTCTTCCGGCTCATCGCCTCCCCTATGAATTCCATGAGGTTGCGTCCATTCACGACATCGTTATAGACGGATTCAAAGTCGAAGTCCAGCCGCAGGAGGTCGCGCACGTCGGAGGCCTTATCCAAGCCTGGGTTGCTGAAGATGATTCCCCACAGTTCTTTTGCTAGGGGCGCGCCGAAGTTCTTCGTAAACCCAGCGCCCGTGAGCAGAATGTGGTCCTGGCAGTTGACGTTCATTGTCTCTCCCAGTTGACGTTATCACGGCTGCGTGGCTGTCAAGCGCTGGCGGTCTGCGGGCCTTCCAGATCCACTTTCTCGTACACTTCCACCAGCCCCACCCGGCAACCCACCGATTCGAGTTCGAGCGCATCTTCCATTCGGTTGGCGGAAGTCAGCAGCCAGCGGCCGTCGGGTTGCTGCGTGTATAAGTCCACGTGTACGCGGTCGGAAGCGATCAGCAGGTATTCCTGCAACGACGCGATGGCTGCGTATTGCTCGAACTTGCGGCCGCGATCATTAGCTTCCGTGGAGGGTAATAGAGCCTCCACGATCAGGTTTGGATTTGTCAGCGTGTCGAATCGTTGGTCCGTAAACTGTGGATCGCCGCAGACCACGACTGCATCGGGATATGTGTAGAGGCCGGTAGCAGCGACCAGCACGCGCATGTCGCTCGGCAGCACGCGGCGGGGTCACGAGCGCAGTTGCGAGTGCAGTCCGGCCACCACATTCGCCACCAGGACATTGTGCGCCAGCCCGGCTCCGACCATGGCGAACATCTTGCCCCGGTAGAATTCGCTCTTGTACTCGGCTTGGCGCTCGATCTCGAGATACTGCTCCGGCGTGAGGAGCGTCTTGGGAGGCTTGGACATGGCCGCGCCTTCGAATCACCATGTACACGCTGAGACGAGGCAGGAGATGGCCGATTGAGTTGCCAGCAACCGTTCCCTGACGGTCGCGGCTCTGAAACGCATCGGAGCCGCGACCACAGGGAGCGGTCGGATTACTCATGAAACTCGCGCCGGCCTACCGGTACATCGCCGGATACGCCTCCCGCATCTCCTGCGCTTCGGCGCGGGCGGATTCGATCTGGATCAGCGGGCCCTGGCCGATGCCGGGGCAATACCGGGCGGTCTTGCGCCACTCGGCGCGGCTTTTCACCAGCTCGGGCCAAAACGGAAAAATGCGGCACTGCGTTGGCTTGACCGCGTGAATCGAACATCCGGCCTCGCGCAGAAAATGGCACTGCGCCTCGCGCGGTACGCGCAGACGAAGCTGGCGGCGGGTGCGGTAGCAGTAGCGCTTCTCGAATGCCCCGGCGCTCAGTTCCAGGTGTTCCGCGATACGCCGCGCATCGGCGTCGGTCAAATAGACGAAACCCTTCTCGGTGCAGCAGGCGATGCATCCGGGCTGGCACGCGAAACGCAATCCCTCGGCCATGTTTCGATTATGCGGCAACCGGGTGTGTGGTGGAGTTATCTGAACTGAAAATTCAGGGTTTGTAGTGGGAGGGCGGCGGCCTGCGGGGGTGGCGTGCGACAATTTCGGGAATGCAAGACCATGAGCTTTATCGGCGCATTCTCGGAATCGAGGCCCCCTGGTACGTGGACTCGGTGTACCTGAAGTTGGAAGTGGGAGAGATCCACGTTCGCTTGGCACACCATGAAACGATCGATTGGCCGTGCCCGGAATGCGGCGCGGCGTGCAAGCTGTACGACCATCAACCGGAGCGGCAATGGCGACACCTGGATACCTGCCAGTATCAGACCATCCTGCACGCCGAACCGCCGCGCAGCGAGTGCAGCAACCATGGAGTGCGCATAGTGAAGATGCCGTGGGCGGAGCCGTCGAGCCGATTCACGGCGCTGTTCGAAGCGCTGGCGATCGAGTGGCTGAAGGCGGCCAGTCAAAAGGCCGTGGCCGGGCTGCTGCATCTCAGTTGGGACGAAATCCACGGCATCATGGAGCGGGCGGTGAAGCGTGGATTGGAGCGACGCCAAGCGGAGCCCGTCAGCCAGATCGGTGTCGATGAGAAGGCGTTTCGGAAGGGTCACAGCTATGTAACCCTGGTGAATGATCTGATTCGGGGACAGGTGCATACGTGGCCGAAGATCGCAGGCAAAGCAGCCTGGACGGATTCTGGGAGACCCTCACTCCGGAGCAGATCAGCGGCATCGGAGCCGTCGTCATGGACATTCGGGACTGGTTATGTGACAGGCGAGGCCACCGTTCCCTCGCGGTCGCCATTTGAACAGATGACTTCCTGGCGCGCACTTACTTAACGAACACGAGGCAGACCGGGCGCGGCTGCGCCATCGGCTTATGCTTGGTCGGCGTCAACTCGCCGGTCCGGGGATCGACATGGAAGACCACGATGTCGTCCGAATCCTGATTCGAGACCAGCAGGAATCTGCCGTCCGGATCCAGCGTGAAGTGGCGCGGCGTCTTGCCCAGCGTAGGGGTGAGTTCCGGCTCCGCCAGCCTGAATCGGTCGGGCTGAATATCGAATAGTGCGATGCTGTCGTGCCCGCGGTTGGATGTGTACAGCGCAGTGCCCGAGGCGTTGACAACGATTTCCCCGGCGGTGGTCGCCTGGGCGAACCCGGCGGGCAGCGCGCTCACCGTCTGGAAATCCTGAAGCGAGCCCTTCACCGCGTCATAACGAAATGCGGTCACGGTGGAGGCCATCTCGTTGAGCGCGTATACTATTTTTCCGTTCGGATGAAACACCAGGTGCCGCGGGCCGGAGCCTGGCGCCAGCACCGCAAACGGCGGGTCGTTCGGCGCGATGGCCCCTTTGGCGGCGTCGAAACGGTAGATCAGTATCTGATCGAGACCGAGGTCCGCCGCCAGCAGGTACCGGTTGTCGGGCGAGAAGACCGCTTCGTGCGCGTGCGGGCCTGCCTGGCGCGCGTGGTTAACACCGGAGCCGCGGTGTTGGTCGAACCCGGCCGCTTCGCCCAGCTTGCCACCCGCGTCCACCGGCAACACCGCAACGCTGCCGCTCGCGTAATTGGCCACTGCCAGCCAGCGGCCGGTCGAATCGAGCGCGAGGTGGCAGGGGCCGTCGCCCTTGGAGGAAACCTGATTGATCAACGTGAGGCGAGCCGCCGCGCGGTCGATCGAAAAGGCGCTGACCATACCCTTCCCATTGACCTCGTTCACCGCGTAGAGGAATTGGCCGCTCGTATCCACTGTGATGAAAGAGGGATTGGGAGTTTCGACCGCCAGCCCCTCCGGCTTCAACTCGCCGGTGACGGTGTTGAACCGATACGCGTAAATGCCCTTGGCGCCGCCGCCCGAATTCGATCCGGAAAACGCGAGCAACTCCGCACCCTGCGCCGCAGTCGCGGCCAGAAACAGCAACGAAAGAATGGTTTTCACAGTGGTATTACAGCACAAGTGAACGCCGTCGAGTGCGCCGTTGCGGACGGATGAGCCTGGGTGTACTCTCGGTTCTGGAGATTCACTCATGAAGCGCTTCATCACGATGTCCGCACTCTCCCTGCTACTGACCGGCGTCGCCGCGTTGTCGGTCGTTTGTCTTTTTGCTGGACATGCTTTTGCCCAGCATCCTGCTACGTTCGCGGGAAGATGGACGGGGTATTGGCAAAACAGCAACGGTGAGAGGGGAGACGATACGCTGGAACTAACTGAAGATGCGGATGGGCATCTCACCGGCACCTGGACTGGCAACGTTCCGGTTTCGGGGAGAAGGACGGACGAACGGACGGCCGAACTGCACGGCCGGACCGACACGCGCGCCTATCGCATTGTCGTGACCGCACACCGGGATGAACTCGTATTGAAATACACCGCCCGGCGTCTGGACTCATCCGGCGAGTACGAAGGAGAGTCGAGGCTCACGCGGTCGCACTGAAGCGACGGCCGCACCGGATAAGGGGACGATGAGGGGCAGAGGTATTCTCTGTCGACTCGATGCCGGACCGACCTGCGGTGGGTCGCCACAGGGTTGGAGCATGGTGCAAGGAAAATGCGTCTGTCCCGTTCCTGGCAGAAAGCCGAGATCGGCAAGAACGTTGTCGCTGCCCTCTTTGCCTGGGAATCGGCTGGCCGACATCATGCCACCTGTCGCCCAATAACGGCTCTGGTGACCATCTCGAAAAGTTCTTGTGCGTTGTTTGTGCAACCCTGTCCCCCGTGCTCGCGGGTCTCGCGCTTGTGTTCGGGAGCGTTGGAAGCGGCGTAAAAGAACAGCGGCGTATCGTCCCCTTTAGCCCGCAATCGGTCGAGCAGCACGTACCCCTCCCGCGGCCCCTCGCGACGCCCCATGTCGGAGATAATCGCCGCGAACCTGTTCTGTGAAAGTCTCTCGAACGCCTCGTCGGTGGACAGCGCGAGCGTAAAACGGAGGCCCACCCCCTCGAACGCCTGGCGCTCATAAGAATTGTTGTCCGGTCGGTCATCGACCCAGAGTATGTGGTTCCTCCACGCATCGCCGCTCCCAGCCGGCGGGCCGACGGCCCGAACCACCTCGACGATCCTTTGCAACTCCGCTTCAGACGCCGGCGTGTCGCTCTTGGCCGCCGCTGCGGTTAGGGACGCTACGACACCCATCCGTGTCTTCATGAAGTTCTCCTCGTTCTTGAAATCGCTCGGTGCGTAGAGCTCGCCACTGTGCCTGCTGACGAGCCACGCGAAAACAGCGAGAACGAGAACGGGGAAGGAGACAAGGAAGTATATGAGAGGGAGTCGCTCGCCGGCAGTGAACGAACCTGCAAAGGCGGTGACCAACGAGGCGAAGCCGTAAACCAGGACGATGAACAGGGCTATAATCCCAAGCGGATTCCGTGCCAGCGATTTGGCCGTCCCTCCGAAGCTGCCTGTTTGATCGCTCATGGCCGCGCCGTTTCTTAAGCTCTCATCTAGTTTGGCCAACAGAAATCGCCGCAGTCGGCGACTCGATGGTCAATCGTCCTCGCGTAACCTTGGAGGTCGATCCTCATTATATGCCCACCGGCGATCCATCCGGGGCGTGTGGCAATATTCTTCCGCGACTAACTCCCCTATCAATGCACTAATATGAATCAGGCGTTATGCTCGAAAACATCAATTTGAAAAGGAAGCTGTCGCGCGAAGAGTACAAGAAGGTGCTCCCTGGCGAGCAGCATCGGCTCTACGATCTGGAGAAGGCGTGCTGGGATCACGGCGTGCCGACTGTGATCGTCTTCGAAGGATGGGACGCTTCGGGAAAGGGCACGGCGATCTCCGCCCTGACTCAGCGGCTGGACCCGCGCGGGTTCAAGCTCTACCCGATCACCGCGCCACGCACTTATGAGCAGCAGCGTCCGTGGCTGTGGCGCTTCTGGCTGAAAGTGCCGAACCGCGGCGAAATGGTAATCTTCGATCGAAGCTGGTATTATCGCGTGCTGGACGAGCGCGTGGAGGGCGCCATCCCGGAGAAGGCGTGGCGCCAGGCCTACCGCGACATCGTCGAGTTCGAGCGCGTGCTGGCCGACGATGGCGCGGTCATACTCAAGTTCTTCCTCCATATTTCGAAGAAGGAACAGCGCGAGCGGTTCAAGGCGATCAAGGCCGATCCGCTGGAGGCCTGGCGTGTGACCGACGCCGATTGGGCGCGGCAGAAGAGATACGAACAGTACCTGGCCGCGATCGAAGAGATGCTGGAGCTGACCGAATCCGAGTACGCGCCATGGACCATAGTCGAGGCCACTTCGAAATGGTGGGCGCGCAAACGCATCTTCGATACCATCGTGGCGGCACTAGAGAAGCGCCTGGGCGCCGACGCGCCGCCGGTGCCAATCGAAGTTCCGGCCGTGGCGGCCAAGGACGCGGAACTCCGGGAAGCCATGGATTCGCTGGCCGAGGGGAGGCTCTGATGCTCGAAACGCTCGATCTCACGCGCACTCTCTCACGCGAAGCCTACGTCAGAGAGGTGACCCGGCGCCAAATTCAATTGCGCGAGCTGGGCTATCAGGTCTATCTGCAAAAACGCCCGGTGATGATTATGTTTGAGGGATGGGACGCCGCCGGCAAGGGCGGCGCCATCAAGCGAATCACGGAAAAGCTGGACCCGCGCGGGTATGTGGTCTATCCAATCGCCGCGCCGCAGGGCGAAGACAAGACGCGGCACTACCTCTACCGCTTCTGGCGCCGCCTGCCGGAGCGCGGACAGATTGCGATTTTCGACCGCTCCTGGTACGGCCGCGTGATGGTGGAGCGCGTGGAAGGCTTCGCTCCGGAAGAGGCCTGGAAGCGCGCTTACAAGGAGATCAACTCATTCGAGCGGCAGGTGCGGGATTTCGGCACCATACTCGCCAAGTTCTGGATTCACATCTCGAGCGAAGAGCAACTCCGCCGCTTCGAGGAGCGCAAGGCCATCGGCTACAAAGCCTGGAAGCTCACCGACGAGGACTGGCGCAACCGCAAGAAGTGGAGCGTGTACGAGGAAGCCGTGGAAGAGATGCTGGTGAAGACCAGCACGCGCACCGCTCCGTGGAGCCTGGTGGAAGGCAACGACAAGTACTGGGCCCGCACCAGGGTGCTCGCGCGCCTGGTCGAGATTCTCTCGAAGGAACTCGGCTACACGCCTGCGAACCCGCTCCAGCGCGGCGCGCATAAGAAGGGCGGCAAGGCGGCGAAGTAAGTGGGCGGGCCGGGTTGCGGATCGCCGGCTTCTGGCGTAGTCTTCGAAGAAGAGGAGGGCAGGAAGCATGGCAGAAAGCAAAACCAAACCCACCAATCTCAGTGCCGCGGCGTTTATCGATGCGCTCACCGACGAGGTTCGGCGCGCGGACGCCAAGGCACTGGTCAAGTTGATGCACCGCGTGACCGGCGAAAAGCCGAAGATGTGGGGACCGTCGATTATCGGATTCGGCAGCCACCACTATAGGCACGAGAGCGGGCGCGAGGGCGATGTGCCGCTGGCCGGCTTTTCGCCGCGCAAGGCCGCAACCGTCTTATATGGCCTGTTGGGGACCGAGGAGTCGGAGGCGTTGCTCGCAAAGCTCGGTAAGCACACCACCAGCAAGGGCTGTCTCTACATAAAGAAACTCGCCGATGTGGACCAAAAAGTGTTGGAGGCGCTGGTCGTCGCCTCCGCCGCCAAGCGAGCGAAGGGCGCGGTTGGGTGACTTGCTTTCGACTCGACCGTGAGCCGACCGCGCACGATGCCGCCGAGTCAACACGGAAATTGGTGTAGGCGCAGCTCGGGGACGCGCATCGCCGCAGTATCATGAGCGTAGTGACCACCAATACCGATTTCACTAATGCGCTACTGGGCAGAACCGGGCGCTCAGTGTCGCGGCTGGGCGTGTCCGCCAGCTACGGCGTACCGGGCGAAGCCGTCGAGCGCGCGTTCGAGCAGGGCGTCAACTATCTTTATTGGGGCAGTATCCGGCGCGATTCGTTCGGCGCCGCGCTGCGCCACCTGGGGCCGCGGCGCGATCGGTTCGTGCTGGCGATTCAGTCCTACACCCGGGTGGCGGGGCTGATGGGCTGGAGCCTGGAGCGCGCGCTGCGAGCCTTGCATTTCGACTACACCGATGTGCTTCTGCTCGGCATGTGGAACAAGCCGGTGGCGCCGCGAATTCTCGAGGCGGCGCAGCGGCTCAAGGCGCGCGGCCTGGTGCGATACCTGGCGGTCTCGACGCACACGCGCAGGCTGGTGCCGCCGATCGCTGCCGCCAGCGACTTCGACGTGGTCCACTTCCGCTATAACGCGGCGCATCCCGGCGCGGAGACCGATATCTTCCCGCATCTGCCCGATGGCGCCCGGCCGGGCCTTGTCGCCTTCACGGCAACAAGCTGGGGGCAATTGCTCGGCAAGGCGCAAGGCTTGGTCCGATCGCGTCCGATTCCTAAGAGCGAGCGCGTCCCCACCGCGGCCGATTGCTATCGCTTCGTGCTGACGCGGCCGGAAGTGGATGTATGCATGACGGGTCCCAAGGACGCGGTGCAAATGGAGCACGCGCTCGAAGCGCTGCGGCTCGGGCCGATGAGCGAAGACGAACTGGCGTGGATGCTGCGCGTTGGCCGCGCCGTGTCGGGCAAGTAGGCGCCGCCGTCCCGCCGCCGCACGCGGTTTTCCCACAACCGGACATTCCGGCCGCCGGCTTCGCGCGATCCGGCTGCAACCAAACGGCGTCGGCCCGGGCTGCCTGGCACCGGAACTGCTGTGTCGGAAGGTTACTATGTGGAAGGACTTCGTCTACTCGCTCCGTTCCCTGCGCCGCAGCCCGATATTCACGGTCGCGGCGGTGGCTTCTCTCGCGCTGGGCATCGGCGCCAACACCGCGATCTTTTCGCTGCTGGATCAGGTGGTGCTGCGCTCGCTCCCGGTGCGCGATCCGGAATCGCTGGTGGTGCTGCACACCGACTATTCGGCGCCCGGCAATGCCAGCAGCGATAACGACGAGTCGGTCTTCTCATATCCCCTTTATCGCGACCTGCGCAGTGCCGACGCCGCATTCTCCAGCATCGTGGCGCGCAGCGCCTCTGGCGTGCGGCTGGCCTGGGATGGCAACACGGAAGCGGCCGGCGCCGAGCTGGTGTCGGGCGACTATTTTCGCACGCTTGGCATCGGCGCGGCGCTCGGGCGCACGCTCGCTCCATCCGACGAAGGCGCGCCGGACGCGAATCCGGTCGTCATGCTCAGTCACGCCTACTGGTCGAGTCGCTTCGCTTCCAACCCCGCGATCGTGAACCAGACGGTCACCATGAACGGTCATCCGTTCGTCGTGGTGGGCATCGCGGCGGCCAGCTTCAACGGCTTGTTGCAAGGCAATTCGCCCGACGTCTACGTGCCGCTCACCATGGAGAAGTCGTTGATTCCCAATTACGACGTGCTGGCGGACCGGCGCATGCGCTGGCTCAACCTCTTCGGCCGCCTGAAGCCAGGCGAGACGCTGCCGCGCGCGCAGGCGGCCACCGACGTCGCCTACCACGCCATCATCGCGGGAGAATTGGCGGGGCTGGGCAAAATGCGCGACGAACGCAACCGCCAGCGATTCCTTAACCACCGCGTCCAGTTGCGGCCCGCCGCGCAGGGCATCGCCGAGCTGCGCGATAAGTGGGAGAAGCCGCTGCGGGTGCTCACCGCCATGGTTAGCCTGGTGCTGTTGATCGCCTGCGCCAACGTGGCCGGACTGATGGTGGCGCGCGCGGCCGGCAGGCAGCGCGACATCGCCATTCGTCTGGCGATGGGCGCACGCCGCGCAGCGCTGGTGCGGCAACTGCTGGTCGAAGGACTGATGCTGGCTTTGGCGGGCGGCGCGGCCGGACTGCTGGTGGAACAGTGGAGCACGGCGGCGCTGCTCGGCATGCTGCCGCGCGACGAAGCGAACGGATGGCTCACGGCAGGTTTGGACGCGCAGGTTCTTTTGTACGCGTTCGCGGTTTCGCTGGTTTGCGGCCTGCTGTTCTCGCTGCTTCCTGCCCTGCAGGCGACGCGGCCCAACCTGGCGCCGATGTTGAAAGATCGTGCATTCAACGTCGCTTCCGGCGGCCCTGCACGCTTGCGCGCGGTGCTGGTCGCCGCACAGGTCGCGCTTTCCCTGCTGCTCGTCGTTGGCGCCGGGTTGTTCAGTTCGAGCGCGGCCAACCTGATGAATGCCCATCTGGGATTCCGAACGAGCAAGCTTCTGATGTTCAACGTCAACGCCACTCTCGACCGCCTTGACGCCGCGGACGCCACGGCCTTCTATCGCGACCTCCAGCTTCGCCTCGCCTCGCTACCCAGCGTGGTGGGCGTAGCCGCAGCCGAGGGCGGGCCGTTTTCCGGCAGCGATACCGGTGGCAATATCACGGTGGAAGGCTACCACGCCGCGCAGGACGAAGAGACCGATGCACAGCGCATCACCACCAGTTCCGGGTATTTCGGTGCGCTGGGAATTCCGCTGCGTGCGGGCAGGGAGTTCTCCGATCGCGACTCCGCCGCCGCGCCGAAGGCAGTCGTCGTCAACGAGACTTTTGTCAAACGCTATTTCGGCGGCGCGAGCCCGCTTGGCCGCCGTTTGCAGTTCGGCGCCAGCACTCCGCCCAAGCTGGATCACGAGATCGTCGGCGTGGTGGCCGACAGCCGCGACAACGTGCGCGAACCGGGTCAGCCAACGATCTACTATCCCTATGCGCAGTGGGACAAGCCCAGCGGCATGGTGTTTTACGTGCGCACTTCGGGCGATCCCGGGCGCGTCACGGCCGCGCTGCGCCAGGCCGTGCGCGAGGCCGATCCCAATCTGCCGGCGGTCGAGATTAAGACCGTCGAGTTGCGAATTCGCGAATCGCTGTACACGGAGCGGCTGATCGCCATCCTGTCGGCGGCGTTCGGGATTCTGGCAACTCTGCTGGCGGCCATCGGGCTCTATGGCGTGATCGCGTATTCAGTGGCGAGGCGCACTGGAGAGATCGGCGTCAGGATGGCGCTGGGAGCGGTGCCGGGCGATGTGCTCCGCCTGGTTCTGCTCGGCGCGGCCCGTCTGGCCGCGGTCGGCATCGTGATCGGCCTCGCCGCCGCGCTCGCTGCCGGAAGGCTGATCGAATCGCAACTGTTCGGCATTGCAGCCTCCGACCCATTCATCTATGCGGGCGCGGCCCTGTTGCTCACCGTGGTAACGCTGATCGCCGCCGGCGTGCCCGCATGGCGCGCCGCCCGCATCGACCCGGTCTCGGCTTTGAAATACGAGTAGGCGGAGACGCGCTGAGGCCCTTCCGCATGCCGTGAGAAGGGCCTGAACTGTTACACTCAAAGGAAACCCTATGGCGAAGGAAAAGACGGAGAACGAGTCTGCGGGCATCCGCATCTGGGCGCCCGCGGTGGCGCTGGGCTGGCTGGTGCCGGGCGGCGGCCATCTCCTGCTGAAGCGGACCGGCCGCGGCGTATTGTTGCTGGTCGCCATCACCGCCATGTTCCTATGCGGGCTGATGATGCGGGGCACCATGTTCACGCCGCAAGGCGAGGACCTGTTGACGGTGCTGATCAACTGGGGCGGCTGGGTGGGCGACGCCTGCGGCGGCATCCTCTACCTGATGGCCATGTGGCTGGGCTATGCGCAGCCCGACGTTGCCGGGCACGCGCACGATTACGGCACGAAGTTTCTGGTGACCGCCGGCCTGCTGAACCTGCTGGCCATCGTGGACGCGTTCGAAATCGCCCGCGGGAGGAAGAACTGATGCCTAAAATGAGTCTCTCGCACTTCGAGGCGGCGTTCCTGTTTTCCGTGCTGGTTTCGGTGGTGCTGGGAGTGGTCACCAAGAAGACCGACCGCGAACGGCTGCATTACGGAGCCTACACGTTCGTCTGCTTCCTGCTCGCGCTGTTCGGTATCGGCTGGCTGATGTATCTTGGGCACGGCTAAGCGGCTCACTGGATATCTCATTTGAGAGGGACATTACCGCTGTCGACGGCCAGCGAGCACAGTCCGCGACCCTTCGCTGCCCGAGGCCGTTCGCATTGAGAAGCTCCAGAAGGTGCATCGCCGACGAGAGCCAGTCTCCGCCCTATTGCCACTGCTCATAGAATCTTGATCCGGATCGTTCTCTTCTAGCTTCACTCTGCGGGTGAGCGGCAGTCGAACCCAATCATCTTCGATGCTATACGCCGCGAATCGCGTGTTGACGCACACCGTTCCACCAGCCGCAGTTGCAGTCGACCTCCGCGGACGCCGACGGTGGTATGAGGCTGCTCAAACGGCGCACGTCGATCAAATGAAAAAGCCTCCGTGGTTAACGGAGGCTCTTCAAAATATACCGGGCGACTTCCTACTCTCCCACACACTTGCGCGTGCAGTACCATCGGGGCTGAGAGGCTTAACTGCCGTGTTCGGGATGGGAACGGGTGGGTCCCTCTCGCTAAGGTCACCCAGAATCGGATGACAATTTTCGCTGCGAACCGGCGATGTCCGGTTTCGCATGCGTTGAATATTGACGGGCTAGCGGAAGAAAATGCGTTCACGGTTGGCAAGCTTTTGACGCCTGCTGCCGTGTATGTATAGTAAATTTTATGGTCAAGCCGAACGGGCGATTAGTAACGGTAAGCTCAACTGGTCACCCAGCTTACACATCCGTCCTATCAAACAGGTAGTCTACCTGTGCCCTTCAAAGCTTACGCTTGGG
>Ga0181529_10000419_pt1 | contig 62174 bp, 62 predicted proteins | sample PEATcosm2014_Bin_36_FD_119763 | JGI IMG/M metagenome (GOLD analysis project Ga0181529, IMG submission 119763) | Peatland microbial communities from MTU Mesocosm Facility, Houghton, MI, USA - PEATcosm2014_Bin10_30_metaG | ecosystem: Environmental > Terrestrial > Soil > Wetlands > Peat | place...
ACTCCCGAGTCTTTTCGAGCAGCGCCTTCAAGGGCTTGTAGCCGATCTCGGGGGCCATGGGATGTTGTCCGGTCTTGGTGGACCAGCCCGCGGAATCAATGCGCACCACCAGCGCGGGGTCGAGCTTGAGGCTCATCTCGCGCGAGACGTGCTGGATGGCATGCCAGCGGACCTCGGAGTCAGGGATGGCCTTGGGACCGCGAATGAAGGCGATCCGGCGATGCCCGAGTTCGTAGAGATGGCTCAGGGCCTGCTGGACGGCGCTCTCGTGGTCCACAACGATGTTGGTCACGTTGTCCGCCACGCTGTGGGCGCTGATGGCCACCACGGGGGTGGGAACGTCGATCTGGTCGGCGGGGGTGTTCAGCAACAAAAAGCCGTCCACGGCGCGCTCCACCAGCATCTGCGGGTACTTCTCGATCAGCTCCTTGTTCCAGTCGTGGCAGGCGGTGAAATAAAAATAATGGGCCGCGGTCAGCTCCGCCACCACGCCGCTCATCACGCGGGTAAAGTAGCCTTCGCTCAGGTCTGGAGCCAGCACGGCCACGCTCATGGAGCGGCTCTGGCGCAGGGAGCGGGCAAAGTAGTTGGGCCGGTAGTTGAGCCGCTTGGCCGCCTCCTCCACGCGCTTGCGGGTCTCAGGCGGAATGGACTTTGCGGAAGGGGAATTGTTGAGCACCAGCGAGATGGTCGTCTGCGACAATCCCAGATGCTCGGCCAGCATGCGCAGGTTGACGCGCTCCGGCGGGTTTTCCTTGGTTTTCTTCACCATGTTGGATTTTTACCACGTTACACAGGGTGGAAAAAAGCTGGAAATGCCTGAACTATAGCGATTTTCCACGCAACTTGCGCGTAAGCGTTTGCTGGGGTGCTGCCGGCAGGTACCGATGCAGCTTGTGGGGAGCCGTTCCCGAGGACAAAGGAGTTTGAGGATCCGTGCACTCTTTCGGGCCCCATTCAGGGCCAGAATGGGAAGGTTTCCCCCAGGGAGAGCTGGAAAGCGTCCCCTCCTCTCGGCCGCGCCAAAGGGAAACTTGAACCAGAGTGGCAAATTTTCTTCAATCTTTGCACGGGTTTGAATCCGGCTGTAACCGTCCATTCACATTCCCCGGGTAGCCTGATTTCAGTGAGCGTAAACGTGTCCGAGATTCGTATATCCCAACTTCAGGTTCAGCAGATGGCTGAGCCGACGGCCGAAGCGGCTCCGCATGTGGAGACGCCGGTCTCAGAGGTGCGCAAGTTCCTCATGGCCAGGGGCAACTCGGCCATTGCCGACCGCGGATTCTATTGGCTCATGGTTCTGTGCGCCTTCAGCATCTTTGGCATCGTGGTGCTGATCGGCGCGGAACTGGTGAAGCGCTCGGAGCTGGCCTGGAAGACCTTTGGAATGAAGTTCTTCACCTGGAGCCAGTTTGGCCTTGCGCACGTCTTCAAGGGTTTTGTCGACCCCTTGGCGCAGCAGCCCAACTACTGGGACCCGGTCAACGGAAACTTCAACGCCCTGCCCTTCATCTATGGCACGTTGATGTCGTCCTTGCTGGCGTTGCTGCTGGCGGTGCCTCTGGCCATTGGCCTGGCCGTCTTCCTGACCGAGATGTGCCCCAAGCTGTTGCGTGGGCCGCTGGCCTTCATTACCGAGCTGCTGGCGGCCATTCCGTCGGTGATCTACGGCCTGTGGGCGGTGTTTGTGCTGCTGCCCCTGATGCGCGAAAACGTGAATCCTTTCCTGATCAAGTCGTTTGGTTGGACCGGTTTTTTCAGCGACGATAACCCGACGGGTCTGGGTTTTGTGGCTTCGGGCGTGATTCTGGCCATCATGATTTTGCCCATCATCTCCTCGCTCACCCGAGAGGTGATGACGGCCGTTCCCCATTCGCAGCGCGAGGCGGTACTAGCGCTGGGGGCAACCCGCTGGGAGATGATCCGCATGGGCGTGTTGCGCAATGCGCGGATCGGCATTGTGGGCGCGGTGATTCTGGGCCTGGGCCGGGCGCTGGGCGAGACCATGGCGGTCACCATGGTGATCGGCAATACCACGGAGTTGCACCGCAGCCTGCTGGCCAACGGTTCCTCGATGGCGTCGGTCATCGCCAATCAATTTGCCGAAGCCTCCGACGACTTGCACCTGAGCGCGCTGATGGAGATTGGCCTGGCGCTGTTTGTGGTCACCATCATCGTGAACGCCATTGCCCGTTTGCTGGTTTGGATGGTCACCCGTGGCGCGCCGTCGCAGGCACACTGATTCTAGGTGCTGGGTGCTAGGTTCCTAAGTGCTAGGCGCTAGGTTCCCAGGTGCTAGTTCCCGCCGGAAGTTCCGGCATATCTTCAGGAGAACGATTTGTGAGCACTGCTCCCTTTGCATTACGTAACCGGCTACGGACCCTGGGCGATCACGTCGCCACGGGCGTTGCCGTGCTGTCCACCCTGCTGGTGGTTGCGCCGCTGGTTGCCATCTTTGTTTATCTGCTCTACAAGGGCGCCAGTTCCTTGAACCTGGACTTCTTCATCAAGGTTCCCAAGCCGGTGGGTGAGTCCGGCGGCGGCATGGCCAACGCCATTGTGGGCTCGGGAATCCTGTTGGGGATGGCGAGTTTGATCGGTGTCCCGATTGGCATTGGCGGCGGCATTTATCTGTCGGAATTTGGCCGTGGCACCAAGCTGGCCAACGCCATCCGTTTTACCGCCGATGTGTTGAACGGCGTGCCTTCCATCGTGATGGGCATTGCGGCCTACTCGCTGGTGGTGGTTCCCATGCATCACTTCTCAGCCTTTGCGGGCGGTGTGGCGCTGGGCATCATGATGATTCCTACCGTGTGCCGTACCAGCGAAGAGATGCTGCTGATGGTGCCCAATATGGTCCGCGAAGCAGCCCTTGGGTTGGGCGTTCCCAACTGGCGCTCGGTTCTTTCGATCACTGTTAAGACGGCTTCCCCGGGCATCATCACCGGTTGCATGTTGGCCTTTGCGCGCGTAGCCGGTGAGACCGCGCCGTTGATCTTTACCGCCTTTGGCAACGCTTTCTGGAGCACCGATCTGAATCGCGAGATCGCCGCTCTGCCGTTGCAGATTTATGTGTACGCCATCTCCCCCTACGATGATTGGCATCGTCTGGCCTGGGGCGGGGCGCTGGTTCTTATCATCCTGATTGTGCTTGCCGTCTCGCTGGTGCGTTATGTGACCAGCCGCGGCGTTCTGAAAGGGGCAAACTAACGTGGGCGTCGGTATCGAGGTCGTCTCCCTGAATGCGTGGTATGGCAACAATCACACGCTTCAGGACATCAATCTGAACATTCCGGCCAATCACGCCACTGCGTTGATCGGCCCCTCAGGCTGCGGCAAGAGCACCTTTGTACGCTGCCTGAACCGCATGCACGAGACCAACCCAATCGCGCGTGTCACCGGTACGGTGCGCATGGGCGATCTGGACATCTATGCGGATGCCAAGCCGGTTGAGGTTCGACGCCGCGTGGGCATGGTCTTCCAGCGGCCTAACCCGTTCCCAACCATGTCCATCTACGACAACGTGGCGGCGGGGTTGAAGCTGAACGGCTATACCAATAGCCATTCGCTGGACGAAATTGTTGAGAAGTCGCTCAAGAACTCGGCTTTGTGGGATGAGGTGAAGGACGATCTGAAGAAGAAGTCCGGCGCCAGCCTCTCCGGCGGCCAGCAGCAGCGTTTGTGCATTGCACGCGCGCTTGCCGTTGACCCCGAGGTGCTGCTGATGGACGAGCCAGCTTCGGCGCTGGATCCGGTCTCGACCTCGAAGATTGAGGATCTGATCTTCCAGTTGAAGAGCCAGTACACGATCGTTATCGTGACGCACAATATGCAGCAGGCAGCTCGTGTGGCGGAAAACACCGGCTTCTTTCTCAACGGCCGGATGGTGGAGTTTGACTCCACCCACAAGATCTTTACCAACCCCAGCGACAAACGCACCGAAGACTACATCACGGGCAGGTTCGGATGACACGCATTCGTTTTCAGCAAAGCCTCGAAGACCTCAAGGAGAATCTGCTGGTCATGGCCGGTTTGGCCGAGCAGGCCATTCAGCGCTCCATTGAGGCTTACCGCGTTCGCGACCTCTCCATCTGCGATTTGGTCAACCGTAGTGAGATTGCCATCAACCGTCTGGAGCGAGAGATCGACCAGGCCGCGCTGGACCTGCTGGCGATGGAGCAACCCATGGCCATCGACCTGCGCTTTATCCTTTCGGTGATCAAGATCAATGCCGATCTGGAGCGGGTGGGTGACTCCGCCAAGGCTATCTCCGACCGGGTGCGCAACATGGAGCAGATGCCCCCGGCCGACCTGCCTGTAGACATTCCGCAGATGGCCAAGCTCGCCTCCGACATGGTGCGCAAGTGTCTGCAAGCGTTTATTGAGGCCGATGCCGAGCAGGCGCGCAACGTGCTCATGCTGGACGATGCGGTGGACGCCATGAACCGCTCTGCCTACAAGTCGCTGACCAAGGTGATGGAGGAGCAGAGCCATCTTGCGCCCCAGGCATTGAATGCGCTGATGATCTGCCGTGCGCTGGAACGCGTGGCCGACCACGCAACCAACATCGCCGAGGATGTTATCTTCTGGGTGCAGGGCGACGACGTTCGCCACCACAAGAGCGTGATGACGGGTGAAAAGGACCCTCACGCGCTGGGGCAGTAGCTCGATCAACAAGGCACAACAGCGACGGCGATTCCCCTCGGGAGTCGCCGATTTTTTGCAGGCTGTGGCGCGGGGCTGGGGGCAGGGAATCAGAGCTGCAAGTGCTCTTCTGCAAATCCCATGTTGCTCTTGGGAGGTTCGAGGGTATGATGAACTTCGCAGTTTGTCTTCCCTGAATTCCCCCTTCGAATGGAGATCCTATGGCTAGCTTTGACGTTGCTTTTGGCTGGATTATGCAGTTTGAAGACCCCCAGGGGTGCTGTGCTGTAACCCCTGATGCTCCTCCCTCCGGTTGTTCTGTCCCCTGTTATGCCATCAGCGGCATCAACTCGGGAGCCTGGCCAGCCGATTTTGGCCAGATTTCCGCCATCCCCCAGGACCAGCGGATGCAGGCGGTCCACGACTTCTACCAGGCCAATTTCTGGAATACCTGGTACGACCAGCTTTACTCCGACCACCTGGCCAAGCGGGTCTTTGACTTTGCCGTCAACGGCGGCTCGGGCGCTGCCCTCAAGTGTCTGCAACGGGGCATCAACGCGTTGGGGGGGAACGTTACGGTGGATGGTGGCTGGGGCCCCGATACGGTGGCAGCGGCCAACTCGTTCGATCCTGGCGCGATGATCCAAGCCTATGTGGATGCCCGTTGCGCCTACTACCAGTCGATCGTCGCCAACAATCCGCAGGACGCCAAGTATCTGAATGGCTGGCTGAAGCGGGCGCAAACCTAGAGTGGTGTCTGTTTCCCTTGCCGTACTGAAGTCGTGCCGCAAAGATCAACAAACGGGGGCCGGGAGGCCCCCGCTACGGCCGACCAGGAGGTCGGCGCTACAGTACGAATCGGGCTTTAGGCTCTTGTGGGGGAGTTTCAGGCTCTCCCTCAAGCAGACTGAAGCCCGATGGCGTTGTTGCTGGTTTCTGCACCTTCCCGAAAGGCGGCCAGTTTGGACCGGGCAGGGGCCGCGTGTGCTGCCGGCGGCGGTTTGCCGTTGATACTGCTAGGGTTATCGGCGCAATATCTTCGCTGTAGTTTACCTCTCCCCCATTGGTATACTGAACACGTGACGACACCAGATCACGACACAGCTTTCAACGGTCTCCCCGCCGGGACTTCCCCCAGCCAGAAGAGGGTTTTGCTGCTGAAGCCGCGTGGCTTCTGCGCCGGTGTGGTGCGCGCGATCGATATTGTGAAGATCGCACTCGATGTGTTTGGCGCGCCCATTTATGTGCGCCGCGAAATCGTCCATAACCGTTACGTTGTGAATGAGTTAGCCGAAAAGGGCGCTATCTTTGTTCACGAAATCGACGACGTGCCCGATGGCCAGCGCGTCATCTACTCAGCGCATGGCGTGAGCCCCGCGGTGCGGGAGATGAGCAAGGGCCGCAACCTGAAGGTGATCGATGCCACCTGTCCCCTGGTGACGAAGGTTCACATTGAGGCTGTCAAGTTTGCCAAGCAAGGCTATTCGTTGGTGCTGATCGGCCACCGTGACCACGACGAGATCGAGGGCACGCTGGGCGAGGCGCCAACTGTAACCCAGGTGGTCTCGAACGTCGCTGAGGTTGAGGCGCTCGTGGTCCCCGATCCCAACCGTGTGGCCTATCTGACCCAGACCACGCTGAGCCTTTCGGAGGCTCGTGACATCATCCATGCCCTGAAGGAGAAGTTTCCCAACATTGTTGGGCCGCACTCCCAGGACATTTGCTACGCTACGGAGAACCGTCAGGTGGCGGTGCGCAATGTGGCTCACAACGCCGATCTGGTGTTGGTTGTGGGATCGACGAACAGTTCGAATTCGAACCGGCTCGTGGAGGTCTCCCGCAATCTCGGCACCATTGGTTATCTGATTGACAACTCTCAGGCCATTGATGCCGCGTGGCTGAAGGACGTTTCCACGGTCGCGGTGACTGCGGGCGCATCGGCCCCGGAGATCCTGGTCGAAGATGTTCTGAATTACCTCAGCCAGAATGGCTTTTCCAGCGTCGAAGAAGTGGAAGTGATGCCGGAGAATGTACGCTTTGGCCTTCCGCCGGAGATTGTGCAGGCCATCGGCGGAGCCAGCGTTCCGGTTCAGTAAACCCTTCAAGCGGCGGTTGAACGGGCTCCCGCAAGCCGTTCTGCGCCGCTTGGCTTGCACATGGACAACTTTCCCCAGAAAGACTTTTGAGGCGACTCGAACCGCATGAGTCTCGAGCAATCCAAGACACATCCCGCGGTACCAAGATTTGGCCGGTTGGATCCGGTGATGTCCGACGTGAAGTCGGGCATGCAGAAGTCCTGCGACTATCTTTTCTCTATCCAGCATGCCGATGGCTACTGGTGTGGTGAGTTGGAAGCCGACTCCATGCTGGAAGCCGATTACATCTTCCTGCATACGGTGCTGGAGAGCGGCGAACCTGGCCGCATGCAGCGCGCGTTTACGGAGATGATGCGCTACCAGAACGAAGATGGAAGCTGGAGCATCTATCCGGGTGGGCCGGGCAACATTTCGTTGACGGTGAAGTGCTACTCCTCCGGCAAGATCATGGGCCTGACGGCCGACGAGCCGCGCATGGTGAAGGCGCGCGCGTGGATTCTTGCCCATGGCGGCGTGGTGGCCTGCAACACCTTTACCAAGATGTATCTCTGCGCATTGGGTGAGTACGACTACGACGCCGTGCCCGCGGTGCCGCCGGAGATTGTTCTCTTTCCCAATTGGTTCTACTTCAACATCTACGAGATCAGTTCGTGGTCGCGCTCCATTCTGGTTCCGTTGGCGATTCTTTACGCCAAGAAGCCCTTCAAGAAGCTGAAGCCGGAGCAGGGCATCGACGAGTTGTTTGTGGGCGGACGCGACAGCGCCAAGCTGCGCCTGCATCTGGATCGCAAGAAGATCGTCAGTTGGCGCAACTTCTTCATCGTGATCGACCGCGTGATGCACATTGCGGAAGCCGTGCACATCCGCCCGCTGCGCACGCTGGCGCTGAAGAAGGCGGAGAAGTGGATGCTGGAGCGGTTGGAGATGACCGATGGCCTGGGCGCCATCTATCCGGCCATGCTGAACGCGATCATCGCGCTGCGCTGCCTGGGCTACTCCGAGGACGATCCGCAGGTGATCCGCGCTCGCGATGAATTCGAAAAACTGGGAATAGAGGAACCGCCGAGCGCGCAGCTCCCCGAACCCACCTTTCGCATGACGCCTTGCGTCTCGCCGGTGTGGGATACGGCGCAGGCTGTCACCGCGCTGGGTGACGCCGGTGTGGCCGCTGACGATCCGCGCATGATCAAGGCCGCGGACTGGATGCTGGCCAAGGAAGTGCGGCACAAGGGCGATTGGGCGGTGAAGGTGCCCAATGTCGATCCCGGTGGCTGGTACTTTGAGTTCAACAACGAGTTCTATCCGGACACGGACGACACGGCGCAGGTGCTCTTGGCCCTGAAGCGGGTGGCGAATCCGCGCGAACGGTATCAGGACCAGGCCGCGGAGCGCGCCATTGCCTGGGAGCTTGCCATGCAGTGCCGCAACGGCGGCTGGGGCAGCTTTGACAAAGACAATACGAAGATGATCTTCCAGTACATCCCCTTCGCCGATCACAACGCGATGCTGGATCCGCCCACGGTGGATATTACCGGGCGCATGCTGGAGATGCTGGCGGCCTACGGCTACACGATGGACGACAAGCGCGTGAAGCGGGCCATCGAGTTCATCTTCAAGGAGCAGGAGTCCGACGGCGCATGGTTTGGCCGTTGGGGCGTGAACTACATCTATGGCACCTTTCTGGTGCTGCGTGGCCTTGAGGCCATGGGCATGGACAACCACGAGCCGCAGATATTGCAGGCCGCGGAGTGGGTGCGCATGGTGCAGAATCACGATGGCGGCTGGGGCGAAAGCTGCGGCAGCTACGACGATCCCAATCAGCGCGGCGAGGGCGTGAGCACGCCGTCGCAGACCGCATGGGCGGTGATGGCGCTGCTTTCAGCCGGCGACGACCGTTCGGACTCCGTGGCCAAGGGCATTCGCTGGTTGCTGGAACGGCAACGGGCCGACGGCAGTTGGGACGAGTCGATCGGCGAGGGCGCGCAGCGTCAATCCATCATCACTGGTACGGGATTCCCCAAGGTCTTTTATCTGGCCTATGAGCTCTACCGGCAATACTTCCCGCTGATGGCCCTGACGGCCTACAAGCGGGCCATGGACAGCGCCGCGGTTTAGGCGCAGGAGGTTGTTTCAAGAATGGCTATTCCTATCTCCCAAATGTGGACCGTTGCCAGTTATGTAGTGGGCAAGCGGCTCTCAGGCAACAAGCGCTATCCCCTGGTGCTGATGCTGGAGCCGCTGTTTCGCTGCAATCTGGCCTGTGCAGGCTGTGGCAAGGTGCAGTATCCGCCCCACGTGCTGAAGCGCATGCTGACGCCGGAAGAGTGTTTTGCCGCGGTGGACGAAGCCGGCGCGCCCATGGTCTCCATCCCCGGCGGTGAGCCGCTGCTGCATCCGCGGATTGTTGAAATTGTCGAGGGTTTGGTCGCGCGCAAGAAGTACATCTACTTGTGCACCAACGCGCTCGAACTCAAGCGCCGCATTCACGAGTTCACGCCCTCGAAGTACCTCACGTTTTCCGTGCATCTGGACGGCGAGCAGGAGCACCACGACTATGCCGTTTGCCGCGAGGGTGGCTACGAGATCGCCGTGGAAGGCATCAAGGAAGCGGTCAAGCGCGGCTTCCGCGTGACGCCGAACTCCACCTTCTTTGACGGCACCGATCCGAACAGCGTGCGCCGCCACTTTGATCAGATGATGGCCATCGGCGTGGAGGGCATGGTGCTCTCGCCGGGCTACAGCTACGACAAGGCGCCGGACCAGAACCGCTTTATGGGCCGTGCGCGGGTGCGCAAGCTGTTCCGCGCCATTCTGTCGAATCGGAAGCCGGAGTGGAAGTTCAACATGTCGCCCTTGTTCCTGGAGTTCCTGATGGGCGATCGCAACTACGATTGCGTGCCGTGGGGCATGCCGTCGTTCAGCATCTTTGGCTGGCAGAAGCCTTGCTATCTGCTGCAGGATGGCTATACCGAGACCTACAAGGAGCTGATGGAGACCACCGAGTGGGAGTCGTACGGAGTGCCCAGCGGCAATCCCAAGTGCGCCAACTGCATGGTGAGTTGTGGCTACGAAGCCCCTGCGGTGATTGAGGGATTTGGCACCCTGAAGGGTTTCTGGGGCATGGTGAAGGGCACCTTCAGCAGTTACAAGGACGACCACGCGCTCAAGCTTTTGAACGAGTGGAAGAACGAAGACGAAGGCCCGCTGGTGCAGATTGAAACCCCTGCCGCAGCCGTTGAGGAGATCAAGGCATGAGCGCTGAAGCCCTGAAGTACACACGCGAGCAAGTGGAGACCATGGAGGTTGCGCCGGGTTTTGACCATGAGAATCTGGAAGGCTGGATTCCTGAACTTGCCTCGGATGCGGACCTGCGCAATGCCCTGGAAAAGGCCTTCGACTATCGCGGCGACATCACGATTACGCTGAAGTCGGGCGAGCGGTTTGAGGCTTTTGTCTTCAATCGTCATACGGGAAGTACGCTGGCCGACTCCTGGGTGCAGTACTTTGCGCCCAACGTGGAAGGCAAGCTGAAGCTCAGCTACGACCAGATTGCGCGGCTGGAGTTCACGGGCAAGGATCGCGCGGCGGGCAAGCACTGGGAAGACTGGGTGGCGGCATACAACGAGCGCAAGGCGGCGGGGGAAAAGAACATTGCGCTGCTGCCGGATGCTATCGACTGATTTCAGCCGCGTCCGGTTGGCTTGGGAAGGACAAGGATGGCGGCCTCGGAGTCATCCATGAACGCTGCAATGCGAATGGCTTGGGTGCGCATCAGTTCCTCCGCGACATCGTTGGGATAGTCGCACCCCTTCAGCCAGATCACCTTGGGTGGAGCGCCAAGAGCTATGGCTCGGTCGTAGAAATCGGAATCCGCGGAGAGAATGCAAAATCCAAGGGTCTTGGCGTATTCCCAGATGACCGCGTCCGCGGTTTGGGCTAATCCCAGTTCGGCGACGTGGGCGGAGCCAGGAAACAAATCTTCGATTCGCCTGAGAAGGCGACGCGAGAGATTCTCGTCGAACAGCAACCTCAAAGCGCAATCCGGCGGCCCAGGCGGACAGCGTAGTCGAAGACAGCGCTGAAGTCCGCGGGCTCAAGCTCGGGAAAATCCGCCAGGATTTCCTCTTGTTTTTTGCCGGCGGCAAGCCATCCCAGCACATCCCAGACGGTAATGCGCAGGCCCCGTATGCAGGGCTGCCCAGAACGCTTTCCGGACTCGATGGTGATCCGATCCTCCATGCAGGGCTCCATGCTTGAAAGCATAACGCGGTTTTGCCTTTGAAACGACCTCTTTTCAAAAGGTGCGGTTCCAGGAAAGCCTGGCACGGAGGGTTTCGCGGGTCTGGTTAGCCGAGCAGCTTCGTCTTCAGCCTTTGCTCGGTGAGCGCCTGAACGGCTTTTTTGTCGAAGGAGACGAAGGTATCGCCGCCCAGCCAGCGGCCTTCATAAGCGATGATGCCATCGGCAAAGTCAGCTCCGGCCTTCATCGCATCCAGTCCCGCTTGAACGGCAGGGGTATCTGTGACGACGTTCTCTGTCTCCAGATAATCCTGAATTACCGTGATGATCTCTGCATTGGGCATTTTGTAGCGTTGGCGGAGTAGCCAGACCATTTCGCAAAATGCGTGCCGACTGATGATGACCCGGTCGGCGGAACTTAATGCCAGATGCGCTGCATGGCTTTGGACGACATCGTCGTCGAGCACTGCGCGCATCAAGACGTTGGTGTCTGCGATCATCTTCATCGCGCGACGCCTCTCAGGAACTCTTCGGCCACAGCGTCACCGATGGCTTCGTCCATCTCTTCAATGGTGAGCTTTACGTCTGTTTTGCCCGCCAGGCATCCGAAGAGATCTTCGATCCTGCCTTTTTTCCTGACCGCCCTGCCCCTGAACTCGCCATTGGGAAGGTACTCGATCTCGATCTTGTCGCCGGGCTTGATGCCCATATGCTGGAAGACTTCCTTGCGCAAGGTGACCTGCCCTCTTCCGGTAGTTGCAAGAATTGGCATCGCGTGGCTCCCTTCGGTCCATCTATAAGTATAATGCACATTTGCATTACTTTTCCCGTCCAAAGATGTGGATTTATCCTGCCGTGCATCTTTCCCATTTAGAATGAGAGCTGTTTTGGAGCTGAACATGAAGATTTTTTTGACGGGTGCGACCGGATTTGTTGGCTACCACGTGGCTCGGGCGCTGGAGGCCGAAGGTGCGGATCTGCGCTTGCTGGTGCGCGCGTCCAGCAACTTGAAGAATCTGGAAGGCCTCAAGGGCGAGACCGTGGTCGGCGACTTGATGCAGCCGGAGAGCCTCAGGAGCGCCCTCGGCGGCTGCGACGCCGTGATGCACGTGGCCGCCGACTACCGGCTCTGGATTCCCGATCCCGCGGCGATGTATCGCGCCAATGTGGATGGTACCCGCGAGCTCCTGCGCATGGCGCGCGAGGCCGGCGTACCGCGCTTTGTGTACACGTCGAGCGTGGCCACCATGCACTTCCGCACGGACGGCATTGTGGTGAACGAAGATACGCCCGTCACGATTGATGACATGGTGGGCCACTACAAGCGGTCGAAGTTTCTTGCGGAACTGGAAGCGATCAAGGCGGCGGAGCAAGGGCAGCAGGTGATTATCCTGAACCCCACCACGCCCATTGGCCCGCGCGACTCGAAGCCCACGCCTACGGGCCGCATCTTTGTCGACTTTCTTAACGGACGCTTTCCGGCCTACATGGATACAGGTTTGAACCTGGTGGACGTGAACGAGGTGGCACGCGCGCACGTGCTGGCGCTCACCAAAGGCACGCCCGGCCACCGCTACATTCTGGGCGGCGAGAATTTGACCCTCAAGCAGATTCTGGATAAGATGGCGGCTATCACTGGCCTGCCTTCGCCTTCCGTGAAGATTCCCTTTGCGGTGGCTGCCACCTATGCCTTCTTTGAGGAGTGGATCACGGGCAGAATGCGCGGCAAGGAGCCCCGCGCCACGCTCGAAGAGGTGCGCATGGGCCGCAAGAAGATGTATGCGTCCAGCGCGCACGCGCAACAAGAGCTGGACTTCCACATTGCGCCTGTTTATCAGGCCATGCGCGCGTCGATTGAATGGTTCCAGGCCCACGGCTACGCGCCCAAGGGCGAGGCATGAAGCGCATTGCCATCATCGCCGCCATGCCGGGCGAGGTGAAGTCGCTGGTCCGTGGCTGGCAGCATGAACGTCGCGGCGGTGTGGAGATCTGGACCCGGCAGAGCGATGGTTGGGAGTGGATTGTCGCGTACGCCGGAGCAGGTCAACAGGCTGCCACGCGCGCTGTTGCCGCTGCCGAGCAGCTTGGTCCGCTCGATGCCATGGTATCGATTGGCTGGGTAGGTGCGCTGGCGGAGAAATTTGTTCCCGGCCGCGCCTACCGCATCGCTGGCGTTATCGATCAGCAGACCGGGGAGCGTTTTGCCGCCGAGAAGGCGTCGGACGACGTTTGGCTGGTCACGAGCCCTCGGGTGGCTGACGAGGCCGCCAAGTCCCGTTTGCGCGCGACCTATGGGGCTTCGCTGGTGGATATGGAGGCCGCCGCGGTGGCCCGGTTGGCTGCCATGCGCGGGATTCCGTTCTACGCCATCAAGGGCGTCAGCGATGGAGTCCACGACCAGCTTCCGGACTTCAACCGCTTCATCGAACCCACTGGCGAGTTTCGGCTCATGAAGCTGGTTCTTTTTGTGCTCCCGCGTCCGTGGTTCTGGCCCGCACTCATCCGCATGGGAGAGAATAGCAAGAAGGCTGCGCAAGCCATCGCCGAAGAGCTGAACGCTCTTTTGGCTCAAGAAGGTTAAAATAGGAAGCGGAATGGCCATAAAAACCGAAAAAGCTGAAAGCCTGACCGGCATCCAGATTCCCACCACAATGCGCGCAGCTGTCTACCGGGCCGTGAACGACGTGCGCCTGGAGACGGTTCCCGTGCCCGAGATCGGCGCGGGCGAGCTGCTGGTGAAGATTGCGACCTGCGGCATCTGCGGCACCGACCTGAAGAAGATCCACATGGGCTCGCACTCGGCCCCGCGCATCTTTGGGCATGAGATGGGCGGAACCGTGGTTCGCGTGGGCGAGGGCGTAACTGAGTTCAAGCTCGGCGACCGCGTGATGGTCTTCCATCATGTGCCCTGCGGAACCTGCTATTACTGCCGCAAGAAGGTGCCTGCGCAGTGCGAGATCTACAAGCGAACCGGCACCACGGCGGGCATGGAGCCCTCCGGCGGCGGCTTTGCGGAGTACATCCGGGTGATGGACTGGATCGTGGCCAATCGCGGCGTGATTCGCATTCCGGACGGTGTGCCGTTTGAGCAGGCAGCCTTCATGGAGCCGCTCAACACGGTGCTGAAGGGGACCAAGCAGCTTAATCTCCAGCCGGACGAGACGGTGCTGGTGATCGGTCAAGGTCCTATCGGCCTGATGCATGCCGCGCTGGCCGCACGGACCGGAGCGCGGGTGTTTACCTCCGACATGTTTGCCGAGCGCCACGCGATTGCCGCGAGGTTTGGCTTGACCAATCCCATCGACGCCGCCACGGAAGATGTAGTGGCCCGCATGAAGGCTGAAACCGAGGGCCGCGGGGCCGACGCGGTGATTCTCTGTGTGGGCGTCAATGGGCTGATCCGCACCGCAATGGATGCCGCGCGTCCCGGTGGCAAGGTGATGCTGTTTGCCCAGACGCAGCACGGCGAAACCGTGATTGATCCAGCCGCGGTTTGTATGGACGAGAAGGCGCTGGTAGGTTCATACTCGTCCTCGTTCGATATCCTTGATGAGGTCATTGAGCTGGCGCTCAACGGTTACCATCGGGGCTTCGATCTGACGCAACTGATTTCGCATCGTTTCCCGTTGGAGCAAGCGGTTGAAGCCATCGCGGTCGCATCGCACCCACAGGGTAACTCGATGAAGATCATGATCGAGCCAGAGCTTGGCGCGGGCGCACTGTTAGGAGGAAGGCTATGACAAAGACGATGAAGGCCGCAGTCCTCCACGGCCGTGAAGATGTTCGCATCGAGCATGTGCCGGTTCCCGAGGCAGGGCCGGGTGAGCTGGTTGTCCGCGTAGGCGCTGCTCTTACTTGTGGCACTGACCTGAAGGTCTTTCGCCGCGGTTATCACGCCAAGATGATTCAGCCTCCGGCGCTCTTCGGTCATGAGCTGGCAGGCACGGTTGTGCAGATGGGTGCGGGCGTTACCAACTTTGCCCTCGGCGATCGCGTGGTGGCGCTCAACTCCGCTCCCTGCGGCGCGTGCTACTTCTGCGAGCGCGATCAAGAGAACCTTTGCGACGACTTGCTCTTCAACAACGGCGCGTATGCCGAGTTCATTCGCATTCCGGCGCGCATTGTGGCCAAGAACACGCTGCATGTGCCGGAGAATGTGCCGCTGGAGCATGCCGCTTTGACAGAGCCTTTGGCCTGTGCCGTGCATGGGCTGGAAGATTCGCATCCGCGCAAAGGTGATACGGTAGCCATCATCGGCGGCGGTCCGCTGGGCCTGATGCTCCTGCATGTGGCCGCGCTGGCTGGCTACCAGACCATTGCACTGGTCAAACACGATGGCCAGGTGGAAGCCGCCAAGCAACTGGGCGCGACACACGTGGTGCAGACCGGCAACATCAAAAAAGCCATCAAGGATACGCGCGCACTCACACCCAATGATCGCGGCGTGGACATTGCCATTGAAGCCGTGGGCATTCCCGATGCGTGGCAGGAAGCGGTGGAGCTGGTGCGCAAAGGCGGCACGGTCAACTTCTTCGGCGGCTGCGCAACCGGCACCCATGTTTCGCTCGATACCAATCGGCTGCACTATAACGACATCACGCTGAAGGCAACCTTTCATCACACGCCCGCCATCTGCCGCAAAGCCCTCGACCTGATTGCTGGCGGCCGCTTCCAGGCCAGCGCCTTCATCACCGGCCATGCGCAACTGTATGAGTTGAACGCCGTGTTTGAAAAGCTGATGAACCGCAACACCGAGATCAAGACGGTGATTCTTCCCTGAGCCGTACAAGAGGATTTATGACCGCAGGAAGACCACAGCCTGAAACGACTGCAAGCCCCGCGGCCACCGAGCAGCAAGCACTGGTGGAGCGAGGCTGGAGTGCGCTGCCCGCGAGCTATCGCTTTCCAGGCGTTGCGCCCTCGCTTGCGGATGCGCGCGCTTACTGCAAGGCGCTGGCCGAGTCGCACTACGAAAACTTTCACGTGGCCTCATGGTTTCTGCCCGAAGCGTTGCGTCCGCACTTTCACTCCATCTATGCCTATTGCCGCATCTCCGACGACCTGGGCGATGAGGTGGGCTCGACCGATGTGGCGCTTGCCTTGCTCGAACTATGGGGCAGGGAACTGGACGCTTGCTACGAGGGTCGCGCCACGCATCCGGTGTTTGTGGCGCTGGCGGAGACCATCAGGGCCTGCTCCATTCCGAAGGAGCCCTTTGCCGATCTGCTGACGGCCTTCCGCCAGGACCAGACGGTGATGCGCTACGCAACCATGCAGGATGTGCTGGGCTATTGCCATTACTCGGCGAATCCCGTTGGTCGATTGGTGCTTTATGCCTGCAATGAAGTAAGCGAAGAGAACTTCCGCCTCTCCGATGCCACCTGCTCGGCCTTGCAGTTGGCCAACTTCTGGCAGGACGTGAGTGTCGACATACTGAAGGGCCGCATCTACATTCCGCTGGATGAGATGCTGCGCTTTGGCGTTTCCGAAGAGACGATTGAGGGCAATGTTGCTACACCGGAGTTTCGTGCGCTTTTGAAGCACGAAGTGGATTATGCTCACTCGTTGTTTCTGGAAGGCTTGCCGCTGATTGGCCGCGTCCATCGCGACCTTGCACTTGATCTGGATCTCTTCAGTCGTGGTGGTCTGGCGATTTTGCGCGCCATTGAGCTGCGCGATTTTGACGTGCTTTCTGCGCGGCCTTCCATTAGCAAGTGCACCAAGCTCGGGCTGGCGTTGCGCGCGGTGACGGGCAAGATGCTGCCGTTCCTGCGCCTGGGCGCACAGAGGAAGACCGCATGAGCACCGTCCAGCAGAATCCCGCACTGGAAGTGGCCTATGCCGAGTGCCGCGCTATTGCGAAGCGCGAGGCGAAGAATTTTTATTATGCCTTCGTTGCCCTGCCAGAAGCGCGACGCAACGCGATCTGCGCCATCTATGCCTTCATGCGGTTCGCAGATGATTTTGCCGACGACGAGAATTTTTCTATCGAGTTTCGCCGTACCAATCTGGATAGGTGGCTCTCTGGCTGGCGCGCTGCCTGCGAGGGCGAAGCGACGACAGATCCCGTGTTCATCGCTGTTCGAGATGCCGTGGAGCGTTTCAAGATTCCACTCTCGCTGCTCGACGAACTTATTGCTGGCGTGACGATGGATCTGCATCCGGCATCGACGGATGGGCCTGATACCTACGCGACGTTTGACGATTTGTATCGCTACTGCTATCTGGTGGCGAGTGTCGTAGGTCTGGTCTGCATTCGCATCTTTGGTTACTCCGACGCGCGCGCTGAAAAGCTGGCGGAAGAGACGGGCATTGCGTTTCAGTTGACCAACATTCTGCGCGATGTGGCAGAGGATGCGGAGCGCAAGCGCGTGTATCTACCGCTCGAAGACATGCTGAGTTTTGGCGTCTCCGTGGATGAACTGATAGCGCGCAAGCCTGGCACTCCTCCGAGCGATGCGGAGCGCGCGTTGTTGGGCGAGATTGCACGGCGCGCGGAGAGTTATTATCGCTCTGCCGATGCGCTGCTGCCGTTGATCGACCGCGAGAGCCGGCCTGCGCTGCGTGTGTTGGTGGACATCTATCATGAGCTGCTCAAACGGATAGAGCGCGCCAACTACGACGTGTTCACCGAGCGGCACAGCGTTCCCAAAGCGCGGAAGATTGGCATCCTGAGCGTTGGCCTGGCCAAGATGTTCTGGATGCGGATCTTTGGTTGAGGAGCGCATGAGTATCCCGAAAAAATCTGTTGCGATCATTGGGGGCGGCATTGCCGGCATGAGCGCTGCCTGCGGTCTTGCAGAGGGCGGGTACGCGGTGCGCCTCTTCGAGCGCAGGGGCTATCTGGGCGGACGCGCTAGTTCCTATCTGCATCCTGGCGTCCATGAAATCATCGACAATTGCCAACATGCGTTGTTTGGCTGCTGCACGAATCTGTTGGGTTTTTACGAGCGCATCGGGGTCAATGACAAGATCCACTGGACCCAGGCGATGACCATGATCGAGCCTGGTGGCAAGCGCTCCGAGCTTGGTCCGGTCGGGCTGCCTGCGCCGTTGCATGGATTTCCGAAGCTGATGACGGCGGCGGCCTTCTCGCTCGCCGATAAGCTGGCGTTGGCACGTGCCTTTAGTGCAATGATGCGGCCGGTTGCGCAGGATTCAACCGAGAGCCTGGCTGCGTGGCTTGCGCGGCATGGGCAGACCGAGGGCGCGTTGAAGCGCTTCTGGCGGTTGGTGATTGCCAGCGCGCTGAACGCGGAGTTGGAAGAAATCGCGGTTCCGTATGCGGCCAAGGTGATTCGCGAGCTGTTCATGAACTCGGCGTGGGCGGGTGCAATGGGCATGAGCACGGTGCCGTTGAGCGCGCTCTACGCGGGCGTTCAGGAGTTTCTGGGTGCGCGCGGAGGTTCGATTGAGTTCGCCGCGCATGTGGACGGTTGCGTGTGGAATGCGGCCGAGCAGCAATGGACGGTGCAGACGCGAATGGGCGATTTTTTTGCCGATTACATTCTCTCCGCGCTGCCGTTTGAAGGGTTTTTGAAGTTGATTCCGGCGCTGCCGGCAGTGGAAGGCGCATCCGCGTTGGCGGAGAGAATTGAAAAGCACACGCATTGGCCGATCTGCAGCGTGCATGTGTGGTTCGACCGTCCGGTGACGGATCTGGAACATGCGGTGCTGCTGGATCGCGAGGTGCACTGGATGTATAACCAGTCGAAGCTGCAGGGGCGGCCGGGGAATTATCTGGAGCTGGTTATCAGTGCGACGCGGGGCTACGCGGCCCTCGAACGCAAGGCGGCTATCGATCTGGCGCTGGGCGAGCTGGCCGAGTTCTTTCCGCTGGTGCGCGAGGCCAAGGTGGAGAAGGTGGCGCTGATCAAGGAAGTGCGCGCGACCTTCGGGGTTTCGCCTGGGATCGACGTTGCGCGACCTGCGGCAACGGATTCTCCGTGGCCGAATTTCTTTTTGGCGGGCGATTGGACGGCGACGGGCTGGCCTTCGACGATGGAGTCGGCGGCGCGGTCAGGACATCTGGCGGCGGAGGCCGTGAGCCGGGCGGCGGGCAATCCGCAGCAATGGCTGGAGGCCGATTTGAAGCCGCGGGGATTGATGCGGTGGCTCAGGTAGGGGTACCCCCCTCCCCTCCTATTGCCAAGACGTAAATTCCTGCGAATAAAAGAGATACCGTACGGGGTCTGCGGCAAATTCTTCCAAACAAAAGGGTTATTCGCAAATTCGTCCAACCGAAGGAGTTAGGGGCGGGCGTGGTTTCGCCACCGGCGAAGTTCCGTCTGAGTTTATTGTGGGCTGGAGGGGTGAAAGTATGAGCAAATGAATGGGTTTTGATTTGGCGAGTTGGCCGCGTCTGCGACGCGGGATGGCAGGTTGGCAAGTTGGCGGCAGTTGGGTGCGGGGGGATTATCTGGACGTTTCGTCGCGCCCCTACGGGGCGCGAGATGTTTTATGCGGCCTAATCCCCGGGTTCCGCCATGCCCTCGCTCTGCTCGGGAACGGCTCCACTTGGGGCTATTCTCGTACCGTCCCTCGGGGACGCATTGCATGCAGCAGTAAGTCAGTGAGTGGCGAGTTGTTGGTGGGCAGAACTTGTGCCGTACCTACAGTACTCCGACCTCATTTTTGCTCTGCGCACCCCACGCTGAAACGCTTTCAATTACCCACAAGTACGGTAAGCCTGGGGGGTGGCAGCAGAGATTCGGCCTCAATCGAGGTACTATGCAGAGTGGGCTGGGAGGCTGTGAACTTCCGTTATGGAAGTAACAACAACGCGGTCAAACGAGTCTGAGTCATGTGGCGGCCAGAACTGGATTGAGCAGGAGTTGGCGGCCTCAACGTTGCCCGATGCGCGGCTGGAAAAGCGGCTGCGTCAGTTGGTGGATCAGCTGGCCAGAGGGGTGGGACGGAGCATCCCTTTAGCCTGTCAGGACTGGGCGGCTGTCAAGGCTGCTTACCGGTTTTTTTCCAACAGCCGAGTGAGTGAAGAGCAAATCCTGGCTGGACATTTTGAAGCCACCAGGGAGCGGATTCCGAGCGGCGAAGAACTGTTTTTAGTCGTGCAGGATACGACTGAGTTCAGTTACAAACGCGAGGATATGGCTGCCGTGGGACGGGTCAGCAAAGGTTCCCTGCGCAAGGACGCTGAAGGCCGACCGGTGTACTTCACCACCTGTGGAATGAACCTGCATTCCAGTTTGGTGGTGACTCTGGACGGACTGCCGCTGGGGCTGGCTGTCGTCAAGTTCTGGAACCGCAAGGCGTTCAAGGGCCGGAAGGCGAAAAGGCTGGCGCATAACGCTCCCATCGAGGAAAAGGAGAGCGTACGCTGGCTGGAGAATCTGCGTGCATCGACCGCGTTGCTGGGGCAGCCGCAGCGTGCGGTGCACGTGGGCGACCAGGAGAGCGATATCTTCGATCTGTTCGGCACCGCGCAGCAGTTGGGTACGCACTTTCTGGTACGCACACGCGCTGACCGGCTAGCCGATGGTGGGCCCGAAACCGTGGCCGAGGCCATCGGGCAAAGTCCGCGCTGGGGACTGTATCGCATCGCTGTGCGCAATCGTAAAGGCCAGGAGTCGGAAGCGGTACTGGAGATTGGCTACCGGCGCATGCGCCTGCAGACGCCCAAAGGCAAGCAGAAACGCTATCCGGAGCAGATGGTGACCGTGATTGAGGCGGGCGAGCAGCAGACGCCGCTGGATCGAGAGCGAATCGATTGGAAACTTGTCACCGACCTCGCGGTAAGTACGCGCGGCCAAGCGATAGAAAAGGTGCAATGGTATGCGCTGCGCTGGAGGATCGAGGTCTTCCACAAGATCCTGAAATCGGGCTGCCGAGCTGAAGATACGCGGCTCAGGACGGCTTCGCGACTGACCAATCTGCTGGCCGTGTTCTGCATTTTGAGTTGGCGTGTTTTCTGGCTCACCATGACCAACCGCACCGATCAAGATGCCGATCCAGGCGTGGTCTTTACAGACTTGGAACTGCGCATTCTGGATCGGTTGGTGGCCGACAAGCCCTCAGCCCAGCCGCATCAACACGTGCTTTCGCACTATCTGATCAAACTGGCACGTCTGGGAGGCTATCTGGCACGCAACTCCGACCCACCACCCGGAAACGAAACCATCTGGAGAGGATTAACGCGTCTTGTCGACATCCAACTCGGCGTTCTGCTGAGTGCGCAACTTGTGGGTAATTGAAAGCGCTGAAACGTGGGGCTAACATGCGTCGCGCTTACGGTGCTTGGCCTTATCAATGCGCCAGAAAATACACGCCTATGCAGACGAGGATGGCGGAGACCCAGCGGCGGCGATCCACATTCTCTTTGAGAAAGAGCTTGGCGGCGATGGTGTTGGTGACCAGCGTCAGCGAGGCTGCCGCAGGGCCAACCAGGCTCAGGCTCATGTGGTTCAGAGCGAAGAGCAGCGAGAAGAAGGCCGCGGCCATGAAGAAGATGCCGATGAAGAACAGCGGGCAGGTGACGACGGCCTTGATGGCGCCGAGCATGCCAGAGCGGGCGCGGATCTCGTCCAGGTCGCCGATGGACTTCATGGCGCCAGCCATAAGCACTTCGCCAACGGAGGATGTGAGCACGACGGTGGCGATCATGAGCAGAGCCTGGAGGCTGGGAGAGGCGATCATTGCGCCTCCTTGTTGGAGCCGAAGGTGGCTTCCATCGCGTCCTTGAAGGCGGCTGGAGGGGTGGTGTTCACGGGGCCCTGGGCTACGAATCCGACGCCTACGGTGATGAGCACAACGCCGAGCCAGCGCTGCCAACTGATCTCCTCATGGAGCCAGAAGTGGGCCAGCAGAGCGACGATGACGTTGCCCATGGCGGTGGCCGGCATGACGTAGGTGAGGTCGGCCCAGGAGAGCGCGGTGAGGTAACTGGCGAAGTAGCCGATCAGGAGCGCGATGCCGAGGGCGATCCAGGGCGTGAAAACGGCGCTGACGAGCGAGAAGGGATGGGCCAGCGAGATGGCCGGAAGACTGGTCATACCGCGCGAAAGACAGGCGTCGCCCAGCGGGACGCTGATGGAGACAAAGGCCAGAATAAGGAACTGCTCGAAGGTCAATCGCGGGTGAGACATTTTCTTCTTGCTCTTTCGGGTGACGCCCTCGGGGGCTAAAGACCCAGTGGGTTTTGGAAGTGCTTGCGGCACGACTAAAGTCGTGCCCTTTCAAAACATTTTCACATTTACAAACAGGGTGGCATTGATTCTATCCCTGGTCCCCAAATGCGAGGGACCAGGGGCACCCAGCTTCTGGGTACAAGAGGCCTAAGGCGTCTCAGAGAAAAAACAAAGGGGAGGACGGGCGAGTGCGCCGTCCTCCCCGAGGTTGAGGTGATGGAGTGCGCTTAGACGCTGGCGGCGGGCTGCGTCTTGCGGGCAGCCTTGACCATCTTGTTGCGTTCCGAGCGAAGCTTGAGGAAGGCCTTGGCTTCTACGTAGAGACGGGGCACATCGCGGTTGACGATGGCCTTCCAGACCACGCGGAAGGCGGCCTTGGGCCGGAAGTAGTACTCGTCGTAGAAGCGGTGGACCATCTCCAGGATGTAGTCGGTGGGCAGGCCGGGATACTCGATGTGCGCCATCTGGTGGCCACCGGAATCGCTCATGGACTCGTTGTTCACGATGAAGCCGTTGGCCTTGGCGTAGTCGTAGAACTCGGTGCCGGGAAAAGCGTGGGCGATGGAGACCTGAATGGTTTCGCAGTCGAGCTTCTTGGCAAAGTTGATGGTGTTGCGGATGGACTGCTCGGTCTCGCCGGGCAGGCCGAGGATGAAGTCCGCATGGACGCAGAGGCCGAGGGTGTTGCAGTCCTTGGCGAACTGACGAGCGCGCTCAACGGTGGCGCCCTTCTTGATGTTCTTGAGGATCTGCGGATCGCCAGACTCGAAGCCCACGATGAGCAGGCGGCAGCCTGCGTCCTTCATCGCCTTCAGGGTGTCGTAGTCGGTGGTGACGCGTGAGGTGCAGCTCCAGGTGAGCTTGAGCGGCTTGAGCTTCTCGCAGAGTTCGATGGTGCGTGCCTTCTGGATGTTGAAGGTGTCGTCATCGAAGAAGAACTCTTTGACTTGCGGGAAGTTCTCCTTGGCCCAAGCCATCTCGGCAGCCACGTCGTCGGTGGAGCGCTTGCGCCAGGCGTGTCCGCTGAGGGTCTGCGGCCACAGGCAAAAGGTACACTGCGCGGGGCAGCCGCGCGTGGTGTAGAGCGCGATGTAGGGATGCAGCAGGAAGGGCACGTTGTAGCGGGTCACGTCCAGATCGCGCTTGTAGATCTTGGTGGCCCAGGGCATGCGATCCAGATCTTCGTTGGAGGGGCGATCGGCATTGTGCTGGATGGCGCCGTTCAGGCGGTAGCTGACGCCCAAAATGTCGGCGAGCGGCTTGCCTTCGGCAAACTCGATGATGGAGAACTCGAACTCGCGGCGGCAGATGAAGTCGATGGCTTCGCACTCGTTGAGAGCGCGGTCGGGGTCGGTGGTGACCGGCGGTCCGACGAAGCAGATCTTCATGGTGGGGTGCACGGCCTTGATGGCGCGCGCCAGCCCATGATCGCTTTGCCAGCCGATGGTGGAGGTAAACAGGACCAGGAACTCATAGTCCTTGGCGATCTCAATGGTCTGCTGCGCGGAGACGTGGTGCGGGGGCGCGTCGAGCAGGCGCGAGCCTTCGAGCAGGCCGGCGGGATAGGTGAGCCATACCGGGTACCAGTAGGATTCGATCTCGCGTGTTGCGGGCCAGCGGGAACTGGCGCCACCATCGAAGTTCTCAAACGAGGGCGGGTTGAGCAGAAGTGTCTTTAGGGGCATAGCCATCCATTCCATTTTAGCATTCCGGCGTTTTGAGGGCCGGAGCAGGACTCGATCTGCCGGGTTGGTCGGGGAAGGGCAGGCCGGGCACGGGGTGATCGTGATTCACCGCCGCAAGATGGCGGTGGGGGGAGCAATCCATAAGATGCCGTAAAACGCGGGGAAGTTACTTTGTCTTCAGTTCGTCAAGCCAGTCGGACATGTGGCCCAGAGCGCGCAACAGGCCAAGACGAGCCTTGGCCAGGCTGAGCGTGGCATCGAGCGCATCCTGTTGCTTTTGGCGCTCGTCGATGCGGGCCTGCTGTTCAGCCTTGGGGGTGAGCTGCGGAGCGGCGTCGGAACCAGAGCCGAGTTCGAGCTGGGTGAGAACGGTCTTGAGCTGCTCCTGTGCGATCTGCTGCTTGAGGGTAGCCACCTCGGCCAGGGCGTCGAGCTCGCGGATGGTTCCGCTCAAGCGCGTGATTTCAATGTCGTTCTGGCGCTCGGCCTGCTCGGCTTCCACGCGGGACTTGAGGGCGTCGGCAGAGGATTCGCGGGCCTTGGCGCGGGAGCTCATGTTGAACAGGGGAACCTGAATGGAGATGCCGGAGCTGAAGTTGTTGGAGGGCAGAGGCGAGGCAAAGTACTTGTTGACGTCGTTGAGCAGGGTGGTATTGCGGTTGTACTGGGCGCCAAAGCTCAACTGGGGCAGGTAGTTGATCTCCTGATCGCCCCTGGCCTGCAAGGTATGGGAGTGGAGCATGAGCTGTGCGGCTTCAATACCGGGCAGCACCCGGGGAACCATGCTGGGGCGCAGCTGGGGAATCTCCGGAATGCTGGCGTGGTCAACCTTGATTTCAGAGGCTTTGAGGCCGGTGAGCGAGGCGAGCTGGGCGGCCAGGCCCTCGGCATGGGCTTCCATTTGAACGCGTTTCAGGTGCATCTGGGCCAGCGTGAGCCGGGCTTCCAGAACCTCGGAGAGGGGATCGACGCCGGCTTCAGCGCGCTGCTGCTCGATCTCAACCAGGCGGCGGGCGGCATCTTCCTGCTGGCGGATCAGGTCAAGCTCGGTGTTGGTGGCGTCCAGGTCGATGTAGGCGGTGGAAGCGTCGAGCGCGACCTGCTCACGAGCGTCGGCCAGCGAGGCTTTAGCGGACTTGACGGCAAAGCTGGCGGAACTGATGTAGTTCTTTTGCGGAAAGCCGAAGATCAGCGACTGCACGGAAGCCGACCAGATGGAAGGCGGCGTGCCGGTGAAGCCGACCTGCGGGAAGGTGGGCAGGCCGGAAGAGACGGAGACCGAGGGGATAACGGCGTCGCGGCTTTCAGTCAGTGCCGCAGCGGCCTTGTTGACGTTGGCCTGGGCGAGGTGGACGGCCGAGCTGTTGCGCTGCGCCTGCTCAACAATTGTTGCCAGCGAGACCTGCGCGGAGGCGCTCAGCGGCAGAGCTGCCAAGGTGGCCAATGCCAGTAGGCGCGCGCGAGAGAGGTGCGGATTGGGGCGATTGACTGCCAAGGTCGTGATGTCGGTCAAAACTTCGCTTCCAGTGCTGGTTTGTAGTCGTGGGCCAGGGCCAGTGCGGCGTTGCGCTCGCGTTCGGCGGCGGCAGCGTCGCCCAGGTAGGACTTGAGCCGGGCCAGGCGGAGATGGGCCTCAAAGGCCGGGCCCTCTTCGGTGCGTGAATCGGCACTCAGGTAGTTTTCGAGCATTTTGGCGGCCAGAGCTGGGTCACGTTTGGACTCGATGAGCACGCCGGCGCCGTCATAGAGAGCAATGGTAGCGTGCTTGTCGTGGCCAGCGGTAGCCAGGGCGCTGTGGATGGCGGCTTCAACGTCTTGCCAGCGCTGACGGCGGCGGAAGAAGCTGGCCAGGGTGGTCCAGTGCGGGGCGGGATGAGGGCTGGCGGCAATGGCAGCCTTGAACTCGCGCTCCGCGGTGCCAAAGTCCTTTTGGGTCTCAGCAAGGCGGGCGCGAAGCTGGTGGGCACGGGCCGGATCGATGGCATCCAACTGCTGGGCCACGCGCTCTGCCTTGTCGGCTCCGCCGCCAACAATTCCGGGAGCCTGCTGATAGAAGTCGCCCAGATCGGCTAGGATCTCGGGGTCGTGGGGATCGAGCCGGGCGGCAGCTTCAAACTCCGTGTGGACCTGTTTGCCCAGCGAGTAGGCGCTGAGGAAGCTGGCATGGCTGGCCTTTTCACCCAGGGCGCGGGCCAGCCAGAGGTGGTAGCGGGCATTGCCGCCGTCCAGCTGGACGGCCTTCTGGCATTCGCTCGCGGCCTGATCCCAGTGTTGAAGAATATAGTGGACCCGGCAACTGAGGTTCAACGCCTCAGCCTGGTTGGCTCCAGCCTGGGGCAGAACGCGCAAGGCCGCCAGCGCGCCATCGGCATCGCCAGCCTGCAATTGGGCATTGGCGCGGGCCAACGGGTTGGCCATCTGCGCCTCCGCGGAGAGCGAGCAGAGGCAGATGGCAACGCAGCCAGCAAGCGCCGGCCACGCAAGCGGATTGGAGCGCGTCTTCAACGAATGACCTTGACCGGAATGCCTTCCTGCAGTGGCTGGGCATTCAGGCTGCCGGTGGCAACCAGATCGCCTTCCTGCAGACCGGAGAGAATGGCCACCTGGGCGAGTGTGACAATCCCGGTGGTGACCGAGGTGCGCACCAGGCTGGTTCCAACCACCTTGAAGACGAACGGTTTACCGTTCTCAGAGTGCAGCGCCTGGCGGGGAATGCTGAGCGCGTCCGGATCGCTGGAGGTGGTGGCCGTGACGTTGACGTTGGTGTCGGGCAGCAGACCGGCATCGGCGTCGTCCAGGCTGACCAGCACCTCACCCACGTTGCGGGTGCCGTAGCTGGTGACGCTGGCAGGCTGGCGCACAATGTGGCCATGCCATTCGCGGCCCGGTTTGGCGTCCCACTTGACCACGATCTTCTCGCCCACCGAAAGACGGCCGATATCCACTTCGTCAAAGTAGGCGCGAATCTGTTCGCGGGTCAGGTCGCCCAGTTCAATCAGGACCTTTCCCTCTTCCGTAAACTCGCCCTTTTGGGCGGCAATGTTGTAGACCGTGCCGGCCGTCTTGGCGCGAACCACGGTCTGGGCCACAACCTGATGGGCGGCGGCTACGCTGGCTTGAGCTTCGGCAACCGAGGCCTGGGCGCGCGCCAACTCCGCGTCGGAGTAGCGGTGCGTAGAGGTCTCCTGCTGGGCGTGCAAAGTGGCATCCGCGGTTTCCAGGTGCTCACGAGCCGTGGCAACCTCGCTGGGAGCGGCAGCGCCGGTGGCGGCCAGCTTTTCCAGTGCCTGCAGGTTGCGCTGCGCCTGATCGCGGTCCAAACGGCTGCGGGTCATGTCGGCCGTGGAGGCCTGACGCTGCTCCAGCGTGCCGTTGTGCACCGTGGCATCCAGCAGCGCCTGGGCGCTCCTCAGGCCGCTTTCAGCCGAGGCCAGCTTGGCGCGGGCACTCACGTCATCCAGCACCATCAACACCTTGCCGGCGGGAACCTGATCGCCGGGGTGCACAAAGACTTCTTTTACCGTGGTGGTGACCGGGCTGTAGAACGATGTCTTGGAGGCGGGTTCAACACGCCCGTTCGTGCTGACCGTACTGGTCAACACCTGGTGAGTAGCTTTTTCTGCGCGCACCTGCAACTGCTCACGCAGGAGGTGGTGCGCAACAAAAAAGACCACAATCACAATCAGACCCAGACTTCTCCAGATCCAGAGCCGTACTTTTTGACTTTTCTCTTCAGGCATGCGGTTAACCAAAGCCAGTATATAGGACTCCCGAAAGCGAAACGCAGAAGCAGTTTTTTTCATCGCAAAAGAATATGGACCCGCGGGCTCCGATCCAAACCCGGGAAGCGAATAAAATAGATGCATGGCCTCCGTACCCCGTTACACCGACGAACATGCCCACGCTGGACTGGACTACCCGTTTCCCCCGATTGAAACCTGGCCGAACCAGTTTCCGGGCTATGAGATTCTGATCGACGATCCGGAGTTGACCTCGGTTTGCCCCAAGACCGGTCTGCCCGATTTTGGCATTTTGACCATCCGCTACATGCCCCGCGAGCGCTGTTTGGAACTCAAGTCGCTCAAGGAATACCTGTTTTGTTACCGCAACCTGGGAATCTTCCAGGAGAATATTGTCAACCAGGTGCTGAACGACGTGGTGAAGGCCACGGAGCCGGTGTGGGCTGAGGTGAAGGGTATCTTCCGGCCCCGCGGCGGCATTGGCACCACGGTGGAAGCGCGTTTTCCCCGGCCCAACGCGTAAGCGCAGGTGGCAGGGGCGACAGAACGTTTAGGATGAGGACGAGTTTCAGTTCGTGACAGGATGAACGAGTTGCCGAATCAGCTCCAATCCGACCACCCCGGCCCCCGCATCGGTCCCGCGCAGGCCACCCTGCTGTTACTGATCGGGCTGAACCTGCTCAACTACATTGACCGCTATATCCTGTCGGGCGAGATCCAGCCCATTCAGCAGGAGTTCAACGTCACAGACCACCAGATGGGACTGCTGGCGACGGCTCTGTTTGTCTTCTACATGCTGGCCGCGCCCTTGACCGGCTGGATTGGCAATCGCATGGCCCGCAAGCCGCTGATCATTGGCGGCGCGGTGTTGTGGAGCTTGGCCACGCTGGGCACGGTGTTTGTGCATAGTTACTGGACGCTCTACGTGCGGCAGGCCTTTGTGGGCATTGGCGAAGCTACCTTCGGCATCTTTGCGCCCGCGGTGCTCTCCGATTTTTATCCGGAACGCGAACGCAACCGGATTCTCTCCATCTTCTATGTAGCCATCCCGGTTGGCGCGGCGCTGGGCTACCTGGCCGGCGGTGAGATGGGCGGCATGTGGGGCTGGCGGGTGCCGTTCTTCATCTGCGCGCTGCCGGGCTTTGCACTGGCCGCGCTCTACTGGATTTGGGGCCATGAGCCGGAACGCGGCGCCAACGACAACATCCTGGACACCATGGACCGTTGCACTTTCATGGGACTTTTCCGCAATCCCGCGTATCTGGCAGCCACCTTCGGGTTGGCGGCGCTGACGTTTGCCATGGGCGGCATCTCCTGGTGGATGCCGGAGTTTTTGCGCCGGTATGCCGGGCTCTCCATGGGCAACGCCAGCCTGACGGTGGGCGCGGTGACGGTGCTGGACGGCATTGGCGGCACGCTGGTGGGCGGATGGCTGGCACAACGCTGGCTGCGCACCAACCATCGCGCGCTCTACCTGCTCTCCTTCTGGAGCGTGGTGATGACCCTGCCGTTTGGGCTGCTGGTCTTCTTTGGGCCGGATTGGCTGGCGCTGCCCTCGCTGTTGCTGGCCGAGTTCTTCCTGTTCCTGAATACCGGGCCGCTGAATGCCGCTATTGTGAACTCGGTGACCGCGCCCATCCGGGCTGCCGCCGTGGGGCTGAACTTTTTCATCATCCACTGCTTTGGCGACACCTTCTCACCGCAGATCATTGGCGCCATCAGCGACCGGTCCAACTTGCGGATTGCTCTGGGCGCCACGCTGGTGGCGTTGACGGCTTCGGCGGCGATCCTGTGGTACGGAGCGCGCGTGGCTCCGCCGCTGGAAGAGGTTTTGGACGAAGAAGACGAGGACAGCGAGCAGGAGCCGGTTCCCGATCCGGCCTGATGGAAACCTCAGCCACTCCGGCTTTGTGGCGGGCGTGTATTGCCGCAGTTTACCGAGCAGTGTACCATTGCCACCATGGCCACCTATCGCGTCGTTCTCCGCCAATCCGAGGAAGGTTACAGCGTGTCGTGCCCCGGTTTGCCGGGCTGCTGGTCGCAGGGAACAACCGAAGAAGAAGCTCTCGCCAACATTCAGACCGCCATTCATGAGTACGTCGAGGCGGCCGAGGAATTAGCACGTGAGGATGACGGTCGCGTTGTCGAAGTTGCGGTTGCATAGGTTTCGGATTCAAGGTCAGGCGGTTTGGCTGCGTACAAGATCTCGATTATTTTTTAAGCGATTCCTGCATTTTTATGTCAACTAAAGTAAGTAAAAGTACATAGAAGTAAACTCTTTTACATGCAAGTAAGATCTTTTATTACAGATATTTAGAGGTTACGTATTCTTGACATATTTATCGAGGCCGCGGATGATGATTTCAGAACTTCCGAGGTAACTCGTGCCCAAGCTGCCGGGAATTAATCATCTTCGAGCCGTAGCTGCTCTGGAAAGAGCAGGCTTCCGCATTCTCCGTCAGGGCGCGCACATTGTGATGACGGATGGAGGGCGCATTTTGACGATTCCCCGCCACAATCCGATCAACGCGTTCACAATGGCCGGCATCGTCAGGGATGCTGGAATCGGCGTTGAGAAGTTTCTCGATCTGCTGTAACACTTCCGTGTTTTGATTTGGCCTCACTTCGTCGGCCGGGCCACCTGATCGCGATTGTTCATGAAGCCGCGACCGCCGCCCTGGTGGTTCAGGTTGGGGTCGCGGATGGGAGGGCGATCCTGCTCGGCGGTGAAGCCGTGGGCCAGCAGCGGGTTGGGCTTGAACTTGGGCGGTCCGCCGTAAAACTGGCGCACGTTGCTGACGACGATGCCGGCACGGCCATGCATGGAGCGGACCAGGCCGCGCACGCGCACGTCCATGTCCTTATACTTGCGCAGCTCGCCGACTTCGTCGCGGTCTTCCCAGTAACTGACCAGCGTAAAACGGCATAGGTCGTCGGGAGTTTGCGGCGTGCAGACGTCGAGAAAGCGGGTGCCGTCGGGCAGCTCCACCACATCGTAGACGTGCGCGGTAATGCAGACATCCTTGTTGAGGTGCCTGGAGGCTTCTTTAGCGGGGACACACTTTTGGGCGGCGTGGGCGTGGGCGGCTGCGCAGAGCAGAAACGCGGTGACGATGCGCCTAAAGGGGAAGGACATCGAGAACCACCTCGGAGGGTTGAGGGAATCGTAGCGCGGGCTCCGCGGCGGGCGCAAGGAATACCGACGCAGGCTAGGGCGCCAACCTCGCGCCAAAGGTGCAATGCAGTTTAGCACCGCGTTTCAACGCTGGGAAAGTTGCGAACAGAAGCGCAGAGTCCCGGAGGGACGGCACGAATCATCCCAAATGAGACCGGCTGGAGCACCGCGAAGCGGATTGGCCCCACCGCAGGTGGTGGCCAGGGGCTGCGGTGAGCGTGTAACGTTGTCTTGTATTCCCCTTTGGGAGGGCAGGATGGCTCGGATTGCGATTGTAGGTGTGGGCGCGATTGGCGGCGCTTTGGCTGCGCTGCTGGAGATTACCGGCAAGCATGAGATTGTGCTTTGCACGCGGCGGCCTCTGTCGCAACTGGTGGCCCATACGCCCACGGGCGAAGTGCGGGTCCATGCTGAAAATGTGACCAACCCGGCCGACGCCAAGCCGGTGGACTGGGTGCTGGTGGCCACCAAGGCCTACGACTCAGAGTCTGCCGCGGCCTGGTTCCCGGCGCTCTGCGCCAACGGTGCGCCGGTGGCCATTGTGCAGAACGGTGTGGAGCATCGCCAGCGTTTTGCCGCCTTTGTGAGCCCTGAGCGGCTGCTGCCGGTGGTTATCGACTGTCCGGTCGAGCGCCAGGACGATGGCTCCATTCACATGCGCGGCACGGTTCTGCTCAAGGTGGAGAATTCCGATCTGGGCAAGGGGTTCCTCAGCCTCTTTGAGGGAGCCGGAGCCAACCTGGTTCCGGTGGAGGATTTTGTGACCGCGGCCTGGTGGAAACTCTGCATGAACGCGGTGGGCGCCCTGAACGCCCTCAGCCTGCAGCCGGTTCGGGTGCTTTGGGGAGCGCAGATGACGGCCGTCGCCCGCCAAATGGCCACCGAATGCCTGACCGTGGCCCGCGCGGAAGGCGCGCAACTGGACGACTCCGTGGTGGACGAGGTGATGGGCATGTATGCCAAGCATCCGGGCGACTCCATGAACTCGTTGCTGGCCGACCGGCTCTACGGCCGCCGCATGGAGTCCGACGCCCGCAACGGCGCCGTGGTTCGCGCCGGTGTGAAACACGGCATTCCCACCCCCATGAACCAGATGGCACTGGCTCTGCTGGAGGTTGCAGGCCAGGAGCTTCCGTACCAGAAATAGCGTAGTTTACGGGTAAAATCCGGTTGCAAACTGGTTTGAGACTGCACAAGCCCACTTGCTTCATCGTAAGATCGCTGTGTTTTGATGCTGAAAAACAGCCTTACTCCATGGAGCATGATTTGACCGTTTGGAAGTCTCTTTCGCTAGCCCTTGGTTTCTCGCTTGTTGCCGCTGCTGCTGCTGGTGGGCAGAGCGCTCTCCGTTCGCCGTGGGATGAGCATCCGGTGAAGCTGACCTATGCTCCTTACGCCTGCCCTCAGCCCATCCACCTGACTGCGGATCTGACCACCAACGGCTTTTACGGGGACGCCAAAAGCTCCATCATCGATCCGGTGAAGTGGAAGGCCTATGAGGAGTCTGCCGGCCCGGTCAAGAAGCTGGGCATTCTGGCTGTTGCCGCAGCGGACGCCTATTTGGCCACAGGCAGCCGGCAAGCAGCCGCCTGCGTTCTGATGCTGGAAAAGACTGCTGCGCAAGACAAGGCGCTGACCGGCAAGATGTCGTCCCACCAGGCCTACTATGTGCAGGGCTGGGTGGAAGGCGCGCTGGCTATCGCCCTGCTCAAGGTCCGCCCTAGCGGCGCGATCAGCGACGCCGACCAGAAGCTGCTGACCGATTGGATGAAGGCCGTTAGCACGCAGACCATGGGCTACTACGACCGCGAGGTTGCCCAGGCTCCGGGACACGTGGGAAACAACCATCTTTACTGGGCTGGTGTGCAGGTGGCGGCGGTGGCCATTGCCGTGGGCGACCCCAAGCTGCTCGGCTGGGCTGCGGAGGCCTACCGCAACGGCAGCCGCCAGATTACGCCGGACAGCACGCTGCCGCTGGAGATGCGCCGTGGTCAGCGCGCGCTCCACTACCACCTGTACGCCATCGCGCCGCTGGTCTATCTAGCCGAATTCGGAGAGCTGAACGGCATTCATCTGTACGCGGAGAACGACTTTGCGATCCGCCGGTTGGTGACGCGCTCGGTAGCGGGGCTGGAGGGGAGTGGTTATTTCGACCAACAGACCGGCATCAAGCAGGACTTGCCGGATGGTGCGCCGCCTTCGGCAGAGGCCATCAGCTGGACCAGGGTCTACCTGCACCGCTTCCCGGACGCGCGGCTGGCCGCTTTGCTGGCTCGGGCTCCGTCGCTCGGTTACATGTATCTGGGTGGCTTGCCGCCCTACTGAGGGGTTGGGACACCTATTGTGTTGTTGTGAGGTAGGTTACAGCCATTTTCGCAGGGGTGAACGCGCGTCGTTCACCCCTTTTGTCTGTCCTGATTCATAGACTCTTAACGGTTAAAGATCTGGTATAGGGAACCCAAAGGGCGCTTGTACCGTAAGAAAGATGGAGAGAGATCTTGCGGGGAGGAGCCGGTTGCGGTATTTTACTAACCAGTTAGTCAAAAACATGTCCACCCACCCTCCAGCCCGCTTGCAGCAAGAACGCGCCGACCAGACCCGCGCCCGGATTCTGGAGGCAGCCATCAGCGCCTTCAGCGAGCAGGGACTGGCGGGAGCCCGGACGGAGCAGATCGCCACCGCCGCGGGCGTAAACAAAGCCTTGATCTACTACTACTTCCAGAGCAAGGACGAGCTTTACAACGCGGCTTTGGATGCGGTGGCGCAGCAGGTGGTGGCCAGCAGCATGGCCACCATGAGCACGGAGAACTCCGCCGGTGAGCGGCTGGTGCAGTTTGTGCTCAACCACTTTGACCGCATCCACTCGCAACAGAGCTTCCAGAGCCTGATGCATCAGGAGATGATGCGCGTGCATCAGGGCGAGCGGAATGCGCTGTCGGCGATTGTGGAGAAGGTCTACCGGCCAACGACGAAGCGCTTTCTGGAGCTGATTGAAGAGGGGCAGCGAACGGGCGAGCTGATCCAGACCGATCCCTGGCAGCTGATGAATTCGTCGCTGGGGGCGAACATGTTTTATTTTTTATCGATTCCAGTGGTCAACTTGCTCACCGAACGGGACTTGCTCTCAAAAGAGGAGCTTGAAAACCGGCGCAAGGCGGCGGTGAGGTTTTTGGGACAAACAGTCTTTTCCGACCGCGAGCATGGCGCGCAAGTTGCTGATCGTGTGTTGGTTGGCACAGTGATGCCGGCGGTTGGAGACTTGAAGAACAGATGGAAACGGTTTGCGAAACATGAGGTGAAGCAGAAGTGAGTGCGAGAAATCGAGTTTTTATCATTCTTGGGTTGCTGACGATTGGGTCATTGATATGGTACTTCGTCAGGGTTCGTCCGACGAGCGATCTGCAGATGGTTGGCACGGTGGATGCCAATGAGGTGCAGGTGAGTTCGCGCATTGCCGGCCGGCTGGCCACGCTGACGGTGACCGAGGGCCAGCAGGTGAAAGCCGGCGACGTGATTGCGACCATTGAGAGCGACGATCTGAGCGCCGCTCTGCGTGCCGCTGAGGCCACGGCCAAGAGCCAGGAAGGCAAGCTGGGCGAAGTTGTGGTGACCGAGCAGCAGAACCGCGGCGAAGTGACCAGTGCCAGGGTAAGCGCCGAGGCCCAGGTGCGGGTAGCGGAAGCTATGCTGGCGCAGGCACGGGCCAATCTGGAGCACCAGAAGGCAGACACCTCGCGGACGGTGGTGCTGGCCGACCAGGGGATTATGAGCGCGCAGGCGCGGGACGAAGCGGTGACCAGCCTGCATGCTTCAGAGGCGGCGGTGACCTCGGCGGAGCACTCGCTGACGGGGGCGCAGGCCAACTTGCGCGAGGCGCGGGCGCACGAGCTGCTGGCCGCGGTCTCCGCACGCACCGTGACGGCCACCAAGAGCGATGTGGTCAATGCCAAGGCTTTGGCCGATCAGGCGCGGGTGCAGCGCGGCTATGCGGAGGTGCTGGCTCCGGTGAGCGGCCGGGTGAACGTGTGGGCCATGCGCCAGGGTGAGGTGGTAACGGCCGGTACGCCGATTGTGACCATCATGGATTTGACCCAGACCTGGGTGTATGCGCCGCTGCCGGAGACGCAGGCCGATGCGGTGCAGGTGGGCGACAGCCTGCGCGTGGTGTTGCCTTCAGGCGGCACGGTGTGGGGCAAGGTGATCAACAAGGCGACCGAGGCTGACTTTGCCACGCAGCGCGATGTGAGCGATCGCAAGCGCGACATCAAGACCGTGCAACTGAAGCTGGTGATTGACAATCCCGGGATGAAGTACGTGCCCGGCATGACGGCTGAGGTATACATCCCCAAGGCCAAGCTGGTGAAGCCATGAGCAGCGCGTCAACCAGAGCGGTAGGCAGCGCGGTAGGCGGCGCGGGCAACAAGCTCGCGATTGATGTGAAGAACGTGGTGAAGCGCTACGGCGACTTTGAGGCCGTCAAAGGCGTGAGCTTTCAGGTGCAGGAGGGGGAGATCTTCGGCCTGTTGGGACCGAACGGCGCGGGCAAGAGCACGCTGATCCGCATGATGACCACGCTGATGCCGATCACCGTGGGCACGGTGACCGTGGCCGGCTGCGATGTGGCCAAGGATGCCGATGCGGTGCGCCGTGTGATTGGCGTGATTCCGCAGGCGCTGACCAGCGATCCCGATCTGACGCTGGGCGAGAACCTGAGTATCTACGCCAAGCTCTACGGCGTGCCGCGAGCGGAGCGCGAGAAGAACATTGTGGAAGTGCTGGAAGCGGTTGATTTGACCAAGTGGCGCGACGCGCAGGTGAAGACGCTCTCGGGCGGCATGCGGCGCAGGCTGGAGATTGCGCGCGGGCTGGTGCACAATCCCAACATTTTTTTCCTGGATGAACCTACGACTGGCCTCGATCCGGTTTCGCGCATCGCGGTGTGGGAGATGCTGGACAATCTGCGCCGTACGCGCCGCTTGACCATGCTGCTCACCACCCACTACATGGAAGAGGCCGACAAGCTCTGCGACCGCATTGCGATTGTGGATCACGGCACGCTGGTCGCGTTGGGAACGCCACTGGAGTTGAAGCACAGCGTGCCCGGCGCTAACGTCGTGGAGGTTCACTTTGAGCACGAGTTGCCGGAGTGGCCGGAGCGGCTTGAGAAATTGGAAGGCGTGACGGCAGTACAGGCGCAGAGCGCGGGGTTCTATCGCGTGCTGAGCTCGTCGGGTTCGCGCACCACCATGGAACTGGTGGGGATGGCCTCGCAACTGGGCCAGCAGATTACCTCGCTCAGCGTGCAGAACACCACGCTGGACGACGTTTTTGTTCACTATACCGGCCGCCAGCTGCGCGACGAACAGGTGAAGCCGCCGGCCTTTACCATGCCCCCGCGGCCAGGAGCACGCCCATGAACCGGATGATGGCGATTGTCGAGCGCGAGATGCGCAAGTTCTTCCGCTCGCCCATGCTGATGATCATGTCGCTGATGATGCCGATTCTGCAGCTGATCATCATGGGCAACGCTTTTGGCGGCAAGATTGTGGGCGCGCGGGTAGCGGTGGTGGATTACGATCACGGGCCGGAGGCGGTGAAGCTGCGCGAGGGCTTTGACAGCATCAACGCCAACATCAAGACCTTTCACACCCTTGAATATACAGACGAATTGCAGGCGCGGGAAGACGTGCGCACCGGCAAGGTGGATGCGGCGGTGATTATTCCCATGCAGTACTCACGCCGGGTGGTTGCCAAGGATGCGCCGCGGGTGGGGCTGGTGGTGGATGACACGGATCAGTTCACCTCATCGAGCGTCGAGGGGGAGATGCAATCGCTGGTGACGGCGCTGTCCGCCGACGCCATCCAGCCGCGCTTGAAGAGTTCCATCGCACTGGAGATTGTGGAACTCTATCCTTATGTGGGCTATTTGAAGTTTCTGCTGCCTGCCTGCATCGCGTTGGCCATGTATATCTCCGTGATGATTGGCGGAGGCATGCTCTACATCGACGACAAGGCGCGCGGTGTTCACGAGGGCTATCTGGTAACTCCCATTACGCGCCTTGAGCTGGTGATGGGGTTGAATCTTGCGGGTTCGATCAAGGCGGTGCTGGCAGGCACAACCATGACCGTGATTGGATCGCTGATGGCTGGGCTGGGCATCATCTTCCATCCCATGCAAGTGCTGCAGATCGCTTGCCTGTTGGTGGTGACCGCGGTCGCGTTCAACGGCATGATGTTTTTGTTGATGGTGCGGGTGGACGATCCGCTGGTGCCGCGCGCGATGTTTGGCGTGCTCAACCTGCTGTTGTTTTATCCCTCGGGCGCAATGTATCCGATCACGGCGTTTCCGTGGTGGCTGCGCGCGATTTCAGTGATCGATCCGTTTACGTACGCCATTCATGGGCTGAAGGCGGTCATCCTGAAAGACGGCGGGTTTGTGGCCATTCAGTTCGATTTGGCGTTTCTGTTTGTGTTTGGGATTAGCACGCTGTTGATTGCCACGCCGTTGTTCAAGCGCACGCTGTAACCACCCGTGGCCACCTGGGGTGGGGCCATCCGCGGCACCTGCGGTGCGGCAGCCGCGCTTCGCGCCTAGGGCCACGTTCGCTCAGAAGGACAGTTTCTGAGAGGAGGGCGCGCAAGCCGGAAGATTTATGAGTACGCGGAGGAAGGGAAACAGCGGACAAGGGGCGTTGTTCACAGACCCCAGTAGCCCAGGATGGACGCGGCCTGTTCCCGAGCCCTGCGAGGGAACGGGCCGACGGGAATCCTGGGTTGAGGACAAAAGGGGAACCAGCGCCCCGGCAGGGCGCACGAAGCCTGCCGCACGGGCATCTGGACGCGGTTCCATTGCAGGCAGTTGAATGAAAAACTACAGATTCTTCGACTCATCTGCACTGCGTGTAGCCACCTGTGGTGCGGCAGACGCGCTCCGCGCCTGGGGCCGCGTTCGCTCAGATGACAGCCTGTAGTTACGGATGATTGAGCATCTTGGCACACAGAAAGAAGGGCACGGCATTATGCCGTGCCCATTGTCTTATTCAGGCAAAAGGGGAAATTCGCCTGCCGGGCTGCTTGATAGCTACGTGAGCCGCCCGGTTGAACGTTTCCGCTGCCTGGCTTGTCCTCAGGCGAAGGCGCTGATGCTGCCGGAGGCACTGCGCTGCAATCTGGAGAGGTGGTTTTCGTCGTCGAACAGAGCGTCCTGGTCGTCGTTCTGGTCCTGGCCGCCGGTGCCTTTTCCGTTGCCGGAATAGCTGTCTTCGCGGGAGCGCGAGAAGCTGATGTCAAAGACGCCGGAAAGACTTTGCTCGGATGGCGGAACCTTCCGGACGGGTGTCACGCGAATTCCTGTGATGGGTGCGATCTCCATAAGCCTCCTCGTCCGGAACTTTCTCTCTTCAAGCCTTATCGGCGGGGTAGGCCAAGTCTTTAATCTTTTTTGCGCAAGAGCTGTACGAGGGGGCGACAGCGCGAAGAATCCTGCCCCGAAGCCGATAATGGCCTGACCTCAGCGCCAGCCTCGGTGGGAGTTGCTACACTGAGGCCATGATGGATGAGCAGGAGTTCCGCCGTACTGCAGAGACCGCGCTTGAGACGCTGAAGCAGCACCTGTTCGCTGAAGAAGATAAGGGTGCACAGTTTGAAGCCGAGGAACAGGCCGGGGTGCTGAACCTTCTTTTTGAAGAGCCGCCGGCCAAGTTTGTGGTGACGCCGAATACCGCCGTGCGCCAGATCTGGATCTCAGCGCTGGCCACCAGCTTCAAGCTGGATTGGGACGCGGATGCGCAGGCCTTTGTTCTGGCGCGCACCGGGGAGCAGATGATTCCGCTCATGGATCGGCTGATCGGCGAGCACCTGGCCAGCTAGTAGTGCATTTTCTTGAGATGGTGTAGGCCTGGATTTCCTAGGTATCCCACCCATTTCCGCAAGAAACGCGGAAATGGATGGGGCACGGAGCTTGTGGACGATGCCCGGATTGCAAACGCAGAAAGAGCCCGGCTGGTTGGCCGGGCTCTTCTCTTCTCTGCTTTAAGCTCTTTGCTTTGCTGCTTTAAGTATAGGCGGGTGTTTACTGAAGGGCGTAGATGCTCTTCAGTACGCGCTCGGCAAGGGCTTCAGGAAGCGGGGCGTAGGAGAGCGCCGTCACTTCAGTCTGGCCGGACTTCACAATCCAGCTCAGCATGTCCTTGATTACGCGTCCCTTGGCCGGATCGGCCGACTTGAGGGGGATGAGCAGCCAGGTGAAGCTGGCGATCGGATAGGACTCGGCACCGGGTGCGTTGGTGATGGAGACGCGGTAGTCGGCCGGGATCTGCTTGACGCTGCCGGCAGCCTCGGTGACACCCTGGATGGAAGCCTTCACCCAGTTGCCCGCGGGGTTCTTCACTTCGCCAAAGTGGATCCTGTTCTGCAGAGCGTAGATGAGCTCCACGTAGCCGATGGAGCCAGGAAGCTGGCGAACCAGGCCGGCAACGCCCTCGTTGCCCTTGCCGCCCACGCCCACCGGCCAGCTGGGAGCAGTGCCCTTGCCGGGGCCAGAAGCCCATTCCTTGCTGACCTTGCTCAGGTAGTCGGTGAAGATGTAGCTGGTGCCGGAACCGTCCGAACGGTGGACGACGATGATCTTCTGGCCAGGCAGCTTGACGCCCGGGTTGTCCTTGGCGATGCGGGCGTCATCCCAGCTCTGGATTTTGCCCAGATAGATGTCAGCCAGCACGTCGGCGCTGAAGCGCACGTTGTTGACGCCGGGAACGTTGAACACCGGAACGACCGCGCCGAGCACGGTGGGAATGTGGATGAGCTTGACCTTGGACTCAGCCAGTTGCTGGTCGGTCATGGGACCGTCGGAGGCGCCGAAGTCCACCAGACCCGCCGTCACCTGACGGATGCCGCCACCGGAGCCGATCGACTGATAGTTGACCTCAACACCGGGATGCGCCGCACTGTATTCGCTAAACCATTTGGAGTAAATCGGGTAGGGGAAGGTTGCGCCAGCCCCAGTCAGTTTCTGGGCCTGAGCAGCGCTCATGGCCATCATCAAGAACAAAACGGCAACCAAAGTCCTTTTCACGGTATCTCCCTTGCAGTTGTACTTCGAATCCTATTGTCTACAGCGATTGTTACGGGGATTTGAATAGAGGACGGAAGGAAGAGGATTTTTTCGGGTCGGGCACACATAACCGGCCTTTAATGCAATGGAAGAAGCTGGAATTGTGGATTGTTGGAAGATGGTGAATGGGAGATTGGGGCTGGAGGATGCTGGCAGCAGAGCCCGATCCGGGCCTGAAGGCCGCCCCGACACGAGCTTCTTTCAGGGACCTGAAGGTCCCTGCTCCTTCCGGGGCCGGAATTGGAAGCGGAAGCGGAGCCGAAGTCGGAATTGGAAACTGCGACTGGTGGCTAAAGCACGTTGAAGAGGCCCGGGACCACCTGGCCGGCTTTGCCCTCCACTATGTGGGTGAAGGCGCTTGCGTTCAGCGGCGGCTCCGGGCCCACGTAGACCGTACGGGCTTTGTGCTGCCGTGCCCAGTGGACGAAGTTGGCCGCCGGATACACGGAGCCTGAGGTGCCGATGACCACCATCAGGGTGGCGCGCTCAATCTCCGCCTGGATCAGGTCCATCTCCAGCGGAATCTCACCAAAGAAGACAATGTGCGGGCGCAGGCGGCCACCGCAGGCGCAACGCGGCACCTGGCTCAGGCTGGTGTAAAGGTTGCGATCCTCGACCGGAGGGCGTCCGCAATCGCGCTCGCAACGGGCGCGGTCCAGCTGGCCATGCATGTGCAACAGGCGCTTGGCCCCGGCCCGCTCATGGAGATCGTCCACATTCTGGGTGCAGAGGAAGAAGCGGTCGCCGAGCCAGGATTCCAGCTCCGCCAGCGCGCGATGCGCGGGATTGGGCTGAGCGATTTCGCCGGCAGCGCGGCGCGCGGCGTAAAAGAGCCAGACGCGCTCCGGATTCGCCTCCCAGGTTTCCGGCGTACACACATCCTCCACACGATGGCCGGCCCAGAGGCCATCCTCCGCGCGGAAGGTGGGCAGCCCGCTCTCGGCGCTGATGCCGGCACCGGTAAGAACAAAGACGCGATCATGGGGAAGAATATCGATAACTTGCATGGCGGCTCCTTGCGTTGTTCTGAATTCTAGCCCCAGTGCCCGAGGGAACCAAGCGCGCGTCCTGCAATCAGGAACGGGGGCAGGGCTCAGAATCCTCTTCGTCTCTTTGTTTCTCCTTCCCTCGTTCCCTTGTTCTCGGGTTCCCTTTCTCCACCTCCCGCCCCATCTGTTGTAATAGAGGCGACCCATGAAGCAGACCCTCACACGTCTCGCGCTTACGTTGCCGGTAGTTTGGCTGGTGGTTTCGCTGGTCTTTCTGCTCATCCATCTGGTGCCGGGTGACCCCATCCAGATGATGCTGGGCGAGGGCGCAACGCCCATGGATGTGACGGCTCTGCGCCATGCCTATTGGTATGACCGGCCCGTGCATGTGCAGTACATCCACTACTGGGTGGGTGTCTTCCACGGCGATCTGGGGCAATCGATCCGCATGAAGGACTCGGTGGGGCACCTGATTGCGCAACGCTACCCCTACACCATGGCGCTCACCCTCTGCTCGCTGGTACTGGCCTTGTTGCTGGCTCTGCCCGCGGGTGTGTGGGCGGCGGTGCGGCGGGGCAAGGTTGCGGATCAGGTGCTCTCGGTGGTGTCGCTCTTCGGGCTCTCGGTGCCGGGCATCGCGCTGGGTCCGGTGCTGATGCTGTTCTTCTCAATCAAGCTGGGATGGCTGCCGGTCTCAGGCGCGAATGCCGGGGGCACGGCCACCATCGACTGGCGCTATCTGGTGCTGCCGACCATTGCCATGGGCACGTCGATGGCGGCGATTCTGACCCGCATGGTGCGTACCGCTATGCTGGAGGAGCTGGGCCAGGACTACGTCCGCACCGCGCGCGCCAAGGGGCTGAGTGAGACGGCCGTGGTGTGGCGGCATGCGCTGCCCAACGCTCTGGTGCCGATTGTGACCGTGGTGGGATTGCAGTTTGGCGCGCTGTTGGCCGGCGCCATTGTGACCGAGACCATCTTCAGCTGGCCGGGGCTGGGCAGGCTCTCGGTAAGCGCCATCTCCAACCGCGATTACGCGCTGGTGCAGGGCTGTTTGTTGTCGATTGGGCTGACGTACGTGCTGGTGAACTTTGTCACCGATCTGGTCTACAACGTGGTGAACCCGCGCATGCGGGGCTGAGCCCCACCTGCGGGCGGGCCAAGGCGCTTCGGCACCTGCGGTGCGGCCAACTCGTTTCGCGATGCTCCAAGCTGGCTTCATTCGAAGGTTCGTGCCCTCCCTACGGGACTCCGGCCGGTTTTGATGCGCAGCTTACCCAGCGCTGAAGCGCTGGGCTAACATGTACTGCGCCTACGGCGCGGGATTAGTGTGCGGCCACCGGGGCTGATGTGACCGGGACACAGGCTGTCTGTTTATCTTTTTCGCAACTTGCCTTCTCCAGCGTGCAGGCGCGGGGACGGTCCTTGAGCTTCTTCTCGACGAACTCAGCGTAGAGGCAGTGGACTTCGGTGGGCATATCCTGATCAGGGGGAAGGGCGAGAGCCTTACGATACCACTTGTCGGCTAGATCGACCTGATCGGATGCGTCGTAGGCATGGCCGAGATCCCATGCGTTGAGCGAATCATTCGGAGCCAATTCAACGGCATTCTGCAAGTATGGAATTGCCTCGTTGAATTTCTTCTGCATGGAGAGGAAAGCGCCAATATTGCTGACGATGTCGCCGTTCTTCGGATAGTGCTTGTCGAGTACTTTCATGAACTCCACACCGGCGGATAATTGCCCTAGATCGGCAAGTTCCGGTGCGTAGGCCAGCCATGGCTTTGGCGTTTCATTTCCCTGATAGAGCGTACAGCTTTCGTCCAGAGCCTTTACCATCTCTTGGTAGCGGCCGGACACCTCAAGAATGTGAAGCCGCCCCATATGGATGGTCAGATCCTGGGGTGCAAGCTTGATACCGGTATTCAGATGGGCAAGCGCTTCGTCCACGGCTTCCTGGGTATAGCTGCCATGCATCGACCCGCCGCCAACCTCGTTGCCTTCGAGAGATAGAATGTCGTGGCCGCAAAGAGCGACATTGGCGAGGCATTTCTGCGCTTCAACCTTCTCGTTGAGGTTCTCCGAGCCGACAAACAGCGTACAAAGAGCTTTGGCCTGCGCGCATTCCTTTTTGCCAATCAGACCTAGCCAGTCTGAGATGTTAGCGGTTTGGGCGCAACAAACCACAGCGGCACAAGCTAGAAGGATAGCTACCAAGAAAACGTGCATTTTCATGATGGCAGAACGGTATCACATTCAGGGAAGGAGATGGACGATGGTTGGCCGAAAAGCGTCGCCGTCTATTTCCAGCAACCCCACGGTGACCGGCAGGTCAAAGCGCTTGGGGCCGCAGCTGCCGGGATTGAAGTAGAGCACGCCGCGTTTGTGGTAGTAGTTGGGCACGTGGGAGTGGCCATAAAGCACGGCGGCAAACTTGCCCGCTGCCGGGTCCAGATGTATCTCCGAGAGGTCGTGCAGCATATAGATGTAATGGCCCTCGGCAAGGTACACGTCGGTCTCGGGCAGCTCCGCGCAGGGGCCTTCGCGATCCGTGTTGCCGCGGATCGCGGTGACCGGAGCGATGCGGCGCAGCTCCTCCAGCACAGCGGACTTGCCCACGTCGCCCATGTGCAGGATGTGGTCCACGCCCTTGAGCGCCGGGAAGACTTCGGGCCGGATCAGACCATGCGTGTCGCTGACGATGCCGAGTTTCATAAGCTCAGTTTATCGGGCTGCGAGGCAAATCCAAACCAGAACATCGGCCTTTCAAGAACTCCTGGACCGTTGCGTCCAGCATGGTCCGAAGTTCCCGGGCGATATCGTCCGGACACACTGCATAGCAGACGACTGCACCGAAGCAGTGTGGACCTCCGACGAAACAATTGCTCATCATCATGACGCGTTTCGTAATGCAGGCATCCTGAATCAGTTCGATTGCGTCTGTCATGACTCTTTCAGTTTCACCAATCATTGATTTCCCTCAGGGGCTAAAGCCCTCTCTGAGATCGTGGTGTTCGGCACGACTAAAGTCGTGCCCTGACGCTTCGTGCCTTCCTGCGAGAGTATTTTCGCAGCGTGTAAAATCAGTATCCTTCAAAGCCCCAGTTCCAGCCGGGTGCGCGGGTCGAGTTGGTCGCGCAGGGCGTCGCCGATGAAGTTGAAGCCAAGCACCGCACCGGCCACGGCGATGGCGGGGAAGAGTACCAGGTGGGGCGAGTCGAAGAGGTGGGAGCGGGCGTCGTTCAGCATGGCTCCCCAACTGGGGGCGGGCGCGGGAATGCCCAGGCCCAGGAACGAGAGCGTGGCCTCAGCCAGGATTACGCCAGCCATGCCGATGGCGGCTTGCACCAGGATGGGCTGCACGATATTCGGCAGAATGTGGCGGAAGAAGATGCGCGGGCCGGAGGCGCCGAGGGCGCGGGCGGCATCCACGTATTCGCGCTCGCGGACGGCCATCACCTGGGCACGCACCAGGCGCGCGTAACCGGCCCATCCGCCGATGGCCAGAGCCAGCACCAGATTGATGAAGCCGGGGCCGAGGAACGCCGCAAAGGCGATGGCCAGCAGGATTCCTGGAAGTGCCTGAAAGGTGTTCATGGCAAAGGTGGTGAGTGCGGTGTCGATCCATCCGCCCAGGTAGCCGGCAAGGCCGCCGATGGCCAGGCCGAGAGAGAGCGAGACGCCCACCACGGTGACCGAGATGGCCAGCGACAAGCGCGCGCCGTAGAGCAGCCGGGCCAGGGTGTCGCGGCCCAGCTCGTCGGTGCCGGCCCAGTGCGCTGGCGAAGCACCCTCAAGCCGGTGCAGCAGATCGATGGCGGTCGGGTTATAGCTGGTGAGCCACGGGGCGCCCAGACCGCAAATGACGAACACGACCAGGAGAAAGATGCCCGCGGCACCCAAGGGCTGGCGGCGGCCGCGGTGGGCAAGACTGCGAACGATGGCGGAAAGAATCATGGACAGCTCAAGAATACAGCGACTCTGGGCCGGGCATGGTGTTGAATCGAGATATGAAGGATTTTGCGCGGTGGCTGAGGGCAGGTGGGGCGTTGGTGGTGATGGGTTTGACGGCGCTTTCTGTGCAGGGGCAGGGAAGCGGCGGTTTGCCCGATCAGGCGGAGCAGGTGTTGGCGCTGGCGAATCGTGCGCGGGCGGAGGCCGGTGCGCAGCCGTTGCACTGGGATCAGGCGCTGGCCGTGGCTGCGCTGGCGCATTGCCGGCGCATGGTGGCGGAGGGCACGATCGGCCATCGCTACCCTGGCGAGCTTGATTTGGCCGAGCGGGCCGGAGCCGCAGGCGCGCACTTTGCGCTGATTGAGGAGAATGTGGCGGAGGCGCCGACCGCAGCGGAGATTCATGGCGCGTGGATGACCTCGCCCCCGCACCGCAAGAATCTCTTGAATCCGGAGGTGGACCGCGTGGGCATTGCGGTGATTGCGCGCGGGGACGAGCTGTTTGCGGTGGCCGACTACACGCGCGGATCGCAGGTGTTGAGCGTGACCGAGGTGGAGCAGCGCATTGCGACGATGATTGCGGCCAGCGGCATGAAGGCGGAGGGCAACTCCGTGGCGGCGCGCCAGGCTTGCACCACGGACCACGGCATGCCGCAGGACAGAGGCCGGGAGCAGCCGGGCTTTGTGATGCGCTGGCAGGATACGGATCTGAAGCTGCTGCCCGATGCGCTGAAGGAACGGATGAGGTCAGGAAAGTACCATCGCGCTGGAGTAGGCAGCTGTCCGGCGCGGGGTGCGGAGGGCACTTTTACGCTGTACCGCGTGGCGGTGATTTTGTACTGACCACCTGCCACCTGCCACCTGCGGCGGGGCCAATCGCGCCTTCGGCGCCCCGGTGTGGATAGTTTTGTGCTGGAGCCGCACCGCGCCCCTTCAGGGCGCGTGGATCATTCTTTGAGGCTTGCCCCCGGGTTGCGCGCCCCGTCGCGGTGCTCCGTGGCGCTTCACCCGGGTCTGAGATCTCAGCGCCGCTATGCGGCGCATTGCCAGCAGGCGTAGGCACCAGGGCAGAGGTTGCCTCTGCGCCCATTCATCGCAAAGAACGCGATGAACGGGGCACAGCGCATCGGTGGGAGAGTGACCGCTGGGGGTAAAGCGGTTCTCCAATTGCTTTACACCGAAACCACGACAGCGGAGTGGCTTTTTCGTTAAGAAAAGCCACCTTGCACGATCTCTGCAAGGGCTACATCTTTTGGAAAACCGCTCTAAAACAAAAAGCGTGGACCCGAGGGTCTACGCTCTTTGTTTTGCTGGTCAGGCGACCGGCGTTCCTGCTGGAGCGGTTGGGGCTAGAGCGTTTTCGATTCTGGTCTTAACAGAAAGCAGGTGTGCGTGGCAATTTCCTTAAGAAATTGCCACCTTGCACGGTCGACACTTGAATCGAAAACGTGCTAAAACGTGTCGGCAATGCGCTGGGCACGCCACAGAGCGCCTTCGAGCGAGACCACGGCGGAGGTGGCAACGGGCATCTCGGGAGCTGCGGCCTTCAGGCCAGCAAAGAAGGGCTCGCGCACCTGGGGAATCTTTTCGATCATGCTGCCGGTCCAGGCCAGCGGCACTTCGCCGGCAATGTTGTGCTTGCGCTTGAGCTTGTCGCGGACCAGCAGGACAAAAGTGGTCAGGTCCTTGGCGGCATCGGCCAGCACGCTCATGGCCACCGGGTCGCCGGCCTCGGCTAGTTCGTCGATGATGGGCGCGAGAGCGGCGAAGTCCGGCTGCGGCGTACCGTCGCCAATGTTAATGAACTCGTCCAGGTTGCGTGCGCCCCAGAACTTGCTGACGCGTTCGATCACCTGCGAAGGTTCGCCGCGGTCGTAGGCATGCAGGGCGCGGCGCAGGCTGTGGACGCCAATCCAGTAGCCGGAGCCTTCGTCGCCCAGCCGGGAGCTCCAGCCACCGGCGGTTTCACGGCTGCCGTCGGCGGCGCGGCCAATGGTGTTGGAACCGGTGCCGGCGATCTGCAGAATGCCAGGGCCGCCCTTGAAGGCCGCGTCGAGCGCGATCACTTCGTCGCCCACCACCTCGGAGTGCTCCACGCCAAAGTCGTCGAAGACGGCGGTAATCCACTCCGTGATGCCGGGCATGGAGGCGCTGGCCACGCCGCAGCAGGCCGCGCGAACGCAGGCGATGCCGGCCTGGGCATAGGCTTCTTTGAGGATGGCGCGGAGGTTGGCCTCCGCCGCTTCAGCGCCAACGCGCAGGCGCTTGATGGAGCCGCCGGTAGCGTGGCCCAGGACCTTGCCGTTCTCCACAATGGAGGCACGGGTGTTGGTGCCGCCGCCGTCGATACCTAGAATGAGACTCATACGATGTGCTCCATGAAGACGGAAAATGGGATCAAGTTAACGTTATCAAAACCAGTGGCGGTTTGTCGTGGGGGGATTGTCTTTTGTGTTTCTCTGGTTGGGTCGGAACAGGAGGATTGCATCGTGCGCTCCCACCCTTGCCCGCAAAAGACGCGGCCAAGGATGGGGCACCCAGACAGTGTTGGAATGCAGAAGGGCCGGTTCGGGCCGGATCAGCCAAGCCTTGAAGGGCGCAGAGCTTAGGCGTTCTTCTTCAGGTTCTTGTCGCGCAACCAGAGGGAGCTCCAGGCGCGGCCGGGCAGGGTGAAGCTGGCGTTGCCGCTGTATTCGCCGGGGAGCGGGATACGCTCCAGCGTCACCGTATCGATGAACTCGGCGGTGTAGACGTGGCCCTCGGGGAGCTGGAAGGTCATCTCCGCGGGTTGGTGTTCATCGGTATAGAAGAAGAGGACCGAGTTGTTGGGGCGCTTGGCGCAGTAGACCGGATGGTCGCCGATGTAGTTGAAGCCGATGGGGCCGTCGCCCGCTCCAATCGTCTCTTCGAGCAGCTTGCGCAAGAGGGCAATGCGGGCCGGGCTCTTGCCGTGCAGTTCACCGCCGTGCGACCACCAGAGGATGTCTTTCTCGTGGAGGAAGGTCTCGCCATGGCCGCAGTAGGCGCCCTGTACGGCGGCCACCCAGAAGCGGCGGGTCATGGCGTCGGCGCTGATGTTGCCCCATTGCGAGGCGATATTGCCCTCGTACTTGCATTCATCAAAGACCACGGGCTTGCCCCAGTCGGCGCGCCACTGGGCGGCCATCTCCACGCGCGAGTCTTGCACGCCGCCATGGGTGCACCAGGCGCGGCTGTAGTCGTACATCACGTGGCAGTTGTGGACGGAGCGCAGGTGCTTGTTTGGGTCTTCCGCCTCCACGATGCGGGCAAAGCGATCCCAGTCGGCGGTGGTCTTGTGCTTGAGCAGGTCGAACTCGTTCGCGAGCGACCACCAGACGTTGCGGAAGGCGGAGAAGCGGGCGATGACGTAGCGCAGGTAGCGGTCGTCCACTTCGGCCGGCATCTGCTGGTAGCCCCACTTGTCGTAGGGGTGGAAGAGGATCAGGTCGGCCTCCACATTGCACTCGCGCAGGGCCAGGATCAGCTTGTCGAGGTGCTGAAAGTAGGCGGGGTTGAACTGGGAGTAGTCGTTGGTTTCGCCGGAGCGCGGGAAGGGATAGCTGGGCGGCTCGTTGTGGTTGTGCTGGTACCACTTGGGGAAGACACACATGCGCAGTTTATTGAAGGGCGCGGTGGCGAGGGTCTTCAGGGTGGTCTGCTGCACGGCCTCGGGCTGGAAGGCCCAGGCGTAGCAGGTGGTGCCGATCTGGACGTAGGGCGTGCCGTCGGCGTAGGCAAAGTGGAAGGTCTCTGCAACCGCAACCGGGCCGTGGTTGCCGGCCTCGGGCGCTACGCAATCGATGGAGCCGGTCTTGCCGCTGAGGGCTGGGGCGTTGCTGGCGGTTTCCCAGGTCCATGCGCCCAGTTCGGTGGGCATGAGGCGGATCTTGTAGACGCCTGCGCCGTCGTAGAAGCCGGGAATGGTGCGCGTAAGGCTCTTGTAGCGCAAGGTGGCCGAGAGCTGCACGTCGAGGAAGGGATTGCCGGCCGTTGGACCGGAAAAGCTGAGCTCCACGTAGTCCCAGCGGGCGCAACGGGAGGCGGGCTGGGCGGCGGACGGGACGGAGGCAGCCGCGGCGGCCAGGGCAGGCGCGGAGGCAGCAGCCAGTGCGCCGGAGGAGAGCTTCAACAGATCGCGACGGTTCATGGTGAGGTCCTTCATCTTAGGGATGAGTGGGGGCGTTTCCCCCAGCACCGGCTACTGTATACGGGCCGAGAGACGCGGGCAAGGGCGATCCTACTTTGGTAGGAGCCGGGGGGCAGGTGGAAACGCATACAATAATCTCGCCCGAACGAAAAGGTCCCCGGTTGATTCCTAGTTGTGGAACCAGGGGCGAAACTCTGACTGCACTTCGAGGAGAAGCATGGATCGCCGAGATTTCCTGAAGACCACCGGGACTGCGATGGCCGTTGTCGCCGTTGCGCCCACCGTTGCCGCTCACGCCGAAGCTGCTGTGCACGGCAAGCCGGTTCGTGTTGTGCTGCCCCTTAATCGCCGCTGGCGCTATAGTCCGAAAGCCGTGCCGGGTGCGCAGATGCCGGGTTTTGACGACAGCAAGTTTGAGTGCGTGACGGTGCCGCATACCAACATCCGGCTGCCCTGGCACAGCTTTGACGACAAGGCCTTCCAGTTTGTCTCGGTCTATCGGAGGCACTTCAAGTTGCCGCCCGAGGCGCGGGGACGGCGGGTCTTTGTGGACTTTGAAGGCGTGATGACGGCCTCCAAAGTGTGGTTGAACGGGGTGGAACTGGGCTCCTACCGGGGCGGCTACACCCCGTTTTCGTTCGAACTGACGGGGGACATCGACTGGGCCGGCGACAACGTGCTGACCGTGGAAGTGGACTCGACGGAACGGGCGGATATTCCACCTTTTGGATACACGGTGGACTACCTGACCTTTGGCGGCATCTATCGCGAGGTCTCGCTCAGGCTGGTTGCGCACTCCTACATTGAAAATGTCTTCGCGCAGCCAAAGGATGTGCTCAGCGCACATCCTGGACTGGATGTGGTGTGCACGCTCGAGAGCGAGAAGAAGTCGATGGAAGGCGGATGGACGCTGGAGGCATCGCTTCTGGACGGCGAGAAGCTGGTCGCCAAGGCTTCGCAACCTGTGCCTGCCGGCGAAGACGCCTGGAATGCGCCGCAGACGATCCATTTTGCCCCGCTCGACGGCATTGGACTCTGGGACCTCAAGAACCCCAAGCTCTACAACGTGGAAGTGCGCTTGCTGAAGGGCGGCGTAGTCCTCGACAACGACGCGCGGCGCTTTGGCTTCCGCGAGGCCAAGTTCACGGCCGAGGGCTTCAAGATCAATGGCAAGGTGGTCAAGCTGCGCGGGCTGGATCGCCACCAGACCTTCCCGTGGGTGGGGCAGGCCATGCCGGGCCGTGTACAGCGGCAGGACGCGCTGATCCTGCGCAACGAGCTGAAGTGCAACATTGTGCGCACCTCGCACTACCCGCAGTCGCGCCACTTTCTGGACGCCTGCGACGAGATTGGTCTGCTGGTGCTCGAGGAGATTCCGGGCTGGCAGCACATTGGCGACCTGGCCTGGCAGGATCTGGCTGTGGACAACGTGGGCCGCATGATCCGTCGCGACTGGAACCATCCGTCGGTGATTCTGTGGGGCGTGCGCATCAACGAGTCGCCCGACAATCACGACTTCTACACGCGCACCAACAAGCTGGCGCATGAGCTGGACCCGACGCGGCAGACCGGCGGCATCCGCAACCGGTATGAGAGCGAGTTGATCGAGGACGTGTTCACGATGAACGACTTTGGCTTCCCGCTGCGGGAGCCGAATCATCCTTGCTACTTGAACACGGAGTTTGCTGGGCACACCTATCCCACCAAGACCATCGACAACGTGGAGCGTCTCAAAGAGCATACCCTGCGCCATGTGCGCATTCACAACCAGGTGGCCAGCAATCCGCAGTTCGCGGGCGCCATTGGCTGGTGCGCGTTTGACTACAACACCCATCAGAGCTTTGGCTCCGGCGACCGCATCTGCTACCACGGCGTGATGGATATCTTCCGTACGCCCAAGCCGGCCGCGGGCTTCTATCGCTCGCAGTGCGAGCCGGAGGAGGAAGTGGTGCTGGAGCCGAACTTCCACTTTGCCGAGGGCGATGAGAACTCGCAGATCAGCAAGGTGCTGGTGAGCAGCAACTGCGAGCACTTGAAGTTCTACGTGGATGAGACGCTGGTGGGCGAAGCGGACCCCATGCACGCCGAGTATCCGCACCTGAAGTACGCGCCCTTCGAGTTCGATCTGGGCAAGCAGGTGAACATCAACCGCTGGGGCACGCTGAAGATCGAGGGTATGATCGCGGGCAAGGTGGCCATCACCAAGAAACTCTCTGGCTCGGGCGTGGATGCCAAGCTGGAGCTGAAGGCCGACGACACCAAGCTGATTGCCAACGGCGCGGACACCACCCGCGTGGTCTTCCGCGTGACGGACGAGTTTGGCGCACCGCGTCCCCTGGCCAACACGGCCATCAAGCTCGAAGTTGTGGGCCCGGCAGAGATCATCGGCGACAATCCCTTTGGATTGGTGGGTGGTGTGGGCGCGGTGTGGATTCGCGCCTTCGAGGTGAGTGGCAAAGTGGAGCTGCGGGCTACGCATCCCTTCCTGGGCACGCAGAAGGTGGAGATCGAGGTCGCACTGGCCAAGGACGAACTGGTATAACACTCTGAAGCCCGCTTAACAATTGGCGATGGAGATCAGAGATGATGTTTTCTTGTTCGCTTCAAAAACAGGGGCTGGCGTTGACCGCAGCTCTTGTTTTTTTTGTTGCCCCGGTTTGGGGCCAGACAGCACCAACGGCGACCGCTATTCCCAGTGAGGACGCGCGCAATACCAAGATCCTGAACACGCGGATGCAGTTGCCGCTGCCCACCTTTACCACGGTGGAAGCGTGGACGGCGCGCAAGGCCGCGCTGCGCCAGCAGATTCTTACGGCGTCAGGACTCTCGCCGATGCCGGAGAAGACGCCGCTCCATCCGCAGGTGTATGGCAAGATCGAAGGCAAGGGCTACACGATTGAGAAGGTGCTGCTGGAGCCGATGCCGGGATTCTATCTGGGCGGCAGCCTGTACCGGCCCACCAACGGCAAGGCCAAGCATCCGGGCATTGTGAATCCACAGGGGCATTGGGGCTATGGGCGGCTGGAGAATCAGCCGCTGTTTTCAGGTCCTGCGCTGGGCATCAGTCTGGCGCGGCAGGGCTATGTGGTCTTCAGCTACGACATGGTGGGCTACACCGACACGTTGCAACTGCCGCACAGCTACGGCAGCGCGGAGATGCGCCTGTGGAGCTTTACGCCCTATGCGGTGCAGGCCTGGAACGCGATCCGCGCGGTGGACTTTGTGACCGGGCTCAGCGATGTGGACGCGAACGACGTGGGCGCGCTGGGTGGATCGAGCGGCGCGGCGCAGAGCTTCATGCTGGCCGCTGTGGACGACCGCATTGCGTTTACCGCGCTGGTCAGCATGGTGTCGTCGTTCATGCAGGGCGGCGACGTGTGCGAGGGCGCGCCGGGACTGCGCATGGGCACATCGAACCCCGAGATTGCCGCGATGATTGCGCCCAAGCCGATGATCCTTGTGGCGGGCAACGTGGACTGGACACGCAACACGCTGCGCGACGAGTATCCGGCCATCAAGAAGCTCTACGATCTCTACGGCAAGCCGGAGAATGTGGCCGCCGCGCAGGTGCAAGCGCCGCACAACTTCAACCAGCCCAGCCGCGAAGAGGTCTACAAGTTTTTGGCACGGATTCATCCTGGCCTGACCGATGCGAGCGAGCTGAAGGAGCACAACGTGGCCGTGCCCATGATCGGCCAGATGGCCTCGCTGTGGGGCCGCACGCTGCCGAATAACGCCGTCGACTTGCCGGGACTGTTCGAGGAGTGGAAGCAGGCTGCCATTGCGCAGAATGCCACGCTGGGCGATCCGGGCTTTCTGCGCGAACGGTTGCGGCACGTGCTGGCGGTGGAGAATCCCACGGCAGTTCGGTCGGCGATGGTGGGTAACAAGCTGGTTCTTACCCGTGGCGCCGGCGACCGCGTGGCTGGAGTGCTGACGCCGGGCAAGGGCGCAGTGGCGATTCTGCTGGATAGCGGTGGCGCAGAGGTTGCGCTCAAGGGTGAGGTGGTTGCGCAGCTCAGGAGGCAGAAGCGGCCGATGCTGGCGCTCGATGCCTTCCAGACCGGATCGGCCAAGGCTCCGCGGGACCGTACGGATACGCCGCCGGTGCCGGAGGATACAGGCGTGGGCGGTGGTCCGCGCTTCTTGACCTTCAACGTTACCGACGATCAGGCTCGCGTGCAGGATATTTTGACCGCCATTGCTTACGCAGCCGAAAGCTCGAAGGGCAAGCCGGTGGAGATCTACGCGCACGGCGATGCGGCGGTGTGGACCACCTTTGCCGCGGCGGTTAGCCCCACGCACGTTGTTCTACACCTGGACGAGCTGCCCACGCTGGGCTCCGACGCCGACTACGTGCAGCACTTCAACGTGCCCGGCGTGTTGCGTGCCGGTGGATTGGAAACGGCGCGCAGGCTGGCGGATCGATAGATATTTTCTGAAATGGTGCAGACCAAAACATCATGGGTATCCCACCCATTTCCGCAAATAACGCGGAAATGGATGGGGCACCCAGCCGTGATCCTCCCCACCCTTGCCGCAAGAACAAGAACGCGGCAAGGGTGGGGCACCCGAGAGTCCAACCCTTTGCGGATTGGCTCCGCCGATAGATGGCGCAAGAGAAAGCTCAGCCGAAGTCGCGATGTTCGCGCCAGAGTTCCGCCCACGGCTTGCGCGGCGGGCCGCAGAGGAAGATGTCGGGGTGGTAGAGGCTCTCCTCGTTGCGGATACCTTCGCGATTGTACGCCACCAGACGGCAGCCGGTGAAGAGCGTGTTGGCCTCCTCCGCCTGCAGGCCCAGCACGATCAGCGTGGTGGGCGGCGTGGCCGGATAGCCGCGGTACCACTCGGAGTTGGTGGTGCCGATGGGTGTAGGCAACCCATACTTTTCGCCAAGAATCTCTATCGCGCCATATTCTCCGTAATTACCGGTGGTGATGCCCAGATGCGCACGTTCGTCAGGGGGTAGGGAATCGCGAACCTGGGCGACGGTCTGCACCAGCTCCTCCCAGCCAAACTCTTCGCGCAGATCGCCGTTGTGGGCAAGGGCGAAGGCGCGCAAGGGGCCACTCGCGGCAAGGGGAACAACGATGGCGCAAACGTAGACTCCCACAACCGCCAGCGCCGTGTAGCAACAGGATTCAAGCACCCGGCTTGCCTTCGGCGGCAGCACCTGTAGCCAGCGTTCTACGACTACCGCGCCCATGGCCAGCAGCATGGGGTAGGCGCCGGCCGTGTAGTAGCCGCGACCGTGGCTCAAGGCAAAGGCGGCCACCGGCACCGCCCACATCCAGGCCAGCATCCGGAAGCGCCGGTCCACGATGAGCCCGATCAGTCCAGCCAGGCAGAGCGGCGTCGCGGCCACGTTGATGCAGACCATCAGTTGATCGCGCCAGAAGCCCTCGCCGCGGCCCTCGGCCACGTCGCGCAGGTGGATGTGTTGCAGGAACGTGTAGCTGATGAAGTCGTGGTGAAAGAGCCAGAGCAGGTTGGGTAGAAACACCAGCACCGCCAGCGCTGACCCTGCCCAGAACCAGCCCGATGCCAGCCAGCGACGCGCGCTTGTGAACAGCAATCCTGCAAAGATGCCGCCAATGTAAAAGACGATCGAATATTTGGTCAGCAGTCCGTAGCCGATGATTGCGCCCACCGCCAGCCACCAGCGCGGGTTCTGGGTGCGTAGCGCGCGCGCGATGAAGTAAGCCGCCAGCACCCACCAGAGAAAATCGAAGGTGGTGTACTGAAACTCCGTGCCTTCAAACAGCGCGAGCGGCGAGAGGGCAACGGCCAGCGAGGCCATGAGCCGGGCGCGCGTGCTGCCGCCCAGTTCGCCTGCCAACATGCCGGTAACGCCGATAGCGATAGCCTGTGCAAGGACAGAGAAGAACCGGAGACCGACCAACGACAGGCCGAAGATCGCCAGACTTATTCGTTCCACAAAAGCGGTAAACGGTGGATAGGGCACGTAGCCCCAGTCCAGATGGCGAGCGTCGCTCAGAAATTGCAGCTCGTCGCGGTGGAAGCCGTAGCGGCCGTTGGTGAGAATGTGCAGGAGCGCAACCGCGGCAGCCACGCTCCAGGGCAAGAACGTAGCAGCGCGGCTGGGAGCCGGGCGCTCAGACCACGGAATAGAAATTGAGTTTGAAGCCAAGAAAAAACCTCAGGGCCGCACCGTTCCTGCGGAAGCAGCCTCTGAGGGATGGATACGCAGACTAGACGCTGGCGGTTCCAGCGCGCTCCAGAGGGCCGGGAACCAGTACAGAAGCCATTCCGGCAGCCGTGGCGGCCTGGATGCCCAGATCGGTGTCTTCAAAGACCAGACAGTGCTCGGGAGCCACGCCAAGTTTCTGAGCGGCCAGCAGAAAGGGGTCCGGAGCGGGCTTGGACCGCGCGTACTCGCCCGCGCCAACAATGAGCGGAAACTTGTCGATCAGCCCCACGATGGTGAGCGAGTTGACCACCGAGTTGCGCCGCCCGCCGGAGACCACGGCAAAGGGGATCTTTCCGTACTGCGCATCAATATGCTCCACTACCTCCGGAATCACCTTGAGCGTGGAAAGCTGTTCAAAGTAGAGGCCTTCCTTGTACTCACCGAGCTTTTCGACGGGCATGTTGAGGCCATTCATCCGGTTGAGCTCTGAGATGATTTCCTGGACCGGCATGCCGCCCCAGGAGTAGAAAAGTTCCTCGGGGAACTCGCATCCCCACTTGCCCAGGGCCTGCGTCCAGGCGATGTAGTGGAGGGGCATGGAGTCGACAATGGTGCCGTCACAGTCAAACAGGTAGGCGCGAAAATCGCCCGCAGGCAGTGCAAGCTTCATCCGGAAAAGGCTCCTTGGGTGGGGTGGTGATGTGAGGCGCGGCTCAATGGTCAGGTTCTGGCGAGCAGGAATCCCATGCTCCACACTTTTACGGTTGCCTGGGCTCTCCGATGGATCGGCTTGGGGTCTCAGAATGCGACGAACCGCTCCTTCCAGCCTACCTCAAGGAGGAGACGCAAAGGGCTGCAAGCCGCAGTGGGCGCGGTGGAAACCAGGAAAGGACGGAAATTGGCCAAGGTTTGACGCCGGGGCCCAGGTTTGATATTTTGATGAAGGACATGGAAACGCCAGTCACTCCTCAGTAGCTCAATGGCAGAGCATTCGGCTGTTAACCGAAGGGTTGTAGGTTCGAGTCCTACCTGAGGAGCCAAAATCAAAGAAAATAAAGAAGATACGAGGCGGCCCAAAAGGCTGCCATTTTTATTTCTGCTCGTATGGCTGTTTTGATGGCTGTTCGGTAAAAATAATTCTGATTTTGTAGTGAAGAGCTCCATCTGGGCCCTTCCTGAGATTCTAATCGCCCCCGAAATCCCTGTAGTGCCAGATCGCCCAAATTCCCCCTGTTTGGACGCCCAGAGAAATCGATCTATTCGCGGCGGGAATACCCGCATTCCCAATGAGCATTGGACGCGGCTGCCAAACCGCCCTAATTTTGCGCTTATGCTGACGCACTCGTCAGCGGAGGTGCAAAGTGAATCGATTCCGCCGCATCTTCCGATTCGACACCGCTCGCAATCGGCTGCTCATTGCGTCCGCCGCCTGGCTGACGGGACCCAATCTCAAAACTACACTTCTCTCGGCCATCCGCACGATGGCCCCTACCCTTGTTGCGCTCTCGTTTGCCGGCGCGGCCCATGCCCAGGGGACGATGGACTTCTCTGGCGCGACCACGCTGATGTCAACCTTCAAAACCTTCGCCATCTATGCGGGTGCGGTCATCTGTTTCGGTGGATTGATCTTCGCCGGAATCCGCATGATGTCGGGGCGCTTCCAGGACGCCATCCCCGGACTGTTCGGCGCGCTCTTCGGCGCTGGAGTCCTTGGCTGGGGTGCTGGCTGGATTGGCTCGCTCACCGGACAGACGATGCAGTAGGAGGCGGCCATGACCAAACGGGGAGAGCCGTTACCGATCAATCAGGCGCTCAATAGGCCACGAGCCAAGTTGGGACTCGACCTCAGCGCATGGATGGCGATTGTCTTCGTCTGCGTAATGGTTTTCCTCGTTGGGTTCCGCGTCGTGGCGTTGATTGCCTTCCCAGCCTTGGCCGTGAGCGCGTGGCTGATCGTCCGCAAACATCCGAAGATGTTCGGACTTTGGGGCTTGAGTCTGAGCCAGAGGTCCTACTATGACCCGCGTAAACACTGAGCAACAGAAATTCACGCCGTGGTTCGCCAAGGCCGGAGCCGCGTCGAGCATCGTGCCGATTGCACGCTTTGTCAACGACCGCATCTTCGCGCTGAAGGGCGGCGGCTACGGATGCCTCTTTTCACTCACCGGCATCGACGAAGAGGGATTGACCAATCAGCAACTTGATGCGCAGATGCGCTCGATTGAAGGCGCGTTGTGCGGATTGCCGGAAGGATCGTGCCTGTATCAGTACACCCGCGTCATGTCGGGATTTGACCTGCCTTGCAAAGAAGCCTACGTGAATTCGGTCACGCAGAGCTTTGTCAATGACCGGCTTGCGTTTCTGAATCAGTCGGCAGGCTTCCGGCGCATCGATTTGCATTGGTGCCTCACGCTGGAGCCGCCGAAGGCCACGGCTTTCGCGCGCAAGCCAAAAGAGCACGATGCCGACACGACGCGAATGCTGGCCGATCTTGAAAAGACGGCCACACTGCTCGAAGGACATCTCGGCGGCTCGCTCGGCTTGAAGCTGCTCGACAAGAATGCTGTCTTCCAGTTCTTTGCCTATCTCTTCAATCTTGAAGAGTGGGCCGCCGAGTACACATTGACCACAGATGACGGCGTTGATCGGCAGATCGTGCAAAATCCCGTGGCCTGGCACAGCGACCATCTGACCATTGGCCGGCGCTTTGTGCAGATGTTTTCCCTGAAGACGACGCCGGAGGCATCGCGGCCTTGCCTCTTCTCTGGACTCGCGGCGCTCGATTGCGACAGCGTTCTTTGTTTGACGTGGCGACCGAAGTCCACCGCCGCCGCGCGCAGCGAGATCGACGCGCAGGAAAAATTCATCTCGTTTTTCAAGGTTGGCGTTCTGACGCGGGTGATGAGCGACCACGACACGGCCTCGCTTGAGACCGGTGCTGGCGCGCGCGCTGCCAATACGCAAGTTGACGATTTGGGCGAGATTATCCGTTCACTCGACAAAAAGGCGCAGGGCGAGTTTTCGCTGCGCTTCCTTGTGGCCGCGCGCAGTTTGGACGAATTGCGTGGCATTGCGCCTGCCGTCCATCGCGTCTTCGTCGATGCGCGGGCGCAGGTGATGGAAGAGACGCTGGGCAATCTCTCCGCGTTCTATGCGATGTTCCCCGGCAATGGCACGTTCAACGTCTTCCTGATGTGGCTTGCCGAGGATCATCATGCGCGGCTGTCATCGGTCTTCGCTCCCAATCTCGGCCACCCGCATTCCGAAGACCTCGATAACGAGTACCTCAACGTCTTTGAGACGCGTACACGGGCGCCGTTCTTCCAGGACGTGTATGTGGATGGCGTGCGCGTCATGTTGATCCTTGGGCCGACGGGCACCGGCAAATCGGTCCACGGCAACATGGCCATCGCCCACGAACAGAAGTACGGTGGGTTCACATACATCTTCGACATTGGTGGCAGCTATGAGAGTGTCGTCGAGCTGTACGGCGGCCGCGTGGACCGCATCGGCAAGGATGGCCCCCGCGTCAATCCCTTTCGGCTGGAACCGACCGAGAGCAATATTGCGTTTCTCTACTCGTTCATCAAGTTGCTTCTGACCAATGGCGGCGCGGAGTTGGAGCCCGAGGATGACGACGTGATCCACAAGGCGGTGCGGGATACGTACTTGCTTGATGCTGAGAATCGCCGCCTATCCAATCTCTTTCTGCCCAAGAAGCTCGACCGCTATATGTCGAAGTGGGTTGGCAAGGGCGTTTATGCAGCTATCTTCGACAACGTCGAAGACAGCCTGTCGCTCTCTCGCCTGCAATGCTTCGACTTCCAAGGCGTCAACAACGAGCAATACGCCGACCTGATCGAGCTGCTGATGGTGTGGCTTCTGCGCCGCATCAACGACGTGCTCTACAACCCGAATAATCTCGGCGTGCCGAAGCACATCCTCATCGAAGAAATCTTCTCTTCAATGAAGAACCGGCAGTTGCTCGAAGGCGCACTCGCATCGATCAAGACCGTGCGCAAGAACCTGGGCGGCGTGACGATGATTGGCCAGTCGGCAGAAGACCTCGGAGCGAACGCCGACTCGATTGTGAACTCCTGCACATCGTTTCTGTTTTTGAAGGACGCCACCTTCAATCGCAAGCGGTATGCCTAACTCTTCAAGATGAACGAGCAGCAGATTGCGCTCTTCGAGAGCTTGCAAGACCGCGAAGGTCTCTACATGCGCCGCGATAGCTTAACGAAAGTGGTCAAGCTCAATCTCGACAACCGCAGCTACGCCGTTTTCTCAACCAAGCCAAAAGACCGTGTTCGGCGTGCGAAATTGATCGCCCGCTACGGACTCGCTGAGGGTATTACGAAGTTCGCCCAAGGCGAGCAGGAATAGCCACCCAACAACTCGCAAATCACACCGCAGAAAGGACACAACTGCTATGCGCCCCACCCTTTTTGTCTCTTTTTCCGTGTGCATGATGCTGGCCGCTGGCCAGCTTCATGCGACAACAACTAACGAAACACATCCTCTCCAACCCAGCGCACCGCGCACGGTCACAGTGACCGAAGCAGACGCACCGCCAGTGGTTCGCGCCGGGCTTTTGCAATCGACGCTGATCGTTTTGCCTACCGAGGAGAAGGTCGCCAACGTCTTCGCCGGCGACACGGTGAACTGGATCTTCGACGGCGGTCACGTGGCTTCGCGCTTTATCAGCGTGAAACCGAAAACGACGAACGCAGCCACGGACATTCACATCGTCTCCGACCACGGCAACGAGTACACCCTGGCACTGCGCGAGGTCTCCGATGATACTGACGCTCACTTCGATTCCAAGGTCTTCATCGTGCCCGGCGACCAGGCAGCCAAAGACCGGCTGGCGCAGTTGCCAGTCTTTGTTCCAGTTGCAGAACTGGACAAGGCGAAACAGGAAGCTGCTGCCGCGAAGTCCGCTCAGGCCGCCGAACTCAAGGCCGAACAGACCAAGGCTGAGCAGTACCGGAGCGAATATCCCGGCTCGCAGCACTTCGACTTCGTCTGGGACGAGCGCAAGGGCAAAGAGCTTGGACTCCAGCAAATCTGGCACGACGACAAGTTCACCTATCTGCGCGGCCAGTTCCAGGAAACGCCTGCGCTCTATGAGTTGAAGGACAAGAAACCGTCGCTCATCAACTTCGATTTCAATGACGGGCTTTACACAGTGCCAAAGCTGTTGGACAGCGGTTATCTCGCCATCGGCAAGCAGAAGGTCGAATTCCACCGCGTGGGAGGCGCAAGGTAGCCATGACCGAGCAAACACCCAATACACCCGCCACGATTCCCGAACAGCCTGAAGCCAGGCTACCTCTCAAGAAGGGTATGCCTGTGGTCATCGCGCTGGTGGCGATCCTCGCCATTCTCGGCATTGCCAACGTAACCAGTTTGCTACGCGGCAACAAGAAGGCGGCTCCGGTGAGTTCCTTGCCCATGCGCCCGGCCTCGCCCAGTGCGCAGCAGGTGTCGAGCTTTGAGCAGCAGCAAAGGTTGCAGGCGCAGCAAGATGCCGCAGAAAGGCAGAAGCAGCAGGAGTTGATTGCAGCAATGCAGCAACTTCAGACCGAAAATGCGCCTGGTCCCGAGTCCTCCTCCGCCGCGCCAATGACAACAGCCCAACGCGACGCGATCTACGGCGGCAGTTCCAATGCGCCACAGCACACTTCCAATACCTCCGAAGCCCAAGCCGAGCGAAAGCAGCGCGCCCTTGCACTCGAAAGGCAGAAGCAGGAAGCCATCAACAGCGGGACAGTGGCTATTGACTTTGCGCACACAGGCCAAGCTGCGAATTCGCCGGTGCCGAATCCGCAGGCCGCCACTGTACTTGCAGAACGCGCGGAAGCGCCCTCTTCTGTGAAATCGGGAGAAAGCCTAACCGCCGGAGGTGTGCCACCGCAGAAAAGTTCCAATGCGGCGGCGAATGCGGAACAGAGCGCCACAGCGAATACCAAGACCGACCCGATGGGGCCGTATCCGTTTGACCAATATCAGGGCCGTCTCTATCGGATCTTCGAGGGCGCGGTTCTCGAAGGCGTCGTCACCAACCACATCGACGGTGGATTCAGCGGGCCGATCTTGGTCCTGCTCACCACCGATGACTACTCACACGACCATCAACAGTTGCTGATGCCGCAGGGCACGCGGCTGATCGGCACAGTGCAGAGCGTGGGTGGCGCGCAGCAGCGCAAGATGTTCGTCACCTTCCACCGGGCTGTATGCCCGGATGGATTCTCTCTCGACTTTGACAAGTACATTGGCCTCGATCCGATTGGCACAACCGGCCTCGCTACCAAGGTCGATCACGGATACTTCCAGGCATTCGCCGCCGCAGCCGCCGTCGGCGGGCTGGGCGGGCTTGCGCAGATCGGAAACAACGGCAGCGTGCTCGATCCATCCACCGAGATTCGTAATGGCATTTCGCAGCAGACGGCAAGTGAAGGCGAACAAATACTGAATCACTTTCTCAATCGTTTGCCGGTTATCACCCTCAAGGAAGGTTCGCGCGCCCGCATTTATGTGGGGCGCGACATTTTGATTCCATCCTACGCGGAACATCGCATGGGCCCCACTTTGTGAAGAGAGGCACAGGCATGAGCGCGTTCAATGATCGCTACAATCTCCTGCTCAATAGGGCACGGCAAGCCATGCGCTGTGGGCATTGTGCATGGGCAGTGCAATCCACTGGCGAGAAAATCGCTGTCGCGCTCGTGCTCAACCGCGCTGACTGGCTGGAAGAGCTTGGCTACACGCTTGCCGAAGCCGTCGAACGCATCGGCCAGGATTGGGTTGCCGTCATAACTCAGGTCGCACACCAACTTGCCGAGGAGGGAGCGTAATGGATCACAAAACCAATCGACGGCGACTTGTTGGCTACGCTCTGCTCGTTATCCTGGCACTTCTTTTCCTCAGAATACCTGCCGTGCAGAGGATCGTTGCAGATGTGCAGATCAAGTTCGTTGAGACCACGGAAAAGACGCTGGGCCTCCCGTGTGTGCTTCTCAATCACGACCATTGCTTCACCCTGGACAGGCTCGATCCCACCTGTCCGCAGTGCT
>Ga0181529_10000420_pt1 | contig 62122 bp, 44 predicted proteins | sample PEATcosm2014_Bin_36_FD_119763 | JGI IMG/M metagenome (GOLD analysis project Ga0181529, IMG submission 119763) | Peatland microbial communities from MTU Mesocosm Facility, Houghton, MI, USA - PEATcosm2014_Bin10_30_metaG | ecosystem: Environmental > Terrestrial > Soil > Wetlands > Peat | place...
GGCGGCGTGCGCCCTCTGGACAACGAGAAGGGAATTCCGACCATCTACGTGGTGGCCACGCGCTCTGCCGATGGGTCGACCCTTACGTTGCTCTGCGTCAATCGCAGCTGGGAGCGCGATGAGCCGGTACGCTTTGATCTGGGTGCGCTCAAGATTGCTGGGCTGGTGAACGCTGAGCAGATCAAAGCCGCCAGCCGTTACGAGATGAACGACGAAGTGGAGCCAGTACACGTGGTCCCGCAGCCGATTACCCTGACTGCGCCCGCAGCCGGACCCATCACCATGACACTGCCCCATGAGAGCGTGACGGTGATTCGTGTCGCTGTGAAGTAGCACCTGCGGTTCGGCAGACGCGCCTTCGGCGCAGTATATGGTTTTAGGGGCTTGAACCTCGTCGTTCCAGAAAAAAAACAGCCCGCTTGAGCATTGCTCTGGCGGGCTGTTCTGTACCTGCAAGTAAAAAAATTACTTCTTGGCGTGCGGGGTCTTGTAGTCCACCTCGCCCTGGAGCCAGTCGGAGAGCATCTTCTGGTGGATCTCTTCGTTGCTCGCCGAGCGGTTCAGCGAAGACTGCGTGAGCCCGACGCTGAACTTCACCTTGCCGGTGACCTTATACATGTCGAGCATCTTTTCCAGGTCTTTGCTGGCCATGGCCACGTAGTCAGCAGCCAGAGTGCCCTCCGTGCCGACGATGTCGGTGGGGGGCTCAATCACCTGATCGATGATGAGCTTGTCCGTCTTTACGTTGGAGGAGTCAAAGCGCACTACCAGAATGCCGCGCTTCTCAAGAGCATCGGGGTTGGCCGTGTACTTGATGGAAGGGATCAGCACGCCCGGCTTGGAGGCCTTGGCATCGAACTCCATGTGGTAGGGCGCGCCTTTCCACGTGGGCGGAATGGTGTTGGCAGCCGTGTTTCCTGAATCCTTGCAGCCCGCGATCAATGCGAGTCCGGCAAACGCCAGTACGAGTACTTTTCTCACGTCTATCCTCCTTGTATGTGTGAGACGACGCACCAGAATACCACTCCCGCGGCAGCGCGGAATAGCGTAACCGCCGGCGCTGGAATTGGCCGGTCTCAACTGCTTGCACCATGGTCTCTTTTGTCGAGTCTTTCAGTACCTTGCAGCAATGTACAGTGCTACTCTTCGACGAGCTGGAGGTGGCCTTGAGCAATCCCGAGTTCCGCCCTGCTTTTTGGGGTGGTCTCCGCTCTCTGGCCACCGACTGGAGCCCTCAAGACGTTTCGGAGTCCAGACTTTCACCGCTGGCTGCTATGCTAGGCTAGACGGGAAATTGCCATGGAAGATATTTCGCATCAACTCAAAGAGATTCTAATTACCGGTTTGCGGATCGAGGACAGAACTGTCGATCAGCTGAGCGATGATCAGCAATTATTGGGGGGAGATCTTGAGATCGACTCCATCGATATTCTGCAACTCATCCTGGAAATCGAGCGGCGCTTTGGCATCAAACTCGTAGAAGGCGAGTTTGACGAGGGCGCCTGGCAGAGCATTCGAACCCTGGCCGCTGTGGTGGAAGCCAGAATCGCGGCACTGAACAAATTATAGGAGCCATTTTGACCAGCAATGCGAACATACCTCGCCGGGTACTGCTGGTGGAATGCAACAACATGAACAAGTGGGTGGGCACCACCATGCCCTATGAGATGCACGTTCCCCCGCTTGGTCTGATGTATCTGGCCTCCAGCGCCCGGGCAGCGCTGCCGGGAGCGGAAGTTCGCATCGTCGAATCCTCGCTCTCCTGCCCGGACGACGAACGTTTTCTGCGCATTCTGAGCGAGTTTCAGCCCGACGTGGTGGGGCTCCGTTCGATTGCTTTTTTCCTGGAAGAGTTGCAGCGCGTCGCGGCGCTGGTACGTCTTCACAGCCGGGCCTCTCTGCTTGTCGGAGGGCCTATCGTCAAGGCCTACAAGCAGCGGCTCTTTGAGGAAGTTCCCGAGCTGCAAATTGCGGTTCTGGGCGAGGGCGAAGAGGCCTTTGCTGCCTTGCTGCGCGGGGCCGAACCTTCCGCCGTGGCGGGCCTTCTTTATCGCGACCACGCCGGGGTGCATGAAACCGCCGAGCGGCTCCAGGATGCATCCATCGACAGCCTGCCCTTTCCAGCCTACGACCTGATCGACATCGGGCAGTACCAGAGCCAGCTCAGTTACGCCTATAACCATCGCCGCCAGGGCGTACTGTTGACCAGCCGCGGGTGCGTCTATCACTGCACCTATTGCTTCAGCCATTGGAAGGGCATCCGGCTGCGCAGTGCCGAGAATATCTTTCAGGAGATGGCCGCGCTCTACACTGGGTCCGGCATTCGCGATTTCTACATTGTGGACGACATCTTCAATGTCGATGTAAAGCGCGCCTTCGAACTCTTTGACAGGATCGGGGCCGCTGGCTTCAAACTGCGCATGTATTTTGTCAACGGCTTGCGCGCCGACCTTGCCAGCGAGCAGTTCGTGGACCGCGCCATCCAGGCCGGAGCCGTCTGGTTCACCTACGCCGTGGAGTCGGCGGCCGAGGAGATTCAGCGCCTGGTGCGCAAGCATCTCGACCTCGAAAAGACGCGCCACATCATCGCCTACACCCAGAGCCAGAACGTGGCCGTCAACATTTCAACCATGTATGGCTTTCCCACCGAGACCCGGGAGATGGCGCAGCGCACGCTGGACTGGCTGGGCGAGCTGCCCAAGCCCTCTTTGCTCCCCTACCACTTTTGCCTGCGCTTCTTTCCCGGCTGCGAGATCAATCAGCAGGCCATCGAGGCCGGCTGGGACCCTGAACGGATGGGGATGACCAGCCGCTTCTCCTATAACGACATGGCGATGGGCACGCCCACCCTTTCCAAGCACGAGATGAACGAGATTCAGATCGAGTACCATCGCCGCTTTGGCATGAGCAATCCCACCGCCGTTGCCGGTGCGGTGCGCACCCTGCGCGGCATTGGGTACGACGATACGGAGATCGTTCACATGTACTCCGTGCTGAAGCGCAAGATGATTCGTAGCGTGGATGAGCTGACCCCGGCAGGTGGCCAGTGAAGAGCTGGTACCAGCATCGTTTTCACAGCGTGGGAGCCTTGCAATTTGCGTTTGCGGCGGTGCGCTGGATGCCGCGATGGGCGCAGTCGGTGGTGGCCGCGCCCACCGCTCTGTTCTTCTTTCTGATGCTCCAGCGCGAGCGCCGCGCCGTCGCCGGCAATTTGCGCCGGGTCTCAGGCAAAGCGGGGCTGGGTTTGTACTGGAAGGTCTATTGCGTCTTCTATTCCTTTTGCGACCTGATCGTCTCCTATGCTTTTGTTCCCCAGGCCAGCCATGCGCAACTGCTCGCCATGCTTCCGGAGGGCGGGCGCGGCGCGGAGGTCATCGACCGCTGCCTTGCCCAGGGCAGGGGACTGATCGTGTGGACGGCGCATCTGGGCAATCCCGAGTTTGCCTCGCGGCTGCTGGAGATGCACGATCGCCCCGTCCATGTGGCGCGGGTGGTCGAGGACAAGCCGGCGGAGCGCATGTTGCGGGAACGGATGAGCAATCAGCTGCTGCGCATTGTGGATGTGCGCGGTGGGGTGCGCGCCACCGTCGAGTTGTTGCAGGCCCTCAGCCGCAATGAGATCGTCGCCATTCAGGGGGACCGCGTTTATAACCAGCGTCATGCGGCGGAGGTTCCATTTTTCGCCGCCAATGCGGCGTTTCCGCTGGGACCGTTTCTGTTGTCGCAGGTTTCGGGCGCGCCGGTGCTGCCGGGGTTTGTGGTGCGCCGCGGCTGGCTGCGCTACCGGGTCTTGCTGGGCCAGCCCATTTGGCCTGCCGCTACCGGCAACAGCCAGCGGGATCAGCTGGAGGGGTTGCAGCAGGCAGTACGATTTCTGGAAGCGAAGCTGACGGATTACTATGATCAGTGGGTAAATTTCTTCTCTTTCTGGCCGGTTGATTCGCGTGATTGATGCTTCGAAAACTATTGTTGTGACCGCGATTGGCGTGGTCAGTCCCTATGGCGCAGGTCTTGCCGCGCTGCAGGACGGGATGCTCGCGGGGCGCTGTTGTCTGGCGTCGGGCGCGGAGTTATATCCCGGCTTTCATGGCAGTGTGGCTCAGGTGCTGGATTTGCCGCCGCTGCTCGATGGTCACCATTACTCCCGCACCGACCGGTTGGCGACGCTGGCGGCGCGCGATGCCGTGGGCAGCCTGATGGGCTCCAACCTCCTGCGCCAGAGCGGCATCGTGATGGCCAGTACGGTGGCTGGTTTGTCTGAAATCGACCCGGAAATCGCCAGGGACCCCGCGGAGTGGTACAGGCACGGGGGGTTGTCGCGGGCCGCGTCCTACTCGGTCTCCCGCGTGGCCGCTGCCGTGGGGGAGCAACTGGGGATTCAGGGACCCGCATGTACCGTATCCGTGGCCTGCGCTTCTGGAGCCATGGCCATTGCTCTGGCCGCCAACATGCTGCTCGACGACGCTGCCCCCATGGTGCTGGCCGGCGGCAGCGACGCCCTTTGTCCCTTCACCCTGAGCGGTTTCAACTCACTGCAAGCCCTGGATCCGGAGCTTTGCCGCCCCTTTGACCAGAACCGCAAGGGTTTGAATATCGGCGAGGGCGCGGCGCTGCTGGCGCTGGAGACCCTGGAGCACGCTACCCGGCGCGGTGCGCCGGTGCTGGCCGTGTTGCGCGGCTGGGCGATGAACAACGATGCTTCTCATCCCACTGCTCCGCACAAAGAGGGGGCTGGTTTGGCGGCGTGCATCGGGAACGCCCTGGAGATGGCCGCCTGCGGAGTGGACGAAGTGGGCTACGTGAATGCCCACGGTACCGGTACGCCGCTGAACGACATTGCCGAAACCCACGCCTACGAGAACGCCTTTGCAAACCGGAGCACGCCGATTCCCGTCTCCTCGACAAAATCCTACTTCGGCCACTGCTTGGGAGCAGCCGGCGCTCTGGAGGCTGCTATCACCATTCTGGCCATGCGTTACGGCGCGCTCTTTCCCACTCTGCGGCTGAGCGAACCTATCGAAAGCGCGCGGGTGGACTGGCTGAAGGACGCAGTGCGCCGTGTGCCGCTCCCGCTGGCCATGTCGGTTTCAGCGGGCTTTGGCGGCAGCAATGCGGCGCTGGTCTTTGGGGAGATGCAACCATGAATCCAAAGTTTCCCGTTTTGACCGGGTTCGGTTCCGTCACCCCCTATGGCCCACTCACAGGCCTGATTACCGCCCCCGCTCCGCAGCCCCGGCCCATTACCGCCTGGACAACACCGGGCTTGCGCCGCGCCTTTCTGGTTGAACCGTTTCGCCCCGCTGAGATTGTGCCTGGGGTGAAGACACGGCGGCTGGACCGGCTCTCCGGATGGGCGCTGGTGGCGGCCTCGCTGGCTTTGCGCGACGCCGGCATTGACCTGAATCAGGTGGATCGTTCGCGCGTGGCGGTCCTCTTTGCCACCGGCTTTGGCTGCGTCGAGCTGACCGAGGCCTTTTTTCAGAGCGCAGCCACCAATGGCTGGGCGGGTACCGATCCGATTACCTTTCCTGAGACACTGGGCAACGCTCCGGCCGCCCACGTGGCGCTCTTTCACCAATTGCGCGGACCCAACCTGACCATCAGCAGCAAGAGCTTTGCGGCGGAGAGCGCCATGCTGCAGGCGGCTTCCCTGTTGCGGCATGGACAGGCGGATATGGCCATTGTGCTGGCTGGCGACACCCTGACCCAGGCCGTCTACGAGTGGTACGAAGCGGCGCATCGGCTTGCGCCGGCCTGCTTCAACCATGATCCCGTTTCCTCCGCGGCCGGTTTTATTCCCGGTGAGGGCGTGGTAGCCATGGTGCTGGAAAAGCCCGGTCGCGAGCTGTCGCGGCCCTATGCAGCTCTTGGCCCCGGCTGCTGGGCCGCGGGTGGCGATGTGCGGGCCAACGTCCTTCAACTGCTGGACGGCGTTCGGCCGGATTTTACCTTCTGCGCCGGCAATGGGGCGCCCTGTGCCGCTACTCCCGTGACCTGCTCTGCCCGCGCGATTGTGGGCGAGGACACCGCGATCTTTCCCGCCCAGCCCATCGCGGCCGGCATGGGAGAAGCCAGCGCGCTGTTCCATCTGTTGTTGGCCTTGAGCAAACGCCCCGGCCCCGGCCAGGCGCTGCTGTTGGGTACCTCCGCAAACGGCGGCTTTGCCGCGCTGCGAATGGAGATACAGTGATCCCTCAGGTGAGGATAGCGGCCGCGGCTTATGCTGTTCCGCCCGATGAAGAGAGCGTGGCAGAGATCCTGGTCCGGGAGCGGGTGCGGGTGGAAACCACCTTGGCGCCGCTGTCGCCGCTGGCCCGGCAACGGGCTCTGGGGAACCTGGGGCTCAGTCGGGTGCGCGTCTGCAATGCCGTGCAACCCTACGAGTTGGCCTTCGAGGCCGCCACCCAGGCCATCGATGAGGCCGGGATCGCGGCTCGCTCCATCGATCTGATTCTGGATTTCAGCACCTTCCCTGGCGAGAGCGCTCAATCCATCTCTTTTGCGCATCGGCTCAGCGCCGATCTGGGGGCTGAGACTTCGATGAACCTCAGCTTCCGCTCGGGCGGCTGCGGAGCGCTGCATCTGGCCATCAAGACCGCCCTGGGCTGGATGCTCCAGGATGATCGCCTGCGCACCGCGCTGCTGGTTACGGCCGACACCGCTCCGCCCGACAACCGCACCCTGCTGCCCATCACCGTGCAGGGCGACGCCGCCAGCGCCGTGGTGCTGCGCCGTGAGGCCGGCGATGGGCCGCTCCTGCTGGGCGTTGAAGCGCTCACTGTGGGCCATCTACACGACGCCATTGCCGTGATCATGGAGAATGGCCGCGTGCAGCTCCAGGTCGACGCCGCCATGATCGAGCACAAAGTCATGCCGATCTTCTATCTGCATCTCTTCCGCCTGGCCAACCAGGTGTTGGCGCAGGCTGGACTGCGTATGAGCGATGTGGACCACTTTATCTACTCCAACATCAGCCGCCGCGACCGCGAGGGATTCCGCCGCATGGTGCGCCTGCCCGAGGGCGGCTTGCCGCCCACCCGCATGGAAGAACTGGGGCACACCTTTGCCAGCGATTTGGTCATCAACTACGCTGAGATGCGCCGCCAGGGGCTGATTCGTCCTGGCCAGTTGCTGCTGTTTGCCTCAGCGGGGATCGGCTTCACCTGGGGGGTGACGCTTGCCCGCGCCTGAAGGCCATCTGCTGCATGAGTGGCTGCGCCAGAGCGCCGCGGCTCATCCCCACGCCCTTGCCATCGTTGAAGAAGAGCGTACCACCTCTTTTGCCGAGTTGCTGCAGCAGGCGGAAGCGCTGGCCGGTTTGTTTTGCCAGCTTGGAATCCAGCCGTGCGACTGCATTGCCCTGGCTTTGCCCAAGACGAGCGAAGCGATTGTGGCGGTTTTTGCGGCGCTGCTGGCCGGCGTCCTCTATGTGCCGATTCACCCCGGTTGGCCACAAGAGCGCGTCGATGCAATTCTGGAGGAATGTGGCGCCCTCCTGATGATCCGGGGCGAAGGCGAGGCGCTGCGCATTCTCGATCTGCGGACCAGGCAGAGTCTTGCCTGGACCGCGGCCACCGAGGCTGTAGAACCCGCAATGCTGCCGCGGATAGAGCCCGAGGACTCTGCCTTCATCCTCTTTACCTCCGGTTCCACGGGAAGGCCCAAGGGCGTCGAGCTATCGCACCGCGCCGTGAGCGCCTTTGTGCGCTGGACCGCAGAGGAATTCAAGATTGGTCCCGGTGATCGCATCGCCTGCCCTTCGCCCTTGGGCTTCGATCTCTCCACCTTCGACATCTTCAACATGGCCCTGTGCGGCGCCACGGTGGTGCTGGTTCCCGATCACATCGCATGGATGCCGCGCTTCCTGGTGCAGTTTGTGCGGGAGGCCCGCATCAGTTGCTGGTATTCGGTGCCGTCCATCCTTGCCGGCATGGTGCGCGATGGGCGCATGGCAGCCCACAGCTATCCTCATCTCCGCCTCATCCTCTTTGCCGGCGAGGTTTTTCCCGCGCCTGCTCTCGCTGCTTTGCAAGCCGTAGTGCCCAACGCGCTCTGCGCCAATCTTTATGGACCCACTGAAACCAATGTGGTCACCTGGTGCCGTGTGCCTGAGGGATTCGATGGCCAGCAGCCGCTGCCCATCGGCCGCCCCTGCCCGTATGCTGCAGTGCGCATCGACGAGAGCAACGGGGAACTGCTGGCTGGCGGCGACTCTTTGATGCGCGGCTATTGGAACCGTCCTGAAGAAACCGCCGGCCGCATGGTCACGCTCGACGGCATCCCCTATTACCGCACCGGAGATCGTGTAGTGCTTGCGCCCGAGGGCGACTATCTCTATCTTGGACGCCTCGACAGGCAGATCAAGCGCCGCGGCTTCCGCATCGAACTGGGTGAAATCGAAGCCGCTCTCCTCTCCCACGCGGATATACTGGAGGCGGCCGTGGTGGCCGTCGCCAACCCGCGGCAGAGCGTTTGCATTGCCGCTTTTGTGCGACTCTCCGCGCCGGATACAATGACCATGACCGATATCAAAACCCACTGCGGACGCCGCTTGCCGACGTATATGCTGCCCGACCGCATCCTCTTTGTGGATGCCATTGCCAAGGGTGGCCGCGGCAAAACGGATTACCTCGCCCTGGGCAAGATGCTGGAAGGACTTTAGCTTGAAAATTAGAAACGAAATCAGGGAGTTTGTCGCCAGTCAATTTTTACCCGACGCTCCGGCCGCCACCATTACCGACACCATGCCCCTGATCACCAGCGGCATCATCGATTCCATCGGCATGTTGGGGTTGGTCGATTTTATCGAAAGCAGTTACACCATCGAGTTCATGCCCCGCGAGATCGATGTGCACAAGCTGGATACGGTGGAGCGGATTGAGACTCTGATTCGCGCCAAACTCTCCGGCCGCGCCGAGGATCAAGAGCAGGCTGCGCTTCAGTAGGATCGAGCTGCTAGCATAGCTCAACCCTCAGATGATCGCTTATGCTTTGAAAGGGCACGACTTCAGTCGTGCCGCAGATGGCACGGAATGAGCGGGGCTTTAGCCCCTGAGGGAAGGTTTCAGGGTATTCGAGGTTCATGTAAGGCCGTTTGAAAGTGACTCTATTTACGGCGAACTACACCAGTTGGCCGCATCTCCCCGTGGGGAAGATTATTCGTTCGATCGAGGCTCAATGAAAGTATTGCTGGTTCAAAGTCCCGCCACTTCGCCCTGGGTTCCGCGCCGCCAGTGGGAGCCGCCCAGCGTGGCCATGGCCACCATTGCCGCGCAGATCGACAACCACGATGTTCGCGTCGTCGATATGGTGGTCTGGCGCAAACAGTCGGTGCGGCGCTATCTGGATCTGCTGCGCAGCTTCAAACCGGATGTCGTCGGCTTCACTTCCATGACCTTCCAGTACGACACCACGGCCGGCTTTGCCTATTTGACCAAGCAGTTCGACAGCCGCATCCGCACCGTGCTGGGCGGATATCACGCCACCCTGTTTGCTGAGATCATCGCGAGTGGCCAGGATGTGGGCCTGTGGGACTTCATCCTGCGCGGCGAAGGCGACTTTGCCTTCGGCGAGATTCTGGACGGGATCGCGGCCGGCGACCAAGGCATGGACAAGATCCTCGGCCTTTCCTACAAGCACGAAGGCGTCTTCCATCACAATGCCGCCCGTCCGCTGGAAGATCTCTCCCGCATTCGCATTCCGGCCCGCGACAAACGCATGGTCAAGGGCTTCCACATGTACTTTCGCAAGGCCGATGTCATCGAGACTTCGCGCGGATGCTTGCACCTGTGCAACTTCTGCAGCATTCGCGAGATGTACGGCCGCTCCTTCCGCCTCTTTCCGCTGGACCGGGTGCTGGCCGACATTCAAGACGCATACAGCCGCGGTGCGCGCCACATCTTTTGCACCGATGACAACATCACCCTTGACATGGACCGCTTTGAGAAGCTCTGCGAGGGCGTCATCGCGCTGAACCTCAAGGACCTGATGTTCACCACCCAGGCCAGCCCCATCGGCTTTGCCAACCGGCCCGACATTGCCAAGAAGATGGTGAAGGCGGGCTTTGTGTCCATCTTTCTGGGCATCGAGAACGGCTCCACTAAGAACTTGCGCACCATGCACAAGCCCAATACGTTGGAGACCATTCAGCGCGGCGTTGAGGCCTTGCAGAAGGAAGGCATCATCGTCATCGCCGGCATCATCAACGGCCTGCCCGACGACGATCCCGAGAGCATGCGTGAGAACTACCAGTTCATCAAAAAAATGGGCATCACCAGCGTCATGGATCAGATCATGACGCCCTACCCCAAAACTCCGCTGCGCGGCGAGATGATCGAGGCCGGGCGCGTAGCCAACCTCACCGACTTCCGCTGGTACGACGGCTACTGGAGCAACGTGCGCACCAGCCAGCTCACACCCGAAGAGCTGAACTTTGTACGCTGGAAGATCCGCCGCGAAGTGATCGGCATGTGGCGAGCCACCCCCGGCGACTGGAAGTTCTTCAAAGCCTATACCTATGTTTGGGAGTACTTCTTCCGCCATATTGTCTGGTGCAACGAACGGCTGCTGGAGCTGGTCTTCGGCGTTGAAGGCCGCTACAAGCTGCAAATGCGCCAGTTCCTGCAACTGAACGACTTTGGCATCCAGATCCCCGGCCGCCAGCGCGTTGAGACTTACCATCCCATCTACGGCAACAGCGCCGATCCCTTCCAGGACACGCGCTGGAGCCTGCTCAAACAGCGCTTGCCCTTCCCGTGGCGCAAGCGGTTGACGGGCGTGGGCGATCAACCGTAGTGTGGAAGGGCAAATGAAAGGAGACCGGAATCGGCTGTCTGCCATTCCGGCCGAGCGTGACTTCCATGCGCCATCGAATGGCATTCTTCTTGCTGCTCTCGGCCTTGGCCTGGCCTCTGTCCTCTCAAACTTCGCAAGACGCCTTCCCCGATTCATGGCAGGCGCGCCAGCTCAAAGCCTGTGGAGTGGCGGAGAGATTGGCGGACCACGTCCTGCTTCCTCCCGCCATCGGCGTTCATCCCCTTGGCCCGCAAACTCCAGGCAAAGCGTTGATTTACATCTTCCGCCCCCATCACGCCATGGCCAGCTTCCCAAGCAAGGTCGCGGTGGATGGCGAATGGAAGGGGGGCAACCTCAGCGGGACGTACTTCTTTCTCTCCCTCGATCCCGGCCTGCATTACTTCTGCTCTGAAGCCAAGACGCGCAGCCTGCTCATCTTCACAGCCGAGGCCGGCAAGACCTACTTTATCGAAGAACAAGTTATCTTCAAGCCGCATTCTCCCGCGCACAACCTGTTTCTGCTCAGCGAATCCGACGCCACACCCCTATTGGCGTTGACTGGCCTGAGCACCTGGAAGACCGAATAGACCAACCGAAACGCAAGATCGGAGCCAAAAGATGCGCAGAGTTATCGCATGTTTTCTTTTGTGGATCGCTTGCAGCGCGCTGTTGCACGGCCAAAACACGGAACTGGAAGGCAAGGCCTGGCTCGACGCCAACCGCGCTCCCGCAACATTGAACGTGACCGGAATCTGGGACGGCGGTGACTGGGGCCTGGTTGCTCTTACCCAGCGCTCGGGCGACAGAAGCATCATCGGAACCGCCGACGGATGGGATGTTACCGGCGTGGTCAGCGGAGATGCCGTCTTTCTGCTCTTTTGGAGGAAAGATAAGGTCGCGTTCTCAGCCCGGCTGGCCATCGACAACCCCACGCAGTTGGCAGGTGTCTACGCCAAAGGAATTCTCACTGCACAATCGAAGACGGTTCCCATCACCTTGAAGAAGTAGTGATTCATGCAAGGAAGCATGGCAATCGGGAAGAAATGCCATGCCTCCTTGCGGAGATCGTCGGTCAATACTGGGCGTTTGCTTCTTGACCACTCTTGGGGCCCCAGGCCTCGATTTCGAGCCCTGGGAAGCTGGGATGCCGAGGCTCAAATTCATGCAATAAGATACTTGCTGCATGAGTTTGCGCGACCCGGGTGAGCAAACAACTGACGGCGTCCTCAGGCATAACCTTCGGGCATTCGGCTTGTGCTGGCTATTTCATTCTCATTTCCATCGGGTAACTCTTCTCCTGACAAAGTCCTGCTCCGAACTTCAAGCGTGTGTTCCGATATTGGTAATTCCCGGTCAACACCTTGTCGCTCCTGGCGCTTAAAACGGCGCAATAATCCACCGTGCCGTGCCCCGTGCCGAAGAGGATGTAGAGCATCTTGCCGCTGACCACGCCCTTGAGCTCATACTTGCCCTCGCTGCCGCTTACATCCCGGCCTCCCTCGGCCTGGGTAAGGTGCATCACGCCAAAATCGGAATCCCAAGTTCCGCTGACATTGATCACGGCGGGGTCTTTATGGGCGTCGAGCCACGCCTTGCCTTTGTTATCCAACGTGCCTGCGCTCAATGTGACCGCAAACACAAGCAGAAAAAGTGCCGCTAACTTCATGAAGAACGACTTTGTCATCTTTTGATCCACCTTTCAGATAAGATTCAACGGATGTTCAAATCTCTGTCCTTCCAAGTCTGGCGAGGACTGGATTCATTTCACCTTCTTGGATTGGCCGGAGACTTCGACGCGAAGCTTAATCCCCACTTCTTTGAGGGCCTCGTTCAAATAGCCGCGCAGACCCCAATCGTTGCCGTAATAGGGGCGGATGGGAATGGCTCCAATCTCACTGCCGGTCTTGGGATCGATGAAGTGAATGGCCAGAATCAGGTGGTAGTTGTCGTAGTCGACGTGAACGTCGGTGAATTTGATGTAAAGGTCGCAGTCCTTGGCTTCTACATCGTCCTTGCTTTTGGCCGCCACCAGCTGATGGCCGAGCAAATCGGTCGTTAACAGGTTGGAGTTGAAACTGGAGTTCAGTGACTCGATTATGTTGGTCCACTCTGCCTTGGTAGAGTAGCCATGCGCGCCCCAGTCATCGGCGCCCAGATCTACCCAGCCGATGAAGATCTTGTTCATGCTCTTCATGTCTGGAACTGTTTCCTTGTTCAGGAAACGGGGTACGCTGTGGCGTCCAGCCATCAAGGGTGCGGGAAGCGCCAGACAAAGCGCGAGAAATAGTGCGGTAATGACAAATCGCTTCATGAAACATCGCTCCTTTTATTGCGTGAATTCAGAAAGATTCTTTAGCCCCTCGAATGCACTTCTCAAAGATGCCATTCGGAAAGCTAGCTCGACGCCACCCATTTGATCGAAAACAGCTTTCCATCCTTGAAGGTTATGCTAAAGGGAAAACCGGTTTCCTTGGCTACTTTCAGCCATGCCCCGTGTTTGGTGCTCCATCCCAGAACCTGGCCCGGATCCTGGCGCAGCGCCCATATCTCGGTTTTTGCCCCATTGTCTTCGCCTGCCGTGACGCTCAGAGGCGCGCCAACCACAATCCTGGCCTGTTCCGTGGTCATACCCACCAGCAGCTTGCCAGAGGCAATTCCCGCCCGCACGTCCGCTGGCCAGTCGGGGTGTTCATCCTGCAGTGGAACCTTCGAAAAGGTCAGGTTGAACGCCTTGGTGAAATCGTCCAGGGACTTGATGTCAATAAAGTCGACGGAGACATCTGTATTCGGATCAACGCGATCGCACCAAACAACCAATATGCCTTTTTCTGAAACTAGCTTGCAGTGGTTGAGCGGCGTATTGGCCAAATACCCCCAATAGACTTCCTCATTCTTCAGATGAAATCCATTTCGCGGGATGTGCTTGAGTGGCTCAGCCAGTTTCCGGTCGGCGCTCACGCCCTGAGGCGAGGCTTCCAACATCGAAACCGAATAAGGCGCCCATTCTCCCATTCCATACTTTTGCGGAGCTTGCAATCTCAAATACAACGTGCCGGCAATCATTTTCTGGGCGGCTTCGTGGTCTTCTTTCGATAACTGTGCGCGAAGCGCCAGCGGCAAACTAAAGCTGAGCAGGAGCAATGCTCCAACTCGAAGACACATAGACTTGGCGATCATGGGTACCAGCCTCCATCTTTATCGAATTATTGGACGATGCCGTAAATCCAAAACATTTTAAGGGTGATTCTGAGCTTCGGCGTATTATAATGCCGCCGGCTTTCCATGACCAGTGACGAGTTAAAATAATTCCGTAAGTTGTTCACAAAAAAGGAAGGACAATCTCAAAAGGCTAGGTCAGAGCAGTCCGCCGTCTGCAGCGATGACTTGCGCGGTAATGTAACTTGCCGCACTAGAAGCCAAAAAAGTAACCAGCGCGGCGATCTCTTCCGGGCGGCCGAAGCGGCCCAGGGGAATCTCCGCCAGCAAGCGCTTTTCTTCCTTAGCAATAAACTTGGCCGACATGGGGCTGGGGACCACGCCGGGGCAGACGGCGTTCACGCGAATATTGAAGCGGCCCATCTCGCGCGCCAGCGCCTTGGTGAAGGCGATCATGCCGCCTTTGGATGCCGCGTAGTTGCATTGCCCGGCCTGGCCCCGCACACCGCTAGGGGAGACGATATTGCAGATCGTGCCGCCCCCGCGGCGCATCATGCCCAGCACTGCCAGGCGCGAACAGATGTAGGTGGAGCGCAGGTTGGTGTCGATCACCTCGTCCCACTGCGTTTCGGACATGAAAGGGAGCAGCGCATCGCGGTTGATGCCGGCGTTGTTCACCAGGCAATCGACCGGCCCCAGCTGCTCCTCAATCTGCTCGAAGAGCGTGGTGGCACTGGGCTGGTTGCTGAGGTCGGCGGCAAAGGCCTGCGCCTCTCCGCCCGCTGCGACGATGGCGGCGACGACGGCCTGGGCGGATTCCTGGCCGCGATGATAATGCACGGCCACGCGCCAGCCGGCAACGGCCAAGGCCCGCGCCATGGCCGCGCCCAGAGTGCCGGAAGCTCCGGTCACCAATGCCGTCTTTGTGGTTGCCGTCATGGTGGTCCCTAGAACGGTTTGAAGACCATGATGTTGAGGCCCCAGCGCGAGTTGTAGCGGGCGATGTTGCCGTCCAGCGCATAGGACACGGTGCCCTGGATCAGTGTGCCTTTGGGGCCGGCGGTGTTGAAGTTGGTCTCCAGTCCGTCGTATCTCTTGAAGTGGCTGGACTCGTCCAGATTGCGCGCCCGCGCATAGCTGTACAGAGCTTCGAACTTCATCAGGTCCATCACGTTGAAGCCGTAATGCGCCCTGGCCATGGCGATGGCGTCAAAGGAATCGGTGCCGCCGGGAATGCCGTGGATGCGCGGACTGGAGAAGAAGGAGGGGAAGTAGCGCGAGAAGCGGTCCGTTTGCTCGCTGCCGTAGTACGCCATATCCCATCCGGCCTTGGTGAACTTGCGAATGTAGTAATCCTTGTTGAGGTCGGCGTCGTAAAGGGTGTAGGCGCTCTCCACCCGCGCCGTGGAGCCGGCATAGCCGAAGCCGCGCCAGTTCAGGCGCTGCCCGCGGGTGCCGTCGGCGGTGAAGATATAGCCCTTGTCGGTGAGGCGGATCTGCAGGCCCGGCAGCAGGGTTACGCCATTGCGCGGCGGCTCAAAAGTCGGGGCAGTATCGCTGGTCCGGCGAAAGACGTCATAGGCCACGTAAGTGAACGCGGTCATGCTGAGGTGACTGGAGGCTTGCCAGGAGGCGCGGCCGCCGACGGTCTGCTCCCAGGCCCAGATGTCGATTGCGGTGTTCTCCACATTGCCGTTGTACACGCGGTTCTCGCCTGGCAGCGCGGAGAGCGCCAGATCAGCACTCAAACGGTATTGGCTGCCGTACTGCTTGGAGAGATTGGTGGCCATGATGGGGCCGGCAAAGAAGGTGGAGAGCTGCGCGCCGCTGTGGCGGAAGTCGAAATCTGCCATGCTGACGCCGGCAAAGGGGATGGGGAAGCTGAACGTGCCTGCGTACATCAGCCCGCCCACCAGGGAGATGATGCGCTTCTGGCTGGTTTCCTGTAGAACCCGCTCGCCGCCCTTGATCTTCAACTCGCGCAGGCCCTGCTCGGTGTCGCGATACATGGGCGCATCGGAGCGGTGCGCGGTCTCCAGGTCTTGTTGCAGGTGCGGCGTATTGATGGCGTAGTTGGAGAACTGCAGCGTGCGCTGCAACTGAAAGTCGCGCCCGGCGGCATTCAGCGTTTGCTGCGCGGTAACCGAGCGCGGCAGATTGTACTGATTGCCCTGCCCGTCGCTGACCAAGGCGAAGTTCTGGGTCTCGACGTTGATCAGGACGCTGCTATGGGCGGCGCGCTGGTTGAGCGTCTGGCGCACCTCGCGGAAGCTGACGCCATCGATCCAGATCTTGCCGCTATAGAGTTTCTCATCCGCCACTTTGGGCTCTACGCCCACCACATAGCACTGTGCACCTTCCATCAATTCGGTGCCCAGGAGTTTGTAGGTGTAGCGCTCGTTCAGAGTCAACTCCAGCGGCTGGGTAAGAACCTTTTCCGGCTCCAGTTGCGGCAGGGGAAACTCGTGCTTGTTGCTGAACTTTACACCGTTCACATAGAACTCGGTTTGCTCCATCTCGGTTTTGCCGTCGCGCGCATAAAACAGCTTGAGGCGCATGGAGATGTCGAAGGCCTGGGCAACGTTGGTGCTCTCAAAGTGCAGACTCATGAAGTTGGAAGCCTGGTAGTTTTCCAGGCGCTTCTTCTGCGCCTCGCGAACCTGCTGCCAGCGGGCGATGATCTCTTCCACGCTGAGGCTCACATCGCCTTTGACCTCGACCTGGTTGAAGGCCGTGGTCGCGCTGCTTGCCTTCTTGTGCAGGGTGGCCAAAACAAAGGGGGAGACACCGGTCGCGGTCATTCCCGACTCGCTGGCGGCAATGCGGTTGCCCGTCTCTGGGTCGGACCACTGTACCTCGTACGGCGTCTTGGTAGCGCCTTGCAGCACCAAGGTCTTGGGATGAGCAGAGGGCGCCTGGGGCGCCGCCAGCAGAACCAGATCGCCCGATTGACTGTTGGTGAACCAGACCGCGTTGTCGCTCTCTGTTCCGTCAATGGTCAGCGTGAAAGGCTTCACCTTGGCTTCCATGCGCAGCAGGTTGGCGGGTAGTGTGCGCGCCAGAAAGCCGCTGGCGGCGCAGAGTTGGTTGGCCGTAGCCGAATCCCGCGGGGAGGACCAGAACATCTCCACCGTGGAACCGGAGTTGGCCAGCACGGCATGAAGATAGCTCGCGGGGTCCGCGCTGTCCAGCTTCAACAGCAGAGGCTTGTTGAGGGCAAACTTGGCAATCCAGTCGGCATCGGAGCGCCATTCGCCAGAGTTACTTGTGCCCAGCAGATCGGCGTAGAGAGCAAGCCGTTTGACCGTGTCTCCATTCTGGCCAATGAAACCTGCCGGGAAGACAAAAGCCACGCGCAGGCTGGGGTTGGCGGATTTGGCCTCGACCGCCAGCCGCAGCAAGGCATACACAAACAGATCGGAGGCGGTGTGCGTCGCGCCGGGCTCGAACATGATTCCGCGCACCGCCGCGGCGGAGAGCGGCGCCAGCTTGAGAAAGCTGCCCACCTGCTCCGTCAGCTGCTTCTCGGTTTCCTTGCCGGTAAGCGACTCGGGCGAGAGAGAAACATCAAGCCAAGCCTGCGCGCTTGATGGCAGGCCTTGAATCACCCGCGCCTGCTCCGCGAAGGGCTGGCTGGCCTCTGCGGCGAATGAAAAAGACACCTTGGGCAGTACCAGCGGCGTCTCTTCGCCGCACTGGCTGGCGGCCTTCAGGCTCCCTTGCAGGGTACCCGCAACAGGAATCGAGACGGCGCCTTGGGGCAGGCCGGTCTGCGCCGTGGCCAGCGCGCTTGCGGAGAAGAGCACCAGCGCTGCAATAGCCCGCAGGCTGAATCGTGTTGAGCGTGCTGGTGCTGGCGGGAGAAACATTGGATCGATCATCATCATTTTTGGGACCATCGGCCCTTGAGGCTGTTGAACAGCGGGAGGCTTCAAGAAAAAAGCGCTGACTCCGGTAAATCCAGGCGTTGCCAGTCCTGCTCAGTCGGCCTGAGCTGGACTGGCGGCCAGGTCGTGCGGCGACGAAGTTCGGCTCGCGATGCGCGTCAGTTCCTCGCTCTCGCGCAGCCGCGCTCCGGCGTTGTAGCTGCAGAATGGGATCAAGCTGCCGTCGGTGGCAACGTACTGGATGATGCAGCGGCGCAGGCGGCGCATGTTGTAGCTGTGCGCATCCATGAAGTGCATCCCGGCAACGAAGATGCCGTTGAAGCCGCGCTGCTCCCAACCCTCGGAGCGGCCCTCATGCTTGTCTTCCCATGAATCCAGGCTGCGCAGAAGGCGCTGGAAGGAAAGTCCGGGAGGCGCCTTGCGCAGATCCAGGCATTGCGACAACTGGCTGAACTGGCGAATCTTGGAGATCTGCCGCGCGATCATGCCCTGTTCCGCCATGGGCTTGACCTCGGCCATGCCCCGCAAAAAACGGTCCAGATCGAAGAAGCTGCTTAGGCAGTGGGGCTTGTTGTTGTCGTCTACATAAAAAAACGTGCCAATGGAACAATGCGCGTCGCTCAGCGGCGGATGCGTCTTCTCGTTGCGCACCCGCTCGATGGCGCGGCTCAGCAGCGAGATGGAGTTGAGCGGGAACCAGTCGTCGGGAAACCGGGTCAGCCCGGTCTGTTCACCAAACATGCGGGCCATGGCGGCCAGGTTGAAAGGCTCCAGACTGCGGTTTTCCACCGCAATGCGGCCAACATCCGCGGCCGGCTGAATGCTGATGCCGGTGACGAACTTGTTGTGCTCCAGAGCGAACTGGAAAATTGGACCCAACTGGTCGGCATTCACCGAACTCATGATGGTGGGCACCAGCACCAGGCGCATGTTGGTCTGCTCAATGCTGCGGACGGCGGCCAGCTTCTTGTCCAGCAGGCGTTGACCGCGCATCTTGAGATATACCTCGTCGTTCATGCCATCAAACTGCAAATAAAGCGTATGCAGGCCCGACTCTTCACAGAGCTTGGCGTAATCGGGATCGGCAAAGCGGCTGCCGTTGGTGGCCACCTGCAAATGCGTGAAGCCCATGGCGCGGGCGGTGCGCAGAATCTGGGGAAACTCGGGGTGCAGTGTGGGTTCGCCGCCGGAGAACTGCACGCTGCGGCATGGCACGGGTCGGTCAAGCAGCGCCTGCAGCATCTTGACGATCACTTCCATCGACAAAATGTAGTTGCTCTCTTCGCGATTGGCTTCGGCAAAGCAAACCGGGCAGCGGAAATTGCAGCGGTTGGTGATGTCGATAACGGCCAGGCAGGGCTCGTTCTGGCTGCCCACCCCGGAGCTGCAACATTCTGGTGAAGCTGTCGCCGCGGAAGACTCCTGGAAAACCAGCTTGTTCCAAGCTTCCAACTTGCGGTACAGCGCCGTGTCGGAGAAGATCAGATCCTCGCTGGGGCTGTGGCAGGGACACTCCGAGCGCTGGTAAACCTTGCCTTCGCGATCCAGAATAGTCGACTGGGAGGGCTTGCCGCAGTGCGGGCACAAAGAAGAGATCGAGTCTATTACTGTATCGCTTGCGAACGCTTTCAATGTAGACCTTCCAGACGGATTGTCATTTCCGTAAATCTTACACGAACCCGTGCCAGACGGGTGCGAAACGAAAAGCAAACCCAGGGAAATAAAGAGTGAAAAGATTCTGCCCGGCGGTCTGGACAGGCCCTACCCTTGCTTTCCGTGGTTTCCGATGACCAGGACGGCGGGAATGATCCATAGCCCGCCGACCAGGGTCAGTGCCACCCCCAGCGATGTCACCAGCCCCATCTCGGCCAGGGGCGGAAAGGTGGCTGCCAGCAGCGCGCCAAAGCCGATCATGGTGGTCAAATTGGACTGAATCAGGGCTGCGCCCGAGGCCTTGGCTACGGTGAGAATGTTGTTGGACTCGCTTTCCAGATAGCGGCGCACCAAATGAATCCCGTTGTCGATGCCGATGCCGATGATGAGCGGAATCGCCGTGACCGCCATGAAGCTGAAAGGATGGCCAAAGATGCGCAGCAGGCCAAATGTGACCACAATAGCAAAGACGATGGGCATGAGCACCAGCAGCGTGATGCGCAGCTTGCGGAAGGTGACATAGACGATGGTTACAATGGCCAGCGCCGTCCACAACAGGGCCCGCCGGCTGTCGCGCAGCACCTGACTTTGCAGATCGCGATTGATCTTGTCGAAAGAGAACTCGACAAAAGGCCCGTACTGCTGGCGCCAGGAGTCCAGCGTGGAGGCTGCGAGAACGGCGGGCGCGTTGGCATCGGAGTTATAAAAGGCGATGGCGGCCACGTAACTGTTGTCGCCGATCTTGCGCAGGCTGTTATCAAGCAGTCCAGCGGGCAGATACGGCGTTGCGGACTCCAGCGTGACCGGCTGCGGATGCGCGGCGAGCCGACGCAGTTGGTCCAGATAGGGCTGGTAAGGCTCCGTGCGCAGGCCGCTTTCGCGCAGCGCGGTTTCCAAAGCGTCCGCCGAGGCCTTCAAATCGTAAGCTACCGGCGCTGCCGCCCGCTGGCGCTGGGCTGTAAGCGAGGGAAGCAATTGGGTGGGCGAGAAGACAGACTTCAGAGCGCCGCTCTGCCGGTAGGATTCCAGCCCCTGGGTCAGATTCTCGGCGCGGCGCAGAACCTCTTCCTGGCTGCCGGCAATCAGCAGCAGGGTGGGGCTACCCTCAATTCCGAACTTGGCTGAAAGCAGATTTTGCGCGGTCACGGCGGGGCTGTCGGCCCCGCCCATGATGGCAAAACTCCCACCCATGCGAATGCCGGGCAATAAGGCGGCAGAGAGCAGAAAAATCCCTGCCGCTCCGCCCACCACCCAGCGCGCATGACGGCCCACAAAGTCCACCGAGACGCGGGCCAGCCCAGGCAAAAAACGGAAGGTGATTCCTTGCGGGGCAAAGGGCTGTATGTGCCGGTTCCATAACTGCATCAGCGCGGGCACGGTCAGAAGCGTGTGGATCATCATCATGAACATGCCAACCGTGAGGATGAAGCCAAACTCCGCCAGCGCCTTGAAACTGGACGTGGCCAGAGCGGCGGTGGCCGAGGCCGCGGTCAGGATGCAGAGCACGATGCTCACCCCGGTGGTCTCAAAGGTGCGCAGCATGGCGGCGTTGAAGCTGCCGTCCGCGCTCCACTCTTGGGGCGAACGATTGAAAAAATGCACCACCTGATCGTCGCCCAGACCGGCCAGAATGGCGATGAACGAAAGACTGATCAGATTGACTTCGCCAGGATAGAAGCTGGCGATCCCGGTGGTCCACAAGATGCCCAGGCCGGTGGGCAACAGCGACAGGATCAACAACTGCACGCTGGGATAAACCAGCAGGCACAGGAGCAGGCTGCAGACAATCGAGACCAGCGAGACGCGGCGAATGTTCTTCTCCACAAACGCGTGGTCTTGCTCAGCATAGACATAAGCGCCGGCGGGGGTGGCATGCAGGCTGGCAGCATGAGACTCGGGGTCGGATTCCGCGCTTTGCAGGTGAACCCGCGTCCACTGCATGATCTGCTCGGAGTACTTGTAGTCCACGGCCGACTGGCGCGGCTCGGCGATGATCAGCAGCGCCTGATGATCGCGGCTGAAAAACCGGTTTCCCGAACCCCAGGCGAGGTCGAAGCTGGAAAACTGCGAGAAACCCTGTCCGGCCGTCACGCTCATCAGACCCAGGGGATCGGCTACAAAATAGTCCGCGCCGATGGTGGAAAAAGGAGTTACTAACTCGGTCGCCGCGCGGCGCACGTTCTCATGAATCTTGCGCGGGTCCAGGCGCTCGGCCAGGGCATCCCTTTGGCCGGGCGTCGCGTAGGTGGGAAAGTGCCAGCTGAAAAGCCGCACCAGATTGAGCAGCTCTTCTTCTTGCAAACCGCAACGCGCATCTTTGAACAGGCCGCTGGAAGACATCTCGGCGGTAAGCCGGTCGGCCATCGCTTCCATGGCTTCGCTGTGGTCGGTTTCACCTTGCGGAGCCTGGATCATGATGAAAAGCTGATTGCCGTAGCCCAGTTCCTTGCCGATGGCGCTTGCCGCCTGCCACTGGGGATCATGGGAGCCAAACAGGTCCGTCAGCTCCGTCCCCGTGCGCAGACGGTGGATGTTGGCCCAGAAAAAGACGGTGAGCGCCAGGCAAAGCCCGGCCACCAATCCTGGATGGCCGATGACCAGATTGCCCAGCCGGCGCATGAAGCGGACCATCATACTGCGTTCTCCTGACTGGAAGTGCCTGCGGGAACAGGGCGGCGGGCGAGAAACAGAATGTGCGCCAGGGGAAGGCGATTGCGGAAGCGGCGCAACTCAACGTCCATGCCCGCTTCAACTAGGGCACTGTGGTATTGCTCCGCGGGAAGAATCGTAGGCCCGGCGCCAACGTGTTCGGCGGAAAACAGCAGCCGATCCAAACCCAGGGTCAAAACTGTCCGCAGTCCTCGCTCGCGATCATGTACGCGAAAGATCAGTCGTCCGCCCGGGTCCAGCGCCGCACAGCAACGCTTCACGAGCGCCAACTGCTCCTCGGCCGGCAGGTATTGCAGCACATCCAGGATAAGGATGAGGCTCGCAGGGGGCAAAGGGAAATGGCGTACATCCCGCACCACTGTCTCGGCGTTCAGGGAGCGCAGGGCTCGTTGGGCCACGGCGATGCGATGAGCGCTCAAATCGCAGCCCACCAGGCGGCGTTCCTGGTTGTGAAAGGCCGCAAAGCAGAGCGTATTGCCGTAACCACAGCCCAAATCGACTACGGTTCCCGAACCCAGATCCTCGGCGGCCAGCAGTTGGAAGATGCGGTCCAGGCGCATCTTCCAGCGCACAAAGCCTCGGTCGTAGGGGGTGCTGGCGGCAAAGGTCTGGTTCACAAAGCGAATGCGCTGCCGTAGGCCGCGCTCGGAGGGTGCTGCCCAATAGACCACGGCTGCCGTGACCACCGCCGCCGCCCCGCCCACCAGCAGGCCCAGCAACAGGCTGCCCAGAACCCATGCCAGAAGCTGTTCCTTCAAAAATGTGCTGCTGAGCAATTGCGTCCTGCCCAGCGCGGCCAAATGCAGGGATTGCATGGAACCGGTGCGCAGAAAGCCGCCCAACCCCAACGACCCGATCACCAGGAAGGGTTGCAGCAAGGGGTTGTTGATAAAAGTGCTGGCCAGCGTCAGCGGCTTGTTCAGGCCAAACAGAAAAGCCACGCCGATCGCCGCCAGGGTTTGTAGTCCATAGATGGGCACAATGCCGATAAAAACGCCCCAAAACACGGCGGCTGCGGCTGAGCCGGGATCGAGCCGCTCGGTCAGAAGTTTGGTGACGAACTTGCGCATTGTGGCGCTCAATCTTTGCAACACGGCCGGACCTTCTCTTCGAGAATCTTTGATTTATCGTCCTGTTACAACCGAGAGCTCGCCGCTGGCCACCTTTTCTCCATGCACGGTAATCGTGCCTTGGATGATGGCCATGGTTCCGGCCTGGGTCAGCGTTGAAGTTTCAATTCGCAGCGGGGTGTTGGGAGCTACAGGCTGGAAGAAGCGGAAGCGGTTGACACTTGCCAGCAGCGCCCCGCCCACGGCTTCAGCAGGAGCGGTTGCGCCCAACATCACCGCCGCCGTCTGCGCCACGGCCTCGATCAACAACACGCCCGGCAAGATGGGGCGGCCGGGAAAATGCCCGGCAAACAGCGGGTTCGCCGCATCCACCGTGAGCCAGGCAACGCAGCGCCGACCCGGTTCCAACTCCTCCACCCGGTCAATCCACAAAAACGGAGGACGATGCGGAATGATCTTCTCGATCTCGATAGGTTCGATCACTTGGGTTTGACCACCTCGAAAGCCTCTGCGGGCAGCTTGGTGTTCAGGGAGGTAAAGTCGATCGCGAAAACGCTGTTGACACCGCTCTTGCCGTCCACTTCCAGTGAACGGGGCAGGAAATCGCGCTTGTCGAGCTTGACGGTCAGGTAATTCATGCGCCGTTTGAAGGCATCGGTACGGGGAACGAACTTCATCTCGTAGTCGCGCGGATTCTCCTGCACAAAGATGGTGAAGTTCTTCTTCAGCCCGGTGATCGATCCTTCGCGACTGAAGGCGGACTGCGCGCGGCGCACACCGCTGCCGATCTCCAGGGCCTCGGTCTTGCCGTCGCTGCTGGTCACATTCAGATAGTCGGTATTGAAGCGAATACGCAGCGCGTTGGGGGCGGCATATTCCAGCGAAAAACGGGTCATGCCCTCGGCGCAGAACCTGCCCCGCAGCACCATCGGCTTGACCATCAGTTTGGAGGTGCGGGTCTCGATCACCGTGCCGCAGCCGGTGGTGAACTTGGCCTGCCCCTGCTGCACACCCGCCCAGACGCGCATCAGCAGAGCGTCGGATTGTGCCGTCAACAAAGACGGGAAGAGGGACGGGAAGAGCACTACGGCAAGCAGGCAGAAGCAGCAGCGGCGCGAACTCATCCTAAGCCCCCAGAAAGCGAAAGGCGAGCGACCAAAGGCAGATGTGCACGGTATCGCGCACTGGCTTCATCTTGGATCGTGCCTGGCCATTGTCGTAGACCATGTGGATGGGAGCGTGCGCAATAGTGCAACCGGCTCGGCCCATCTTGATGATCACTTCCATCTCGAACTCGTAGCGGCGGCTGCGCAGCTTGATGCCGGCAAGGCTGGCCAGGCGAAAGAGCCGGAAGCCGCTCTGGCTGTCCTGAATGGGCTGGCCGACCAGCGCGGAGGCCCAGCGGCTGCCAATGGTGTTCGAATAGAAGCGGGCGCGCGGCATCAGGGCACGGTCAAAGGGACGAGCGCCGATCACCAGATCCGCCTGGGTTTGCTCGGCCACGCGCAGCAGGGCGGGAATGTCCTCGGGCAGATGTTGGCCGTCGCCGTCCAGGGTGATGGCGTAGGTGAAGTTCTCCGCCAGAGCGTGCGCAAAGCCCAGATGCAAGGCCGAAGCCTTGCCGCGATTGCTGGGCGATGCAATGCAGAAAGCGCCAGCCTCCTGCGCGGCTTGCAGCGTGCCGTCCGTGGAGCCGTCGTCGATGACGATGACCGCGGCCACGTGCCGGCGCGCGCCTTCTACAACCTGGGCAATGTGCGAGGCTTCATTGAATGCGGGAATCAGCGCGCAGGTCGTCATCATGGATCTGTATCTCGGGTCGCTTCTGGTGAACCCACCAGCACGAACTCGAAGCCTCGTTCTCGCAGCGAATCGATGATCCCTGGCAAGGTGGCTAGCAGAACATCCGTGCCACGAGCAAGACGATCGTGAAAGAGAAGGATGTCGCGGCTGGTGACGCTGCTCAGAATTCGGCGGGCAAGTAAAGAGGAATCGTGAATCATCGTATCACAGCTGCGAATTCGCCACGAGACGTACTCCAGCCCTGCCTGATGGAGCGCCTGGCGCAGCATGGGATGACGTAAGCCCACCGGAGAACGGAAGTAGCGGGTTCTGCTGCCGCAAATGCGCTCCACGCACTCCGAGGTCCGCGCGATCTCAGCGCGCAGACGGCGTGGGGAGAGAAAGCAGAAGAGCGGCGGATGGGACCAGGTGTGGTTGCAGATCAGATGTCCTTCTCCCCAGGCCCGGCGCACAATCTCCGGATGCTGCTCCGCGCGGTGGCCCACCACAAAAAACGTCGCTTTCACATTCTTTTCACGCAGCAGGTCCAGCAGGCGCGGCGTATCCACGGGGTCGGGGCCATCGTCGAAGGTCAAAGCAATGCAGCGCTCCCCCTCCACCTGCGAGCGGTTGGCCACCAACCATGCGTTGCGGGGATTGAAGAGCAGAAAGAGCATGATCCCGGTGCCCAGCGCATATAACAAGGCCGCCAGCAGCAGGTGCGCAAGAGAGAAAGGATAGAGCAGCGCCAGCGTGGCGTTGGTGGCGCAAAACAGCAGTAGAAAAAGCGCTGACCTCCCCATGTCGATCCTTCCATAACTTCAAATACTAGGGCGGCAATCGGGATTCCATTCTAGCATCGGCTCCGCGCCGCAAGAAACTGCCGCAATGCGGAAAGGCGTTTTCGCGCTTTACGGCCTCGCGGGCTGACCTCTAAGATGGCAGCAAGCCGTTTGCTTTGTCTTACCCATCCGGCCGATCATGTTACAACGAAAAACAACCGCGGATCCTTGCTTTCGCGCAGCGATGACGGCTTCCTGGCGATGCGGTGGTTCTGTGCGGAATCAATAAATATCTCCCCGTGGAGAAGATTGCGTGCCTTCACTGTGAAAGTTCTGCTCGTCAAGCCCCGTCATCTGGACGCCCACTTCGGTCTGGCTCCGTTCTTTCGCACCGAGCCGCTGGGATTGGAGTACATCTCTTCCGCGCTCACCGCCCACGGCCATCAGGTGCGCATTGTTGACATGTGCTTTGAGCGGCGGAGCATGAAGCGCATCCTGTGCTCGTTTCGCCCGCAAGTGGTGGGCATTTCTTGCCTACACATTCTGGATGTTGCGGCGACTCTGCACCATGCAGAGGAGATCAAGCGCGCCGATGCTTCCATCTTTGTTGCGGTGGGCGGCCACTCCATTGCTTCGTTCCCTGAGGCCCTGGAACACGCGCAGGGAGACCAGACGCGGGGAATTGACGCCATCTGCACCGGCGAGGGCGAGAGCAACATGCTGGCCCTGTGCGAGGCGCTCGAAAACCAGCAGCCCCTGCAGCAAGTTCCGTCGCTGTTGCTGCCCAACGGCGAGGGCGGCTTTACCGCGACCGGAGCAGCGCACCAATGGCTGGAGATGGAGCACGTCCACCCGCCCGACCGCGCCGCCGTCCAGGCCTATCGCAAGAACTATGTCTGCCTCAATTACATGCCGGTATGGACTCTGGAAACCACGCGCGGTTGCCGCCATCGCTGCAAGTTCTGCTCGGTGTGGCAGTTCTACAAAGGCACCTGCCGGTATCACTCCGCGGAGAACGTCCGCGCCGACTTTCAGCGCATCGGCAAAAACGTCTTCGTGATCGACGATCTGTTCTGGGCCGACCCGGAGCGCAGCCAGGAACTGGGCAACGCCCTGCTGGCCTCCGGCGAGCGCAAGAACTGGATGCTGGTGCAATCGCGTGTGGACCTGGTCAGCCGCAGTGCCGAACTGCTGCGCCTGTGGCGGCCCTTGGCCAAGAACTTCGACATCTTCTTCGGTTTTGAGTCGCCCACCCGCAAGGGGCTGGACTCGTTGCACAAGGGCAGCGATGTGGCCAAGACGCTGGAAGCCGTCCGCGTGGCGCGGGATTGCGGCTTTGGGGTGACGGGAAACTTCATCATCGATCCCGACTTCACGGAAGAAGATTTCCATGAGCTATGGGATTTCATTGAAACGCACAAGCTTTTTCGCGTGGGATTCACCATCCTCACGCCGCTGCCCGGCACACAATATTTCGAGCAGAGCCGGGAGCGCCTCCAGGTGCTCGACTGGAGCCAGTACGACCTGCATCATCTGTTGTGGAAGCCGCGCTTGCCGGTGGAACGCTTCTTTGAGCTGTATTGTGAAACCTGGCGGCGGACGGTGCTCAACGCGGCGGGGCGAAAGAAGTGGTGGCAATGGCTGCCGCAGGTGGATGTGCGGCACATCGGACACATGGCCCGCATTCTCATCCGCTCGCAGCAATTGATGAATCCGCAAGCGTATCTGGACCAATACAAGATCCCCGCGGACGCGGATTAGGACAGGCGATGAAAGACGCGTGGTGGGATGAAGCGCATGCCCAGCTCTGGCGGGTTGCGGGACGCGCCGATCTGCTGGAAGCTGGCCGCCACGCGCGGCAAACAGCGTGGCTCACGCTGCCTCCGTTGCTGGCGTCTACGCCCACGTCTTGCGCATGGACTGAACAGAAGGCGCGCGTGCTCCAAGCTCTGGATGCCGCCGGCCTGACCCGTATTCTGGCCAGCGCACAGCAGGGAATTACACTGCCCCTGGCGCTGACGGTGTGGGAACTGGCCAGCGTGGATGGCGGTGTGGCCACAAGCAGCCTCAGCGGCAGTCTGGCGCAGATGCCCATTCGCGACTTTGGAACCAAAGCGCAGCAGGAACGCTATCTGGAAACCCTGCGCCACGGTGCGCTTTGCCTGACCGAGCCGCTGCCCGGCGCGGGCGCGGAGGCCGTCTCGCTTACTGGCCGTATGCGTCGGACGGGCGTTGCCGCGGATGGAGAGCCGCTCCTCGAAGTCTGCAAGCGGGGACGATTCACCAGCCACATGGATTTTGCCGAGTTCGTGCTGGTGGCCGTTGAGGGCGACGGCGAGGGCGTGCGGGGCAGCGGCCTGGTGATTCTGGAAGCCGGCGACGCGGGTGAGTTTGAACGCGGCATCGCGGTGCGCAAGCTGGGCCATCGCTTGGCCTCCACCACCGATCCGGCGTTTCGCCTGCGTGTTCCAGCCTCGCGCCTGGTGGGCGGTTTCACCCTGGAAGAGGGTGCGGTGGTCCCTGTGCATAGCCATCGGGTGCTGCTGGAACCGGCGCTGCGCCGTATGCGCGCCCTGCTCAGTCTGATGACAGCCGCCAAGGCCTTGCGCACGGTGCAAGAACGGTTGGCCCAGCCGCGGCGCGAGCCCCCTACCCCTATCGACGATGCGCAATTGCGGCTGCATCTCGCCGATCTGTGGGCGGCCGGGGAGGCTGCGGCTTCACTGGGCTTTTGCGCCGCCCGAGCCAGTGACGATTTGGATTGTGGAAAGGCGGACCGCGCTGCCGCCAAACTGGCCGCGCTGCTCTCTCCGGCAGCCAAGCTCTTCAGCAGCAGCCGCATCCCGGAGTTGTTGCAGCGGGTGGCGGCAGCAGGGGTAGAGACTAGCCCAGACCCGCAAGCCCAATCCATCGACGCCCAGATCGAGGATATGTACATGGGGCCGGCGGCGCTGCAGCGACGGCTGGTTTCGGCTGCCTGCCTGGATGCCTCGTTCCTGGCCGATTTCGAAGGCTGGAGCGATGAGATCGATGGCCTGGCAACCCGTGCGCCGCAACCGGGCCTGCGCAGTCTGGCCGTGGCCATGCGGCTCTGGCTTTCCACGCTGCGGAGTTTGCGGAAAAGCGTGGATGCACGCGGAGTCCGGCTCTATTGCGATGCTCGGCAGAGTGTGACCTTTGCCATGGCTGATGCGCTCTGCGGATTGCTGGCCGCGCTCTCTCTGGCGCTCGATCTGCTGCAAGCCGAGACCGGGCTTCACGCGCCGGACAGCCAGCCTTCCATCTTCTTTGACCTGGGAATTCTTGCTGCTGGCAGCGCCGCCGGACGCACGGCGCGGATTTGCGCCGATCTGCTCTGCGGTTCCGCGCCGCGTTTTCCGGTTTCCGAGGTTGATCGAAGAGCTTTTGCGCGGCAGCAGGCCGATCTGTTCATGAGCCTGCGCGGCACAATGGATGCGCGGGAACGGATTGCGGAGTTCTTGCGCGGCCAGCCGGCTTGAAAAGATTGCACCCGGCGATCAGCGGATCAGGCCCAGCGCGTCCACCGTGCCCAGAAAGCCGCGCGCAGCCCAACCCACCGGGTCCAGCAACACCGTTCTATCGCCCAGCACGTCGCTGACCGGCTCTCCGCGAAAGTGGCCGATGCGGCGGTAGTGAGCGATGAAATAGAGCACGCGCAGAAAGATCTTCCAGCCCAATGGTGCAAAGAATGTGGGCAGCAGGAGCGGCACGGCGTGGCCTTCCTTCACCTCGGCTGCAAACTCCGCAAAGCTGGCCGCCTGCGTCACGGAGAGCACCGAACTGGCCAGCAACAGATGGCTGTCGCCGCCGCCCACCAGCGGTTTGCCCACCTGTTGCGCCAGTTGGAGCACGCGGTCGTTCTCTGCGCGGCTGCGCATGCCGTTGTATTCCAGCGCGTGGATCGCCCATCCGTAGCGCTGCAGCAGCTCTGGGGCGGGAATCTTGCGCCCGGGATTCTTGCCCCAGGGAACCAGGGGATGATTGAAGACCACCAGCGCGTCGCTCGCCCGCAGCATCTCAAAAAGGTCGTCCAGGCGGCGTGCGCGGGCCGCTTGCTGCAAATTGTGGTGCAATTCCTCGATCCCGGCGGTCGGCATCCCGGTAACTCCCAGGTGAAAGAGGTAGTCGTCAAAGTAGATGGAAATCTCTTCGCCCAGCGGGGAGCGGTGCACCGCTTCGGGATGCGTACGCACGAGTTCAACGCTGCCCGCCGCCTCATCGTGGTCGGTAATGCCCAGATGCACACCTACAAAGCCAAGCTCACTGGCGCTGGCCGACTCGGTCTGAAAGACATCCTCCACGGAGAGTGGAGAGCGGTAAAAGATGTCGGCATAGTTCAGGTCGGCGATGTTGGCCAGCCCGAAGGCAGTCTGCAACAGGCCGCGAAAGGGCCGCATGAAGCGCAGTTTGACCACATCATTGAGGAAGGCCATGTTCTCAATGGAGTGCTGGGAGTGGTTGTGCGGCGAGACCGCGTAGGCAAACTCCTCGGCCGGACGCGGGCATGCGCGATACGTGCCGTTCTCAATGGCCCAGCAATCCGCTTTCGGCATTATTTTGTTCTCACCCTCACAAAATCATTTCTTGTGTTTCTTCATGTACTGCTGGACAGCCAGTGGCGTAAGTCAGGTTTTGAAAGGGCACGGCTTTAGCCGTGCCGCAAATGCCTGACTAAGAACGTTGGTAGCCCCTGCGGGACTTGTGCTTAGCCATCTGCCGTGCCGCAATTGCCCAGGATACCGCTCCATGAAGAGCGTTCTGACCGAGTATACAGTGGTGCTTTACACTTGAGTCGTAAGCCGCTCGCGCAGGATGAGCGCAAATTCGCCTAGCGGGCAAGAGGTTCTTCATCCATGGACGCCCCGTGCAGTTTCGCTGCCAAGGCCACTTCTTCGCAGGAAGAAGCAACCTGTTGCGTCTGCACTGAGCCGGATCAGTTGCCTGAAGTCGCTGCTGCGCCGCGCAAAACCAAGCATTTCCACCGCCCTCCGGAGCGGCCGTTCACGGCGGAAGAGCGAGACCAGGTCACCATCCTGTTTGGCGGCTTCACCTGGAAGCACGAGCGCTTTATCGAGGCCATTCTGCGCGGCGCTGGATACCGCTGCCAGATGCTGCCCAATCCCGATGTGGAGTCTTTCGCCTATGGGAGAGAGTTTGGCAACAACGGCCAGTGCAATCCCACCTACTTCACCATTGGCAATCTCATCAAACACCTGCGCTGGCTGGAAACCCAAGGCCATTCGCGCGGCGAGATTGTGGAGAAATACATCTTTTTTACCGCCGGCGCCTGTGGGCCCTGCCGCTTCGGCATGTACGAGTCAGAGTACCGGCTGGCGTTGCAGAATGCCGGCTACGAGCGCTTCCGCATTGTGCTCTATCAAGCCGAGGAGGCCATCAAGGCGGCCGCTGACAATCCCGGTCTCAACTTCACCCTCGACTTCAATCTGGGCGCGCTCAACATGCTCAACCTGGGCGACGTGATCAACGACCTCAGCTATCGCATTCGCCCCTTTGAGGTCGTTGCCGGCAGCACCGACCGCGCCGTGGAAGATGTGGTTGACCGGATGAGCCACTTTCTTGAGACCCGGCGTTGCTTTGAGCTTCAGGAGCGGGCTCCGCGCTGGCTGGCCGCGGGCTTGCGCCGCGCTCCCAAGCTGCATGGCTTTCTCAACGGCAGCAGCAAGATCCTCGATCACCTCTACAGCCGCGAGTTTGTTCTGCGGATGCGCGAGGCGCGGCAGCGTCTGGAGCAGGTGGAAGTGGACCACACCCGCGTCAAGCCGGTGGTCAAAATTGTGGGCGAGTTCTGGGCGCAACTTACTGAGGGCGATGGCAATTTCAACATGTTCCGCTTTCTGGAGAGCGAAGGCGCGCAGGTGCACGTGGATTCCATCGGTGGCTGGATCAGCTATCTGCTGCATCAATCGCGCATCTCCATGGAAGCCAGGAAAGGCCTCGACGGTCCCTATCCCGAAGCGCGCTGGTGGCAGCCGGGCAAGCAACTGTGCAATGTGTGGAAGTATGGCCGCAAATGGTCGCTGCTGCGCTTGAGCGAGGGGCTGTGGATCTATCTCCATGCGCGTACGGCGCGCCATCTGGGTGGCATCACGCCGCGGCTGCTCTCGCAGCGGGAGTTGGCGCGTCTGGCGCATCCTTTTTATCACTCCTTGGCGCGGGGCGGGGAGGGGCATCTTGAAGTAGGCAAAAATGTTTATTACACCACGCGGGGACTGTGCCATATGGTGCTGGCCCTGAAGCCTTTTGGCTGTATGCCTTCCTCGCAGTCCGACGGCGTGCAGTCGGCGGTGGTCAATCGTTATCCAGAGATGATCTTCTTGCCCATTGAGACCTCCGGAGAGGGCGAGATCAACGCGCATAGCCGGGTCCAGATGGCGCTGGGCGAGGCCCGCGTCAAGGCGCGGGCAGAGTTCGATACCGCGCTTGCGGCCAGCGGCAGATCATTGGACCAGATTCGTGCGTATGCCGCCGCGCATCGCGCTCTGCGCAGTCCGTTCTATCCCATCCCGCGCCGCAAAGGCATTGCCGGCGAGGCCGCCAACTTTGTGCTGCACGTGGGCGACCTCATCGATGGGCGCAGCAGGATGGCGCGCCTGCCTGGAGAGCGGGAGCGATGAGCGAAGAGGTCACTTCAAACAGCGCTCATCCCTTTGCCGGCGTCTCTTTGCTGGTGGGAATGGATGTGGGTTCTACTACCGTCAAGGGGGTGGTGGTTGCGGCCGGGGATGGTCGTGTTCTGTGGCGCGACTATCGCCGCCACGACACCCGCCAGGCGGAGATGCTCTGCGATTTTCTGCTGCGCATGGAGCGCGAGGTGGGAATTGCGCCCGGCAACTGCCGCATCTTTGTCACTGGATCTGGCGGCCACGCGCTGGCTCCCAGCATTGGCGCGCGCTTTGTGCAGGAAGTGAACGCCGTGGCGCTGGCGGTTGAAAAGTTGTACCCGCAGGCGCAGTCGGTGATCGAACTGGGCGGCCAGGACGCCAAGATCATCCTCTTCAAGACCGAGACGAGCGGACGGCGGCGCAAGATCGCTTCCATGAACGACAAGTGCGCCGGTGGCACCGGAGCCGTGATTGACAAGATTCAGGCCAAGCTGGGGATTCCTGCGGAGGAGTTGGAGCAGCTACCCTATCGCGGCGTGCGCATCCATTCCGTGGCCGGTAAATGCGGGGTCTTTGCGGAGACCGACATCAACGGCCTGCAGAAGCAGGGGCTGCCGGCGGCCGAGCTGATGGCTTCGCTCTTTGACGCCATCGTACTGCAAAACCTGACCGTGCTCACCCGCGGCCACACGCTGCTGCCGCATGTGTTGCTGCTGGGCGGGCCCAATGCCTTTTTGCGTGGCATGCGCGAGGCCTGGCAGCACAACATTCCCTTGCTCTGGCAGGAGCGAGGCGTTGCAGTGCCCGCTGGCCTGAGCGTCGATGAACTGATTTTGACGCCTCCGGATGCGCTCTATTTTGCCGCGCTGGGTGCGGTGGAGTTCGGCATCGGTGAAGCCGTCAACAGCGGCCACTACCTGGGCTGCGCCGCACTGGAGTCGTTCATCGAGAGCGGCCGCGAAGGGCGCAAAGCCGGCGCCCGGCCGGGATTGTGCGCTTCCCACGAGGAACGGGCGGAATTCGAGGCTCGTTATCGCCCTGCGGCTTTTACAACCGCGGTCTTTGCACACGGCCAAGCGGTTCAGGCCTTCATCGGCCTCGATGGCGGATCGACTTCGACAAAAGCGGTACTGCTCTCCCCTGGGGGCAAGGTACTGGCCAAGGCCTACCGGCTCTCCGAAGGCAACCCCATCGCCGACTCCATTGCTGTGTTGGGCGATCTGCGCCGCCAGGTAGAGGATGCGGCGGGCGCGCGGTTGCGGATACTCGGCGTGGCGACGACCGGCTACGCCAAGGATGTTCTCCGCCAGGTGCTGAGCGCCGATGTGGCTCTGGTTGAGACCGTGGCGCATACCGAATCGGCGTTGCATTACGCCGCCGATCCGCATGTGATTGTCGATGTGGGCGGGCAAGACATCAAGCTGATCCTGCTGCACAATAGGCGGGTCCGCGATTTCCGCATCAATGCGCAGTGTTCGGCCGGAAACGGATATTTTCTGCAATCCACCGCCGAGGGCTTCGGCATTCCCGTGGAGCGCTATGCCGAGACGGCCTTCGCGGCGCGCTCCATGCCGCTGTTTGGCTATGGCTGCGCGGTGTTCTTGCAGTCAGACATTGTGAACTTCCAGCGCCAGGGCTGGCAGCCGGAGGAGATTCTGGCTGGCCTGGCAACGGTACTGCCGCGCAACATCTTTCTCCATGTGGCCAAGGCTCCCAACCTCACCGCGCTGGGTTCGCGCTTCATTCTGCAAGGCGGTACCCAGAACAACCTGGCCGCGGTCAAGGCGCAGGTGGATTTCATCCATGCGGGCTTTCGCGGCACCGGCATCCAGCCGGAGATTTCCGTGCATCCGCACTGCGGCGAAGCCGGTGCCATCGGCGCCGCTTTGGAAGCCATCCGATTGTGGAGCAAGGGACAGCGCACCACCTTCATCGGTCTGGATGCCGTGGCGCGCATTCGCTACACCGCAACCTGCGATGAGCAGACCCGGTGCCATTATTGCAAGAACGCCTGCCTGCGAACCTTTCTCGATGTGCACTTAGCCGAGGCCGACAAGACAGATAACTCCGCGTGGCAGATGGAAGCCGGCGGCCGGCGCATCATCCTGGCCAATTGCGAGAAGGGCGCTGCGGAAAGCGTGGAGGAAGTACGCGCACTTCAAGCCGGGCTGGATGCAACCCGGGCAGCCCATCCCAACCTGGTGGAACGAGCGGCCAACGAGGTGTGGCGCTCCCGCCATCCGGAACTGGTCGCCGATCAGTTGCCTGCGCGCGCCTGGAGCCCAGCCGCGCGCGGCCGCAGGACTTTGGCCGCGCGCCGTTCGCTGCTGCGCATTGGCATCCCCCGCGTATTGAGCTTCTATGCGCTTGCCCCGCTCTTCAGCGCCTATCTGGAATGCCTGGGCGTGCGCCCGGAGAACATTGTCTACAGCGACGTGACGACCGGCGAGATGTACCGCTCCGGCTCCAGCCGGGGATCGATCGATCCCTGTTTCCCTTCAAAGATTGCCATCGCCCACTTTCATAACTTGCTCTTCAAACAACATGATCGCCGTCCGCTCGATGCCATCTTCTTTCCCATGTTCGATGTACTCGCTTCGCCGCTGGTCAACACCCGGGCCAACAATGGCTGCCCCACCGCTTCCATCACGCCGGAGACCGTCGAAGCGGCCTTTACCAAGGAAACCGATCTGATTGCCGAACGCGGCATTCGCTACATCCACCCGCTCGTCAATCTCTCCCATCGCAAACTTTTCGCGCGCCAGATGTTCAATGCTTGGGAGCGGCTTTTGGGGCTCAGCCAAGAGGAAAATAATCGTGCCGTGGCCGTTGCCTTTCGCGAGCAGGAGAGCTTTGATTCCGGCCTGCGCCATGAGGCTCGTCAGGTCCTGGATCAACTGGAGGCAGATGGGCGCTTGGGGATCGTGATGCTGGGCCGCCCTTATCATCACGACCCCGGCATCAATCACGAGATCATGGCCCAGTTCCAGCAGTTGGGCTATCCGGTCTTTTCGCAGAGCACCCTGCCTCTGGACGAAGACCTTCTGGAGCGGCTCTTCGGCGAAGAGATTCGCGCCGGAGTGATTCATCATGCCTTGGAGATCAGCGACGTTTGGAAGACGGCCTTCTCGGCGAATTCAAACAACAAACTGTGGGCCGCCAAGTTCACCGCGCGCCATCCCAACCTGGTCGCGGTGGAGTTTTCCAGCTTCAAGTGCGGACACGACGCGCCCATCTACAGCGCCATCGAGCAGATCATCGAGTCCTCCGGAACCCCCTTCTGTTCCTTCAAGGATATGGATGAAAACCGGCCCGCTCATTCCATCCGTCTGCGCGTCGAGACCATTGATTATTTCCTCAAACGCTATAGGGAATCCCGTTTTTCCTAGTCTTTTGCCGCCCTATCCTTGTATACAAAGGTTGTTACCAAGGATGGGGCGTCAGGCAGGCTGCCGCGCCGCGGGCGCTTAGAGCATCTTCCCTTTTGCTATAGAATTCCGTGCCCCATCCATTTCCGCGTTCTTTTGCGAAAATGGGTGGGAACCCTATGAAATCCAGCTCTACACCATTCAGAAAATGCTCTAGGCCGATTGCCGGCGTTGGGCGCTGGGGCCGAGCTTGACGCTGACCACGCGGCTCACGCCTGGCTCCTGCATGGTGACGCCATAGATAAGATCGGCGGCGGCCATCATGCGCTTGGAGTGGGTCACGATCAGGTACTGCGTGTCGCTGCAAAGCGAGCGCAACAGGTCGGCCAAGCGGCCCACGTTGGTTTCGTCCAGCGCGGCGTCCACTTCGTCCAGCACGCAGAAGGGGCTGGGCTGGAACTGGAAGATGCCTACCAGAAGAGCCAACGCCGTAAGCGCCTTTTCGCCGCCCGAGAGCAGGAGCACGTTTTGCAGCTTCTTGCCCGGAGGCGAGGCCACAATGTCCAGTCCGCTCTCAGCGGAGTTCTCAATGTCGGTGAGCCGCAGGAAGGCCTGGCCACCATGGAAGAGCCGCGTAAACACCACGCTGAAGTTCTCGTTGATGCGCGCAAAAGCCTCGTCGAACTTGGTGCGCGAGATGCGATCGATCTCCTTGATCGTGTCCTGCGTGTTCTCAATGGACTCGACCAGATCCTTGCGCTGGGTCTCCAGGAAGCCGTGACGCTCGGCGGTTTCCTTGTACTCGTCGAGGGCCATCATGTTCACCGGGCCCATCTGCTCAATGCGCTGGCGCAGGGTGCGGCAGGCTTCCTCTTCCAGGGTGAGCGCCTCGCCTTCGATGCGTTCAATGGTCTCGTCCTCGCGCAGCAACTGCGCCTCTAGATTGACCTCAGCCAGGCAGCTGGCTTCAAGGTATTCCAGATCGGAGCGGAGCTTGGCCAGCTCACTCGAACGCAGGGCACGGTTGTCACGCAGTCCGTCCAACGCGGAGCGGCCGTTCTTCAACAGCGCTTCCATCTCGGCCAACTGCACGCGCAGAGCCTGTGACTGGGCGGCAATCGCCTGAGTCTGCGCCAAAGCTTCCGCACGCTGCGCGGTCAGCTCTTCCTGGCGCGCGGCCAAGGAAGTGCTCTCCGCGATGCGCTGCGCACACTCGGCCTCTGCCGCGGTGCGCTGTTGGACCAGGGTTTCCACGCGGCGCACCAGATCCACATGCAAGCGATCGATACGCTCAAAGGCGGCTTGCGCGCCACGACGACGCTCTTCCAGACCAGCCAGCTCCGCAGTCATCTGCGCGGCCATCTGCTGCACCTGTTCGCGCTGCGCGCGCAGCATGGCAAGCTGCGCCTGCTGCTCGTCCAGTCCGGCTTCGGCCTGCTTGTGCTCGCCTTCCAGCCGCATCATCTCTTCGCGCTTTTGCTCAATGGAGTTGCGCTTGATGGTGACGGCTTCCTTGTTGCGGGCGGCCTGTCCGGCCCAGTCTTGCAGGCGGCGCGCAACACGCTGCGTCTCGGCATCCATCTGCTTCAACTGCGCGCCACAGTTGGCGGCCTCGGTCTCCGCCATGCGCCGTTGCTCGCTGGCCACTTCAAGATCGCCGGAAAGCTCTTCAATCGTCTGCGTAAGTTCGGCAGCCTTTTCTTCGCTCTGTTTCAGCTCGTCGGTTACGGTAATGAGCCGCACTTCGGCATCGCGCAGTTCGCGCTTCAGCGCCAGAGGTCCTTCGCTGGCTGGCTTGCCGCCGGTCACCGTCGCGTTGTGGAAGCACTCCCCCTCTGGCGTCAGGAAGTAGGCGTGCGGATAGCGCGAGGCCAGAGCCTGCGCCTGCGCCGAACCCTCCGCCAGATAGCTGTGGCGCAGCTTGGGCAGAATGGCTTCGAGCGAGCGGCCAAAGCCGTTCAGCACCTTGATGGCATCGCGCAAGGCCACCACGCCGGGCTCATCGACGGTGCCGGCATTCTCATCCCACAACATGCCCTGCGCATCGGCGTGGATCAGGAAGGTGGCGCGGCCGTCGGAGGTCTTGAGCAGGCGCACGCCCTTGTCGGCCGCATCCCAGTTCTCCACCACCACGTAGTTCAGCTCTTCGCGCAGGAACTCGTCCACCACGGCTTCATGCGCGCCGGCCACTTCCAGGAAGTCGGCCAGGGTGCCCACGGGAGCCATGCCGTCGCCCAGCGATCCGGGCTTGAGCAGCTTGCGCACGCTGTCGGTGGAGTAGCTGTGGTTCTTGATCAGCGCTTGCAGGGAATCGCGGCGGCCGGTCACGGCGGCCTGATCGCCTCGCAGTTGGTTGGAGCGGGTGCGCTGCGCATTCTCTGCCGCGCGGCGGGCCTGCAACGTCTCGCGCAAAGCGTTGATCTGGGTGCCCAGTTCGCGCAGCGCATTCTGCGCCGACTCATGCCGGGCACGCGCCTGTGCCAACTCAACAGACAGGTTTTCTTGCTCGTTCTGGGCCTGGCCCAGCTCGGAGTGCAGGCGTTCCGACTCGCGCTCCAGCGCGGCCAGCGACTCTTCGCCCTGCGCCGTGTGGTTGCGGGCGTTGCCGGCCAGCGTCAGCAGGTGCATGGCTTGGCGGCGGGCGGCTTCCAACTGCCGCTCCAGCGAGAAGACCTCTTCCGCTGCGCCCCGTGCTTCGGTCTGGCGCGACTCCACCTGACGGCGGAAGTCGGCAGCCTCGGTGGCCGCGGAATCCAGAAAGCTGCGTTGCTGGCCACGCTCTTCGGCGATGCCTGCCAACTGCACGCGGGTCTGTTCCAACTCCGTGCCGGAAGCGGCAATGCGGGCCTCAAGTTCGGCCACGCGCTCGGTGTTCGAACGCTCGCGGGCGATGGCGCGTTCCAGTTCCAGCGCGGCCTGGTTGGCCGTGGCCTGCACCTCGCGGCCCTGCTTGTCCAGCTCGTAACCCTGCTCGGTGAGCGCGTGCTGGTTGGCCTCGGACGATGCAATCTCCGTGGTGCCCGCGTCAATCTGCGCGGTCTGCGCGGCAATCTGCTCTTCGAGTGCGACCTGCACCGCATCCATCAGCGCCATGCGGCTGCTGAGGACAATGCGCAGGCGTCCACGCAGCTCATCGCGCACGGCGGCAAAGCGCTCGGCCTTGGCGGCCTGGCGCTTCAGGCTGTTCATGGTGCGGGTGACTTCTTCAAAGATGTCGTTGACGCGGTCCAGGTTCTGCTTGGCGCTCTCCAAGCGCAGCTCAGCCAACCGCTTCTTGGTCTTGAAGCGCGTAATGCCGGCTGCTTCTTCAATAATCGAGCGGCGATCGTGGGGCTTGGAGCTCAAGAGTTGGCCAATGCGTTCCTGGCCGATGATGGCGTAGCTCTCCGGTCCCAGACCGGTGCCCATGAAGATATCCTGAATGTCGCGCAGGCGGCAGAGCTTGCCGTTCAGCAGATACTCGCTCTCGCCGGTGCGGAAGAGGCGGCGGGTGATGACGATCTCGCCTTTTTGCGGTGTGCGTTGGAACTTGCGGCGGCGGATCTTGAGCACCACGGGTTGCGGCCCGTTCTCGGTGCCAGCCTGCGCGTTCTCGGCCGAGTCTTCGTCCACGGAGTGCCCCGGTTGTTCGCTGGCGGCTGCTTCGTCGGAGTCGGCTGCCCGCAGGCGGCGGTACTCATCCTCATCCCAGTCGGGATTTCCCGGCAGCTCGTTGTCCAGCAGCACCTCGGGTTCCACGGGGATGGGCCCTTCGTAGGCAGCCGGGTCCACCATGGTGATGGTCACCTCTGCCATGCCCAGCGCCTTGCGGTCGCGGGTGCCGGCAAAGATCACGTCCTGCATGTGGGCACCGCGCAGCGTCTTGGCGCTCTGCTCACCCAGCACCCAGGTCACACCGTCGAGGATGTTGGACTTGCCGCACCCGTTTGGACCCACGACCGCGGCAATGCCTGAACCGCCCACGGTCAATTCCGTGCGGTCACAAAAGCTTTTGAAGCCGAGCAGGTGGATCTTCTTGAGTTTCAGCATCTTTACTCCGGTTTCGAGGGAAATTGCATCATGTTTTGTGCAACTTAGACACAAAACGGCCGTACACACCAACGTCCATTTACAGGTTGTGGGAGAGGCGGGGGTAGGGTCAACAAGGGAAAAAAGGGTTTTTGTGGATAAGGCAGTACGGAATACGAAGAAAATTTAATCGAGCACGAGTTATATTTAGATATAACCAAAGGGTGAGAGATGCTGACAACTACTTTGAGGAAGGTCGGAGGCTCGGTGATGATGGCCGTTCCGCCTGCGATTCTGGATCTGCTGCGGCTGGATGTTGGCGCAACAGTGGAGTTGACGATGGTGGGTGGCCGACTGGTGGTGGAGCCGAAGCCGAAGCAGAGCTACTTGCTCGAGGAGCTGCTGGCTCAGTGTGATGGCAAGCAAACGGAAGCCGGCAGCGTTGAGGAGCGGGAGTGGCTGGAGGCTCCGGCTCAGGGGCGAGAGCTGTGAAGGCGCGGCGGGGGGAGATCTACCTGGTTTCTTTGGACCCGACGGCCGGGCACGAGCAGCAAGGGACCAGGCCAGTACTCGTGGTCTCGCCGGACAGATTCAATGAAGTGACGGGAACGCCGATTGTAGTGCCAATTACGACTGGCGGGGCCTTTGCCCGAACCCGTGGTTTTGCGGTCTCATTGACGGGGTTGGGGTTGAAGACAGCCGGCGTGATCCGCTGCGACCAGCCGAGGCCGATTGACCTGGAAGCACGCTCCGGGCGGTTGCTGGAGTCGGTTCCCGATCCGATCATCGACGAGGTTTTGGCGAAGATTGCGCCGATCTTCGCGTAGGCTTCGGAGCCCAGGCTCTCGGCGGACATGAAGTAGGCCTCCCCGACGAATTGTGACTATCCTTAACAAAATCAACCAGAAAAGGTCAGCTTGCTCAAGCAGAACGTTTTGTTGAAAACTATTGCTAACTAGTTGTTTAGTTGATCGTCGAAACTGGTGTTGAGGCAGGATTGCCGGTCCCGCAACGAGGAGAAGAATGCCGCCCAAAAAATCCAGTACGTTGACCGAAGCCGAGTTGAGGCTGATGAAGATCCTGTGGCGTCGCGGGGAGTCGGCGGTGGGCGACCTGGTAGCCTCCTTGCCGGAGCAGGAGGCCCTGGCCTACAACTCCGTGCTGACCACCATCCGTATCCTGGAGCAAAAGGGCTATGTGGCGCATCGGCAAGAGGGCCGAGCCTTTGTCTATAGCCCGGTGGTGGCGGAGGCGGAGGCCGGACGTTCGGAGATTCGCCACCTGATGGGCCGCTTCTTTGGCAACTCCCGCGAGCAACTGGTGTTGAGTCTGCTAGGAGAAGGTGAGCTCTCCGCCGACGAACTCCGTCGTTTGAAAGATGCCATCTCTGAAGCCGCACCCGACGAGGAGCTGGAGGCCTGATGCTTTTTCTAGTTCCAGAGGATTGGTTGCGCATTGGTCGGCAAGTTGCCGAGGTGGCAGTGAGTCAGCTTTGGCAAGGAGCGGCGGTGGCCGCGGGCTTGGCCGTCTGTCTCAGGCTTGCGCCCCGCACCCGCGCCTCGCATCGTTTTGCGTTGTGGCTGGCAGCCTTTGCGTTGGTGGCGCTGTTGCCCCTGGCTCCGTGGCTGGCGGGATGGTTTTTCGCGCCCGCTGGCTCCGTGGCGCAAGGCAGCATCCCAGTGACGCACAGCGCCTGGTTTCGCCTGGACGAGCGCTGGGGCGTGGCCGTGCTTGCGGTGTGGGCGGTGCTGGCAGCGGTCCGGCTGGCGATGCTGGCAGCAGGCGCCGTGCGTGCGCGAAAGATCTGGACGAGCGCCCGGCCGTTGGAAGGAGAAGGGAACCTGCTCAGTGAACCGCTCCCCGGCCGCGCTCGTGTGGAGATCTGCCAGACCAGCCTGCTGGAGCGGCCCAGCGTGATCGGCTTCTTGCATCCGCGGATTCTGGTGCCGGATTGGCTGGCAGGCAAGCTCAGCGCCGGCGAGCTGCGTCAGATTGTCCTGCACGAGCAGGAGCACCTGCGCCGCATGGACGATTGGACCAACCTGGGGCTGAAGCTGGCCACCGCGCTGTTGCCGTTGAATCCCGCGCTGCTGTGGATGGAGCGGCGGTTGGACCGCGAGCGCGAGATGGCCACCGACGAAGCCGTGGTCCGCCTCACCCGCGCGCCGCGCGCCTATGCGGCCTGCCTGGCCAGCGTGGCCGAACGGCGGCTGGAGATGAGATTGGGGATGGGCCGTCAGGCAGCGCTCGAACTGGGCGCGTGGCGTCGCCGTCCGGAGCTGGCGGAGCGCATCCTGAGCCTGCTGCGCACCAAAGAGACCGTGGGCCCGGTTGGCCGTACCACGTTGGCTGGAACCCTGGCCCTGGCAATGATGGCCGCGGCCGTTCTGCTGGTCCATGCGCCGCAACTGGTGGCCTTTGCGCCGGCCGTTCGTGCGGCGCAGCCGGTGGGGTCAGGACCGGTGTATGCCGCGGTTGAGACTCCCCGAGCGGTCCTCAGTAGGCCTAAGATCGCCGTTCAGCGGCATTTGGCTCAGCAGGCAGCAGAGCCAGCCGCAGAGGTTGCCCTCAGCGAGGAGCCTGCAAACCTGGAGGGCGTTGTGCCGGTGCTGGCGGAGTTGCACTCGGCCGGAGCCGAGGCGGAAAGTGGTGGCTGGGTGGTTCTGGCGGTCTTTGAGCAGCGCGTATCGGTGACTCCGAAGCCGGGCGTTGAGACGGATTTTGCGCCGGATGATGCGGCCGCGGTGCGGCAGAAAGCCGCTCCTGTCGCAAGACATCGCGCCAAGGCTGCTGTGCAGCGGCAGTTGATCTGGCAGCTGTTGCCGGTGGCTCCGGGGCGCGAGGGCTGGGTGGCGATGGCGCTGTGAGGCATTGCATGCAGCCATTGCATGCAATGCCACAGCATTGCGTCGGGAGGTGTGGATGGGGTGGTGCGATCCACGCTCCCAAGAGCGAGACCGGGGGCGTCCGCAACCGTGGTGGCACCAGCTTCAGGGAATGAAAAGGACCGCTCCGGTTGATTCCGGGGCGGTCCTTTTTATTGCTGTACGCGGATACCTATTGTACCGTCACCTTGAACGTTGTGGTGTGCGAGAGGTTGCCGCTGGTTGCGGTCATGGTCACTGTGGAACCGTTGGGGGTCAGGGTGAAGCTGCAGGCGGATAGCCCAGCGGCCAAAACCAGTGCCACCAAAGCCACCACCACCAGACCCTGCCAGCGGCGCGCCATGCGGCGGATGCGGCGGGAGAAGGGCAACAGCAGCAGGCCCAGTGTCAGCGGCAGGACGCGGCCAGCGCCGGAGGGAGCGGCCGGAGCCTGCGCGAAGCTGGCGGACATGGTCACTTGAACGTAGTCGACAATGGAGCCGGAGCCGGCCGCCAGTGACGAGGGTGAGTAGGTGAGCCAGGTTTCTGGAGGCAAGCCGGTTGCGGTGAAGGTGATGGCTCCGGGAAGAATGGTGCCCACCACTGGCGAGACGGTAACCGGGAAGGTCGTGCTCTGGCCCAGCCCAATCGTAGCCGAGCCCGATCCGCCCAAGGTGAGGGTGAAGTCCTCAATCAGCTGGGGGAGCGGCAGGCTGGCGGCAAAGTTGTAGGTGGTGTCGCCGGTGTAGGAGGCCACGATGCTGTGATTGCCGGTGGCCAGCGTGGAGGTGGTGAAGGTGGTCACGCCGCTGGAGTTGAGCGTGCCGGTGCCCAGCTGGGTCAAGCCGTCGTAGAAGATCACCGTGCCGGTGGGCATAAGGCCGAGCGAGCTGACCGAAGCCGTAAACGTGACCGGGTTGGACAGGAAGATGTCGGTCGCACTACTGCCCAGGGTGACGATGGGGGTGGCCGTCAGCACAGTAAGGGAGTTGGTCGCCGGGGCCGTGGTGTAGTGCACCGTGTCAGTGGGGGTAAACAAGGCGGCCAGTGGGTCCGTGCCCACGGGGAGCACCGCGCCGGCGGCCGGTGTGTAGGCGAAAGTGCCGGCTACACTGACGCCGCCCACTGCGGCGGTCGCGTTCAGTTGCGTGCCGCTCAGCGCAGTGCCGTAGATGATGGACGTCGGCGTGGGCCAGGTGATGACCGGAGTCTGCTGAAAGATGACGCTGTCTGTGGCCACCACATTCGAGGAGAAGGTGGGACTTGTGACCGAGGCCGTGATCTGTCCCGAATAGCTGGCCAGGCCGCCGGCGGGATATGCCGGGATGCTGACGGTGAGCACCACCGCGTCCGCGGTGCTGGAGGGGATCGAGGAGGAACGCGCGCAGGTGAGCGTGGCCAGGGTACAAACCCAGCCGCCGGTGGTGGAGGTGTCGGTCAATGCGGTCGGAGTCATGCCGGCGGGCAGCACCACGGTGAGCACGGCCGAGGGATCGATGGCCACCGAAGAGCTGGTGTTGGTGGCGGTAATGGTCACCTGATCGGCCGCGTCGCCCTGGTTGACGACCATGGGGCTGGGCACGAAGGTCAGGTCGAGCGTGGGCACAACTACCGGCTGCACAAAGGCCGACAGATCGAAGAGCGCATACTCCAGCATGGCTTCCTGCGTGCTCATGGTGCCGGTCGTGGGGCACTCCTTGGGATAGATCAAGCCGGAGGTGGAGAGATTCATCACGTGGTATTCGGTGAACAGCACGCGTCCGCACTGGTTGGCGGCGGGCTGCCCCACCGGCGTGTTGAAGGTGAACTGCATGATCGCGCCAGGGGCAGTGGAGTTGCTGTTCAAGGTCAGCCACGACTGCGTGGGGGCAATTACGCTGTCGGTATCGTGGCGCAGGGTGCTCACCTGGATCTGGCCTGGTACGTTCTTGTACGACAAGCCTCCGTTGTAGAGCCACTGCGACAGGGTTGCACCGTCGGTGAAGTCGGTTTTAATGGTGGCCGTGCCAGGGTCTGGGGCAGGGCTGGTCTGGATATCCCATTTGGCGACGCCCGTGGTCACGCCGTTGGAAACGCTGGTGAATCCAGAGAAATAGGGCGATGCGGGGTTCAGCCAGTCGTAGCTGTAATGGGTGGCAAACACGCGTCCGCCTACGTTGGCGTAATTGACAACGTTGGTCATCTGCGTAGAGGTCTTGCCGGCCGGACCGCCCTGGCAGGGGAACATGATCACATCGTAGGTGTCCAGCAGCGTGGCGTTGGACACAAGCACACTCTCGCTGGGGGTGGAGGTGTTGATGATGGCGCCAGCTGAGCTCATGCCCTTGTAGATATGAATGCGGCCGCCGGGGTTCACCGTGCCGTTGTCGTCGGTGAACTCGGTGTCGGCCATGCCCATATCGCGGAAGACGCACTCAAAGCCGTCCACGCTGCCGGTGGAGATGGCGATCAGCGGAATGTCGCCCTGATTGTGGTTGGAGGGCATATGCAGGGCCAGGCCGGTGAGGGGCGTGGTGTCTACCCAGGTATTGGCAAAGATGCGCCGCCACTTGCCGGCCTGGATCACCAGATAATAGCTGGTGGAAACAGGGACGTCCGTCAGCGTGAAGGTGCCGTCATCCCCGCTGACAGCCGAGGAGATCGCAGAGGACGGAATGTTGGCCGTCGTCAGGCATTGCACCCCGGGCGTCAGCGGGTCCGGTGCTGTCGTCGTTACATAAACCAGAATGTGGGGTAGAGGCAGGGAACTGGCCGTGGTGCGCGGGTCGTACACCGTGCCGGAGACGGTGGTGGTGGTCTGCGCCAGCACCAGGGCTGGGACAATCAAGGCCAGAAGAAGCGTCGCCAGCAGTCGGACGGGGTGTAGGACAACAGCACGACGGCAACAGGCAGCAGCTGAGCGGAATCCTGAGTTCATGGTGGTGTTAGCCCTCATCCACGCAGAGTATTTACGAGTATCCAGAATGACGAAAGTATGGCTCTTGAGGCGGGGCTCTGGCAATGGGAATAGCCTGTTTCCGCGCACAGACGTCATGAAGAAATGTTGAAAAAGACTGCATCTGCAAGGAAACTGCCTCAGGAGTAGCTTGAAAGCCCAAGGATCCGGCCCTTGAAGAGTGTGTGGGTATTCCACCCTTTTCGCGATAAAACCCGCGAAATGGATGGGCCACGGCGTTTCCGTTGGAGGGCTGGATCAACTGGGAAGGCCGAAAAAACTATCCGCGCAATGAAAACGGCTTGGGAACCACGGCATTCAGCGTGGCAAACTCCTCGTCGCTCAGCTTGAACGATGCGGCGCTGACGTTTTCTTCCAGATGCGCCACCTTGCCGGTGCCGGGGATGGGCAGCATCATGGGCGAGCGGCGGAGCAACCACGCCAGCGAGACCACGGCCGTGGTTGTGCCGCGCGTCTGGGCAATCTGCGCAATGGCGTTGGCCGCCTTGCGCTGCTGGGCCATGGGACCCCATGGCATGAAGACGATCCCCTGGGAAGTGCAGTAGTCCAGCACAAAATCCCACTCCCGGTCGCTGAAACTGTAACGGTTCTGCACGGAGACGATGGGGGTCATTTTCTCAGCACGCTGCACGTGCTCCAGGGTGACGTTGGAGAGGCCGATATGGCGGATCTTTCCTTGTTCCTTGAGCTTGAGGATGGCTTCAAGCGAAGCATCAAAGCTGACCGCCGGGTCCGGCACATGCAACTGGTAGAGGTCGATGCAGTCCAGACGCAGCCGCTTCAGGCTGCCCTCAACGGCTTTGGCAATGTGCGCGGGCGAAGCGTTGTGCTGCCACACGCCGACTCCGTGGCGGGTCCAGCCCACCTTGGTGGCGATGACCAAACCGGCAGGATAAGGATGGAGCGCTTCGGCAATCAGTTCTTCTGACACATCGGGTCCGTAGGAGTCCGCCGTATCAATAAAATTGACGCCCAGTTCCACGGCGCGACACAGGGTGGCCAGGCAGGCGGGCTTGTCAGCCGGTGGACCCCAGACGCCCGCGCCGCAGATGCGCATGGCGCCGTAGCCGAGCCGGTTCACAGTCAGCTTGCCGCCCAAGGTGATGCTGCCAGCGGTTGCGGCGGGAAGAGAAGAGGATTGCGGCATGAGGGAGGCTCCTTTTTCAGGGGTCAGGGATAGCAGAAGATTCGGAGAAGGGTGACAGGAATCAGGTCCAGAGTGCGCACAGAAGCTTCCCTGCGCAATTCTGACCCCTGATCCCTGACCCCTGTTCCCTGTCTTTAGACCGTCGGTTCCCAGCCCTTTTCGTACTTCCGGCCCCACTGCGCCATGGCTTCGGGGTCGTTCTGGATGTGGCCGTTGGCGGGATCCAGGTGCAAGGTGCGGCCGGTGAAGTAGCTGATGTTGGACAGCAACAGCATGGTCACCGACACATTCGCAATCGAAATAGGCGAATGCAGCTCGGCGCCGTGCTGGATGCCGTCGATGAAGTTGGCAAAGTGGGCGTCGGTCATGGAGTCAATGCCCATGGTGTCAGCGGAGCTGGTGGCCTTGCCGGTGCGGTATTGGTCAATCGGCTTGCCGTGCCAGTCGTACACGTCGTAGCCATCGCGATCCAGCACCACGGAGCCCTTGGTGCCCATGATGTTCGAACCACGGTCGCGGTCCCACATGCGCATGCCCTGGCGGCTGGTGCCGTCCCAGCTGAGGGTGGCGTTCTTGTAGCCAAAGCTGGTGGTCAGGGTGTCGTAGAACTCCCAGTCGTCCTGCTCCTGGAACTTGCCGCCGGTGGCGGTTACGGTGTCAGGGAATTCCAGGCCGAGGGCCCAGCGGCAGACGTCCACTTCGTGGGTGCCGTTGTTCAGGCTCTCGCCAGTACCATAGCGCCGCAACCAGTGCCAATTGTAGGGATGGATGTTGTCCTTGTACTCTTCGCGCGGAGCTGGACCCTGCCACAGATCCCAGTTGAGCTCGGGAGGAACCGGAGCCACCTTGCCGTGGCCCATGGAGAGGCGCTGGTTGGCATAGAAGGCGCGGGCGCAGTAGGGTGTACCGATGAATCCGTCCTGGATCTTCTTGATCAGCTCAATGGTGTAGGCCGAAGAGCGCTGCTGGTCGCCCACCTGCACGCACTTGCCATATTTCTTCTGCGCCTCTACCAGCAGAGCGCCTTCGTGGCAGTTGTGGCTGCTGGGCTTCTCCACGTAGACGTGCTTGTTGGCCTTCAGGCCCAGGATGGCCAGGGGCGCGTGCCAGTGATCGGGGGTGGCAATGGTGATGGCGTCCACGTCTTTGGACTGCAGCATGACGCGGAAGTCCTGCTCGGTCTTGGGCGCGTAGCCGAGGGCCTTTTCGGCCCGTCCGGCAAAGCGGTTGAGCACGCGCGTATCCACGTCGCAAACGTAGGCCAGGTGGGCCTTGGCGGCGTTGGTGTGCAGGGCGGAAAGGTGGGCGTAGGCGCGGCCATTCAGGCCGACGACTGCGAAGTTCACCTTGTCGTTGGCGCCCAGAATCTGCGCGTAGCTGCGGGCCGTGGAGGCAAGGGCGGAACCGGCAGCGCCGGCAGCCAGGGTGTGAACAAAAGTACGCCGAGAGATCATTGTCTTCTCCGAAATACAGCCTGTGAGATCGATATCCGCGGCTTGCGGGCAACAACCAAGGAATCAGCCCGGCAACGCCGGAAAGCAGTGACGCAACGCGACCCAGGCTGCCCGGCAACAGTGAACCGCACACTGGGACTGGAACGGCCGGGGACGGGCAGGAAAATGCGCTCCGGTTCGGCTTGCCCCGGGGGTGCCTTTCCTTGCCGGATCAAATTATATGCCTGTCGCTGTCCTGTTGGCAGCCCGCCGCAGCGGCAGTGGCGGATAGCCTGGTTGGAAGACTATGGTGGAGGCTGTCAGAAGACAGACGGCGAACGCAAACGCGAAGAAAACTGCTGCTTTTGTAACCCAGGCCGCAAACCGGGCGTCTACCTGAGTGATGGCGGCTGGAATGCTGAACCCACCGATGCAAGCGACGGAAGCAGAGTTGATCTGCCAGCCGGCGCAGGGGGCTGCCACGGACGAATTCTCTGAGATTGTGCGCAAGCACCGGCCTCAGGTGTTGAGGTTTTTGCTGGCCTCCACGCGCGATGTGGATCTGGCCGAAACCCTGACCCAGGATTGCTTTCTGAAGGCGCATCGCAACTGGGGCAGCTTTCGCGGCGACTCCAGCGCCATGACCTGGTTGATGCGCATTGCCATCAACCTGGAAAAGGACCACTGGCGCAGTCGGCGCATGCAGTTCTGGCGGCTGACCCGCACCAACGCCGTGGATATGGATGAGGCCAGCGACTGGCTGCCATCGGGCGAGCGCAGTGCGGAACAGAAGTTGCTGGCCCGGGAGCAGGTGCAGGCGGTCTGGCGGGTGGTGGAACAGTTGAGCGCGCGTCAGCGGACGGTGTTTCTGCTCCGCTTTGTGGATGAGATGGAGCTGAGCGAGATTGCAGCAACCATTGGGCTGAGCGAGGGAACGGTCAAGGCACATCTTTCGCGAGCCCTGAGCAGGGTACGCGAGGAATTGAAGGGCAAACGATGAAACGAGCCATCGACAGGGTTGACGATCTGGAGCTGGAACCGGAGCTGCGCGAGGCAATTGCGAACTTCCGGCTGAATGTGGACGCCTGGAGTGAGGCTGTAGCGGCACGCCCGCGGACCCTGACACCCGCGCTGCGGGTGCTCAGTTGGCGGCTGGTCCTGGGCGCGGCGCTGGGATGCCTGCTGGTGGTGGGCAGCGTAACGGCTACGGTGGCGCACTACCGGAGTCTGGAGCAGGCCCGTTTGCAGGCCGCGCCCCGGCCCATTGCCGTGGATGGGCGCACTCTGGTCCAAGCCGCTCCAGTTGTATCGGTCAACAACGAGCAGGCCGAGGCGGCGGGACGCGATCTGGTGGCGATTGAAGACATGCTGGCCAGCCAGGCCAATCAAGATAGCCAGGATGAGTCGGCTGAAGGTCGGGTGACCAGCGACGATCAGCTGCTGGCGGTGGTGAACAAAGATCTGACCCGCCAGGTTCCCAGAGTTATGGAATCCCTGGCGCGGCTGGGTGAAGATAGCGCTGCGGAGTAGCGGTGGGCAGGCGCAAGGAATACACGAAGCAAGCAGGATAGTACATGAAGCGAGCGGGAACAGCTTCAAGCAGAAGGGAGAGCGGACAAGTGAAGACATCGATTGCGGTTGGGTTGGTTTTGGCAGGGATGATGGGTGCGGGATGGCAGGTTGCTTCGGCGCAGGGTATGCAGGGGCAGAGGGGCATGGCGCAGGGGGAGCGGCCGCAGATGGACAGGCCCAGGGCGCCGCTGGAGCGGGCGCTGGCCATGCCCGGCATGCAGGGCCGGTGGTGGGTGAATCCGCGTATTGTGGAGACGCTGAAGATCAGCGAGGACGAGCAGAAGGCTCTGGACGGCATTCTCATCGAGCATCGCGAAAAGCTGATTGACCTGCACGCCGGCTTGCAGAAGACCGAGCTGAAGCTGGAAGAGCTGGTGGAGGCCGACAAGCTGGATGAGGCAGCCATTACCTCCCAGATTGACAAGGTGGCGCAGGCGCGGGCGGAGCTGGAAAAGGCCAACGCACATTACCTGTTGGCCATCTGGGGCATGCTGACGCCCGAGCAGCGCGCGCAGGTCAAGGAGTATCGCTCCGGACAGGGTCCGCGGTATGGCTGGGGCCAGGGACAGGGACAGGGCCAGATGCGGCAACGGATGATGCGGCCCGCTCCGGGCGCACTCCCGCCCGCGGCACCGGTGGCACCGGCTGCGCCTGAGAGCAAGTAGCAACCCAAGGGATCGACGGAGCGAAAGGCGATCTTGCCCCGGGGGCAGGCGCTCCGCTCCTCAACAAGGCCTGATACAGGCAGAGAGCAATTCGGTTCCGATAACCGGTGGCGGCAGAAGCTAAGCTTCTGCCGCCGTTTTTTTTGTGTCGGAGGAGCCTCAAAAACGGCCCTTTCGGGCGTCGCTGCTGTAGCGGAACGGGACAGGTCGTTGTCTCGTATCTAGTCATCCTATGAAGCGTTTCCAGACATCGAACTGTCTCAGATCCAAGCAAAATGACCAGCTTTGAGACAGAGTGAAGCAGGGTGAGGCAGAAATGAAATTAGAATTCCGTCGAAAAATGACTAAAGTTATTCGGGGGTACTCCGATGAAATGGGTGTGATGCAAAAGCGCCCATCGGGGAAACATGGAGGGGCCGGCGGAAGGTAAAAGGGCCGCAGGCTGGGATGGGACGCCAAGTATCGGAGATGATGAAGGAGCGAATCCAATGGCCCTCGGAGTTCTGAACAACCTATCCGCAATCTACGCAGAGAACAACCTGAACAACACCAGCAATAGTTTGTCGTCGGTCCTGCAGCAGTTGTCTTCCGGATCGAAGATCAACTCGGGCGCTGACGATGCGGCGGGCCTGGCGCTGGTCAATGGGTTGGAGGCGAACTCGACTGCACTGACGCAGTCGGCCACCAATGCGACCGAAGGTGTCGGTCTGCTCCAAGTGGCGGATGGCGCCCTTTCGCAAGTGACGAACCTGCTAAACCGTGCCGTGACGCTGGCCACTGAAGCCTCGAACGGCACCCTTGACACGACTCAGGCGAGCGCGGCCAATCAGGAGTATCAGTCGCTCTTGTCGGAAATCACGAATATTGGCCAGACGACGACCTACAACCAGCAGCAGGTCTTCAGCGGCAAGTCGGTTTCCATTTACACCGGCGACTCTTCGACCACCGGCGCATCACTGGACAATCTGAACATTCGTGGGATTTCCTCCAGTAGCGTGGGCGATACCGCAGGCGGGATGAGCTACACTAGCGGCCAGAACAACGTGTTCATCAATATGTCGACGGCGACCCAGAATGCCCAGTCCACGGATACGTTGGCTCTCTCGGGCACCACGACGATGGACGTGACCTACCTGGTGGCGGGAACCAGCAACACCGCGACCACGACGATCAGCGTGACCGGCGCTGACAATAACGTGCAGGGCATGATCAACGCGATCAACAATGCGGGTCTCGGTCTGACGGCCTCCTTCGGCACCGCCGCTTCGGCAGGAACCGCGGCTTTGACAACGGCTGGTGGCGCAGCTTTCGGCAGCGAGACAGGCATCATCATCTCCGGTTCCGTGAATGCAGGTACCACCCCGTCGCTGGGCACCTACAATGTGGGGCTTTCGCAGGATGCGACCGCCGCCGCAACCGATCTGGTCTATGACTCTTCGTCGGGTCAGACGCTGACGCCCGGTGCGCCCTCGACGGTCTCGAGCACCATGACCCAGGACCTCAGTTCCACCGGCGGCATTGCCACCATCAGCTACTCGGATGCTTCAGGAATCTCGCTGAGCGGAACGGATCTGTTGAGCAACACCAATGCGCAGAAGGCCCTGACCGACCTGAATACGGCTATCAGCGACCTCTCGGCAATGGACGGTTACGTGGGTGCCCAGATCAACACTTTGAACTCCATCAGCTCGGTAATGACCACGCAGAAGGAAGATTTGCTCTCGGCGCAGAACGCCGTTCAGGCCACCGACTACGCGTCGGCCACCTCCCAGATGTCCAAGTACCAGGTGCTCAGCCAGACCGGTATCTCGGCTCTCGCGCAGGCCAATTCTATCGCTCAGGAAGTAACCAAGCTGTTGCAGTAATCCCGCAACGCTTCACAAGGTTTAGCACCACTGCATTGCTTTCAAGACAACCCAGGGACGGGCGGCGGCAAAGGTTATCCTTTGCCGCCCATTTTTTGCATTGCATGCAGCAGCCCGCGCTTCGCGCCACCTGCGGCGGGGCCAACTGCCTTCTGCTCCGGTGTGGGGAGAGTGGCCTGCCGACAGCGAAACCAGAGTTGCCGGTTCCCGAAACCATGGCATTCAAGTCAACGCGACCATCAGGGAGCGGCGACCTCGCATGCCAGGACACACTGACTCTGGTTTCGCTCTGGGCGTGTTGCGACGGCTGAAATTGGAGTGGCTCAGGCGCGAGAACGGTGCGGGAACTGTTTTTCATCGGTTGGGGTCTAAGAGTGTAGGATTTTCAGCGCAAAGTTTTCTGCAAGTTGTCAGCTTCCAAACGTTCCAGGTGGTGGGGAGAGGCTCTCCCCGTGTGAACCGTAGAGGAGGATGTATGCGTCGTGGTCTTTTGGGGATATTTTTTGTAGGTCTTCTCAGCATGGTTACGGCTGGCTTGTGGGCACAGACGGCCGGCATCGCGAAACCCAAACCTGTGAGCGGGGCCAAACCGGTGGCAACCGAGACAGCAGTCCCCGCTGCGGCCAAAGACCTGCCCGTGTGCAAAGTGGTGCTCTACAAAAACGGCGTGGGCTACTTTGAGCACGCCGGCACGGTGACGGGCACCCAGAAGGTTTCGATCGACTTCACCAGCGCGCAGTTGAACGATGTGCTGCAGTCGCTGACCGTGCTGGACGAGGGCGGCGGGCGGATTGGCGGGGTCAACTACAACTCCGCAACCCCCATTGAGCAGCAGCTGAACCTGATCGGGCTGGGGCTGAAGGAGTTTCCGCCCACCCTGGCCATCTATCAGGCCTTTCGCGGCCAGCGCGTGGAGGTGACCGGAGCCGGCGCGGCGATTACGGGCCGTCTGGTGAACATCGAGTTTCGCCGCCAGACCGGCAAGAACGGCGAAAACACCGAGGATCACTTCTATCTGATTGTTGCCACCGATGGGGGCGCGCTGCGCACGGCCGAGCTGACCGATGCCGTCTCGGTGCGCATGTTGGACGCGTCCAAGCAGAAGCAGCTGACCGACTACCTGAAGGTGTTGGCCGGAGCCGCAGATCAGCAGGCTCGCCACGTGACCTTTGAGGATGCGGGGCAGGGTCAGCGCGCGGTGCGCGTCAGCTACATCAGCGAGGTGCCGGTGTGGAAGTCTACCTACCGGATTGTTTTTCCGAAAGATCCGAACGGCAAGGCCACGCTGCAGGGTTGGGCGGTGGTGGACAACACGGTGGGAGCCGACTGGGAAAATGTGCAGCTCTCGCTGGTGGCCGGAGCGCCGCAGAGCTTTATCCAGCCGCTCTCGCAGCCGCTTTACACCCACCGGCCAGAGATTCCCATTGCCGTGGTGCAGCAGAACCGGCCCACCACGCATGCTGCCGCGGAGTTTGATCGAATCGAACTGGGGGCTAAGGTTTTAGCGCCGGAGGCGGCGGTGCAGCCGGAAATGATGAACGACCAACGGACTGCGCCTACCCGGATTCCACGTAATGTTCAGATGGCGAGGGAGAAGAAAGCGCAGGCATCCTTTGGCGTTGCCGGCATGTCAGGGCTGGGCGGTGCCATGGCCAATGCGGCCGACATGCCAGGAGGCGGCGGTGTTTACCGGGCCAGCGACGCGACCAGCGGCGAGGTAGCCACCAAGGCCTTTGACGACTTCTTTGAATACGCCCTCACCCAGTCGGTCACCATCCACAAGAACGAGTCGGCTATGGTGCCGATTCTGCAGCAGGACCTGCCCGCCCAGCACGTAACGCTGTGGAGCGAGCGCGACCCGACGCCGCTGCGTGCGGTGTGGCTGGAGAACGCTTCCAAGCTTACGCTGGACCAGGGCAGCTTCTCCATCTTTGAGAGCGGTGAGTTTGCAGGCGAGGGCTTGCTCGATCCCATTCACCCCGGTGAGCGGCGACTGATGAGCTATGCCGCCGATCAGGCCGTGCAGGTGCGCGTGGCCGAGCGCCACGATGGGCAGAAGCTGCACCATGTGAGCGTGCAAAAGGGCGCGGTGGTGGAAACCACCATCGACGAAGCTACTGTTACTTATGCGGTGACCAACTCCGGCGATGCCGATCGTTCGGTGCTGATTGAGTCGCCCCGCAAGGGCGGAGCCTGGACCCTGGACGAGAGCCTCAAAGCCGACGAAACTTCAGCCGACGTTTATCGCTTTAAGGTGGGAGCCGCCGCCCACAGTACCGCCAAGCTGGAGGTGCGCCAGCACGGACCGCAGCAGACCCGCGTGCAGCTCTCTGGCGCAGAAGACCAGACCGAGTACCTGCTGGAACTGGTGAAGCGCGCGCCGGGCGCGATGGCCGCGCTCCAGCCGGTGATCGATGCGCAGACCGCGATTGCCAAAATCCAGGCCAGCTACGACGAGCAGAGTACAGCGGAAGAGTCGGCCACTGCCGACGAAGCCCGTGTGCGCGAGAACCTGACCGCTCTGAAGGGCAACGAGGCAGCCAAGCGCTACGTGGAAGAGCTAAACCACGCCGAGGACGCGCTCCAGGCTGCTCACAAACGGCAGACGGAACTGGAAGCGCAGAAGCAGGCGGCCATCGACAAGCTGGACAAGCTGATCGCGGGCCTCACCTTTGACTGGGATGTGCAGGTCACCACGAAATAGGCGCAGATGAAGCAAGCAGAAAGGCTTACTGGACGGTGACGTTGACGGTGGTGGTGGCCGTGGTGCCGCCGCTGGTTCCAGTGACGGTGACCACGTAGCTGCCGGCTGTGGAAGCGCCCTCCACGGTGACCGGGTTGGCCGCCGAGGCGGAGACGCTGTTGTAGGTGGCGGAGCTGGATGCGTCCGGCGTGTAGGTTGACGTCAGCGTGTCAGAACCGATGCTGAGAGCGCCGGCGGCCAGGGTAAAAGAGGCTGAGCCATTGCTGAGCGTGGCGGTGCCGAGCGCGGTGGAACCGCTGTAGAGCGTCACGGCGCCGGTGGGCGTGGTGCTGCCGGTTACGGTTACGGTGACGACGAGCGTCTGCAGATTGGTGATGGAGCTGGATGCGGGGCTCACCGTAACGGCGGGCGTTAACTTGCTGGGCGTGCCGCTGATGCTGGGGCTGCCGCCGCAGGCTATCAGGCCGCTAACGACGGCAATCGACAAGGCCATCATGCCCAGCAGGGCGCGCCACTTCCTCAACCGTGTAGGAGCCAGAAACAGGATGATCGAGGCCAGGGCAGCAAAGCCCGTGGTCCGCCAGCCACCCAGCGGCAGAGGCTGGAACGGAGCTGTCGCAGTGGTGTTGGCCGCACTGACGGTGAGCGTGGAAGGGACGGCGCTGGCTCCGCTAACGGTGACCGGCGAAGTACCAAAGCTGAGGGCCGGTGCGTACTGGGAGCTGGAGGGCTTGGTGGTGACGGTGGCCGTCAACGTGACCGGGCCGGTGAAGCCGTAGAGCGGGGTGACGGTGATGGTGGAGGGAGCGGCCGAGCCCCGGCTTACGGTGACTGTGGTTCCGGACAAGGTGAAGGTGGGCGCGGGCGTATAGGTGACGCTGCCGGAGCCGGTGTTGGATGCGTAGAGGAGCGCGCCGTTGGTGTCCGGCGTGTAGGCGGCCGTGAAGCTGACGCCGCCTGCCGCAAAGGTGTTGGCGGGCACCAGGATGTTGGCCGACCCGGAGACTAGCTTCGTGGCGGCTGAACTATAGCTGCCACTGGACAGGATGACCGTGCCGGATGGCGTGCTGCCGGTGCTCGTGACCGTGACCACAACCGACAGCGGCAAGGTAATGGCAATGCTGGACGAGACGGGCGAGACGGAGACGTTGGGCGCAACCCGGGTGACCGTGACGTTGGTCGATCCGGTGGCCGTTGAGTAAGTGGCGGAGGCCGTGGCGTCTGGATTGTAGGTTGCGGTAACGGCGGGCGAGCCTGCCGCGAGCGTGCTGGTCGGGATGTTGATGCTGGCCGCGCCTCCAACGATGGAGTTTGCCGCCGAAGTGTAGCTGCCGCTATTGAGCGTCACCGTGCCGGAGGCTGCGGGATTGCCGGTTCCACCGGAGACGGCAACCGTTACAGACGTGCCCTGGAGCGTGGTGATGGACGAGGGCGAGGCTGAGGCCAAAACCGTGGGCGCAACCTTCGAGATGTTCACCGTGGTGGTACCGGTCGTGGCCTTGTAGGTGTTGGCGCCAGCTGGATCGGGCGTGTAGGAGGCGGTAAGGGTGGGCGTTCCGGCCGCCAGCGAGCCTGCCGGAAGGACGATGCTGGCTGTGCCCGCGGTGAGCGTGGTGGTGGCGGAGGTGTAGCTGCCGCTGCTGAGCACCACGGAACCGGTGGCTGTGGGATTGCCGGTTCCACCGGAGACAGTGACGGCGACCGAGGTTCCCTGAACCGTGGTGAAGCTGGCGGGTGTGGCTGCCACGGTGACCGCCGGGGCCGCGGTTCCGATCAAGACCGAGGTGGTTCCGGTGTTGGCGATGAACGAGGCTGAGCCGGTTGCGGCGCCGTCCGGCGTGTAGGTGGCGGTTACCGTGTCGGTGCCTGCTGCCAGCGTGCCGGCCGGAATCACGATGGATGCCGCGCCGCTGGCAAGGGTGGTTGCAGCGGAGGTGTAGCTGCCGTTGGTGAGCACCACGGAGCCGGTTGGAGTGGGGTTACCGGCGTTGCCTGCCACCGTGACACTGAGGGTGGTGCTCTGCAGCGTGGTGATGCTGGAAGGTAAGGCCGATGCTGAGACGGTCGGCGTCACCCTGGCCACGGAAACATTCCCGGTGCCGGAGTTGGAGTTATAGCTGCCGGAGCTGAAGCTATCGGGGATGTAGTTGACCGTCAGCAGTTGCGAACCCACCGCAAAGGTGGAGGCCGGAATGTTGATCGTGGCAGCGCCGGAGCTGAGCGTGGCCGCTGCCGAGGTGTAGGCGCCGCTGGTCAGGGTGACGGTGCCCCGGGGCGTGGTGCTGCCGGTGCCACCGGAGACCACGGCCGAAACCGCCAACACCTGGCCGGGCGCAATGGAGCTGTAGGCCGAGGTGACCGTGACCGTGGGCGTGGCCTTGTTGACGGTGACGGTGACGGCCGTCGAGGCGGCGGTGGTGTAGAGCGTTGCTCCCGTGGTGTCGGGTGTGTAGGTGGCCGTCAGCGAATTGCTGCCCACCCAGAACGAGCCCGCCGAGAAGTTGTAGCTGGCCGCGCCGTTGCTGAGCGGGAGGGGGCCCGCGCTCATGGTATTGCTGCCGTTGGAGATGGTCAGCATGACCGTGCCGGTGGCCGCGCCCGCGCCGCCATAAACCGTGAGGTTGCCCGTCGGGGCCTGGAACACGGTGATTGTGCTCGCAGTGGGGATGACCGTGACGGTGGGCGCCACGGTGTTGACCGTAACCGAAGCTGCGGCCGAGGTGGATGAGTTGTAGAGCGTGGCCCCGGCCGTGTCCGGCGTGTAGGTTGCGGTGAGTGAGGCCGTGCCTCCGGGCAAAGCGCCTGCTGCCACGGTGATGGTGGCGGAGCCGCTGGTGAGCGTGCCACTGCCGACGGAAGTGGAGCCGTCGTAGAGCGTGACCGAACCGGTAGCGGTAACCGTGCTGGCGCCGGCTGAGACTCCAACCGTTACCGAGAGCGACTGGTTGGTGTTGACCGGGTTGGCTCCCGGCGTAACCGTAACCGTGGGCGTGGCCTTGTTCACCGTTACAGAGACCGCTGGTGTTGAGGTGGCCATGCCGTAGATGAATGAGCTGCCGCTGTCGGGCGTGTAGGTGGCCGTCAGTAAGGCCGTTCCCCCAGTCAGCGATCCGGCCGGGATCACGACGGTGGCCGAAGCAGCAACCAGCAGGGTGGACGCGGACGTGTAGGTGCCGTTGGTGACGATTACGGTGCCGGTAGGTGTTCCCTTGCTGCCCGCGACGGTGACGGTGACCGAGAGCGCCTGGGCGGTGGTGATGGGGTTGGCTCCGGGCACCAGGGTCACGGTGGGCGTTGGCAGGGCGGCAAACGTGCTCAGGAAGTTGGCCACGTTGAGCGAGCCAAGGCCGGTCACTTCGTCATAGCCGGTCCCGACCACAAAGCCGGGCTGCACTGCGCCAGTCGTAGTGTAGTAAATGCTGTTGTTGCAGAGGCTGACGGTGTTCACGTTGCAGACGCCCACCCCGCTGCTGGCTACAGTCACGTCGTGGAAGGCGGAGGGTGTGGTGGCGTAGAGGGAGTAGAGCCTGGGATTCAGGTTGCCTTGTCCGCCACCCAGCTTCTGGTCCAGCAGCGCTGCCACGCCCGCCATTCCGGGAGCCGCTGCCGAGGTGCCGGAAAACGAGAGAAACTGCCAGTTGGTTCCGGTGCAACTGCGGTTATCCGCCGCCATGCAGGCAAAGTAACCATCGTGCTCGGCGGCGGAGAAGGAGACGTCAGGCGTGTAACGGCCGGCACGGGCTGACGGAACGCCGGTGGCGGTTTGCCAGCTGGGTGTGGCCACAATGAGGCTCACACCGCCGCCGCTTCCGCCAATGCCGATGCTGTTGCTGGTGCTGGACTCGTTCCACCCACCCTCCGGAATGTATTGGAGGGCCGAGCCGTTTGTGGCGCTGTTGCTGGAACTCCAGTAGGTGGAGGGGCTGGCGGTATCCACAAACTCCGTGCCGCCCACGCAGGTGGCGTACTGCGATGAGCAGGTGTAGTTGGGGCTGTTGGCCACAATTGCGCCCGGTAAAGTGCTGAAGGCATTATCGCAACCGGCTGCCGCGGAGTCGCCGGAGGAGACAAAGACGCTGATGCCTTCCGCTGCCGCGCTTGAGAACAGGTTGTCCCAGAAGGCAACGTCGGAGCTGGTTGCTTGCGATTCGCAGCCGCCAAAGCTGATGGTGATGACCTGCGCGGGCACCGGATAGGTGCCCACCAGGTATTGGGTATCAGCACCAATGCCATCGTGGCTGGCGGTGGTGTTCTGGGCGGCAACCAGCAGCAGGTTTGCGCCCGGTGCCGTTGAGCCGACGCGAATCACGTCCAGGGTGGCTTCTTCCTGGCCACCCAGACTCACGGAGCCTGTGGGAGGTGCGGTGAGCGCCGCGCCGGGGTCCAAGCCGCCATAAGCGGTGGGAATCACCACTGTGGGGTTCTGGAACGAGGCCCCGGTCTTGGCGCGGAAGGCGTCCAGGTCAGCCGTGGAAACTCGCGACCAGCTTACGATGCCGATGGTGACGCCGGCTCCAGTGTAGGTGGTCGGCACGTCGTAGATGGTGGCAAAGTCGGCGGGGGTCAGATAGTGGGAACCTGAGGAGTAGGTGTACTCCGGCGAAGTCGCCGGCAGCGTTGAGGTGGTGTGCTGCGGCCGCTCGTTCACGCTGTACAGGCCGCGCACCGCGCGAATTACTGGAGCCAATGCCAGCGGAATGGTAGGTTCAGAATCCACCGAGAGCCGCTGCTCGCCATCCACCGAGTAGGTGCTGAGCGAGGTCTGGAAGGCGCGGCCGATGTTGAGTGCCGAGCCGCCAAACTGGATCGAGGTCCGGTTCGGAGTCACCAGGTTCACGTGCAGTCCCTGGCCGTTCAACCAGCCTGAAATCGCGGCCAAATCGCCGTCCGACAGACCAAAACGGTGGCCAACCTCGCTCGGAGTCAGCCATTTGTGATAACTCGGCGAAGAGGGATTCTGCACCTCGTCCAGGAACTGCTCAAAGGCAGCCTGCTGGCTGGCAGGTCGCGTCAACACCAGCGTCATCTGCTCGAAATCCTGGTCGTCGTTCACCGCCGCAATGCGGTTGGCCGCGATCGCCCAGTTGGGATGGTGCTGCGCCAGCGGGGTCACCTGTGCCGTGTCCACCGCGCGGGTCACCAGCGAGGGCAGAGTGGCAGCGGAAGCTTGCCCGGCGCCAACCGTCATCGCGCCAAGAACGAAAAGAGAGAGGCGGAGGATTCCGCTGAGATTCCAACCGCTTGTAGCGCGAAAAAATGGCGCGAATGCGTGCTTTTTAGACTGAGGCATCATCAACCGCTCCTGGGCCGAACGCGCCGTGGGGTCTTGTTCAGATTGTCTCTTTACCCCAACCGCTTGGCAAGAAGATTGCCCCTGCTTTGCGACCCCCGGGGCGGTTTTAGCTCCCTGCGGACCCAGAAGGGGATTCGCCCCTTGCAGGGAGAAAATACGCGCCCGTGTAAGCAAACCAGCCGCCTGACGCAACTACATGGAGGTAGAGCAGTTCAGGCAGGCGTGGCGATCCGGGTGCCCTTCACGGGGTATGAGAGGACGGTTGTGTCCAAGACGGAATCCGCAGCGCGGCTGCCAGAGATCTGAGAGAGGGTAATGGACAAGAACCTGACCCAAATTTGCCGTCGCCAAATTCGTCGCGGTCCGATGCGCGTCGTGTTCAGCCTGCTGGGGCTGATGGCCTTTCTGCTGCTGGGCCAGGCCCGGGCGCACGCCGTCACCTGCAGCTCCACCACCTCCACCACGCTCGACATCCATGCCATCCAGAGTTACACGTCCGGGGCCTACGTCTCGCCCTACCAGACCTGCATGGTGACCACCACCGGGGTGGTGATTGCCGTACTGAGCGATGGATTTTATCTGGAGAACCCCAGCTCCGATTTCGACCAGGACACCTGCACCTCCGAGGGCATCTATGTTTACACGCCCACCGGAGTGCCATCGAACGCCGTGCTGCAGAACAGCCTGACCGTTACCGGCATTGTGCAAAGCTCCAATAGCTCCGACCGCGCCGGTACTCAGATCTACATTGATGCGCCGGTGGTCGCCACCAACGTGGTCACCAAGGCCACGGGCCAATCGCTGCCGAATGCGATCTCGTCCTCGGTCATTACCCAGGCCATCAACAACGGCGGCTGCTCCAGTTACACGGCGGGCAGCTTTGGGCAGTGGCTGCCCTTTCAGGGGATGCGCGTCAACGTGCCCTCCAGCTCCTCCCTGCTGGTTACGCAGGGCACCGGCGGCACGCTTGTGCCCGCCACCCAAACCGCCACCACCAACGGGCAGTTCTGGGCCGTGATGACCACCACTACCCGCCCTTTCCGCTCGGCCGGTATCAACGTGCTGGACCCGGCTGAGGCTTCGGCGCCAACAGGCGTGACGACATGGGACGGCAATCCGCAACTGTTGCTGGTGGACTCCGCCACGCTGGGTGGTACCGCGCTGGATGCCTCCGCTGGCACCAAGTACATCGGCAGCGCGGAGCTGGTGGGCATTGTGGATTACCACGTCAGCGCCCAGGGCTACACCGGCTTGCTGCTTGCCTCCAACTCCGTCAGTTCGCTCAGCTCGCAGACCGGCGCCATCCCGGTGGCCGCCAGCGCGCGCCAGAGCACGGATCAGCTGCTCTTTGCCACCCTGGAGTTGAATGGCCTGATCGATGCGGAGACCAACCGCATCACCAAGCTGGCCAACGCCGTAGTCAACTACATGCACTCGCCCGACGTGCTGGCGGTGCAGAACGCCTCGCCGGCGGCTATCAATCTGCTGCTCACCGCCATCACCAGCGCCGGCGGTCCTGGCTACGCTCTTTCCACCGAATCCACTGCGGACGCTAGCGGCATGGTCAATGCCTTCCTGGTGAATGCCAACAAATTCGATGGCACGCCCACCGCCGCGCAGGCGCTGGCCGCGGCCACCTTCAGCAACTCCTCCAGCGCCAGCCGGACGCTCTTTGATCGCTCGCCGCTAGGAGTGTGTCGGGCATAGCGATTTTACTCTGACCTATCCGGCAGTTTGCGAGGTGGTCTTCGAACGCTGTGGCGCGCAGGCAGTAATCCTGGTGGTAGCTTTTCACAAGCTTTCCGAGCC
>Ga0181529_10000425_pt1 | contig 61956 bp, 45 predicted proteins | sample PEATcosm2014_Bin_36_FD_119763 | JGI IMG/M metagenome (GOLD analysis project Ga0181529, IMG submission 119763) | Peatland microbial communities from MTU Mesocosm Facility, Houghton, MI, USA - PEATcosm2014_Bin10_30_metaG | ecosystem: Environmental > Terrestrial > Soil > Wetlands > Peat | place...
CACGACGCCCAACTGGCGCTGGAGTTCTGATGGCGGTTATTTGGACAGCAAGAGTCGGAATGCGCAACCGGAAGGGCGAACCAGGTCCGGAAACTAGCCGTTGCGGACCATACTCGTCCAATGTTCTCAATGGCGATCAAGGCCCCTTCCGGCTAATTTGGACAGCATTGGGGCATGCCCGGCCCCTACAGTCCCAGAATTGCTTCCACCAGCCCGTCGATGGTAAAGCTCGCGGCTTCCACAGTAACTTCGATGCTTAAGTCGCGGGCGGCCTGGCTGGTGACCGGGCCGATTGATGCTACCTTGACGCCTTCCAGCGCTCCGGCGCCCGCGGCGGCCACGAAGTTCTGAACAGTTGACGAACTGGTGAAGGTGATCCAGTCGGGCTTGTGGGCGAACACCTCGGCGGCGCGTGCGTGGGCGTCATCGGGCATCACGGTTCGGTAGGCCTCGACCACGTCGACCTGCGCGCCGCGCCGCGTCAGCTCGACCGGAACCAGGTCGCGCGCCACGGCGGCGCGAGGGAGCAGAATCTTTTTGCCGGCCAGGTCATGGTTCGAGAAAGCGGCGACCATGCCCTCGGCGACATACTCGGCGCCCATCAGGTCCACTTTCAGATGCAGCGCTTCGATGGCGGCGCGCGTGGCCGGGCCGATGGCGCAGATGTGCGCGCGCAGCGATCGCCAATCGGCGGCGGAGCTATCCAGCCGCTCGACGAAGCGGCGCACGCCGGTAGCGCTGGTGAAGATCAGCCAGTCGTATGTAGCGAGATTCGCGATGGCGCGATCAAGCGGAGCGGGATCGGCGGCGGGGCGGATTTCGATGGTGGGCAGCTCAATCGCATGAGCGCCCAGCGCTTCCAAGCGCGCCGACAGGGCGTCGGCCTGTTCGCGCGCGCGCGTCACCACGATGCGCTTGCCGAACAGTGGCAGGCTCTCATACCAGTTCAGTTTGTCGCGCAGCCTCACCACTTCGCCGACCACGATAGTGGCGGGCGGTTTCATGCCGCGCGCGGCGATCAACCCGGGAAGCGTGGCCAGCGTGCCGGCAACGGTCTCCTGATCCGGCCGCGTGGCCCAGCGCACCGCGATGGCCGGCGTATCCGGCGTGCGTCCGCTCGCAATCAGCGCGCGGGCGATATCCGCGAACGTAGTGAGCCCCATGAAGATCACCAACGTTTCGGCCTGCCCCAGCTTGCTCCAATCGATCTGTTCGACGGCGTGGCCAGTGACGAACGTCACCGCGGAGGTGTGTTCGCGATGTGTGAGCGGAACGCCGGAATAGGCGGCGATACCGAGCGGCGTGGTGACACCGGGGATGACCTCGAATGAAACGCCCGCTTCGGCGAGCGCTTCGGCCTCTTCGCCGCCGCGGCCGAAGAGAAACGGATCGCCGCCCTTCAGCCGCACCACGGTGAGGCCACGGCGGGCGCGGTCGATCAACATGCCGCAGATCTCTTCCTGCGAAAACGCGTGCGCCGATTTCTTCTTGCCCACGTAGAGCCGCTCGGCGTGTGCGGGCGCGAGAGCCAGCAGCGCATCGGGCGCCAGGTGGTCATAAAGGATGGCGTCGGCTCGTTCGAGGATGCGGCGCCCCTTGACCGTGATCAACTCCGGATCGCCGGGGCCAGCGCCGATGAGGTAGACCTTGGCGGGTGTCACGAAATCACCATGGCAGCTCCGTGACACGCGCAGTCCTGCGTAACGCATCGAGAGCCCTCTCGCAGGGCAAGCTAAAGCATGCCCCACCAACCAAGCAGCGGGCGTCGGCAAAAGTGCCGACGCTGCACGCAAGACTGCGTGCGCCGCATTCACCCATGCACCGCATCCAGAATCTCCTTGGCGCCACGGGCGAGCAGATCGACGCCCAAGCGGCGGCCAACGGCTTCGGCTTCCGTCACTGCTCCGTGCGCTTCGCCGCGGATCAGCTCGCTTCCATCGGGCGAGGCGACGATGGCGATCAAGTGGACGCGGCCATCTTTCACCTCGGCGTGCGCGCCGATCGGCACCTGACAGCCGCCGCCGAGCGCCGCCAGCAGCCCGCGCTCCGCAGTCACCGCTGCGCGCGTGGGGGCGTGATCGAGCGGCCGGCACGCTTCCCAGCCTGCGCCGCCCGGGCGCGCTTCAATTGCCAGCGCGCCCTGCCCAGCCGCGGAGCACATCGCGGAAGCGGGCAGAATCTCGGCGATGCGGTCTTCCCATCCCAGCCGCTTCAATCCCGCGGCGGCCAGCAGAATGGCGTCGAACCGGCCTTCGGCGAGCTTGCGCAGGCGCGTATCCAAGTTGCCGCGTATCGATTCGATCTCGACATCCGGCCGCAGCTTGCGCAACTGCGCGGCGCGCCGCAGCGAACTGGTGCCGACGCGGGCGCCGGTCGCAAGATCGGCCAAGCGCTTGCCCACTACTGCGTCGCGCGCATCTTCGCGCGCCGGCACCGCGGCCAGCGCCAGGCCTTCGGGCAATTCGGTGGGCAGGTCTTTCAAACTGTGTACCGCCAGATCGGCGCGCCCGTCCAACAACGCTTCCTCGATTTCCTTGGTGAAGAGACCCTTGCCGCCCACCTGGGCGAGTGGCACGTCGGTGATGCGGTCGCCGGTAGTTTTGATAATCTCGATGCGGCAGGCGTGGTCCAACGCGGCGAGCCGGGCTTCCACCCAATGCGCCTGCCACAATGCGAGTTGCGATCCGCGCGACGCGATGACCAGCATCCTCTAATCCTGTAAGTGAAACGCCTTGCGAATGGCGGCCACCACGTGCGCGCCATCGGGCTGCGCCGAATGGGCGCGCAGCGCGGTGATCGGCCCGTGGGCGACCTTGTTGATGATACCGCGCGTGAGCGCCTCCAGCGCTTCCTCCTGCTGCGGGCTGAAGGGGCCGTAGCGGCGGCGCACCTTGTCCAGTTCGCTCGAGCGGATCTGCTCAAGCTGCTCCTGCAATCCGACGATAGTGGGCGTGACCTCGGCCACTTTCAGCCGCGCCATCATGCGGTCCACTTCCTCGGTGACCAGCGCCTCGGCGCGCTCGGCTTCCTTCATCCGCTCGCGCAAGTTCGAGTTAACCACTTCCTCCAGGTCGTCGATGTCGTAGAGAAAGATGTTGTCGATCTCGTTCACCGCCGGATCGATGTTGCGCGGCACCGCGATATCGATCAGGAACATGGGCCGGTTGCGCCGTGCCGCAATCACGCGCTGCATCTCGTCCTTGTGCAGGATGTAGTGCGGCGCGCCGGAGGAGGCGACCACAATATCGACTTCCGGGAGCATCGCCACGAAGCGTGTGTACTCGACCGGCGTTCCTTGAAACAGCGTGGCCATTTCGGCGGCGCGCTCCGGAGTGCGGTTGGTGACAAAGACGTGCGACGCGCCGGAGCGGCGCAGATGGCGCGCGGCCAGCTCCGACATCTTGCCCGCGCCCACCAACATCACGGTGCGGTTTTCGAGCGAACCGAAAATCTTGCGCGCCAGCTCGACCGCCGCGTAGCTCACCGAGACCGCCATCTGGCCGATGCCGGTTTCCGAGCGCACACGCTTGGCCACGCTGAAGGCGCGTTCGTAGAGCCCATCGAGCCAGCCGCACAGCGCGCCGCTGATTTTGGCCGCATTGTACGCGGTCTTGAGCTGCCCCAGGATCTGCGGCTCGCCCACCACCATGGAATCCAGGCTGGCCGCCACGCGAAACAGGTGATGGATGGCGTCGCGCCCCTGGCGCCGGTAGAGGTGCGGCTCCAAGGTTTGCGGGTTGACGGCTTTCTGCTCGGAGAGAAAAGCGTCGACGATGCTCTGCGGATCGGCGCTGTCCTCGGTGGTGAGGACGATCTCGACTCGGTTGCAGGTGGAAAGAATGACTGCTTCGCCGACGCCCGCGCACGCCTTGAGCGCGCCCAGCGCGGCGGCGAGCGATTCCTCGCGGAACGCCAGGCGCTCGCGCACTTCCACCGGCGCGGTCTTGTGGCTCACTCCCGTCAGCAGCAGCTTCATGGCTTCAGTAGAACGCCGAGGCGCGCATGGGCGACCCAGGTCAAGGCCGAAAACCCGAGCACGGTCACGGTCATGATGGCCGCCTTGCGGCCGCGCCAGCCGGCGGTGATGCGCAGAAACACCAACGCCATATAAGTGCCCCAGGTGAAAAACGAAATGGCGATGGCCGGCTGCTTGATCCAGGCCTCCTTGTGCTCGATGAACGCCCAGGTGCTGGCGGCAATCACCGCCAGCGTCATCAGCGCGAAGCCCAGCGTCATCGACTTCGAAATCAAATCGTCCAGTGTGCCCAAAGGCGGCAGCCGGTAGGAGAGCTTGCGCGGCTTCTTCGATTTCAGTTGTCGCTCCTGAAAGAGGTACATCACCGAGGCGACCGCGGTGACCAGCAGCGCCGCGTACCCGAGCAGTACCAGCACGATATGCACAGTGAGCCAGGCGTTGCGGACCACCGGACTGCTCCAGGCGTAAACCGGGTTGCCCATCGTGGCCACCAGCGACATCACGAAGACTAGCGGGAAGATGAACACGCTCAAGCTCTCCAGCCGGTAGCGCCAGTGAATGAACAGGTACAGCACCACCACCAGAAACGCGCACATGGAAAGCGTTTCGTAGAAGCTGGAAATGGGGCAGCGATGCGTGTTGAGACCTTCCTCCACAATGGAGACGAAATGGAACACCGCGCCAATGGAAAACGCGCCCAGCGCCACCCGGAAGAGGTTCTCGCGGCGGCGCACCAGGGTGAGGATGGCGTGCAGGAGGCCCAGCGAATACAGCGCCGCGGCCACGCGCAGCCAGATGACGCTCATCTCGGCCATCGGCATTCCGTCAAGTTGAAGTCTCTTCAGACCAGTATAACGAATGCCTTTGCAGCAATTAGCGCAAAGTGCAGCGCATTCCGACGCGCATTTTGGAACACACCGTTACGTAACAGTCTCGAATGCGCGTAAAGCGAAAACCCGCCTGCAAGGTCTTCCGCGACGATCCAGGCGAGTGATCTGTCGTGGGGAGCGCGAAACAGGAGTAAACAAGCTCGTGAATCGACGTGAATTTTCGACGATTCTGGCGCTGTATCGGTGCCAGGAAGAAAGTCGGCGCCACCTTGGAATGCGCGGGAATCCCACGAATATGCCGGCTGGCCAGCGTATTGCGGCCGAAACCGTCGCGGGGCCGTGGGAGGCCGCTATTCTGGATCTAGTTATCCTAAACTCATACTTTAGTACGACTAGCTTGACCCGAGAGTGGAACCCAATTATGTTTCGATTGGATCGTTAGTTTTGCGTACACCCGCGGGAGAGGGTTCGTTCTCTGCCAGAATCGGGTGGCGCGGGGAATTCGGGTGGACAATTCAGGGGAGAGGTTTATGGTTTTTACGAGAATCTTCGTCGATCGTAGAAGCGCCGCGGTAATCCTGTTGATTGCCTTAGCGGTATTGGGAGCATTCGCTCCGCGCGCCAGAGCGCAAGCGGTGGCCATCGCGGAAATCGATGGTTACGTCACCGACCCGAGCGGCCAAGCAATTGCGGGCGCCCAGGTGAAAGCGACCGAAGTGGACAAAGGCCAGGTTCGCAACACCGTGTCCGAAACCACCGGCCGCTATGCACTGCCAGACCTGCCAGTGGGCAATTACCAGTTGGAAGTTTCGGTCAAGGGTTTCAAGACCTATGTGCAGACGGGCATTACTTTGCAGGTGGCCAGCAACGTTACGATCAATGTGCCGATGCAGCTCGGCGCGGTGACCGAGAGCATTCGAGTGGAAGCCAATGCAGCCATGGTGGAAACCAAGGAGAATGCCGTGGCGCAGGTCATTGACACAGAGAGAATGATCGATCTGCCCTTGAACGGCCGCAACCCAACACAGTTGCTGACGCTCACCGGGGCCGGCACCAGCAATATGACCCTCAATGGTGGCGACCTGACCGGCAGCAAGAACATTCAGGGAACAGCCGGCGGTTCGGGCCAGTTCTCGGTGGCAGGATCGCAAGCCAACGGCATCAACTTCCTGTTGGACGGCGGCGACAACAACGACGCGTTCAGCAACGTGGCTCTGCCGATTCCCTATCCGGACGCGGTCGCGGAATTCAACGTGCAGGTCAACGGTCTGCCGGCGCAGTACGGACTGCATCCCGGCGGCGTGGTCAACGTCGTGACCAAGTCGGGCGCCAATGCTTTCCACGGCGACCTGTTCGGATTTCTGCGCAACGGCGATCTCAACGCTCGCCCGAAGGGCATCTCCACCGTATCCTCCACCGGTGTATTCAGCAATTCCCTACAGCCCAAGCGCGATAGCTTGAAGCGCCCCCAGTTCGGCGGGACCGCCGGCGGCAGGATCATCAAGGACAAGCTGTTCTTCTTCGGTGGTTATCAGGGCACGCGGCAGCGCAGCGACCCGGCCCAGAACACCGCCTACGTTCCGACTCCGGCTGTGCTGCAGGGGAACTTCAGCACGATTGACGCAGCCAAGACGGCCGGCGGCTGTTTGAGCAAGGCGGTGCAGTTGAAGGACACCTCCAAGAATCCCTATCCCGGCAACCTGATACCGCAGTCGCAGTTCGACCCGGCGGGATACAAGCTGGCTTCCTCTTACCTGCCTGCTACCACGGACCCATGCGGGACGGTGTTGTTTGGGTATCTGGCCAATAACCCCGACAATGAGTGGATTGGTCACATCGACTACATCTTCAACGACAAGCACAGCCTGTATGGCCGCTATTTCCTGTACGATTACCTGGCGGAGTCGATCTTCGACGGCACCAACGCTCTGACTTCCGGAACGTCGGGCAACAAGGACCGTACCGAGAACATGACGATCGGCGATACCTATACGCTGAGCCCAACCGAGGTGAATTCGTTCCATATCACCGCCAATCGGCGCCGCGACGACCGTGCGGACCCCTCCAACATGTTCGGCCCGAACTCTCTGGGCGTGAATATGTGGACGGCGGTCCCGAACTACACGCAGCTTAGCGTGTCCAGTTACTCCGGCGGCGGGTTCAATATCGGCTGTGGCACCTGCGCGCTGGCCACCTTCGACGTCAACACATATCAATTGTCGGACGATTTCACGTATATCCGCGGCAGACACCAGTTCGCGTTCGGTTTTGACGGCCGCAAGAGCCAGTTCAACTCCGTCAACAACCAGCAGTCCAGCGGGCAATTCACGTTCAACGGCAGCACCACCGGGGACGGCATGGCCGACCTCCTGATCGGCCGCTTCTCCGGCTTGACCGACGGCAAGGTGATTTCCGACTATCTGCGCCTGACGGTAGCCGCCGCCTATGCGCAGGATGCCTTCCACGTAACCTCGCGTTTCACGCTCAACTTCGGCTTGCGCTGGGAACCCACCGTGCCGTCGTATGACAAGTACGGGCGCGGCAACCAGTTCAATTGGAGCCTCTTCGAACAGGGCTGGCATAGCTCCGTATATCCCACGGCGCCGGCGGGCCTGGTCTTCGACGGCGACTCCCAGGATCAATATGGCAAGGCCTTCACCGCTTCTCATTGGGGAACTGTTTCGCCGCGGCTCGGCATTGTATGGGATCCCAAGGGCGACGGCAAGCAGACCCTTCGCGCCGCCTTTACGCTGATTCACGATACCAACGAGTTGTTTTACCCGGAACGGTGGACCACTAACTCGCCGTACGTGTCTTCCCTCAGTTTCACTAGCGGACAGTTCTCGAATCCGTTCGCGGGCGTGGCGGGTGGCGATCCATTCCCCGGCACCAACGTTTTCCCGTCCATCGCAACCACCGGCGCGCCAGGTGCGTACATCAGCGTTCCACCCAATATTGCGCCCATGTACGTAATGCAGTGGAACCTCAGCTATCAGCGCCAGATCGGGACCGATTGGCGTATCACGGCGAGCTACATGGGTAACGCCGACCGGCACCTCTTGGGATCGGTTGACGCCAACTACTCGGTTGACGTTCCGGTGGGAACCGCCGCCGCGAGCACGTCCAACACCAACCAACGGCGTCTCACTTACCTGATGAACCCCACAACCGGCGGATCTTACGGCGACATTCAGGTGAGTGACGACGGTAATAACGGCGAATACCAAGCCTTGCTGGCTTCCATCCTGCACCGCATGGCCACCAACTTCACCTTCCTCAGCAACTATACGTGGAGCCACTGCGTCAGCGACTGGGACTTCGCCGGAGAACTCGCCGGCCCAGTCTACCAGAGTAGTAGTTACAGCAGCCGCGTCGGCGAGCGAGGCAACTGCGGCTTCGACCACCGCCAGGTCGTCAACATCTCGCTGGTGTACACCAGCCCAGGATTGGGCCACAGCATCGCCAAGGCTGTTACCAAGAACTGGCAGCTTGGTGCCATCTCCAGTCTGGCTACCGGCTATCCAATCCAATTGACCGACGGCGGCAAGGACATCTCCTTGAGTGGCCAAGCCCTGGACCGGCCCGAGAATGTCCTTCCCAGCCAAGTCTATGACAAGGGCGCGACCGGGAGCTATTACAACTGGTTCAACCCTCAGGCGTTTGAATGCTACGGCAATCCAACCGGCACAGCGTGCAGCATCTTCACCGGGCAATTCGGCGATCTCGGCCGAAACTCCGTTTACGGCCCGGGCCAGATCAGCCTGGATACGTCCCTCACCCGGCGCTTCGATGTTGGGGAGCGGGTAAAGATGGACCTCCGCGCCGATTTCTTCAACGTCATGAATCATGCCAACCCGAGTAACCCGACTACCAGCATCACCAGTAGCACCTTCGGCGAAATTACCACCTTTGGTACCCCGCGCCAGATTCAGATGGCGCTAAAGCTGTACTTCTAGAACTCGCTACACAGTAGATATCGAATTCGGGGGTAGGCCAAGTGCCTGCCCCCTTTTTTTTGGCCACGAATCACCGACGATCACGACGGGGCGAAACGGCCGCCAGAGCGCAGATGCACGAACCACGCATTACGAGCCGCGCGCTCACTCGCGCTAGCATCGGTTTGTGAGCTATTGCGGGTTGGTCATGTTCGATATCGACGGCACCCTGGTACGGCGCGCCGGGCCGCACCATCGCCAGGCGCTGGTGCACGGCATTCGCAAGGTCACCGGCCTCAATACCTCTACCGACGGCATTCCCGTGCAGGGCATGCTGGACCCGATCATCCTGGCGGAAATGATGCGCCGCGCCGGAGCGGGTCGCGCGCTCATCCGCCAGTCGATGCCCGAGATCCAGCGCGCAGCGGAACGCTACTACCGGCGCGTCTGCCCGCCGCTCGAAGGCAAGCGTTGCCCCGGTGTCCCGGCGTTGCTCGATCGGTTGAGCCGCCACGGCTTTCTGTTGGCGCTGGTGACCGGCAACCTTACCCGCATCGGCTGGCGCAAACTGGAGCGCGCCGGTATTGCCCACTACTTCGGCTACGGCGCCTTTGGCGAGATGGCCGCCAGGCGCGGGCGCCTGGTGAAATGGGCCATCCGCGAGGCGAGGCTGCGTCACGCGCTCCCCGCGCACGCGGCCATGGCGCTGGTGGGTGACGCGACGTCCGACGTGATTGCCGCGCGAGAGAATCGCATCCCCGTCATCGCCGTCCGCACCGGCATAACCCCAGTCGACGATCTCCGCGCGCTTGAGCCCGATTACCTACTGCGCAATCTGCGCGACTTTCGCTTGCGCATGGCGGAGGGCCCGCCGGCCTGAATCTTTGCGCTACACGTTCGCCAAACCGGTGGCTAGTGCGAGGATTACGCCATCTGCTATCGATCGCGCAAGGCCTGCTCGTAGACTTCTCGCTTCGAGAGTCCGCGGCGGCGGGCAACTTGTTTGATGGCGTCCATGCGTGCGACGCCGGCGCGCATGAGATCGTCCACGGCATCGCCCACGGGCGTATCGTCGGGCGCGGGTGCCACCGCCTTACCGACCAGCAGCGTGAACTCGCCCTTGATAGAGGCGCGCGCCGAGAGTTCGGCATGCACCTCGACCGAGGTGCCGCGCAGGAACTCCTCGTGAATCTTGGTCAACTCACGCGCGGCCACCACCGGCCGGGGGCCGAGCACCTGCGTGATGGCCTCCAGCGTTTCCAGCACGCGATGTGGCGCTTCGTAAAGAATCAGCGTGGCCGGTTGGTCCTTGAGGGCTTCGAGGGCCCGCTCGCGCTGGCCGGACTTGGCCGGCAGGAAGCCGGCAAAGTGGAACGTGTCGGTGGGAAGGCCGGAAGCGGCCAGCGCGGCCAGCGCGGCGGAAGGGCCGGGAATCGGCTCGACCGGGACGCCGGCTTCGATGGCCGCGCGCACCAGGCGGTAGCCGGGGTCGGAGACGAGCGGCATGCCTGCGTCGGAAACCAGGGCGACCGTTGCGCCGCCAAGCATGCGGGCTGCCAACTCGGCGGCGCGCTGCGCCTCGTTGTGTTCGTGGTAACTGATGGTGGCTCTTGAGATGGCGTAGTGATCGAGCAGCTTGCGCGTCTGCCGCGTGTCCTCGCACGCGATCAGATCCACCTCGCCGAGCACACGCACAGCGCGATAGGTAATATCTTCGAGGTTGCCGATGGGTGTCGCTACCAAGTACAGCCTGCCGGGCATGACTTTGAGTATGCCGCAAAAATTGGAGCGAATGCGGAATGCGGGGTCGCCGCAGCCCGCGAATCGTGCCACACTACTGGGTATGAAACAGATCTACGCTGCTCTGATTCTCGCCGGCGCGCTGGCCGTTTCCGGTCCCTCGCTGCAGGGTGCCAGCCCGGTTGCCGGGCAATGGGACATTACGGTCGCCACACCGCACGGCACACTGATCGACTGGCTGGGCGTGACGGAAAAGGACGGCGTTTTCGACATCTGGTATCAGCCGCCCGGAGGCAATGTGTACCGGGTGACGGATTTCAAAGTGGCGGGAGCGCACCTGAGCCTGGTCCTGCAGAAAGCCGACGCGGGCAAGCCCGCCTTGACGTGGGAATTGGACGCGAGTGGCGACAGGCTGTCGGGGATTCAGAAGCGCGGCGACGCGGCCGGCCAGGTGAGCGGTGTGCGCGCTCCGGCGCTGCTGCGGCCGGAGCCGAAAGCCTGGAGCGCGCCCGAGCCGCTGTTCAATGGCCAGGATCTGACGGGATGGGTGCCGGTCGACCAGGCGCCCAACCACTGGGTGGTGGGGAATGGCTTGCTGCTCAATGAATCGCACGGCGCCAATTTGAAAACCACGCGCAAGTTCGACGATTTCAAGTTGCACATCGAGTTCAACTGCCCGGACGACGGCAACAGTGGAGTGTACCTGCGCGGCCGCTACGAGGTGCAGATCGAATACGAGCCGCTCACGTTCAACCCGCCCGAGCGGCGGATCGGGTCGATTTACGGATACCTGACGCCGTCGGTGGAACTGCCCCGCAAGCCTGGGCAATGGGAGAGCTTCGACGTGACGCTGGTGGGACGCATCGTTACCGTGGTGCGCGACGGCGTGACGATTCTCGATCATCAAGAGATTCGCGGCACCACGGGAGGCGCACTCGATTCCAACGAGGGCGAGCCCGGCCCGATCTATCTGCAAGGCGATCATACGGGCGGCCTGCAATTCCGAAACATTACGGTGTCGGTACCCAAGTAAGTGGGGCAGGTCCCCGGCCTGCTAACTGCGGAGACAGGACACCGAAAGACTTCACGCTGGGTCGGCAGGTTGGGGACCTGCCCCACTGAGCCGCAACGAAGGCGGCGGCCGGTGCGTCTTCTGGTATAGTTACGTCACAGGTAGGCCTATGCGACCACTTCTCATTCTTGTAGTTGCCGGCGCCCTGGCGGGCTTGGCCGGGTTTCTCGCTGCGCAGGATCAGGGACCGCTCAACGGTCCGGGACAGCCGGTGGCCAAACCGAAGAAGCCGGCCGATGCGGGCGGCCAGCCCGCGGACACTGGCCAGGCGCCCATCCCTTCCGAATACAAGCGCAACGCGGATGCGGGGCCGAGGCCGACGTTCAAGAGCGACGTCGATATCGTGACTCTGGACGTGGCCGTGATCGGGCCCAACGGGCAGTTCATTCCGCAGATCCCACCGGGCAACTTCCGCGTGCTGGAAGACAACGTGCCGCAGCAGATCCGCAAGGTGGATATGGCGGAGGCGCCGCTGACCGTGGCGCTGCTGGTGGAGTTCAGTAACCGGTACCAACGTCTATACAGCGGGGCGTGGTTTCAGACCCAGCAACTGGTTTGGACGTTTGCCAGTTCGCTGAAGCCGGCGGACTACTGCGCGGTCATCATGTACTCCATGCGGCCCGAGATACTGACCGACTTCACCACCGACCGGAGCAAGATCCAGGAGGCGTTACACAACCTCACCATTCCGACATGGAGCGAGGCCAATATGTTCGACGCGCTGGTGGACACCGCGGAGCGCATGTCGACGATTGAAGGCCGCAAGGCGATTCTGGTGATCACGACCAGCATAGACACATTCAGCAGGCTCACCTTCGACCAGACGCGCAAGCGGCTGCAGGAAGCCGGCGTGCCAATCTACTCCATTTCGCTATTGGGCTTGCAGCTTGAAATGATGGCCTCGCCGCCAATGAGTTTTCTGCAGGGGCAAAACGAACTCAATACCTTTGCGAAAGAGACCGGGGGGAGAGCGTTTTCCCCGAAGTTCCAAGGCGAATATCCGAATGTGTTTGCCGACATCCGCCAGGCGCTGGGCACGCAGTACGTGATCACCTATTCGTCGAGCAACCGTGCACACGACGGAACATTCCGCAAGATCAAGGTGGAGGTGGTGGACCCGAGCGGCCACCCGCTGCCGATCAAGGACCAAAAGGGCAAGCCGGTCAAGTATGCGATTCTCACCAAGGCCGGATACAAGGCGCCGCACGAAGTGGAATAGCGGCGGCGCAGCGCGAGATCCGGTTTTGCCGCGACACCGCTCAGAGCCGCTGTGCGACGGATTTGGCTTGGACGAACAGCAGCAGGTAGTCCGGGCCGCCGGCTTTGGAATCGGTGCCCGACATGTTGAAACCACCGAAGGGGTGGGCGCCCACCATGGCGCCGGTGCATTTTCGATTCAGATACAGGTTGCCGACGTGGAAGCGCGCGGCGGCCTGGCGCAGGTGCTCGGGATCGTTCGAGAAGACGGCGCCGGTGAGGCCGTACTCGGAATCGTTGGCCAGTTCGAGCGCGTGCTCGAAATCGCGAGCCTTGGCGACCGCCAGCACAGGTCCGAAGATCTCCTCCTGAAAAATTCGCGCGTGGGAATCGATGTCGGCAACGATGGTGGGAGGAATGAAATAACCTTCGCCGGCCACAGGCCGATCTCCAGCCACCAGGCGGCCTTCTTTCCTGCCGACCTCGATGTACGACAAGATGGTCTTGCGCGCTCCGGCGCTGATGACCGGGCCCATGTAGTTGGCCGGATCGTCGGCGGGGCCAACCTTGATGTCGCGAGCCTTCGCCACCAGACTATCGAGGAAAGCGCCGTAGACTTTGGCATCGACGATGGCTCGCGAGCAGGCGGAACACTTCTGGCCCTGGTAGCCGAACGCGGACGCCAGCACCGCGTCAACGGCTTTGTCCAGGTCCGCATCGCCGTCCACGACGATGGCGTCCTTGCCGCCCATTTCGGCCACTACGCGCTTGATCCAGATCTGACCGGGCTGCGTCTTCGCCGCCAGCTCGTTGATGCGCAGGCCCACCTCGCGCGAGCCGGTGAAAGAAATGAAGCGCGTCTTCGGGTGCGCCACCAGCACATCGCCCACCGCCGCGCCGCTGCCGGTGAGCAGGGTGAACGCCCGCTCCGGGAAACCAGCCTCGATCAGCACTTCGGCGAACTTGGTGCCGATCGTCGGGGTTTCGCTGGATGGCTTCAGCACCACCGTATTGCCCGCCACCAGCGAGGCCACGGTCATCCCCACCAGGATGGCTAGCGGAAAATTCCACGGTGGAATCACCACGCCTACGCCGAGCGGCAAGTAGACCAGTTCGTCGCGCTCGCCGGGCAACTGCAGCACCGGTTGCGGCGCGGCCAGGCGCTCCATTTGGCGCGCGTAATACTCGCAAAAGTCGATGGCCTCGGAGACATCGGCTTCGGCCTCCGGCCAGGTCTTGCCGGCTTCGTAGACCAGCCAGGCGTCGAATTCGAGCTTGCGCCGCCGCAGGATGCGCGCGGCGTCAAACGTCATGCGGATGCGGTCGGCGGCCGGCACGCGGCTCCACTCTGGAAAGTACCGCCAACCGGCTTCGACGGCTCGGCGAGCGAGATCGGCCGTGGCGCGGTGATGGAAACCTACGATTTCGCCGGGCTGCGATGGGTTCACCGATGCGAGCTTGTCCCCGGTAGCGATGTACTCGCCACCGATGCGAAGCTGGTACTCGCGACCGAACTCGGCGCGCACCTGGCGCAGGGCTCCCTCCATGGCGCGCCGGGCAGCGGGCTGGGAGAAATCCGTGTACGGTTCATTATGAAACTCGGGCGAGGCAGCGGTAGCCATGTTTTCATGGTGACAAAAGCTACGAGCGAAATCCAATCCCTCCAAGGCGGCCGGCGCTGCCGGGCGTGGCTATTGGAAGCTAATCAGGAAGCCGATGAAGAACACGTCGGTGAAGATTCCGCGGTCGAGGCCGGTCGCAGTGAACTCCACCGGGCTGCTGTATTGGCCGATCCAGATGTAACCGAGAGGCACCGTCTGCCCGTTGATTGGGTACTCTTGGCTCTGCGGCAATCCGGAAAGAACCCAGCCGGGAATGGTGAACGAACCAGCAGCCACCGGCGCGGTGCATAGAAAGGTATTGAAGAGCGAAGGGGTTACGCTTGCCGAGAAGCCCCCAATGGTTACGTTGCCATTCTGCATCGTGGGGTCGCCGCCCGTCCACTGAACGGTGTAGTCGCCGCCACGCGGGATGGTCTGCTCCTGGGTGAGGCCTTTGAACTGGGGCAGGCCGGTGATACTGGCGGGGGTGGTGGCGGCGACCGAAAAAGCCCCAACATTGGCGCCACCGGGACCGGAAGCGGTGTACTTCTCCCCGTTCAGAATATAGCCACCAGCCGATTCCGACATCCGCATCGCGTAATATCCCGGCTCGCCGGAGGATGCGCTCCAAGGCACCAAAAGGGGATACGGGCCTACCAGATTCAGAGCGCTGCCGGCGTCGAGCATGGCTACAAAGGCCGGGTCCGAAATGTAGCTGGAGGAAAACTGATTGGTGACGCAGTAGCCCGACGATACGCCATACTCCGCCAGGAAAGCGGTCTGCGGAGAATACGTGCTGAAGCTGGCATAGGCTTGGTCCCCCTCGCGGTCCGCCAAAATAAATGTGTTGGCATTCCTTTCCATGCGGATATAGCCGAAATTAACCGCACCGCCGGAAGCGAGCTTGTTGACCAGATCTTGGCCCATCACCGAATCCGCGCAGGTGTTCTGCCCGGCGGGAGATACGGCAATAGTCCCGATATTTCCCACTTCGCCGTTGGTTTGCACCGCAATCGGCACATAGCAACCCTGCACGCCCTGCGGCACCTGGAAATTGATCTGGTCGAGACCGGGGAAATAGTAGGAGCGGCCGGCATATTGCAATCCGGAGCCGAGTGTGAGGGCGGTGTTGCCGATGTAAACCGTGGGGTTTCCCACGTTGGCGACCGGCGGCTGTGTGGCGTCGCTGCCCGAGATCGGTCCGAGCCCGGTGCCCCACAGTGTTCCGTAGTCGCCCGGATGGAGAGGATTGATAATCGTATTCAGGTTATATTTCAAATCCGTCACTGACGCCTGCCCGTAACCCGAGCCGCTTGGCGTGAACGCGCCGAAAGCGGCGTCCGTCACTTGGATCGAGTACGTAGCGCTGGTCTGGTTGTTGTAGGTGACGGTGATGGTTCCGCTTCCGGTTGGTGTGTTGGATGGCAGGATGGCATTAATCTGTTGGCCATAGTAGACACCGAGCGGATAGGGGGCGGTCGACATACCGTTCACCGCGACTGTCAGGGAGACGCCACACATCGATGCTTGCAGCGGTGTTGCGGCGGTCTGGCCGCAAAGAGTCGGGCCCAAACCGGTCCCGAACACACTGAAGATGGAGCCTTGCGCGATGCCGGACGCCGACAAGCCGGGCGCCTGGTAGCTGGCGGCGTTTGCGACGCCGGTGACAACAGGCGCGGCTTGGGCGGCGCCGACTGCGATCGAGATCATGAAGACGAGCAAATAAACAGCAAAACGGTTGAGCACGGTTTCTCCTCAGCTAATCTATACGCAATTTCGGGCCGCTTGGATTCAAGAATCAAAGGTCTTCATTATATGATTCTAGTCCGCCCATCGCGGTTTAATGTTAAAGCACGACCTCGACTTTCAGCAATCGATTTCGGATGAGCGGGAGACGCGGCGCATGAGCGGCCGTTTGTCGCTCCCAGACGGGGCGCCCAAGGATGAAACCGGCTTCGGCTGGCTTGGCGTCCACGCAGCCTTGTGGCCAATCATTCACTCTCCATTATCGATATACCGATACTAATACACCAAGACTGGCCCGTTCTGCCGGGCAGAATCCAACGCGCCCGAGCCCCTGGTACAATTCCCGTGTGACCCGCGTGCTGATGATTTCGTCGGAGGCAGCGCCGCTCGCCAAGACCGGGGGGCTGGCGGATGTGGTTGGAGCGCTGCCGGGCGCACTGCGCGAGTTCGGATGCGAGACGGCGGTGGTGATTCCGCGCTACGGATCGATTTCGCTCAAGGACGCGCAGCGCGTATACGACCATCTGCCAATTTACTTGGGACCAGCGGGCTTCGATGTCTCGATCTACCAGGCGCCAGCCGAGTTCCCGCTGTACCTGGTGGAGTGCCCGAGTCTGTTCGACCGGCCGGGGCTTTACGGCGAAGCGGGCGTCGATTATCCGGATAACGATATTCGGTTTGCGGTCTTCGCGCGGGCGGCGTTGGGCGTGGCGCGGCGGCTGTTTCAGCCCGACGTATTGCATTGCCACGACTGGCAGGCGGGTCTGGTGCCCGCGTACCTGCGTACCACGCTGGCGGGCGATCCCACGTTCATGGGCATGAAGACCCTGTTCACCATTCACAACCTGGGCTACCAGGGACGGTTCCCCGCCAGTGCGCTCAAGAAAGTGGCGCTGGACGCCAGCGTTTTCACGCCCGGCGGCCTTGAGTTCTTCGGGCAGGTCAGCTACATCAAGAGTGGCATTTCGTTCGCCGACGCGTTGTCCACGGTCAGTCCGACTTACGCGCGCGAGATTCAGACGCCGGAATACGGCTGCGGCCTGGACGGCGTCTTGCGAGCGCGCGCTGCGGTGCTGAGCGGCATCCTCAACGGCGCGGATTACGGCGAGTGGAGTCCGGAGCTCGACCCGCTGATTCCGGCACCGTATTCGGCGCGGGATTTGAGCGGCAAGCGCGCCGCCAAGGAGCGGCTTCTGGCGGAACTGGGGCTTCCCGCCGAGGCGATGGAACGGCCGCTGCTAGGCATCGTTTCCCGCTTCACCGCGCAGAAGGGCGTGGATCTGCTGGCCGAGGTGGCCGGCGAAATCGTCGCCGAAGACGTTTACCTGGTGGCGCTCGGCGCCGGGGAACCGGAGTACGAGGAGAGTTTCCGCGCGATGGCCGAGCGGTTCCCGGAGTGCGTCGCGGTGCGCATCGGCTACGACAACCGTTTGTCCCATCTGATCGAGGCGGGCGCCGATGTGTTTCTCATGCCCAGCCGTTACGAGCCCTGCGGCCTGAGCCAGATCTACAGCCTGCGATATGGCACGGTGCCCGTGGTTCGCGCCACCGGCGGCCTGGATGATACCATCGAGGAGAGCACAGGATTCAAGTTCCAGGAATGTTCCGGGGCTGCCTTGCTGGGCGCCGTTCGCGCCGCCACCCAGGCTTTTTCTCGCCCGGACGCGTGGCGCGCCATGATGCTCCGTGGGATGCAAAAGGATTTCTCCTGGAAGGCTTCCGCGCAAGCGTACGCGGCGTTGTACGGGCGAATGACGGGACGGGTGTGAATCCTTTTTCCCGGCGCCGATTCTAATATCGCAGGAGATGAGATGGCAGGTCTGAACACCTTAACCTTTACCGATTCGTCGTTTGACCAGGACGTCCTCCGGGCGGAAGTTCCGGTTTTGGTGGACTTTTGGGCCGAGTGGTGCGGCCCTTGCAAGCAGATGGGCCCCACGATCGACGTAGTGGCCAGCGAATACGTTGGCAAGGCCAAGATCGGCAAGCTGGATGTGGACTCGAACGATAAGACGGCCATGCGCTATAACATCCGCGGCATTCCCACGCTGCTGTTGTTCAAGGGCGGCCAAGTGGTGGAGCAGCGGGTCGGCGCCATCGGCAAGTCCGAAGTCCAGAAGATGCTCGATTCGCACGTCTAAGCGGGCGGCGCCGGGGTGCGACCGCAGGGAGACCTCTGAAGGCAGGGCCATCGTTACGATGCGCCGGTTCGAAGGCAGAGGTCAGACGGAGCTTTTCCTAAGCGCGGCTGATTACGCCGGGTCAATTCAAGATCGGTCGGGTCAAACTCTGAGAAGAGGACTTACCACGGGACGCTTGGACGTGCTCCATTTTGTGCAACCAATCCGCCTCGACCTTGACGATCTTGGCCGCGTGGAACCTGCGATCCAGTTATGCCGTGCTATCCGCCGTCCTCAGCGGATCGCGAAGTGATCCTTCTCGACACGAACATATTCGCGATTCAGATTCGGGGACTGTCTGGATTCCCCAGTCCCTGGGATTTCGCTGGCATCGCGAGCCCGGCAACCACGTAGCATCCCGCGCCGGTCAATACGCAGGATGCGATGCTTGAATCCATCGAGATCAAGATGGCAATGAAACTGCCCAGTGTGCCAGCGGCGCCGTTCAGTGCCCACATCCATGGCAGGTTGCGCTCTTGTGACAGGGAGTTCAACCATCGCATCCCGACCGGGAAGCAGAATCCGAGCAGAAAGCCACACGGAGAAACGAGAGCCAGACAGACCAAGACTCTCTGCCACAGCCAAGCCGCTGTAAATGCATGCATAGCGGGCAGCACCGCGAACGAATATGCGACTACCATAAACGCAGTAAGCAGTGCGGGAATCCGGCACTGCCAGCTCGCCTTCAGATGCCACCGGTCCGACGCGAGGCTGCCGGCTCCGGTCGAAAGAATCAGGCTACTCAGGACCACCACCATCGAATATATGGGATGTCCGAGGAAGATCGACAACTGCTGCATCATCGCCATCTCGACTAACATGAATCCCAGCCCGATGGCTATGAAATAGACCATTGCCCCGTGTAGCGGCCTCGGGCCGCCACTTATCCGGGAGCTCAGCACTTTCGCCGGCACAACAATCGCCAAAATCACGAAAATCAGGGCGGCCAGCATGAAACCAAACAGGAACAGGATCGCACGCAAGTTGCCCCCTCTCCCGCCGGCGCCTAGCAACCCCACGACGTTCTTGATGTGGACGGCGTTGAAGAAATACGGAGACGAGTCGAACGTAGGCGAATAGTCGAAGTAGCTTCCCTCGCGGAGGGCTGCCATTTCCCCCAAGCTGCCAGTGGCAGCGATACGCTGCAACTCCGGTACCAGGATCGGTTCCCCTGGGATCGCGACAGGTGTGAAAGCCATATCGCTTACGATTGACTTCAGCTTCTGAATGTCCCGTTGGGAGAACGGCCGATTGGTCGCTATGAGCGTCGCTACGGGGCCTGACCTAATAAGGGCCAGTTGGGCTTCCGGGTTCTTGACACTTTCTGTTAGTAGCGTGGCTCGCGCCACCGAATACAGACGGAAGGTTTGCATGCGCTCATCACCTTCGAACCAACGGCTGAACGTAATCACGCCACCTGGCGTCAGGTGCTCGTAGAAAACCCTCCATCCATCGACGGTATAAAGGGCATTCTCCGATAGGGTCATGGCACCGGCCGACGTCGCCGCCCAGGTGTCCACGAGCGATGCTTGTATCAGGTCGAAGTGCTCTCCGGATCGAGTCAAGTAGCTGCGGCCCTCGTCGTTATGAAGCTCAAAACCGCGTATACACTTGAAACCGGAGAACCATTCGAACCGCCGGCTGGCCAGCTCCACCATGGCGCTGTTCACTTCGATTCCAACGATCCGCGTGAACCCTTGGGCCGCACAATTCAGAACGTCGCGTCCGCCTCCGACGCCGATAATAGCCGCCGTGCCACCGGTCCTGAGCTGGGCGGCGACAGAGGTCACGTCGTACCGCAGGAAGTCCAACGCCTTCAGGTCGCCGGTGAAGCGTGTGATCACCGTTCCGGCGTCGTTGTCGATATCCAGTTTGAGTTGCTCCACGAGCACGGACGGCATTTTGGCGCTAGGACCCCACATAAACGGCGGTTCAACCTGCGATTGGTGGGCCCGCACCTTCGAGATAGGATTCCACTTCTCGGCCAGGATTCCAGTCCGATGGTCGATGCTGCCTTTGGACCAGATTGGCTGGATTCCGTGAAGCGTCAACGAATTCGCAATTCCGAAGGCCAACATCGCGACCGCGCCGTACAGCGAGCGTCGGCGGATCGCCGCCTCCCCGGCATAAGCTCCATAGGCTGCGGCGCTGACAAAAAGCACGGCCGAGATGATGAAGATCGCGCTCGGGGCGTCGATCAGGCTCAAGAGAAACACGGAGGCCAGGCAGCCGACGGCAGCTCCCGCCAGATCGGTAAAGTAGACCCGGCCCATCGGATACGCCGACCGGGTCAGCGAAATACAGACCGCCACGCCGGAGAAGAAGAACGGCACCGAGATCACAGCGAACAGAAGAAGGAAGCTATAGCCAGTCTGCAGTGCAAGTGAGATGTCCACCGGAATTGCGAGCATGGTCAACAGCGACAATGGCATGGCGACGGCGGCGGCCATTGCGGATTGGGCCAGTCTCCGGCGGATGCTCCCTTCCGTAAACAGTTCGGGACGCAGTTGCACCGAGAGTGCCCCGGCGGTCATCCCAAACATCGCCATCGATATTGACACAAAGGCGAGGTAGTACCAGGAAGTCACACTCAGGAGGCGCGTCAATACCACCTCGTACATTAGCGTGCTGGCACACAGCAGGAACAGTCCAAGCAAGAATGAAAACATCCAGGTACGGTCCTCTGTTTCCCCCTCAAGCGGGGCAAGCGACACGCTATTTTACCATCAGTTTCCGGCCATAAATCGAACAGGACCAATTGGTTGTCCGAATCGCCCGAAGGGTCCTCGATGTTTGACGATCGAGGCGCCTGTGAGAATGGGTGTATCCGCGCAAACCGTCACGATCAGAACCCGTGGAATCTTGCAGAGGCTCGCCACCAGCCCCAGGGAAGCTAATCGATCGCCATGGTCACCGATGGGCTGACGAAGTATCCGACTTTGACTCCGACTGGCACTGCACTGCCGGTGGTTGCGGTGAGAGGAATTTCGAAGTTCACCTGCATGACGCCGGCAACCAGCCCGGGGGCCTGGCCGGCGTACTGCACGGGTGCCTGGTCCCCGTCGATCCACATACTCACGTTCAGTGCAGGCACGGGAAAGGGCGCGCTCAGTGGCCCGATGGACCCATCTGCGACGTACGTGGTCATGCCCCCCGCACCCGTCATCCACAGCGAGACAAAGCTCCCGCGCGCCGCCGGAGTGGAGGCCGAATTCAGCGTGCCATCCTGATCCAGAATGGCCCCCTGCCCGGTTCCGCTCCCATCGATCGTGAAGATCGCTGGGACGGCGTCCACAAACGGCAACTTCGCCACAGCGATGGTCTCGCCCGCGGACGCGACGGTCATCACCAGCGGCTCAAACGCTTCGTAGGGCACCACCGCGTTGATCTGTGTGTCGCTCGCATATAGAATCGGCGCGGGTACGGTGTCGAAACTCAGCGTCGGCTGAGTACCGAAACCCGAGCCGAAAAGAGTAACGACCTCGCCAGGCGCAACCGCACCGTTATACACACTCAGAGAGAAATTGCCTTCGAGCAGACTTGCGGCGTTGACCAGAGCGCTGAGTTCCGGCAGCGCCGGTTGGGTGAAATCGACCTTCGCGACGAACCCATCGGAATCGCCACCGCCGTATTCGGTTTGCAGCGCGTGCAGGGTCGAGAAGAAGACCTGAACGGATGTGGAGCCAGCGGTATAAAGGCCGCCCTTTCCATCCAGGACCAACCGGCCGCCCCCAATGGGCGAAGTTGCCACGATGGCCGATCCCGTGGGATTGAGCACCACGACCGGAGGCTGCTGCGCGGCCTCCACGTACGCCTGCCCCAGCGAATCCGCGGTAATCACGTCCGCCGACCCTTTCAGATAAGTCGAGTACACCAGCGTTCCGGAGGCGCTGAACTTAGCGACGAAGCCATTGCCACAGCCCAGGCACGGCATCCCGTTTGCGCCGGTATAAGTGGTCTGTAGCGCGCCGGGCGTCACCGGGAAATCGGCAGATTGGGTATCGCCCACAACGTAAGCGGAACCCGCGGCATCAATGGCGATGCCGAATGCACCATCCGCCGCGCTGCCTCCCAGGTAAGTCGAGTACAGCAGTTTCGCCCCAGTCGGGTCCAACTCCGAAACGAAACCGTCGCCGAACTGCTCCGGCCCCAGGTCGATCTCTCCGCCAAATGTGGTCGACAGTGCGTTCGCCGTGGTGGGGAAGTTTGGCGAAACCGTTTCGCCCGCAATCCATGCGTCTCCTGCAATGTCGATTGCGATCGCGTGCGCCTCGTCGCGTCCCGAGCCGCCCAGGTATGTGCAGTAGATCAACGCGCCCGAGGGCGAAAACTTCATCACGAAAGCATCCGGGCAGGGACCCGTGCCCACAGGAGTAGGTATCGCATTCGGACAGGCATCTCCCGGCGCGACCTCGGGCTGATAGGCGCCCGCCGAGGTCGGGAGCCCGGCATAGGCTAATCCAGTCAAGTAAACATCGCCAGATCCATCCACCGCGATGGCTTCGGGGACAGTGGCGTAGGGCGAGTTGGCGACTGGCACATTGTAGAGAATCGTGCTCGCTGTCGGATCCAGTTTGACTAATGCATTACCCGTCGGCGTTTGGTACGCGTCCAGGGTAAGCACAAGGAAATAGATGTTCCCGCTGGCATCGATTCCTCCGGCAAGGCCGTTGGAGATCGCCAGGCAAGTCGAGAATCCAATCGCGGTTCCGGTCGGGTTGAGCTTGGTTAGAAACGCACAGGGGTGTCCGAGGTCGGGCGCGCCAAACGCAGTCGAGGTCAACGGGAAATCGGGTGAGTCGGTGCTGCCCGTAACGTACGCGGCTCCCGAAGAATCGACAGCGACCAGCGCCGCGGTATCCGAATAGATGCCGCCCAAGTATGTGACGTAATCGATCCGGGGTGTAGCCGCCTGCGCGGCGAAAACAAGACCAAGAAAAGCAGCAATTGCACGAAAGCACGACATAGATTGCCCCGAGCAATTCGAGGACCGTCGTGCAGACAGCGGAGATTGCAGCGAAATCGGCAAGCGGGCCAGGCATGCCCCAGCCCTTGCGGCCGCAGCATTGGTCAGGGCAAGACACAGGAAGCGGGCTGGTGTGGGTCGACTGGCCTCTGGGCCACGTTGAATCGACTCAGTAGCTGAGCGTGCCGGTGCGCGGCTGCTCGTCGGGGTTGGGAAGGTAGAGCGTCTTGCAGTGCTCGCAGCGGTACACCTCCGCGTCGGCGCCGAACTTCTGTTTCACTTCGCTGCCAAAGAAAAACCAGCGCTTCAGGTGGCCGGCGCAGAGCTTGCCTTTTTCGTCCTTCTCGCCGCAGGCGCGCATGCGGGGGAGGCGGATCTTCACTTTGGTCCCGTCGCTGAGCGTGTCCACCAACTCGGCCACAGGCGCGGGCGTGTCGGAAGCGGCGTATTTTGGGTTCGCCATGGGAGAACGACCAATATAGCATTCGACAGTCGCCCACCCTCTCATAAACCGACCTTATACCGGCATAAAAAGTATTGCAGCTCTGTTTCGCCGGATTTATAATGGTTGTGGAGTGATAGCACCTCCTCTGAGTGGTGTTTTGCTATGAACTTACTATCTGATTATAAACAAAGGATTACCAGCGCGGAATCCGCAGCCGGTCTGATCCACTCCGGCGATCGCGTCTGGGTGCAGCAGGGGTGTGGCGTCCCGGTCACTCTGCTCGACGCGCTGGTGAAACGCGCAGCCGAATTGCGGGACGTCGAGATGTGCCACATGTTGACCCTCAGCACGCTGGCTTACACGCGGCTGGAATTCGCCGGCCACTTCCGGCATAATGGCTTGTTTCTGGGCGGCAACGTAAGGGAGGCGGTGGCGGAGGGCCGTGGCGATTACACGCCGATCTGTCTGAGCGAAATTGAAGGGCTTTTCGAGCATCAGTTGCCGATTGACGTCGCTCTGGTGCAGGTGTGCCCGCCCGATGAGCACGGCTTTGTCAGCCTGGGCGTTGGCGCGGATTGCACGTTGACGGCGGCGCGGCGCGCGCGCATCGTGGTGGCGGAAATGAACGACCGCATGCCGCGCGCGCTAGGCGACACGTTCCTGCATGTCAGCCAGATTCGTGCGCTGGTGCCGACCTCGCGGCCGCTGGTCGAACTCCGCCCGGAACCGCCGACGGAGGTGCACGAGCGGATCGCGGAGTACGTGGCCTCACTAATTCCCGATGGCGCCACGCTGCAGATGGGGATCGGCGGCATTCCCAACGCGGTGCTGGCTCGCCTGACCAGCCACAAGGATCTGGGCGTGCATAGCGAGATGTGTCCCGATGGTGTGGTGCCGCTGATTGAATCCGGCGTCATCAATGGCGCGCGCAAGACGCTCCATCCGGGCAAGGTGGTGGCGGGCTTCATCTTCGGATCGCAGGCGCTGTTCGATTGCGTCGACAACAACCCGATGTTCGAATTCCATCCCACCAGCTACGTCAACGATCCATTCGTGATCGCGCAAAACGACAATATGGTTGCCGTCAACTCGGCCATTCAGGTGGATCTGACCGGCCAGGTTTGCGCGGATTCGATCGGTACTCGACCGTACAGCGGCTTCGGCGGCCAACTCGATTTCGTGCGCGGAGCGGCCCGTTCGAGGGGCGGCAAACCGGTGATCGCGCTGCCGGCGACGGCCTGCATGGGAACCGTCTCGCGCATCGTGCCGGTGCTCAACCCCGGCGCCGGTGTGGTGACCTCGCGCGCCGACGTGCATTACGTGGTGACGGAGTTTGGCGTGGTCAATCTGCACGGCAAGACTCTACGGCAGCGCGCGGAAGCGTTGATCGGCATCGCCGATCCCCGTTTCCGCAACGGCCTCCACGATTTCGCCGTGCGTTCCAACTACCTGGAACCGCGGCCGGCGCTGGTGGCGTAACCGCGCCTGCAAGCCCGTAACGCCGGCGGTCTCGCCGCTGGCCACCCTTTTTGGGATACACCGCCGGAACGCTCCGAACCGAACCGGCGGCAAGACCGCCGACGCTACTTGCGCTCTACCCTACCGTCCTCCGTACGCCACGCGCCACACCCTGTTCGATCCGTCGTCGGTGACAATCAGCGATCCGTCTTTGGCCACTGCCACTCCCACTGGCCGGCCCCACACGTCGCCGGATGGCGTCACGAACCCGGTGAGGAAATCCTCATACTCGCCGGTGGTGTGGCCCTTTACCAGCGGCACCCGGATCACTTCGTAACCGGTTCGCACAGCCTTATTCCACGACCCGTGCTCCGATGCGAAAATGTCGCCGCGATACTCGGCCGGGAATTGCGTCCCTTCGTAGAACGTCATCTCGAGCGACGCGTTGTGCGGTTGCAGTAGCACATCCGGCGTCAGCACCTTGGATTGCAACTCGGGATGCTTCCCCTGGTGCCGCGGATCCCAATGGCCGCCCATATAGAACCAGGGCCAACCGTAGAAGCCGCCGGGCTCGACGTGCGTGATATAGTCGGGCACCAGGTTATCGCCCAGATTGTCGCGCTCATTCACCGACGCCCACAATTCACCGGTTCGCGGGTGCACCGCGATTCCCACGGCGTTACGAATTCCCCATGCGTAGACTTCCAGACCGGAGCCGTCCGGCTTCGCCGCCAGAATATCGGCGCGGTGGAATTCCGCGGGGTTGTTGTCCGTATCGTCCACGTTCGAATGCGAACCCACCGAGATGAACAGCTTGGCGCCGTCATTCGAGAACGCCAGGTCGCGCGTCCAGTGCCCGCCTCCGCGAAGACGCCCGCCGCCGGGGATCGTCGCGACTACGACTTCCGGCTTGCCCGTGGCCTGCAAGTCGCCGTTGCGATACGCAAAGCGCACTACCGAATCGGTGTTCGCCACGTACAAAAAGGTGGGGTTGGGGCCGAGCGGATAGAAGGCCAGCCCGAACGGTTGCGCCAGCCCGGTGGCGTAAATCTCCATCTTCTCAGCCTGACCGTGCGCGTCCACGCCGCGCAGTACGCGTATCCGGCCGGGCTCGCTCTCCACCACAAACAGATCGCCGTTCGGAGCGGTGCGCACCAGCCGCGGGTTCGTCAGGCCCGAGGCGTACTCGGTGACGGAGAAGCCGGGCAGCACCTTCGGCCAGGCATCGGCGGGACGCGGCACCAGATGCGGCCCGTTATCCACGGCGTCGGTCGCATACGGTTGCGGCAGATCGGCCACCGTGATTTTGCGCACGGCCCCTGGTTGTTGCCTGCGGTAATCGGTGAACGCCGCTGGACCGGTATCGATCTTAACGCCGGCCGGCAGCGCGGCATACAAAAGGCCGGCGCCAATAGCGACTCCGCACAGCACGAGCGGAATTGAATGTGATCGTTGAGACATTGTGTGGGATCCCTCCGACTACAGAGTCACTCCACATGATGTCTTAATGCCGTTCCGCGATTCAGCCGATTGGCGGACGGCGCGGCGCCTACTGGCCCGGCGTCACCTTCACGCCATCGGCCAACGGCACATCGGTAGGCAGGGCCACCGCATCGCCCTCGGCCAACCCGGCGGTTACTTGCACCTGGGTCACGGTGGAGTTGCCGGCCTTCACCATGCGGCGCGCCACGTGGTCGCCCTCCAGCCGGAATACCCAATCGCCCGCCGTGTCGTGATGCAGCGCCTCCTTGGGAATCACCAGCGCGCTCTCGGCAACACCCGTGCGAATCTCGGCATCCACATTGGTGCCCGGTATCAACTCGCGGCCGGGGTTGTCGATTACCGAAACCACTTCGCCCACCTGCCGCGAGCCCAGCGGCTCAATCGCAGCCGGCATTTTCTCCACCGCGCCGTGCCACTGCCTTCCCGGCAGCGCTTCCCAGGTGATGGTGACCGGCTGGCCCGGCGCCACGCGGCCGAGCAGCGGCTCGTCGACATATACGCGCACACGCACCCGGTCGAGACGTCCCACGTTCGCCAGCAGATCGCCCGCGGCCAGGTACGCGCCCGACCGCAACACCAAACCGTACACTTGCCCGGCCAGCGGCGCGCGCAGCACAGCCGCCGCGGCGTGTGCGCGGACCGCGTTCAACGCCGCCTGCGCATCGGCCAGCCGCGCACGCGCCGCATCCACGTCCGTCGCGCCCACCAGCGCCTTGCGCCGCTTCTCTAGGCCGTCGATTTCGATCTGCGATTGGCGCGCCTTATCGGCTTCCTCCTGCGCCTCGCGGGAGGTGGCGGCCTGCTTGGCTTCTAGCCGCTTCAGTGCTTCGTAGTCCTTCTGTTCCTTCTCCAAATCGAAACGCGCCCGTGCCAGATTGTTGTCGATGTCGGCGATCTCCGCCGGCCGGCCGCCCTGTTCCAGCGACGCCAGGTGCGCGCGCGCCTCATCCACCCGCGCCTGGGCGGCTTCGAAATCCGTGGCGCGCGTGGGGTCGCTGACCTCCGCCAGCGCCGCTCCTTCCGCGACCATCTGGCCCTCATGCACCGCCACCGTGCTGAGCAGACCCGCTGTCTCGGCGCGCACCGGCCGCCATTCGTACGGTTCCACTTTTCCATTGGTGGGCAACGTGCTCACCAGGGTTTGCCGCTGGACGCGCGCGAAGCCGACAGCCGGCGGCCGGCTCTTGCGCAAAACTCCCCACGCGATTATGGCGGCAGCCACCGCCAGCAGCAGCACTGCAAGCTTCTTCAATCCAGTCTCCCCACCTATCTTAACCACTGTCTCGAAGCGCGGGAAACACGCCCCGCGGCCCGGCGCGGACGATATGATTGGATCATGACGCGACGCGATCTCGGCAAACTCGCCTTGGCGGGCGCGGTGAAACTGGACCAGGTTCCCGCCCAGGACAATCCGCCCCAGTACACCGGCGCTCTCGACGGTTTCGAAAACAAGGTGGACGCAGCCGGCTTCGACCCCGTGCTCTATACGAAGCGCCGGCATGACGCCGCGCCGCTGCGGATGACTTTCCGCGCTACCACACCCGTCGAGGCCGAGCGATGGCAGCGCGGCTTGCGCGCCAAGGTCGCCGAGTTGGTGGGCGACTTCCCCGCTGGGCGAACGCCGCTCCAAGCGCAGACGCTGGAGGTCCGCGAGTATCCCACGTACCACCGCGAGAAATTCGTCTTCGAAAGCCAGCCTGGCGTCGGGGTGCTCGGCTACCTGCTGACGCCCAAAGGCCGCGGGCCATTTGCACCTGTGATCGCGATTCCGGGCCACGGCCGCGGCGTGGACGATATTGTCGGCATCGACGAACAGGGCCGCGACCGGAGCGTGAAAGGCCCTTACGAATATGACTACGCGATCCAGATCGTCGAGCATGGCATGGCCGCGGTGGCCATCGAGCCGATGGCATTCGGATGCCGCCGCGACGCCATCACCAAGACCAAAGGCCCGACAGCGACTGCCTGCCAGCCCGTTGGCGGCTCGGCGTTGCTGCTCGGCCAGACCATCCTCGGCTGGCGCGTCTATGACACCATGCGCACCATCGACTGGATCGCCACCCGCCCGGAACTGGACGCGGCGCGCGTCGGCTGCCTCGGCTGCTCCGGCGGCGGCACCTGCACGCTGTTCACTGCCGCGCTCGATACCAGAGTGCGCGCCGCCCTGCTTAGCTCATCCCTCAACACCTTCCGCGACAGCATCATGAGCGTTTCGCACTGCATCGATAATTACGTGCCTGGCATTCTCAACTGGGCTGAGATGTATGACGTAGCCGGCCTGGTGGCGCCGCGCCCGCTGTTTGCCGAAGGCGGACTACACGACGACATCTTCCCCATTGACGCGACCCGCGCCAGCTTCGATCGCGTAAAGAAAGTCTACGGAGTGTTCGGCGCCGCCACCCTTGCCGAGCTGGAAGTGTTCGATGGCCCGCATGGTTTCTGGGGCAAACGCGGACTGCCCTTCCTGGCGCAGCATCTGGGGGCGTAGACATGCAAGAACACGCAGATTGTGCTGAAGAAGTCGCTCAGTACTGGGACACGGTTGCCAGGCGCTATCTGGAGCTGTTTCGCGACGAGCTTCACGGCAAGCCGTACGACCAGGCCGTCCTCAAGACATTCGCCGACGGCCTGCGGCGCGGCGCGCCCGTGTGCGATATCGGCTGCGGACCGTGTGGCCATGTGGCCCGGATCTTGGCCGATCGCGGTCTCGATGTGGTTGGGATCGATCTCTCACCTAAGTGTGTTGCGCTCGCCCACGCGGAGCAACCTTCGCTCCGTTTCGAGACCATGGACATGGCGGCCATGGCGTTTGCGGATGGCAGCTTCGACGGTCTGATCGTGTACTACGCTCTGCACTACCAGCCGAAGTCCACTTTGCCTCCGGTGTTTCGAGAGTTCGCACGAGTCTTGCGCCCGGGCGGCCGAATCCTGGTGGTCGCCAAGGAAGGCGTCGGCGAGGGCTGGATCGCCGATCCAATGCAAATTGCCGGCGAGGTTTTCTGGTCCGCATTTTCTCCGGATGAGTTATGCGGCCTGTGCGTCGGCGCGGGCTTCCATGCACCGATCTGCACCGTACGAGAGCCATTGCCGGGAGAGATTTCCGTCAGCCGCATCTACGTGGACGCCGAGCGCGCGAGGTAAGGCTGGCGATCGGTTATTGTCGTCTGTCGTGCCTCGCTCGCGTATGAAACATTGACAGACGACAAAAACCGATCGTCTGTCCCACCTCGCCCTCAAATCGCGCGTCCAACAATTTCCTCAAGTTCCTCACGCGTCAGCTTGATCGGGTTGGCCTTCATGCTGTTCGCATCGGCTGCGCGAGCGGCGAGAAGCGGAATGTCGGCTGCAGTCACTCCGTAAGCGCCGAGCGGAGGGATTTCGAAGCGGCGGCACAACGCGGCTATCCATTCGATGCCGTCCGCGGCCGTGGCGTTCGATCGCCCCATGAGCAATCTCGCCACTTCGTCGTATCGAGCGAGCGCTCTGCTCTCCGGTGCGCGCTGGCGCAGAGCTTCGACGTTGATCGCCATCGCCGGAGCCAGCAGCGCCGCGCACACGGCTCCGTGTGGCGCGGGAAACCTGCCGCCCACCGGCGCGGCGAAACCGTGTACCGCGCCCAGTCCCGCGTTGGCCAACGCCAGACCGCCGAGCAGGCTGGCCCAGCACATGCCGCGGCGCGCTTCGGCGTCGGCGCCGTTTGCCCACGCGCGCGGCAACGCCTCGGCCGCCGTGCGCAAGCCATCCACCGCGTACAAGTCCGTCATCGCGTTGGCGCGCACCGAAATGTACGGCTCGATGAGCTGCGTCAACGCATCCAGACCGGTCGAGGCAGTCAGTGCCGGCGGCAGATCCAGTGTCAGTTCCGGGTCCACCAATGCCACGCGCGGCAGCATGTAGGGGCTGCGCAGGCTGGCCTTAACGCCGCGCTCGGGTGCGGCCAGCACGGCGTTGCGCGTGACCTCTGAACCCGTGCCGGCGGTGGTGGGAACGGCAATGAACGGAGCGGAAGGCTGGCGCACCGGTTGCCCGCGCCCCACCACTTCCAAATAATCGAGCGGCTCGCCGGGGTTGGTCAACATCGCGGCCAGCGCCTTCCCGGCGTCGATGGCGCTGCCGCCGCCAACCGCTACCACCACGTCGCAACCTTCGCCGCGCGCATAGGCAGTGCCGGCCGCGATCGTGTCGATCGCCGGTTCTCCCGAGACGCGGAACCGCGCCACAGTCACTCCCGCCGCTTCGAGCGCCCGCGCGAGCGACGCCGCCCGGTCCGGCCCTGCGCCCGTCACAAGCAGCGCGCGCCGGCCCATCGTGGCTGCCGCCGGAGCGGCTTCGCTCGCGGCGCCAGCGCCAAACACGATTCGCGCGGTCGTGCCAAACTCGAAGAGCTTCGCGTCTACCATTCGGCGTCGCCCGGATCGATCGCGTGGTACAACTGGCGCGTGCGCGGCTCGGCGTACATGTCCGTCGTCCGCGCGGCCCAGGTGCGGTAGTGCGCAGTCTCTTTGTGGGCTGCCTGTGCGGCGGCGTCCCGGTACACTTCGTAGAGCATGAAACGCGCCGGGTCGTCGGCCTGCTGCAGAAAATCGAATCGCGCCACGCCTTGCTCGCGCCGGCTATTGCAGGCGTTTTCCAGCGTGGCTTCCCGAAAAGCCTCCACCGCTTCCGGCTTCACGTGCACGTACACACAGAGAATCAGCATAAGAATCGCTCTCTCTCATTATCGACAAACGCAGCCGAGCGGCGATTGCGGCGTCATGGTACAATCGGCCCTGTCCATAAGGAGGCACCTCATGCTAGGCGAAGCAAGCACCAACCAATCCTCCTTTCGAGCGCAGCAGTAAGCGCCGCAAAGGATATCCCTCAGAGACGCACGTCAAATCCGGTCTGCGGATCGTTCACGGCGAGAAAGAACTCACGGAAAAACTCGGCCGGAACGACCTGTGTCCATGCGGCTCCGGGCGCCGGTTTCAAGACCTGCTATATGAAAACCGGGGCCTATGACGGCGAGCGCAGAAATCACTTCTTTCAGAGACTGAACGTTGCGGGTATCGCGTTTACGGTTTGGGGCGGCGGAAGTGCCACCCCTTATGAACGCGGTCGAAGGGATGCCCCGCCGGGTCATAATGAATTATGCGTTGGTTCGGCCTACTGGCCATGGTTGCGGTGTTGGCCGCGCCCATGGCGGCCCAGGAAAAGTGGCGTCTGATATGGCATGACGAGTTCGATGGCCCGGCCGGCGCGCCGCCGGACCCCACCTTGTGGGTTGCCGAAACGGGCGCGCACGGTTGGGGCAATCATGAATTGGAGCAATACACCAAGCTGCCCGAAAACGCCTTGCTCGATGGCGACGGCCACCTCGTGATTTTGGCGCTGGCCAAGCCCAACGGTGTATACACGTCCGCGCGCCTCAAGACGCAGGGCCTCTTCAGCGTGACCTACGGCAAGATCGAAGCCCGCATGCAGCTTCCCTACGGCCAGGGAATGTGGCCCGCGTTTTGGATGATGGGCGCCGATTATGCCGACAAGGGCTGGCCCGCCTGCGGCGAAATCGACATCATGGAGAACATCGGCAAGGAGCCGTTCAGCATTCACGGCACCGTGCATGGGCCTGGCTACTCCGGCATTGGCGGTATCGGCGGCACGGTAACTCTGCCAACGGGCCGCACCCTCTCCGACGACTTCCACGTCTTCGCGGTCATCTGGGAGGAGGATAGCATTCAGTTTCTGCTCGATGGCGAACCGTACTTCCACGTCACACCATCGAGCCTGCCTGCCGGCCAGCATTGGGTATACGACCATCCCTTCTACCTGTTGCTGAACCTCGCCGTAGGCGGAGACTGGCCAGGCCCGCCCGATCGAACCACCGAGTTTCCGCAGCGGCTGACCGTCGATTACGTACGCGTCTACGCCGATGCCGAACGCCTGCTGCGGCGGCAGCAGTACGGGCCGGCGAAACAGTGAGTCAAGCTGAGGCCGCCCCGGCCCGCGTAGGTCCTGGTCTGGGCCCGGTCACTTAATCGGAGGCCGGTCGCGCGGCGGCGCTGGCTTCCGCGATGGCGCCATCGATGTGGCCGGTGGCGAGAGCTAAGAAGCTCTCAGGCGCGCCGTCCGTTCAGGACACGTAGTAACCTTCCCTGGCTTGCACCACCAGGTCCTTCTTCTTCACGGTCAGATGAATGTGCCGGTAAGCCGCAGTCTCGCCCGCTTCGCTCGGCGTGTAGCCGACGCTGTATTGGCTGCGCAGCTCTTCTTCGATCTCGGCGAACACCTTGTCGATCGGCAGGTGGTGCGACACCTCGATAAACCGACCGCCCGTCTCTCGCGCAATCTGCTCGAGCACCTTCTTGCCGTCGCCGTGATTCCCGCCGCCATTGGGATAGCCGCCGCCACCGCCGGGATAGCCGCCTCCGCCGCCCGGATAGCCGCCGCCCGGGTAGCCCATCCCTCCGCGGTGCCGTCCCATGCCGGGACCGTAACCGTTGTTGTTGTACCCGTTGGAACCGGCGAACAGAATCGAATACACCAGCGTATCGGCTCGCTGCGCGGCGGAAATCGCTTCGAATAGCGTGTATCTGCTACCGCGATCGACTCCATCGGTCAGCAGCACCAGCGCTTTGCGGCCCTTCTGCTTCACCATCAGCTCGTCGGCCGCCAGCTTCATGGCGTCATACAAATGCGTGCCTCCGCGCTGCCCGCTGCCCGAACCGCTGCCGTCGTCGGGAGGATATCCGCCGCCGCGCTGGCGCTGCAATTGCGGTTCCGTCACCTGCAGCAGGTCCAGCGCCTTCTCCAGTTTGGCCCGCGATGGCGTCAGGTCCTGCAGCAACTCCACTTCTTTGTCGAAGTGGATCAAGAACGCCAGGTCGCGATCCTCGCGCACCACCTGGTTGAAAAAACCCTGGCTTGCGGTGCGCTCATCGTTAATAACATTGCGCTGGCTGCCGCTGGTGTCCACCAGCAGCCCCAATGTCAGCGCCAAATCCGTCTCGCGCGCGAAGTAGCGAATCACCTGCGGGTGGCCCTCTTCGTCCAGCGCGAAATCCTCTTTGGTCAGATCCTTGACGATTTGCCCCTTCTTATCGCGCACAGTGGCGAAAATGTTCACCACTTTCACTTCCGCCGAATACGCTGGAGGCGGTGCCCCGGGCGTTGACACGGCGGGCGTTACGCCCTGAGCCGACGGCGGTTGCTGGCCCGATGCCGGCGCGGCTGGCGATGCGCCTTGAGCCGTTGGCGGTTGCTGCCCTTGTAGCCAATGGGCGGCCGGTAGCAGGGTGAAAGCGGAAAGCAGACTCCGCCTGGACAGGTTCATATCGCCTCTCTCTTCGTTCAATACAGATGCGTCCGGCCGCTCGCCGGTTACCACCGGGAGGCTCGGAAGGATTTTGGAACTAATCCGAAAACCACCCGCGCTTGGCCCGGCCCGCGCGGCCCGGACAAAGATGCATCCAATGTAACCCAGCGCCCCTCCAAAACGTTTATCCTTAGTTCAGACAGTGCTTCAGGTTTCGAATTGGGTTACCACATTTTTCCGCGCCGTAGTGTGCCTTCTGGCCGTCTCCGGCTTCGCGCACGCCGCCGATCCCCCGCTGGCGCCGGTGGGTGTTTGCGAGGTGTTGCGCGATCTGACTTCCTGGGAGAACAAGACTGCGGCCATTGTCGGGCGCTACAGCTTCCGCCCCAACGGCCGCTGGATGAGCGAACAGGTCTGCGAATCCGGCGCCGCCGAGCCGCCACAGCTCTGGATTGTCGAAGACGGCGTGGACGGTCCCCGGCCGCCCGACCGTATCGAGTTCGACACCGCGGCGGTGCGCCTCAAACTCGCCGGGATCGAACGCCGCACCGAGCTCGCCAAGTTTCACTTCGGCTCTCCCGGCTATGACCGCTGGGCCGTCATCTACGGCCGCGTCCAGGCGCGCAAGGGCGACGACGCCAGGAAAGCTCCCGCCAACCTGGTGATCCGCGGCACGGCTGTCATTCTGATCCTAAACGCGGAATAATCCCAGCCGCCTCGGCCCACCAGCTCGGTGCTATAACTGAAACACGGCAGTACTATTCACTTCGTTACGTCCGCTCCCCAACGTTCGTAGCTCCGCGCGGCACCGATTCGGAGTTGCGACCGCTAGGGGGCGTCTGCCTATGACGTCCTCCATAATTCCCATGAAACCCTTCGCCATTTCTGCCTGCCTTCTGGCATGTCTCCTCTCCGCCTATGCCCAGCAGAGCGACTATCCGGTCAAGCCGGTGCCGTTCACCGACGTCCACTTGAACGATGCCTTCTGGGCGCCGCGCATCGAGATCAATCGCACGGTAACCATTCCGCATGCGTTTCAAAAAGAAGAAGCGACCGGCACGGTCGGCAACTTCGTCCGGGCCGCGCAATCGTTGCGCCACGAGCCGTTCGAGAACCACCACTATCCGCGCTACCCGTTTGACGACTCCGACCTTTATAAGGTGCTCGAAGGCGCTGCCTACACGCTCAGTGTTCATCCCGATCCGAAGCTCGAAGCCTACTGTGACGGTCTCATCCAGAAGATCGCCGCCGCCCAGGAGCCCGACGGTTACCTCTACACCGCCCGCACCATCGATCCGCTGCATCCGCATCCGTGGTCGGGCAGCGAACGCTGGATGCTCGAGGGCGTCGGCAGCCACGAGCTCTACGATCTGGGTCATCTCTACGAAGCCGCCGCGGCCTACTACCAGGCCACTGGCAACCGCGCCCTGCTCGATATCGCTCTACGCAGCGCTAACATGCTCGTGCAAACCTTCGGCCCCGGCAAGCGCGAGATATGGCCCGGCCACCAGGTGGTTGAGATGGGACTCGTCAAGCTCTACCGCATCACCGGCGACCGCCGCTATCTCGATCTCGCCAAATTCATGCTCGATTCTCGCGGGCCGCAAAGCAGCGAAAAGGGCGCCGGCAACGCCTACGTCGAAGCCAACAAGCGCGTGGTCGATCAAACCGATGCGCCCGCCGGAGGGCACGCCGTGCGCGCCATGTATATGTACTCCGGCATGGCGGACGTGGCCGCGCTGACGGGCGACAGCGCATACACCAACGCGCTCGACCGCATCTGGGATGATGTCGCCAGCCGCAAACTGCACCTCACCGGCGGTGTGGGTGCGCGCGCCGAGGGCGAATCGTTCGGCGAAGATTATGAGCTGCCGAACCTCACCGCGTATAACGAAACCTGCGCCGCCGTCGGTAACGACTTCTGGAATCACCGCCTTTTCCTGCTTCACGCCGATGCCAAGTATATCGACGTAATGGAGCGGACACTTTATAACGGGTTGATTTCCGGCGTCGCGCTCGATGGCGTGACTTTCTTTTACGAGAATCCGCTCGAAGCCACCGGCTTGGCGACGAAAGACCAGCGCAGCCCATGGTTCGACTGCGCGTGCTGTCCCGGCAACATCACGCGCTTTATGGCTTCCGTGCCCGGCTATGTGTACGCCCAGCGCGATGACACGCTGTGGGTGAATCTGTTCGCCGCCAGCACCGCTGCCATCAAGATGGATAACGGCCGCACCGTGCGTGTGACGCAGCAGACACGCTACCCGTGGGACGGCGCGGTGAAGATTACCTTCGCGCCGGATCAGCCCGCGCCGATGACCGTACGCGTGCGCATCCCCGGCTGGGCGCGCGGCGAACCCATCCCGAGCGACCTCTACCGCTTCGCCAGCGCGCCGTCCGAACCGCCTACGCTCAAAGTGAACGGCGCGGCCGTCGCCATCCACATCGACAAAGGCTATGTCGCGATCACACGCAAATGGACCTCCGGCGATTCGATCGAGCTGAACCTTCCCATGCCGGTGCGGCGCGTGGTAGCCAATAGCCAGGTCGCCGCCGACCGCGGACGCGTGGCGCTCCAGCGCGGTCCCATCGTGTTCGCCGCGGAATGGGCCGACAACCCCGGCGGGCGCGTGCGCAACCTCGTGCTCTCCGATACAGCGCCGCTGCGTGCCGAATTCCGCCCGGCTCTGCTCAAGGGCGTCGAAGTGGTCCAGGCCGGCGCTGTGGCGCTCTCGCGCGACGAGAAAGGCAATCTCATTCGCACGCCCGAGGAAATCACGTTCATCCCGTACAACGCCTGGGCCAATCGTGGCCCCGGCCAGATGATGGTGTGGATTCCCAACTCCGAATTGGCCGCGCGCCCCGCGCCGCCGCCCGGCGTCACCACCGACGCCACGATTACCGCCAGCGGAACCAACAACCCGAACCCCGTCAAAGCCGACGACGAGCCGTCCTCATCCTCCGACCCCGCGCTCCACTTCGACTGGAGCACCGACGACCTCGCCGCCCGCACCGGCTGGATCGGATATGCGTTCGCCAAACCGATCAACATCTCCGAGGCCGCTGTCTATTGGTTCGATGACACCGGCCACGGCTCCGTGCGCGTCCCCGCTTCTTGGCGCATTCTCTATCGCGATGGCACGACCTGGAAACCGGTGGAAGCCACCGGCGAGTACGGAATCGAGAGAGACCGTTACAATAAAGTCGCGTTTCACCAAGTCACGACAACCGGTCTGCGCGTAGAAGTGACTATACAGCCGAGTTACTCGGCGGGGATACAGAGGTGGAGAGTTAAGTAGCCCGCGTAACCGCGCAGCGCATTGTAGCGGGGCGTGATCTGGAACCGCATCCGCGTTCCGCGCAGCACTCACGCGCCTCTGACCTTGCGCGGATGCTCTCCACGGCAAGGCAATTGCGATTGATCGAGACTCGCCATCGTCCGCCTCCCGACTCCCAATAGCGCCTGCCTTTCTCTCCGGCACCCGCGGAGACTGCCGGACTCCACGGCCCCGCCACTTTCCAGTCCCCCGCCGCTCTGCCACCCCGCGCTTTCCTCGCGGCGAGCCGCACGTTATACTTGGCCTTCAGGAGGCAGTTTTGACACGTTGGATGTGGTCCCTGCCAGCCGCAGCGCTGGCCTCTTTGATCGGATGCGGCGGGTCGCAGCACAGTGTCGATGAAAAGTATTACCTGGTGAGCGCCCTCACCAAATTGGAATACTGGCAGGAGGCTGCGTCCGGCGTCGCACAGGCGTCCAAACAGCTTGGCGTGGTAGCCGAAGCGGTTGGACCTGACACGTACGACCCAAAGGGCGAGCATGAGCAGTTCCGCGCCCTATTGAGCAAGAAGCCCACCGGGATTGCGGTGTCCGCCGGCGACCCGGCGTCGCTCAAGGACGACATCGATGCCGCCATCGCGCAGGGCATTCCGGTCATCACCATGGATTCCGATGTCCCCGCCAGCAAGCGCCTGTTCTTTATCGGAACCGACAATTACAAGGCTGGGCTGATGGGAGGCCGGCTGGTCGCCAACCGTCTGGACGGCAAAGGCAACGTGGTGATCTTCACTTTCCCCGAGCAGCCGAATCTGAAGGAGCGGCTGCAAGGATATCGCGATGTTTTCGCCGATCATCCCGGCATCCACGTCACCGAGATCGTCGATGCCAAGGGCGATCCGGGCGTTGTCTTCGACCGCACGATGCAGATTGTCGACAAAAAGGAGTCTGTGGACGCGTTTGTCTGCCTGGTTTCGATCGCCGCGCCCGAAGTGGCCGACGTCCTCACTCGCAAGAGCGTGACTGGCAAGCTGGTGATGGGCATGGACTCCGACCAACGCACCATTGAGGGCATCCAGAACGGTATGATCACGGCGACGCTGGGTCAGAAGCCCTTCACCATGGGCTACCTGGCGATCAAGATGCTGGATGATTTGCATCATCATGCGCCAGCATCGCTGCTCGACGACTTCTCACGCGATGCGTTCTCGCCTCTGCCGACGTTTGTCGACACCGGCGTGACTTTGATCGACAAGAACAACGTGGCGGCATTCGTGCAAACGCAGAAGGCTGCCCAATCGAAGTAGTGAGCGGTTCGGCGCTGTCGGCGGTCTGGGCCTTCGCCGAATCCCGTTAAGGAGAATCCGCTATGAAACGCGCTTGCACAGTATTCGCCCTGTCTCTTTTCCTGGCTGCGCTGGCTTGGCCTGCCAGCCTCAGCGGCGACTGGAAAGGGGCGTTCGATTTTGACGGCAAGAGTATGCCGGTGGTGCTGCATCTCACCGCCTCGGACGCCGTTCTCACCGGGACTATCGATGGTCTGCCTACGTCTCCCGCCGAAATCAAGGATGGCAAGATCGATGGCGACACCATCACGTTCTGGATTGCCGCCGATTACCAGGGCACGACCTACAAGCTGGTTTTCAAGGGTAAGGTCGCGGGCGACGAGATTCACTTCCAGTTCGGAACCGAAGACGGCAGTTGGGGCGCCGAACTGGTGGTGAAGCGCGCGTCCTGACGCGGTAAGCCATTCTCTTTCATACGGCTAGACCCAGCATCCGGAGCCGGGTGCATCCGCCCCGTTCAACCCCGTTCTGCGCCGTACAACCAATAATTTCAACGTTTTGATGCCAACCGGTTGGCCCGCGCCCCGGCTTTGCCTATACTGGGCAAAAGCGCAAGTCGGATCCGGCGCCAGGGTCTCGGAGCAAGGGAAGCGCCAGAGCGATCAGAGGAGTCAACCTACGATGCACAAGCCGGTAAAGTATGCCGAAAAAGTCCTGACCGTTGCCGCCAATGCGGCCTGGGTGGTTTTCGACAAGCTGAATCAGATTCATCGGAATCCGGGTTTCACGCCGAAGTGGTCGGACAAGCCGCTCCTCAAGAGCTGGGAGAAGACCAAGCCGCCGTTGGGCTGGCCGCGCGAAACCGATTCGTTGTGCCCCCGCTGCGTGCCGGAAATCCGCCAGCGGATTCTCGACGGCGAGACGCCGCTGGAGGTGCTCTACGATCAGCGCCCCGGCGAGATCAAGGCGCAAATCGTCGAGCGCGACGGCCGGATCCTGATGGTAAAGGACTGCCCCATCCACGGCCATTTCGAGGACGTGATGGCGATCGATACGGACTTCTACCGGCACATCGAGCAGGTATTCCCCGGCCGCGACATTCGTGCCCACAACGACGCGACGCTGCACAAGCACGGCACCAGCACCATCACGCACGGCCGCGGATCGGTGCTGACCATCGACTTGACCAACCGCTGCAACATGATGTGCGACCCGTGTTTCATGGACGCCAACCAGGTCGGTTTCGTGCACGAGCTGAGCTGGGAAGATATTAAGACCCTGCTCGACAACGCCATCACCATCAAGCCCAAGCGCCAGATGTCGGTACAGTTTTCCGGCGGAGAACCAACCATTTCGCCGCACTTCCTGGCTGCGGTGCGCTACGCGCGCGAAGTCGGGTACACCTCTGTGCAGGCGGCGACTAACGGCATCGAGTTTGCCAAGAGTCCCGAATTCTGCCGCCAGGCGGCCGAAGCCGGCTTGCGCTACGCCTACCTGCAGTTCGACGGCATCGGCAACGCCGCCAATCAGCATCGCAAGGTCGGCAACTTGTTCGACGTGAAGCTGCGGGCGATTGAGAATCTGCATGCCAACGGTGTCGATATCATCCCTGTCATCACCATCATCAACGGCATCAACAATGAGCAGGTGGGCCGTATCGTCCAGTTCGCCCTCGATAACCCGAAGAAGATTCCGTTCTTGTCCTTCCAGCCAGTCTCGTTCACCGGCCGGGACGAGGCCGTCACCGACGAACGCCGCGAGGCACAGCGCTATACGCTCTCACACCTGGCGCACGACGTGAAGAACCAGATGGGCCTGGGCGAGCCTGCGCGCGACTGGTTCCCGATCTCCTTCATCTCGACCTTCTCCGATTGGAGCGACCTGGTGCACGGTCCGCAGTCCGACTGGGGCCAGTTGAGTTGCGGCTGCCATCCCAACTGCGGTACCGGCATGGCTGTGATGGTGGACAAGGAAACCAAGGAACGGGTTCCCGTGACCGCATTCTGGAACGCCGACCAGTTGGCCAAGGACGTGGCGCGCGTCAACGACGCCGCTCGCGGCAAATGGCTTTCGATTATCGGCATGGCGCTGGCCGCCACGCGCAACTACGATCCGTTCCAGTCGCCGACTCATTTCAAACTGAGCGATCTGTTCGCGAAGTTGGACAAGACTTTCGGTGCGACCGGCAAGAACTACGGCAAAGTGGGCAAGGACCGCACGATGAGCGATATCGAGCGCCGCCGCCGCGACCGTTGGAACTTCCTCTTCATCGCGGGCATGTGGTTCCAGGATCTGTTCAACTACGATTTCCGCCGCACCGAGCAGTGCATCATCCCCTACGCCACGCAGGAAGGCGAGATCAGCTTCTGCGCATACAACACCGGCGTCGGCTGGCGCAACATCATCGAAAAGATGCACATGACGGCCACGCTCACCAAGTGGTACGAAGAGCACGGCAAGCACGAGATTTTCGCCGGCGGCAAGAGTGTGCCGCTGCAGCACGTGGACCATTCACTGGTGCTGCGCGAAGACATCATCACCAACGAAATCCAGCACGACCTGGACCGGTTAGGCATCGCCAAGACCGCTGGCGAAGAGAAGATTCGTGCCCGCGACGCCAAGCTGCGCGAGCAGCAGGAAAACGCCCGCATGGCCAAGCTGTACCGTGAGCACGTGCTCAAAGAGGCGCCCGCTCCCGCCAATCTCGTGCGGCTTGACGATATCCAGCCCGCGCAGCCCACCGTCGAAGAACGCGAAGAAGTCGGCAGCTTCGGCGATTAGGCAGCATCGGTAAACGAGTATCGAGAGGCCGTTTGGCGGAGGGCTCGCCGGCGGCCTTTTTGTACTTGGGCCCTGTAATCTCCGATACGGCTGCATTGTAGTATACTTTATAATATATGTCCCAGATTACGATCTATCTGCCGGATGATATAGAGAAGCGGGCGAGGATGGCCGCCAAAGCGAAGCGAAGCTCCGTTAGCCGCTGGATTGCCGAGCAACTGGCTGGCCGTCTGGAGGATGCCTGGCCGGACGGTGTGCTGAATGCGGCAGGCGCAATTCCGGACTTCCCGAGCCTGAAGGAAATTCGCAAAGGCTACGGCCGGGACGCGCACCGGGAATCCCTGCGTTGACCCTTCTCGACGCCAATACGTTGATCCATTACCTCAAGGGCAGGGAACCAGTCGTGACGCACCTCAAAGCCGCCTCGCCGCGCGAGTTGGCGGTGCCAAGCGTGGTCGCCTACGAGGTCGAATACGGCAGTCTGAAAGCCGGTTCTTCGCGTCGTCGCGCGGTGGTTTCGGCCCTTCTGGCCGGTCTCGCCCAGGTTCCCTTCGATCACGCAGCCGCACAGGAGGCGGCGCGGATTCGCCTCGATCTCGAAACGCAGGGACTGGTCATCGGACCAATGGATCTGCTCATCGCCGGAATAGCCGTCAGCCGCGGTGCAGTTCTGGTGACCAACAATACGCAGGAGTTCTCCCGCGTGAAAGGCCTACGCCTGGCGGACTGGACCAATTACGCCATTTCGTGAATTCACCAACGTCCCCTCGTGCCCGTCCGGGCCGGGCACGCCCGGCCCGCTTTCCACGAAGTCCCCCTATAGCACCGGCGAATCGTCGCCTAACATTGCTTTGCGGACGATCTTGATCGGCGGCGTCCCTTGCTTGATGAAGGAATCGTGGAATTCCTGTAGCGAGAATTGCGCGCCTTTCAACTTCTTATAATCCTCGCGCAACTTGAGTATCTGCAACTTACCCAGCGTGTACACCAGGTAAGTCGGGTCGGAGGTGCCGCGCTTGGCTTCCTTCTCCGCCACCGGCCGCACCTGGTAGCCTTCCTTGACGAAAAACTCCACCGCTTCGTCGAAGGTCATCTGGCCCGTGTGCAGCTTGATCCCCACGATGAAGCGGGCGTTGCGCAGCAGCGCGTCCTGCAACTGGCCGAGGCGCAGCTTGCGGTCGCCGTTGCCATAGCCTTCGTCGAGCATCATCTGCTCGGTGTAGTGCGCCCAGCCCTCGGCATTCGAGCTGCATCCGGCCAGCTTGCGCACCTTGGTCGGCACCTGCTTCAGCCAAAGGAATTGCATATAGTGGCCGGGAAAAACTTCGTGAACCGCCGTGCTGATAATAGTGCCGCGGTTGAAGCCTTGCATGTACTCTTCAATATCCTTGGCCGGCCAAGCGGAGTCTGGGAGTGTGACGTTGAAGAAGCCTTCCTTGGCCACGCTCTCATACGGGCCGGGCGTATCCATCGACGCCGTGGTCAGCGCGCGCATGAACGCTGGCGACTCTTCGACGATCGGCGGTACCGTCGAGGGAATGGTGATAATGTGATGCTGCTCGATGAACGTGCGCAGTCCGCCCAGCACGCCGCGAAACGTATCGAGCAGCTTGTCCGGTGCCGGATGATCGCTCTCGAGTTCGGCGAGAATCTCTTGCGGCGTTCGCTTCGGGTCGATCTCGGCCGCCACGCGCCGGAACCATTCCTGATTGTGGCGCAGGTTTTCATAGCCGACGGCGAGCAGCCGGTCGAGCGGAGTATCCACCATTTCGTCGTAGAGCAGCTTCTTGCGATAGTTCTCCGCGCCGATGCGGAAGTCGCCGGCGGACCGTGGCAGCAGGTCGCTCTTCAGCCATTCCCCATAAGCCTTCAGCGCGTCAATCACGGCCTGGTTCGATTGACGAAACTCGGCGAGCAGCGCCTGGTCGGTGGCCTGTTGGAAGGCCGCGGGCACGTCGGTCTCGAAGAAGCTGGCGATGCCCGGCACCTGCTCCAACGCAATTTCGGTGTAGACGCGCGGCGGGTTGGTCAAGTTTTCGCGCGCCGATTGGAACAGCCGCGGAATCAGCTTCTCGCGCGCGATGACGGCCTTCAGGCGCTCGGCCTGCGGCGCGTAGTTGCGGCTCATAATGACGAAGATCGCGCCCGCTGCACCGGAGGAGTAAAGGTCCGGATTTTTCTCCCATGGGCGAATCGCTTCGAGTTCGAGAAGCTGGCCGCGGATCTGCGAAAGCAATAATTCGCGATCGGCCGCCACGAAAGGAGATAAGCCGCGCGCCTCGAATCCGGCGACTTCCGTTTCGTAGCTCCGCAGCGCGGCGATCTCGGCTTGTATCTCGCTGCGCGCGCCGGAGCCAAGCTGCGAGTCGTACTGATGGAAGCCCGACTGCGTGCCCGATACCGGGTCGTAGTGGAAAACCACTTCGCCGTAATAGCGGTCCGCCAGCTTGTCAAACATGGCATCGCGGCTTTGTGCCAGGCAGGCCGCCGCCGCCCCCAGAAGAAGAGCGATACAAGAGATTCTCATGATGAAAGGTTACCATTGCGCACAATTTGCTCCCATTGTGTCACAGCTCGGAGGTGGGGCAGGTTTCAAGCTGCCAACGCCAACCTGAGGGCCCGGTTCTTCACAACGTCGTCAGCCACCCAGAAAGGCCGGTTTGGCCGAACCCGTCACGCCCGGCCGAGCCGCGCCTTGTCCGTCGCCACAGCGGAAGACCAGCCGGTCGCCCAGCAAAAAGTTGACCACCGATCCGGTCGCGATCGCCGCCACGTTGGCAGCCAGGTACGGCCAGTGCATTCGCCCAACCAGGATGCGCATGAGGACCAGGTTGACCACAATCGATACCACCCCGTTGGCCAAGTGAAACCGAACCAGGCGCCCCGTGCGGCCATCGGCGCCGCGATCTCTCCACGTCCAGCGTTCGTGCCAGACGAAGTTGTGCAGCAGCGCCAGTTCCACCGCGGCCGCCGTGGCGAGCAGGTAGTTGAGGTGCAAGCCGCTCTTCAAGAGCGCCAGCGCGGCGACCTGCACCGCAACGCCCATCCCGCCCACCGCGTTGAACTTCAGCCAGCGGATCACCGCTCGCCCGCTCCGGCTGGCGCCTCAGCCGGGCACTTCGCGCTGCCCGGCAAGGGTTCCGCTCGGTACAGAAAAGCGGTGTGCCGCGACACCGCTACCACCAGCATGGCCGCCATCCCGCAGATTCCGATCGTGCCGCCAAAGTCGAACAAGGGCCACGAATGGCCGGCAATTCTCGCCATCGGACGGAACAATAGCGCCACGTTGCCGATCATCAGCAGAATTCGCAGTTCTGTGGGGCTGAACTTCCAGAACGAGATATGAAAGGTTCCAATCGTATAAGTCGCCAGATACACTTCGATGGACAAGAGGAAGTAAACTACCGTCAGTCCTCCCGCCGCCAATGGAGTCATATAGCCCGAAAGAGCCATTCCGCCCAGCAGAAAAAAAGTGCCCAGCGCGTCCACCATGTGATCGACATAGAACCCATAACGCGGGCGCTGGCACTCACGCACGCGAGCCAGCGTCCCATCCAGACTGTCGCCCAGCCAGTTGAGCGCCAGGAAGACAATCGCTAGGAGCAGCCCCGCGCGATGCGAGCGCGCGTACCAGTAGCTAAGCCCCGCGCCGAGCAGTGAAATCAGACCCAAGGCAGTCAGGTGGTCCGAGTTGATCCACGACGGAGTACGCCGCGCCAGCCAGATCAGGCAGCGCTTCTCGATCGGCGCCAGGAAGCTCACCTGCGCGCGCGCCGCTTCCTGAAACTGCGCGCCGTCCGCCCCAACGCTGTTCGGTGTCATGCCGAATGAGTAGACGAATACGCCGGCGGGAAATGTTACGGGGCGGCTACTGATTTCCTGGCGCTATGCTGTATCGATTGGTGCCGGGCGTTCCCGGCTGGGTCTTCGACCGCGTAATGTAGTGTGTTATGCGGTTTCGAATCGAACCATCTTTCGCGGCCGAAGACCTAGCTAGAGTGCCCGCGCTATTCTTCCACGCAGCGGAACCCGACGTCGGGCCAACTGTCCGGATCGCGCCCACTGCGCATCGAGACGCGCAGTGTCCGGTCCAGAACCGAACCGCCGCGCACCGTGCGTTTGGTCGTGGTGGCTTCGTGATACCAATGGGCGTCGTACGGATCCGCCGTCCATTGCTCCACGTTTCCCAGCATGTCGTACAGCCCATATGCGTTCGGCTGCTTCTGCCCAACTCGTTGCATCTTCCGGCCGCTGTTTGGTTCGTACCAGGCGATCGCGTCTAACTCGCCGTAGCGGGATGCGGCAATTCCTCCGCGCGCCGCGTACTCCCACTCAGTCTCGGTTGGCAATCGTCCGCCGGTCTTCCGGCAGAACGAATCGGCTTCGTCCCAGGTTACCTCCACCACCGGCAGTTCCGGCCCTCGCGAGAATACGACGGTCGGATTCTTCCCGGTGATCCGTTGGTAGGTGGCCTGGGTGACGGGGGTCGTCCCCATCCAGAATCCCTTCGCCACAATCGCCTGCTGCGGCGGTTTTTCGTCGCCCGCGCAGTCGGCATCGCCCGGCGAACACCCCATCGTGAACGTTCCGCGCCCGATCCACACGTACTTCAAACCGTTCTTCGCGTTCACCCTGGTCATGCCCGTTGGCCCCGGCTCTGGTTCGGTCGAAAGCGCATTATGTGGCGCCTGCGGGAAATTGGCCACGCAACGGAACCCGACGCCGTAGAAACGCGAACCTGGCGGATCGATGGTGCGGTCGGAAACGCGCACGTCATCCGCACCTTCGAACGCCGAAGCGCCGCGCACCGACCGCATCTTGTTGTGCATAAGTCCGGAGCCGAGGAGCAGGCGGCTGTCGTTGCACCAGTCCGCGGTCCATACCATCACGTTCCCCAACATGTCGTACAGACCGAACTGGTTCGGCAGTTTTTGCCCCACTTCGTGCGTGTAACCGCCGCTGTTTCCCTTGTACCAGGCGATCGCATCCATAGCCCCATAGCGTGCGCCCGTCGTTCCACCGCGCGCCGCGTACTCCCACTCGGCCTCCGTCGGCAACCTCCCGCCGATCTGTTTGCAATACCCCGCGGCCTCGTCCCAAGTGACTCTCTCGACCGGGAGGTGCGGCCGGTTCCCCGGCCTGTGGTGGCTCAGATTATTGCGGGTGATCCACTCGAAGGCCCATTGCGTGACGGGCGTCTGTCCCATCCAGAAACCCTCCGGAATGGTCACGGTGCGGGCCGGCTTTTCGTCCGCGGTGCACTCGGTGTCGCCTGGTGAGCACCCCATCATGAAAGTGCCCGGCTCGATCCACACGTACCGCATCCCATCCGCCGAATTCAACCAGACCGACGTTGTTGGATTCTGCCCAGCCGCCACGACAGGGGGCGGCTGCGGCTCGCGTGCGTCGAACTCGTCTTCCTGCCCGGCGATCATCACGTCCTCGTCCGCTTTGGGCCGGCCGCACGACATCAGAGCGGCGGTCAGCAGCAGGAGCAGAGCGGTGGCAGTCTGACGCATAAGTGTTTCCTCGACGGCCGGCCCGCGCCTACGCCGTCTGCGTCCGGGGCTGGCTTTTTTTCGACGTCGCGATATTGGAAAGGTGGAACTGAAGATAAAGTACGCCGAAGACGAGGACCATGAGGTCGTTCAGTTTCAAACCTATCGGTTCCTTGACGTTGTAGTACCAAACCAGCGACTTCTTCATGCCGAAAACCATGAAGATGTTGATCAGCCCGATGGCCGAGTCGAGAACCTTCCAGAAAGCGGCGGCGTGATCGCCCAAATCCGAATTGCTCAACATGACCACAACCGTGAGCAGCACAAACGCGACTATCTGGAACGCCAAGATCGCCACCATGCCAAGCGCCTGCTTCACGGCATTGCTGGCGGGATCGATCTTCCTTACGAATACGGCTACCTTGTAACTCCAGAAGAACCAGAACAACCCGAAGGTGACAATGGACAGCGCCAGGACCGCCCCCCAGTGCAGGTCGGGCGGCACGGGGCCATCGGCCGTTGGTTGAGGCGCCGGCGCGGCTGCACTAACCGCCGTGCCGCAACCGCTACAGAACAGGACACCAGTTGGTAAGGCGGCGGCGCATTGTGTGCAGAACATTTTCATTCCTCCCTGCCGGCAAACCGGCGACAGTGCTTACGCAGTCTGGGGCTGGCTTTTTTTCCATGCCGCGATCTTTGAGAAGTGGTACTGAAGATACGTGAAGTTGAAGAAGAAGGTCATCACGGGGCTCAGTTGCAGACCGATCGGTTCCACGGTGGTGTAGTGCCGCAGCAGCGAAGTGCGCATGCCGAAAGCGGTGTAGATTATGAGTCCCACCATTGCCAGGAAGGCGATTCGCGTGAAGAACGCGAGCACGCCGACCCCAACCAAACCCAGAGCACCCAGAACGATTCCCACTAAAACCACTATATTCATGAGCACAAAACACGCCACGATGCCGAGCCACTGTTGGACGGCGTTGCTTGTGGTGTCGATCTTCTTAACGAACGAGGCTTCCCGGTAACTCCAGTACATTCCGAAAATCCCAAAGGTGAAGAAGCTGATCACCAGGACCGCTGCCCAGTGCAGGTCAGGCGGCATCGGGCCGACGGCCGCGGGCCGGGGTGCCGGCGCCGGCGTAACAGTGCTATAATTTTGCGAATCAATCATGAATTTCCTCTCAATCGGGAAACCGGAATCACCGCGCGCGTTGCATCCGGAGGCCAGCAGCTAGGCGCTGCCGTTGGAACCGGCTCGCGTAACGGAGAGCCGGTGCAGGATCCGCGTCAATGGTAAAATCCGTGTTCTTTCCCAAGCAATGTCGCGCGCTGGAGGCAAACGTGACAGACACACTTCTGCCACCGTCGCGTCACTGTTTTGTAACAAACATCATGTGGATTGCGGGCTGCGAGCGCGCCATCCGTCACAATTCTGTTTCGTGTCATCCTGAAGCAAGTAGATCGATGCCGAACTCCTCGCTATTTTGTCTCGCCGCGTGCCTGCTGGCCGGTCTGCCCGACGCGGCCAGAGTTCAATTGAAGCCGGCCACCTCGGAAGCCTTCGACAAGTACATGCAAGCGGCGCAGTCGCGTTTCGATAACAGCCTGCGCAGGGGCGCGTTCCTTTGGGTGGATGCGTCGCCCGACCGCAAGCGCGCCGTGACTGAAGGGCGAATCCTCGCCGAGCCCTCCAACCAATCGGGCGATATCGAAATTCCCGACGGTCTGATCCACGATTGGACCGGTGCCGTCTTCGTTCCCGGCGCCACCCTCGCGCAGACTCTGCGCATGGTCGAAGACTACGACAACCACAAAAACGTCTATCGTCCCGAGGTCATCGATTCGCGTCTGCTCAGCCACCACGGTGACGACTTCCACGTTTTCCTCCGCATCGTCAAGAAGCAGATACTGACCGTCGTCCTCAATACCGAGCACGACGTGCACTACATACGGCTTGACCGCACACGCTGGTACAGCAAGTCATTCACCACGCGCATCGCCGAGGTCGAAGACCCGGGCCCCAATGAGCATGAACTCCCGCCGGGTAACGATCACGGTTTTATGTGGCGCCTGAATTCGTTCTGGAGATTCGAGGAGCGCGATGGCGGCGTGTACTTGGAGTGCCAGGCCATTTCCCTGACGCGCGATGTCCCGGTCGGCCTGGGCTGGCTAATCAACCCCATCATCCGCAGCCTGCCGCGCGAATCGCTCACCAACACGCTTAGGGCCACCAGGCAGGCGCTCACGTCAGGGAAGCAATAGCGGGCGCGGCGGGGCAACACACGGGCAAGTATGCGGGCAAGCTAAGGCATTCCCCACCAAGCTACAATTGATATCCATGCCGATGGAATCGGGCGCCCGCCTGGGTCAGTACGAGATCGCGGCCAAGCTGGGCGAAGGCGCCATGGGCGAGGTCTATCGCGCCCACGATACCCGCCTTGGCCGCGACGTTGCCATCAAAATCCTGCCGGCCGAGTTCGCCCAGAGCCCGGACCGGCGCCGCCGCTTCGAGCAGGAATGGCGCGCAGCCGCAGCCTTGTCTCATGCCAACATCGTCGCGCTCTACGATGCCGGCGAACAGGACGGCGTCTCTTACATCGTGTCCGAACTGGTGGAGGGCGAGCTGTTGCGGGACCTCATCCGCCGCGGCCCAGTCCCAATTCGCAAGACGCTCGACCTGGCCGCGCAGATCGCCGACGGCCTTTCCGCCGCGCATTCGGTTGGCGTTGTCCATCGCGATCTTAAACCCGAGAACATCATGGTCACGCGCGATGGCCGGGCCAAAATCCTCGACTTCGGCCTGGCGCGCTATCAGCCGCGTTCCAGCTCCGCGCCCGAAGCCACCATGACCGTCACCCAGCCAGGCCTGGTGATGGGCACCGTCGGCTACATGTCGCCCGAGCAGGTAACCGGGTCCCCCGCCGGCGCGCAGTCGGACATCTTCTCGCTGGGCATTATCCTCTACGAAATGCTCACCGGAAAGCTGGCATTCGAACGCACCACATCGGTCGAAACCATGAGCGCCATTCTGCGCGATGAACCGGCCGACCTTCCCGCCGGCGTCTCGCCCGCGGTTGCGCAGATTGTCGTGCGCTGTTTGGAAAAGGAGCCATCGCGCCGGTTTCAATCAGCCGCCGATCTTTCGTTTGCCCTGCGCGGCTCTGCCGCTCCCAGTTCCTCCTCGGGCGCCGCGCTGCGCTTGAATGCGCCTCCGCAGCGCCGTCTCGCGCTACGGGCCGCAGTCGCCCTGCTCGCCGTACTGCTGGCAGTCGCTCTGTTCGCCCTGATCGCCATGCCGCGCGGCGTGGACCTGGAATCGTACCGCTACACGCCGTTGGCCAGCGAGTCCCGGCACCAGGATATGCCGGTCTGGTCGCCCGACGGCAAGAGTCTCGCCTACGTTCGCGAGGTCATCAACGCCCCCAACGAAATCATGATGCGCAATCTCGATTCGCTGGTTCCCGTCCTGGTCGCCCGCGCCGACGCCCGGTCCATCTTCTGGTCCGCCGACGGCACCCGCCTCGATTACGTCACCAACACCGGTGTCTGGTCAATGAGCCGCGCCGGCGGCGAGGCCACCCTCGTCCTGAAGGGCGATTATGGCGACGCCGCCCCGTCCCCGGATGGAAAGGCGCTCGTCTTGTGGCTGTCGCGTGGGGAGAAGCACGAGAAGAAACCCAAGCTTTGGGTCTCCTCTCCGCCCGGCGCTCCGCCGCGGAAATACGAACCCGTATTGTTCGAAGAGGAAGGTTCCTTCAGCCCGGTCTACCTGCGGTTCGCGCCGAACGGCCACGAGGTCTTGCTCGCCAAGCCCACTGCAATGGGAACGGAACTGTGGCTGCTCCCGTTTCCCGATGGCGCTGCCGCGAAGGGCAAGGCGCGCCGCGTGTTCGCTTCCATGCTGGGCGGCGCCCAGTGGCCGCCCTCCTTCAGTTGGATGCCCGACAGCCAGCACCTGGTGATGTCCTTCCCCACTCCCAGCCATCCGCAGCCGCAGCTTTGGATGGCGCATGTGGAAGACCAGGATCTCGACGCTCTCACCGCCGACGAGAGCATTAAGGTGCGCCCCTCCGTTTCGCCCGACGGCAAGAGGATTGCCTACGCCTCCATGGCGGAGAATTTCGACATCGTCGAGATCCCCGTCTCCGGTGGCCCCATCCGCCCGATCCTGGCCACCAGCCGGAATGAGATGTCCCCCGCGTGGTCGCCGGTGGCTCCGCTGCTGGCCTATGTCACCGATCGCAGCGGGCCGCAGGAAATTTGGCTGCGGAACGCTCAGGACGGCTCGGACCGTCCCCTGGTAACACAGCGCGATTTCGCCGACGACACGCTGGCGCTTGGGACGCTCGCCGTTTCGCCGGACGGCAGCCGCGTGGCGTACTCACGCAACAGCACTACACACCTGGGCCGTCTCTGGATTTCTCCGATGGCCGGCGGCGGAACGCCGGTCGCCGTCACCAAATCGGACGAGTACGAATTCGGTCCCGCCTGGTCGCCGGATGGCAACTGGCTCACTTTTCTCTCCACAGCCGGGGGCTTGATGAAAATCCGCGTGGGTGGAACCGAACCGCCCGTGGTGCTTCGGCAAGAATTCTGTCGCCATCCGGCTCAGTGGTCGCCGGACAGCCAATGGATCTCCTGCTCCGTCGATGACGGCGTCTTGTTGCTCTCGCCCGATGGCAAACAGACGCGCAAAGTCGGTAGCCGGAGTTCCACCATTGCCTGGTCGCCCGACAGCCGTCAACTCTACGCCCTGGCGCCTGGCGAGGGTACCAAGTGGCTGCTCGATTCCATCGACGTCTCGAGCGGGACCGAACGCACCATTTCGGACTTGGGCTCGCAGTACCTGTTTGAAGGCAATCCACTTTCGCTCAGCCTTTCGAGCGATCGCACCTCGCTGGCGGTTTCCGTCGTCAATTACCAGTCCGATATTTGGATGCTCGAAGGCTTCGCGCAACCGCGCGGCTGGCTGGGCCACCTCTGGCCCTTCGGCCATTGACGCTGCGCGCACCGCCATTCCGCGCCACCCGGCTTCGGGAAACGTGATAACGTTGCGTTCCTAGGGACAACTACATGCGGAAACCGATTCTCTCCTTCTTGATCCTGCTCGGCGCGACCGCGCTTCTGTACGCGCAGGCTCCGCCGGCCTACAATTGCGACCCGGTGAATTCTAATGCGACGCCCGAAGCTCGCGCGCTGCTGAAGACGCTCTGCGCAGTTTCGGGCAAGGGTATCCTGTCCGGTCAGCACAACTTTCCCAACCAGCGTGATCTGGACACCGAGAAGGTCCACTCACTCACGGGCAAGTACCCCGCCATTTGGGGTTCCGATTTCGGCTTCACCGACGGCGAGGACAAGGATTCCATTGTCCATCGCGACCTGATGATCGAGGAGGCCAAGAAGCAATCCAAGGCCGGCTCCATCATTTATCTGTGCTGGCACATGCTGCGGCCCACCGAAGATGAACCGGGCCAGCCGGGCACAAGCTGGAAGGGCAGCGTGCAGGCGCGTCTCAACGACGATCAGTGGGAGGAATTGATCACGCCCGGCACGCCGTTGCACGCGCGCTGGGAGAAGTATGTGGACACGGCGGCCGGCTATCTCAAGCAGTTACAGGACGCGCATATCCCGGTGCTGTGGCGGCCCATGCACGAAAACAATGGCAGCTTCTTCTGGTGGGGCGGCCGGCCCGGCATGGGCGGCACGGCGCAGCTTTATCGCGAGGTCTATGCCCGCATGGTTTACGTCCATCATCTGGATAATCTGATCTGGGTATGGAATCAGAACGGTCCCGCCCCGGTGGGTGAGTTCTACAATTACTTCCCCGGCCAGCAATACGTCGATGTCGTCAGCTATGACAACTATCGCCAATTGAACGACCGGTTCTATTACGAGCTACTGGCGCTGGCGGAAGGCAAACCGATCGCGCTTGGCGAAGTCGGCGTCCCGCCTTCCCCCGAAGCCCTCAAAGCCGAACCGCGATGGGCCTGGTTCATGGTCTGGGCCGGTATGACCAACGACCGCATCCTGCCCGGTTACGCCAATCCATATGTAATCAATCGCGGCGATCCAATCCCGGGCAATTAATGGTAGCGCGCGTTTTCCCACGTGCGCAGTCGAGACTCCGGGCTCCCAATTCGCTCTGGAGATATCGCCGCGCGCTCTATGTGTCACCAGATAGCCTCGTTGACGGCGAGCGCCCACCCGATGGTCAGGCGTGCGCCGCGCATCGGCACAATGCCCCGCTGGAACAGGAATGGAAGCGCGACCACGATGACGGCGATAGCGGCCAACAGCGAAATGTGGATAGGCCCGAATAACTGCACCGGGCTGACTCTCTTATAAGTACCGTTGAATGTGATCGCGAAAGCGTGTGTAGATCCACGATACGCCTACCAGGATCACGCCTAAGACGAAGAATGACAGGATGCGGTATAGCGTTTCGAGCGCGCTCAGATCGTAGAAGAACAGTTTCCCGATGCATATCAGGAACAGCGCCAGGCCAGACAGCCGCAGCGTACGATCCCGCAGCGGAAAACCGGCGCCCAGCAACACGGCGCCTTCGATTCCCCAAGCTACGGTCAACATGCTGCCGGAGACCTCCTGATACAGAAGAGCCGTCGCGAGGGCTGTGGCGAGTAGCGAGTAGAACAGGCGCGCGCCGGGCTCCGCTGCGGGCCGCTTTTGCAACTGTGGGATGAATAGCTGTGCGATGAACAGGCAGCCGATCACCAGAACCCCGGCGGCGATCCGCTCTTCGACGCTGGCAAAGGTCTGAGCTGGATCGAATTCGAGAGTTAGCGCCCGCGCAAACGCGACCGCGGCGAGCGCATAACTCTGGTACCGCAGGTCGGGCAGGTTCCGGAAGCGGCCCACGACCAGCAGTAGCAGAGCCAGCAGCGCCCAACCAACCTCGATGAATGGCGGGCGCAGTTCCAGGTACACCAGCGCGGCCATGAGGCCCGCCGCAGTGTACAGGTACAGGCGCCGCAAGGAGCGTTCCCATTCTCGCAGCTCCTCGCTCCATCGGCCCTGCCGCCACCACTCGAAATAATGGGCCGCGATCACGACACCCATGTTCAACAGCCGGTGAGACACGCCGTAAGAATAGCCAGTGGGTTCCAGGTTGACGAAGAACAGGCGGCCGAATGCAGCGGCGGATACAAAGTGGCCCTGCGCGCGGACGCCGGGAAGGTCCGCGCGAAGCCCGACTTCCATCAGCAGCAGTGCGAACAAGGCCCAGGTCGGAGCGACGATCACCGGGTTCAGGAGCGCCCACAGCTCAATCAACGCAAACAGCGAGCCGCAAGCAGAGGCAACATTTACGGCGCCGCGCGCTTCGCGCAGCGGTGCGTGGTCCGGCTTTGCCGCGAAGAGGCGCGCGGCGAAAGCATAGGCGAGCAGAGCCGCGCAGCCGATGGCGATGCGCTCGTCCTCGCGGCCGATGGAGTGGAACGGCAACACGGTGAAGAACAGCACTTGCCCGGCGCCCAGCGCAGCGAGAACATGGGCGTGCGTCCGCAGGTCCGATGGCCAGCGGCGCAAACCCAATTCGAGCACCAGAATCGCCAGCGCAATCCAAGCCGGACCCAGGTAAATGGCCGGCACGACTTTCCAGAGCAGGGCGGCCGACGCCGCGCTGGCAACGGCGCTCGCAACGGCTTGCAACACCATTCGCTCGGTTTCGGTAAAGCGGTCCGCGGCGGAACGGAGCGCGCACAGCGCCGCGCCGTATGCAACCGCCGCCGTGGCGGCCAGTGGGATCCAGGCATACGGCCACGGTGATACCGTTCCTGCCCAGACTTCAACCTGGTGCAGCCACACTGCACCGAGGGCAAGCAGGCCGGCGAGGTAGGCTTGCACTCTGAAATCGAACAGCCGGAATCGCCAGCCGAATAGGAACAGCAGCACGCCGAATCCGAGCCATGTTACTCCGAGGTAACGCAGCGAAATCTCGTAACCGAGCACCAGCGCCACCAGCGCGGATGCGGCGAAGCCATAAGTCCTGGCTGACTTTCGGAAGCCGCGATTGAGATAGAGGACCAGCGCGGCGAGCGCGGCGGTAGGCGACCAATCCTGCAGCGTCCGGCCCGCGAACTGCACAACGCCGGCATCGGGAATATCGGTAACTAGGAGTTTCAATCCCAGCCCCCCGAAAAGCGTACCAGCGAGACGGCGCGGGTAGTCCTGACGAAAGACCAGTCCGGCCAGGAATAGCGCTTCCGCTTCGGCCAGCAGCACGGTGTTCGCCGTTTGGCCGTGGAGTTTCAACACGGCCGCCACCACGGAGCAAACCGCTGCCAGCGTGATGGGGCCTTCGTAGCCTCCTGCAAAGATGCGTTCCAGTGTGGTGGTCTCGGGCGGAAAGCTCGCCGGCGAACGGAGATAAGCGCGCAGGATCGTATCGGCGAGATAGGCCGCACCGATGCCCGCCGCGAGCAGGTAGATATCCGCTGGACGCGCGGCCGACCATTTCGCGTAGGAAAGCGCCGCGAACCCGAGCGCATTCAGCGGCAAGATTGCCTGCTCCGCGGGATGATTCGAACGGCGGCACGCGCGCAGCAGATCGTATGCTTCGAACAGAAGCCAGTAGGCGGCGAAGACGGCCTGTGCCGTCCAGAGCGGCGCTCCGTTGTCGCCTTTCGATGCGCATGTTGCATAGGTGGCAACCAGGCCGAACAGGGCCATGCCCGACCAGGAGAACCGGTAAGCGATGACCAGTAGCGAGCCAGCCAACGGAATCAGCGCGATCACCGAAAGCGCGGTTACATCGGTGATGGCCAGCGCCGCAAAGGCCATGGAATAGGCGAGGACCGTGAGGGCCTGGACGCGGTATCGCAACGAGTGGAGCACCATGCCTGCCGCAACACACAGCAGCAGGATGCCGCCCAGCCAAGGATTGTGAATGACCTTGGCTGCGTCCACGGCCTGCATGGCGTAAGTAGTGAAATACAGGCCGGCCCATCCGCCGCTGATAAGACCGCGCCCGAAGATGACATAACGCTCCCGCCGTTCCAGGAAAACGCCGCCGATGAGTAGTGCAAGGCTGATTGCCAGGCCGACGGCCGAACGCCCTGCCGGCCCCATCTGAGTGAAGGAGTAGCCGAGGAAGAGCGCGATGGCGATTACCAGGACGAAGATGCCCAGTTTGTTGAGCCAGTTCCCGCCGACAACGGCTTCCCACTCCTCGCTCGAGCGGCTCGGGCGCGCGGGCTCGGGCTGCGCGAATCGCGGCGCGGCGAGGAACTGCGGTGAAGGAACCGGTGCGGGAGTCTTTGCCGATTCGATGAAAGCTTCAGTGGCCCGCTGAGAAGCGCCTTCGACCGCTCCCTCACGGTCGCGGCTCCGAAGAGCGCTCTGCGTTTCGGCGATGCTGACGGAGCCGCGCGCGTCAGCAAGCGGCTCTTCGCGGATCTTCTCGATCGATCCCACGGGCGACTCCGGCACAGACGTCACGGGAACCGGAAACGCCGGGACGATCACGGGTTCCGGCTTGTCCGGCGCCTCGGTCGCCGGCTCCGTCCTGAGTTTCGGCGCCAGCGCGGGCTCCGGTTTCGGCGGCGGAGCTTCGTGCATCGGGGTGGCGCGATCGGCTTTCATCGCGGCCACCGTGCCTTCCAATTGGTAAACCCTTCGCCGCAGTGCGGCGAGTTCGCTGGGCGTTACCTGGTCTCGCGAAACGCTCTCGATCCGGCGTTCCAGACTGGAAAAGCGCTGCGAGAGAATCACCCAGCGCACGACCATGATCACCGGCACGGCTAGCACGGCCAACACCAGGTACGGCACGAGGCTATCCATTTACAACTCCTCCTTTTCGGGCTGCGGAACGGTCATTTCGTTCTGCCGCGAGCCTTCCATCAACCGCACTGCCTGCGCCCGGATGGCGCGCAGGTCGAGCTTGCCGGTGCCGAGCAGCGGCAAGCTTGCCACCTGAAAGATGTCATCGCACTTGGGAATCCACAGCGCGGGCAGACCGGCTTGCGAGAGGCGACGCCAGAGCTCTTGCGGCGCCATGGCGTCGCCCGTGTACAGCAAGGCGAGCCGTTCGCCGCGGCGCGGGTCCGGTACGCCAGTCACCACGCACGCAGGGCCGCCCAGAATATCCGCAACCAAGTCTTCAATCTTGAGATGAGGCACCATCTCACCGGCGATTTTGCTGAAACGCGAAAGCCTGTCTGTGATTCGGATGAATCCATCGTCGTCGACGGTAGCCATATCTCCCGTGATATACCAACCGTCCCGAGTTACCGACCCAGTTAGCGCGGAGTTACCGAGGTAGCCTAACATGCGGTTGGCGCCCTTCGCGAGCAATAGCCCCTCCGTGTTCGGCGCCAAGGTGGCTCCGCTTTCGGGGTCCACCACCTTCACCACGACTCCCGGCAAGGGATGGCCGACCGTGCCGGCTTTGGAGGCGACCTGCGTATCGTTGCCCGCAAGAAAGTCGGGCGCATTGACGGAGACGACCGGCGCCATTTCGGTGCACCCGTAGCCCTCCAGCAGCTTGACGCCGAACTTCTCTTCGAACTGGTGGGCCGTCTCACCGCGCAGTTTCTCGGCGCCCACCAGCACGAAGCGCAGAGACGCGAGTTGCTCGCGGGAGCACTTCCGAAGGTAATTGCCGCAGAAGGTCGGAGTGGAAAGCAGGAATGTGCCTTTGTGTTTTTGGATCATCGCCGCGGTCGTTTTCGCGTCGAGCGGATCGTGGTGGTAGACCACGCCGCAGCCGCTCAGCAGCGGGAACCAGATGGTCACGGTGAAACCGAATGAATGGAAGAAAGGCAGCGTGCCGACAATCCTATCGTCGCCATCGATCCAAAACACCTGGGCGATCGCCTCGATATCGGCAATCAGGTTGTAGTGCGACAGCATGACGCCCTTGGGAGCGCCGGTGCTGCCGCTCGAGAAGACGACCGCTGCGAGCGAGTCCGGCGTCTGCCGCTGCCGCGAATAGCGCCGCAACAGGAACCATTCCGGCATCAGGCGCGCCCGCAACCCCGCAGCGGCTTTCGCGGCTGTATTCGACGAGGCTAGGATGTCCTCGATGTAGACCGCGCCCTCGATGGCCTCCAGCTTGGCTTTGGCGAGAAACGTCCGCGATGTGATCGTGGTTTTGATCCGGCACTGTTCGGCGACCGCCGCCATGCCCTGTGGACAGGCTGTGAAGTTGAGGTTGACGGGTTTCTTTGCGGCCACGACGATCCCGACGTTGACCAGCGCACCCGCCACGGATGCCGGCAACAGCACGCCGACCATTTCGTCCGCGTGGGCATGTTTACGCAGCCAATCCGCAATCAGCAGGCTTCCAGTCAGCGCACGGCCGTAAGTCGCCTGGCGCCCCGTCGAATCCGCCATGGCGAATTTGGACCAGTTCTTCCGCGCGGAACGAATGAAGCGGGCGGACAAGAAATCGTGGCGCGACTTGCGCGCTTCCACCGCGTCGCTGCCCAATTCGAGAATCGCCTGGCGAACTTCCTGCGCGGTGGCGGTGGATGCGAGCGGGCGTCCGAAGGACACCGTGACCGGGTAGGGAATGCGCTTCGGCCATTTCCAGAAGAACCTGCCGCGCTCGAAACTGAAGATGCTGCCCCACAGGCGATCGAGATGAACCGGAATAATGGGCGCGCCGGTACCGGACACGATCGTGTGCAGGCCGCTCTTGAATGGCAGCAGGTTGCCCGTCCGGCTGATGGCTCCCTCGGCGAAGATACAAACCACTTCGCCGCCGGCCAGTTCCTGGCGGGCTCGCCGGATGGCTTCCAGCGCTTCCCGCGGCGAGCGCGTGCCGACCGGAATTGCGTTGGTGAGGCGGAAGAGCCAGCCGAGCGCCTTCATTTCGTAGAATGGCCGCCAGACCATGAAGCGGATAAATCGCTGCACCGAGGCGCCAATCAGCAAGCCGTCCACATGCGACATGTGGTTGGCGACCAGCAGCGCGGGCCCCCGGAACGGCACGTTCTCCTGGCCGGCGATGCGGATGCGGAAGATGGTGTGGGTCGCCATCCACAGCACGAAGCGAATCAGGAAGTCCGGGACCACGGTCACGATGTAGGCGGTAACGGCCAGCGTGGCCAGTCCGAAAATCAGAATCAGCTTGTCCGGAGAGACGTGCAGCCGGTCATGCATCAGCCACAGAGTTCCCGAAGCTAGCAGTAAGCCAACTGTGTTGTAGAAGTTATTGGTGGCGATCAGGCGGCCCTTCTCGTGAGCCTCCGATCGCTGCTGCAGGTACGCGTTCAGCGGCACGATGAACAGTCCGCTCGAAGCCCCCAGCAACGCGAGCATCGCCGCCGACCCGTTGTAGGAGCCTCTCGCGGTATACAGCAGGACGGAGAAGACCGCCATGAGTATGGAGCCGAGCGGCACCAGCCCAAGTTCCACCTTGTCGCCCGACAGGCGGCCCGCCAACAAGCTGCCCGCTCCAATTCCCACCGCCAGGCACGTCACCAGCAGACCAATCCGCAGGTCGGTCGCGTGCAGAACCTCACTACCGAACAGCAACAGGTCCATTTGAAACAGCGCGCCCAGAAACCAGAAATACGAGATGGCGAGCACCGTCAGCCACAACGGGCGGTCCGCCAGCAGGTGCTTCGTCCCGGTGATGACTTCCGCGAACGGATTGAGGCGAAACGGTGCCGCGGTACCCGCCGGACGAACGCGCGCAATGCGCAGACTGGCGCCCAGGCCGGCCGCTGCCACGGCTACCATGACCAGCCCCATGTTCCACGGCCGGAGCTTCCAGGTAACGAAAAGGAAGGAGCCGATCGACGTGCCGAGGACGATTGCGACGAACGTGCTCATTTCGAGCAAAGCATTGGCGCGGGAGAGATCCTCGTCGCTCAGGATTTCGGGCACGATGCCGTACTTGGCCGGGCTGAAAACGGTGGAGTGCAGCGCCATCAGAAACAGAACGGCAAGCATCAACTCGATGCTCGTCGAGAAGAACGCCGCCAGGCCCAGCAGCATCACCGCTACTTCGAATACCTTTACCGAGATCAGCACCGTGCGCTTGCTGATCGAATCCGCCAGGTGGCCGGAGTAGCCCGAGAACAGGAGGAACGGAACGACGAACACCGCCCCGGCCAGCGAGAGATACTCACTGCCCGATCCGGTGGTCGCAGCCACGTGGACGGCTCGCATCGAAACGACGATCTTATAGACGTTGTCGTTAAACGCGCCGAGGAACTGCGTCCAGAGGAACGCCTGGAATCCCCGCTTCCGGAGGAGATTACCGAAGCTGCCCTCGGACATCGTTCGTGCCATGGAATCACCAATCATACGAAATGATGGTACACGCGAACTGCCGCACGGAAGCGCTCGTGATTGTAATAGCTTAGCCGCGTTCCTCCTTTGTGATGAACCAGGTGATGTACGTTCCATGCTGGTGGCTGTACAATGAATGCATATTATGGCATTCCTCTCGTCGTCCGAGCGGGCATTTCTCCGCGCTGCTTCCAGCCTGGCGTTCTGCAATCCGTTTCTGCCCGAGCGCATCCAGCATGAACGTGCCGCGCTTGGCGCCGAATTCGCCGAGGACGAGCCGGTATGGAGCTTTTCGGTGGACGAGCCGGACCGCCGCCGCTCGAATGTGTGGCGAATCGCCGCCCGTCTCGAGGAACTCTGCCCGCTGCTCAGGCGGAAGCTGACAACAGGAGCTGCGGCGAACGAGCAGGACTTGATACTGTACGAGGACGCGGTCCTGAATCTGCTCTACCAGCGGTATTATCCGCGCCTTTTCGAGGCCGGATTCGGCGGCCACCGGGAGGCGGGCACGGCCCGCTGGCGCTGCTACGAGCAGTTTCTTGCGGACTGGCGTCACTTTCTCGAAATCGAGTCCAGATCGCTGCCCTCGTGTTACGAGCCGGTTCACACCTTCGCCTGCTTCCGGCAGATCCAGTGCGCGTTCGAGCGCATCTTCCAAAACATCATTGGTAACTCGGTGCCGGCAGCGCGGCTGCGGGCAGCGGTTTGGCAGTCGATCTTCACCCACGATATGAGGCGTTATCGCCGGACGCTTTTCGAACGGATGAGCGAATTCGCCACGCTCATCACAGGCCCGTCTGGCACCGGCAAGGAACTCGTGGCACGAGCCATCGCTCAGTCGCGCTATCTCCCGTTCGACGGCCGCCGGATGACATTTCCCGATGACGACGCAGCTCCCTTCTTCCCGATCAATATCTCGGCTCTGTCGCCGGCCCTGGTGGAATCGGAACTCTTCGGCCACCGCCGCGGTTCGTTTACGGGCGCGGTCGGCGACCGCAAGGGGTGGCTCGAGACTTGTTCGGAGCTGGGAAGCGTCTTTCTGGACGAACTGGGGGACATGGACCTGGCGATTCAAGTGAAGCTGCTCCGTGTGATCGAGACCCGTACATTCCATCCGGTTGGCGATACTGGCAGCCGCCGGTTTCAGGGTAAGTTGATCGCCGCGACGCATCGCGACCTTGCGGTCGAGATTCGCAAGGGGCGGTTTCGCGAAGACCTCTACTATCGCCTCTGCTCCGATCAGATTGCAACGCCCTCACTGGCGCAACAACTCGCGGACTCGCCGCAAATGCTGCGCGAACTGGTCGTTTACATGGCCCGCAAAGTCGCCGGGGCCGAAGCCGAAGAGTTAGCGGCCGAGGTGCTCACCTGGGTGGAGCGGAACCTCGGGCCCGCTTACTCCTGGCCGGGCAATTATCGCGAGTTGGAACAGTGCGTAAGGAACGTCCTGATCCGCCGCGACTACAAGCCATCCGCCCAGCCCATGCGCGGTCCGGAGGACGAACTGGCTCACGCTTTCCGTTCCGGCAAACTCACCTCGGAACAATTGCTGTGCCGCTATTGTGCGTACATGTATCGCCAGACGGGCAGCTATGAAGAAACCGCCAGACGCCTGCAGCTCGACCGCCGCACGGTGAAAGCCAAGGTCGATCTCGCGGCGTTGCAGGATCTTCGCCAGGTTGCCGCCGGGCATGAACCAGACGGTTCCCAGCGGCCCGCTGCGGATTCGGATAGCTAGACGGGTCGCGCTGCGGGATGTCTTTGCCGAGTACGACAGATAAGGCGCCTCTAGTACTACTGAGTCATAAAGATGAGCATCACCCTGACCCTCGTTGAGCGAGCGTATCTTGAAGAGGAATGACTCCTCAGCCGACTAAAAGGCAGGCCGTGAGCGAGGGGTATGACCTTCTCCGC
>Ga0181529_10000426_pt1 | contig 61931 bp, 61 predicted proteins | sample PEATcosm2014_Bin_36_FD_119763 | JGI IMG/M metagenome (GOLD analysis project Ga0181529, IMG submission 119763) | Peatland microbial communities from MTU Mesocosm Facility, Houghton, MI, USA - PEATcosm2014_Bin10_30_metaG | ecosystem: Environmental > Terrestrial > Soil > Wetlands > Peat | place...
AGTTGGTTCCTGGCTTCTGTCAGGCGTTTCTCCTGCTCGGCAACCGCAGCTTCGGCGCGGATCACGTCGTACTTTGCGGCAGTGCCGAGTTTGAACGATGTCTGGGCGTGATCCAGATGCTCGTTGTACGATTGCAGGGCGACAATGTTCAGTTCCACCACCTGCCGCGCCAAAAGCACCGACAGATAGTTGCGTTCCGCCGTCAGGATCACATCGTCGTCCGTATCGCTCGCCGCTTTCGCCGAAGCATGGCTCACTTCCCGGGTTGCCTTGATCGCGTTGTGGAGCTTGCCGCCGGTGAAGATGGGATACCCGGCCTCGAAATCCACATGCAGGTTATCTTGCGGCGCCAGAGGAGTGGTCAGCGACTTCAGTCCAAGAACCGGCTGCAGGTCGGTCGGGATCGGCGATTCGATGTGAATCGGGTCATTGAAGCGCAGGTACTGGCTTTGAAAGTTGATCTGGCCCCATCGCGCGCTTGCGACCCGTCGTGCGTCCGCGGCTGCGGTGGCGGCATCCTGATGGGCCTGCTTGGCAGTCCAACTCTGCGTGCGAGCCAGGTTGGCAACGGACGCCATGTCGAGATTCAGCGGTTGTTGTGCATGAATCCCAAGTGCTGAAAGCGCAATCAAGCTAAAGAGAATGAGTTTTAAGGTGCCCTTCCGTGTCAGGATGTGAGTGGAATCGGAAGACGTTGCGGTTAATTCGTCCATTAGCCCACCGGGAGAAGGCCGGGGGCCGCAAGATAGACCTATCGTGCAGGCCAGAGTGGGTTCGATAACAGGTATACGCAATAGCACAAAACTACCCTCTTACTGTGAGGACAGGGCACATTGCCCTGCGATTCACTTGGTTGGTGATGGTCCCGGAAAGCCGGGTGGACAAGTCGGAAATCGAATCCCGATGTGCTCCCATGATGATGGTGGTGGCATGAATGCGCATTGCCGCACGGAGAATGCCGTCAGCAGGGCCGCAGGGTTCGACAAGATGAGTAACGGCGCACTTATGAGTGGCGTCCGAAGGAATGAGTGTATGCAGATGTGCTGACGCCAACGCTTCGTAATCGCCGCGCGGGATGCGGTATTTCTCAATGAGATGCGTACGGTGGGGAGGAACGACGTGCAAAACGAACAACGGACGCTCAAAATCATTGGCCAACGAGATGGCATAGGGTGCGGCCTTTACAGAAGCCTTGTTGAATGCCGTTGCATAGAGCAGCGGTCTTCCCGCATCTGCGGGGTTGTCGAGCCAGGGGCCGGGAGAGTGCGGGCCGACGGTCAGGACCGGACAGCAGCAACATTTTGAGATCAATTGCGCGATCGATCCGAAAAACAACCTAGCCATGCCACATCTGCCGTGCGTGCTCACAACAATCAGATCCACCCGGTGAGCGTACGCAAAATTCTCCATCTCTTCATCGACATTTCCTTTGAGAACAATGGGGTGAACTTCAACCCCATTCACCCTTCCCGAATCCACCATCGCGTTCACGAGTTGATTCATATCCCGTTCCGAAGCGCTGGCGGCGAGTTCCACAGCATCTGGACCGACGAGGGTAAATGCGAGCGAGGAAACCACGTGAACGACATAGAGCCTTGCGTGGTAATGGCGCGCAATGGCAATGCCATGTTCCAGGGCTTTGTCCGCCGACTCGCTCAGGTCGGTTGCGACCAGAATCGATTTCAGGTCGAGAGACTTCATCGGAATCCATGTATTAGCCACGATGGCACCTCGTAAAGAGCGCCCCAGGTTGAAGGCGTGCGAAGCGAGAGGGCCGATTGAGATCGCACCGGGCGCGATTGCAACCTATATGGCGATTGCACCTAGTTGGCAAAAACAGGTTATTCATGCTGCCCTTCCTGTCGCCTAGCGTGAGGCCGTTCGGATAGGACACGCGGTTTTGCAATGCTGAGCTGCAGCCGCTCACAGACGTGGAGTCCATAGGAGTTGTCGGCCGTGAACTTCGCTCCCAGTTGACCGAGCCAGCAAAGCACTTCTTCTCCGACGCGGTCGACATAGGTGACCTCGGACAGATCGACGACCATGCTGGGCAAAGCCCCGTGGAGACCAACGAAGGTCTCCACCTCTTCTCGGCATCCTTCTGCCATTCGGCCCGACATCCGGAGGGTGGTTGTACCCAAAAGATCGATACGCAGCATCACTTACTTCCTATACCTACGCCTAAGAAATGGCACGTCATGGGCCATGAGTGCTGGACGGTGTAACATGCTGATATTGAATGACTAACAAAAGACAGGCATCTTCAACTGTCGACATTTTTCTGGCCACATACGGCCACGATGGCCAAATGCGGCCACCTGGAGGAGTAGCATGAATGCAAACAGCGCAGTTTTCAAAGGAACAGAATAAGGTCGATGTCCGAGCGTGATGCGATGAGTACTGAATCCTTAAACGTGGAGGCACTGAGAAGGTATCGCACACTGCTCAAACTCTCAGCCGCTATCGCCGTGCAGCCGAATGGGAGTGAAAAGCTTCGTTGTGTACGTCAGCTCTTGTCGGACCTTCTGGCGCTCGACGGCGTCATGCTGGTTACCTTGGAGGAGGACGGCAGGACGGCGCGGCTACTCGCATGGGATCAGAAAGCATCCGCGCCTAAGGTCGAAGTAGGGGCCAGAATTAAGCTGAAAGGCAGTGCAACAGACAAGGCTTTGGCAGAATTGGCACCGATCTTCATTCCAGACTTCAACCAGGCCATGCTTGCGATTCCTGAGTTGGCCCACCAGGCGGATCTTGGCTCTCGGCGTTGCGGATACGTTTTTCCGATCGCAACTCCGCGTGTGCAACTGGGCGCACTTGTATTTGTAGGCGAGGAGGGGGCGAAGTTCGACGGCGAAGACGTGGAGTTGATGGCGACGGCAACTTCGCAGATTGCCGTGGCCCTAGAGAGTGAAACAGCAGCCGACGAAGCTGCGCGTTTTCGGCAACAACTGGAAGAAGAGCGCGACCGGCTGGGCCTGCTGCTTGAAATCAACAATCAGATCATCATGAAAAAGGATCCGATTGAGCTGTTTCAATCGGCTTCCCAGACAATTCGCAAACACTTCAGAAACGATTGCACAGGTTTCTGGCTGAGAGACGGAGAATCGCACCAATATGATTGCGCCGTTCTCGAGTTTCCGACCCGCAAAGGCTCTCAGGAAGACAACCCGGTACTATCACCTGCGGACGCTTTTCTCGAGCGCATGGAAGATCGGATTCCTCGAATATGGAAGGAAGAGGAAATTGAAGGAGTGTCCGCGCCGGCATTGCGCACTTTGAAGTCCGAATCAATCAAGTCCCTGATCACTGCTCCTCTGGTAACGGCACAGAGAGTTGTGGGGATGATGGCGCTGGGCAGCCGCCAGCCGCATTATTTCAGCCAAGCCGACCTTGACCTTTTGCTTCAGGTGGAAAATCAGATGGCCCTTGCGCTGGACAACGCGATCGCTTACGGACGGCTGGACGCGTTCAAGAATCGCTTGGAGGATGAGAAACTCTACCTTGAGTCGGAGATTCGTTCGGAACTCAGATTTGAAGATATCGTTGGTGACAGTCCCGCGCTACGCAAAGTGCTGGACCAGGTTTCAGTTGTGGCGTCAACGCGCTCGACTGTATTGCTGCACGGGGAAACGGGTACTGGTAAGGAACTCATTGCCCGGGCCATTCACAATGCGAGCACTCGTCGAGAAAGAACATTTGTGAAGCTCAACTGCGCTGCAATCCCTTCCACTCTGGTGGAAAGCGAGCTTTTCGGACACGAAAAAGGAGCTTTTACAGGAGCGATTGATCAGAAACGCGGAAGATTCGAGGTCGCTGATCGAGGAACTCTGTTTCTGGATGAAGTGGGTGATATTGCTCTCGAACTGCAGCCCAAGTTGCTGCGGGCTATTCAGGAACAAGAGTTCGAGCGGCTGGGAAGCAACCGGAGTATCCGCGTTGATGTACGGCTGATCGCGGCAACGCACCGGGATCTGCAAGCGATGATTCGTGAGAAGCTATTTCGGGAGGATTTGTTTTACAGACTCAACGTCTTCCCGATCGAAATTCCGCCTCTGCGGGAACGGCGCGAGGACATTCCCCTACTGGTGCACTATTACGTTGCACGCCATTCGCGCGAAATGCAGAAGTCCATCCGCCGCATCCCCAGAGCCGCGATGGACGCTTTGGCGAATGCTCCTTGGCCCGGCAACATAAGGGAACTCCAGAACTTCATCGAGCGATCAGTCATTCTGACCCGGGGTGAGAATCTGGAAGCCCCCCTCCATGAACTTGCGGGACCGGTGCGGGTTGCCATGCAAGTGGGGGAAATTGATTCGCCGACACTGTGTGAATCGGAACGGAAGGCCATCCTCGCGGCGCTGAAGGCATCGGGCGGGAAAGTCTCAGGCCCAGGAGGAGCGGCCGAGCGGTTGGGGCTGAAGCGATCTACGCTACGCAACAAAATGAATCGGCTGAACATCGGGAGGGCCGATTATGAGAGTATCTCAACCACCGATGTGAAGAATCTCGGATCCCGACTATCAGCTTCCTAAAGAGAACGGGCTCTAATGACTTTCGCGAGACTCCAATCATTGTTCTGTAGACTCAGGGAGACTTCACTGTCTTTCGGACCGGTTGGGGCAAGCGAAATGACTCGGTCAACGGTGTAAGCGTATTGACATTGATTGGTGTAGTAATGACGAACCTGCAATTCGCTCATTAAGCCGAGCGCGAGCAACTGAATGCCACAAACGATGAGTATGGATCCAATCACAACGATTGGGCCATGATAGTCCATTATCGCCAGTTGAGGATTCAAGAGCTTCATCCCGAGAACGAACGCTGCCAAACTGCTTCCAGAGAGAATCGAAAGGGCGCCGAGTTTACCAAAGAAATGCAGTGGGCGATTCAGGTCCCTCAGCTTATCGAGGGCGCTCCAACTGCATCATGATGAGACCCGCGGATGCCTCTATGACTTCAATCAGAATAAAGTCGAAATAGTTCGGTCACTCGACAAACCTAAATTATGCGCAGACTGTCTCGCAAGATTAGGGCACGCGCAGATTGACGCGCATTCGTGCCCTCGCTTTTCAAAGAACTCAAGCGAATACGGAAGCGCCGGTACTACCGAATTCTTGATTGGGCCAAGAGGAACCCCATCAAGGCTTTATTGCTGGCTACATTATGGGCAATTGTCCTGAACATAGCTGCTAACTTTGCTTACGATTTGTGTAGGGCTGCCGTCGACCGAACAGCCAATAACCCGGCGGCAAATTCAAATGCACAATCGTCGTTAAATGGAAGCGGCGGCAACCCCAGCCACTGAGATGGCCGCCGTCCGGTCTTACTTGTGGCGGATGAACGTCCCGCTCTGCAACTCGCGCATGGCCTGCTGCAACTCAGCCTGGGTGTTCATCACGATGGGCCCGTACCAGGCGACCGGCTCCTCCAGCGGCTTGCCAGAGACCAGCAGGAAGCGGATGCCTTCCGGGCCGGCCTGGACCACGATCTCGTCGCCCCGGTCGAAGAGCACCAGCGAGTGGTTGTGGGCGTCGTAGACGACCGGCGCATTCGGATCGACCGCCGACTCGGTCAGAACGGCCCGCGGCTGCGAGGCGTCGCGGAAGGTTCCCGCGCCGGCAAAGACGTAGGCGAAGGCGTTGCGCGTGGTTTCGACCTGGATGCGCTTGCGCTTGCCCGGCGGGACTGAGATATCCACGTAGCGCGGATCGGCGGCCACGCCCTCGACCGGCCCTTTCTTGCCCCAGAACTCGCCGCAAAGAACGCGCGCCATGGTCCCGTCGTCCTCGGTGATTTCGGGAATGGCGGCGGAAGGAATGTCCTGGTAGCGCGGATCGGTCATCTTCAACGAAGCAGGCAGGTTAGCCCAAAGCTGGAAGCCGTGCATCCGACCCTGCGGGTCGCCCTTGGGCATCTCCTGGTGCAGGATGCCGCTGCCGGCGGTCATCCACTGCACGTCGCCGGCGGTCATGCGGCCTTTGTTGCCCAGGCTGTCGCCGTGGGCCACTTCGCCGGCCAGCACGTAGGTGATGGTCTCGATGCCCCGGTGGGGATGCCAGGGAAAACCGGCCAGGTAATCCGCGGGATTCTCGTTGCGAAAATCGTCGAGCAACAGGAAGGGATCGAATTCCTTGGTCTTTCCAAAGCCGAAAGCGCGCTGCAATTTAACGCCGGCGCCCTCGACGGTGGGGATGGTGGAAAGAATCTGCTTCACGGGACGAAGCGACATGGTTGACCTCCTCTGGCGTACAGGAATTAGATGCGCGAGGGAGATATTCGTTGCAACAGGTATTTCGCGCGGGCCTCGATCCGTGCGCAGGCCCGGTTGCATTCGGCGCTCAGCTTTCCTTGCGGTAGAGCAGGTCCCGGATCGCTTTGCGGCGGGCTTCGTTGGCTTCCGCCTCCGCTTTGCGCTCCTCGGCGCTCAGGGGGCGACTGGTTGCGGGTTCCGTCGATTCGGGTTCGCTGCATGCCGGGCAGCGGTTGGCAAAGCCGGGCTTATCCGGCCTCAATTCGAATTCTTCCGAGCAAACGACACAGACTTTGATGGGAAACGCCATTTGTCTCTATGGTAAACAATGCGATTTCGCTGGAAAGGAGCGGAGGGCCACAAAATGGCCTTCGGCCCGCATGGAGAGACGGCTGGAAGGCCGCCAGGCGCTCCAACTCCGCTGCTCAACTTTCTCGCGCCGTTTAGACTAAAGAAGCTATGAGCACACTGAAAGCCGTTCGCGGCACGCGCGACCTGTTGCCGCCGGAAACCGCGCTTTGGAACCGCATCGAGGCCACCGCCCGCCAGGTCTTTGCCCGCTACAACTTTGGCGAGATTCGCACGCCGATCTTTGAAGATACGGCGCTGTTTGCCCGCGGCGTGGGCGAGGAGACCGACATCGTCTCCAAGGAGATGTACACCTGGGAGGACCGGGCGCGGGCGCAGTCGGAGAAGACCCAGACGCTGACGCTGCGGCCGGAGAACACGGCCGGCGTGGTGCGCGCGTATATCGAGCACCAGTTGGGCGAGAGCGGGCAGTTGCAGAAGCTCTATTACATCGGGCCGCAGTTCCGGCGCGAGAGGCCGCAGAAGGGCCGATACCGGCAGTTTTCGCAGATCGGCGCCGAGGTGATCGGGCCGCCGTCGGCGGGGAGCGAAAGCCCGCTGCGCGACGCGGAAGTGCTGGAGATGCTGGCCACGCTGCTGGACGAACTGGGCATCACCGGCTGGACGCTGCACCTGAACTCGGTGGGGTCCTCCGCGGACCGCGCTCATTACAATGAAGCGCTTCGTGCCGCACTGGTTCCGGTCGTGGGCCAGATGTGCGCCGATTGCCAGCGGCGGGCGGTGACCAATCCGCTGCGGGTGCTGGACTGCAAGGTTCCCGAGGACCAGCCGATCATCGAGACGCTGCCGGTGATCGCCGATTCGCTGGACCAAGAGTCAGAAAAACATTTCGCCGCGGTAACGGCGGCGCTGGACGCGGCGGGCGTGCCGTATACGCGGAATCACCGGCTGGTGCGCGGGCTGGACTACTACACGCGCACGACATTCGAGTTCACCCACGGGGGGTTGGGTGCGCAGAACGCCATCCTCGGCGGAGGCCGCTACGACGGGCTGAGCGAGGCCATCGGCGGACCGAAGGCGCCGGGCATCGGCTTTGCCATGGGCGAAGACCGGCTGGTGCTGACGTTGCTGGCCCAACTCGACCAAACGTCTGCCCCGACGCAGTTGGCCGACGCGTATCTTGCGCCGCTGGGCGAGAGCGTGAACGCCGCCGCGCTGGCGCTGGCCAGGGAACTGCGGCGCGGCGGGCTGCGGATCGAGTTGGGCGAAGGCAGTTTTCGGCTGAAAAAGTCTTTCGAAGCGGCCGACAAGACGGCCCGCCACATCGTCATCCTGGGCGAAGACGAGCTCAAATCCGGTATTCTGACAGTGAAGACCTTCGCCACCGGCATACAAACCAAGGTTCCTCGCGCGGAATTGGCTGTCTTTCTTTCCAATTGAACGGGCGCGGGTTGGAGGTTTCCCACCTTTGCGCCAGAAAGGCGAAACGCAGGTTCTTCGACTCCGCTGCGCTTCGCTCAGAATGACAGCAAGGATGGGGCACGGAGCATTTGCGAGAACGCCCGGACGAAGATTCATGGCGCGGCAAAACCAGTTAGCGAGTAAAGGACACAGGTAGTGCTCGATTTTCTAGGATCTCTCGAACGGACGCATCTTTGCGGCGAATTGCGCGCCGCCCACGCCGGCCAGCAAGTGGTTCTGATGGGCTGGGTCAACCGTCGCCGCGACCACGGCAACCTGATCTTTCTCGATCTGAGAGACCGCTCCGGCATCAGTCAGATTGTTTTAGATAAGGAACTGACCCCCGACGGCCACGCCAAGGGCGAGCAGGTGCGGCCGGAGTATGTGGTGGCCGCGGTGGGCAAGGTGCGCCTGCGCGACGCCGACGCCATCAACCCCAAGATGCCCACCGGCGAGATCGAGATCGAGGCGACACAACTGCTGGTGTTGAACGACACCCGGCTGGCGCCGTTTTCGCCTTCTGAAGAGGCCATCCAGAACGAAGAAGTCCGCCTCAAATATCGCTACGTGGACCTGCGCCGCCCGGAGATGCAGCGGAATTTCAGGCTGCGCCACGACATCACGCTGGCGGTTCGCGAGAGCCTGAGCGAGCAGGGCTTTCTGGAGATCGAAACGCCGATTCTGACCAAGAGCACGCCGGAGGGCGCGCGCGATTTTCTGGTACCCAGCCGCGTGCATCCCGGCGAGTTTTACGCCCTGCCGCAGTCGCCGCAAATCTTCAAGCAGATTCTGATGATCTCCGGCTTCGACCGCTACTTCCAGATCGCCCGCTGCTTCCGCGACGAGGACCTGCGCGCCGACCGCCAGCTTGAGTTCACGCAGATCGACCTGGAAATGAGCTTTCCGCACCAGGAGACGGTTTTTGCCGTGGTGGAGAAGTTCCTTTCGGCGGCGTTTGCGGCGGCCGGGGTCACGCTGCCCACGCCCTTCCCGCGCATTACCTACGACGACTCGATGCGGCAGTTCGGCAGCGACAAGCCGGACCTGCGCCTGCCCGGACTGACCGATGTGCGCCCGGCCTTCACCGATGCCGCCCTCGCTACTCTGCAAATCGATCCGGCGCTGCCGGTGGTCGCCTTCCGCATCCCCAACGTGGGCGAGTTGAGCCGCAAGGAGCGCGAAGAGAATCACCCGCTCTTCGACCTGAAAAAAGGCGCGAAGTTCATCGACGACTTCAAGCGGCTGGCCAAGGGATTTCCCGAGGCCGCCGTGAAGGTGCGCGATCTGGCGGGCGCGGCCGAGGGCGACTTCGTTATCGTCGTGGCCGGCGACCCGGCCCATCCCGTCAAGGCCAGCGACACCAAGTTCGAAGGCCGGCTCAGCGAGCGGGAGATCAATGTCTATTCAGCGGCGGGAAATTTCCGCACCGAGCTGGCGAAAAAGTATGCCGAGCGGCACGGAGCCTTCGGGGTGACGGAAAAGGTGGTGCAGGAAGCCGACGCGCGGAACGGCAGCGCCATCGACGGCGCCGCAGCTTTCAATCCCATCTGGATCGTCGACTTTCCCATGTTCGAGTACGACCTGACGCTGGCGAAATGGATGCCGGCGCACCATCCGTTCACCGCGCCGCACGAGGCCGACATGGCCAACCTGGTGAGCGATCCGGCGAGCGTGCGCGCCAACTGCTACGACCTGGCGATGAACGGCCTCGAACTCGGCTCGGGCTCGATCCGTATTCACCGCAAGGATATACAGCAGCAGATCTTCCAGTCGCTGGGAATCAGCGACGAGGAGGCCAAGGCGCGTTTCGGCTTCTTCCTCGACGCGCTCGAATACGGAACCCCGCCCCACGGCGGCATCGCGCTGGGCCTGGACCGGATTGTGATGCTGCTGACCGGCGCGCCCAGCCTGCGCGAGGTGATCGCGTTTCCGAAGACGGCAAAAGCCATCGACCTGATGGCCGACGCGCCGACGACGGTGACCGAACAGCAGTTGAAGGAACTGCACATCCGGGTGGCGCTGAAGAGCTAGATCCGTTTTCAAGCGCATAGACAGAAATGCCGGGGTAGCAGACCCGGCATTTTGGGGAAAGAAGTCCAGTCAATCAGAGGGGCTTTCCGTTTGTCGCTCTACGCCCGGTCCAATTCCGCAAATAGTTCACTCAGCACAACGCGAATCGGCGTCTCGGGAACGGTGAGTTCTCCGTTCTGCACCAGGTGCAGTCCGTCCCTGGTCGCGGTCCAGGCTTTGCGGCTTTCGGGGTCAAGAATCCAGACGTTCTCGACCCCGAAAGCGAGATAGTCGTCGATACGGTTCTGGAAACGGCTCAGCCGGTCCTCGGGGGAAAGAATCTCAATCACAATCAGCGGCGGATGGGTGAGGATCTGCTCCTTCGGCGCACCCGCGCGCAGCACGGAGAGATCGGGCACGCGGAAGTGACTACGGCTCACCTGCGTTCTTACATCCGTGACGGCCCGGACGCCCCAGACATTCCGATTATTGGTGAATAGAACAGCCAGCAGTGTTTGCAGATAACCGTGATCGTGCTCGCCCACGTTCCGTTCCTCGACCCGTCCGTCCACGTAGTCGCAGTCCGGCCGGTAAGAGGTTCGGAGATACTCCTCGACCGTCACGTAAGGCTCTTCAATGGGCAGCGTGGCCATGGCAACAGTATGCTCCGAACGAGCAGGGAATCCAACCGGCATCCTCACCCGAGCCGTGCTCCGGGGCCGTTGAGCATTTTCCCTGGCAGGCGGGAGACAAGGCGGCCGAGCTAATCCGTGTCGGACTCGGCGGCGTTTTCCGCTTCGCCCTCGACGGAGATGCGGAGCGAGCGGAGAAAGTGGAGGTCGTTCTGGGTGAAGGGCAGATTCTCGCCCTCCTGCTCGGAGCCGGCTTCGGCGTCCGCGGCATCTTTGGCGGCCAGCTCGTTGAGGCCGATAGTGGCTTCGAGCATCAGCAGCACATCGAAACCGTGCTGCCGGATATCCTGCACCACGCCGGCGATCTGCTCGCTCTCGATGACCGACTCATGGATGGCCTCGCCCAGTTGCTGAATGAGTTCGCGCAGACGGGATGTCACAGGATACCTCCAGGAGCGGCGGCCTGCGCAAGCCAAGAGCGCGGGTAGCGGCATGGGATTTATCTACCTTACGTCCATTGCCGTTTTGGAGCAACTTGCCGGGTGCAAGAAACGGTGAAAAACGGCTCGGCAGGGGCGCTGCTACCATCATAAACGGAATGAGACCCCAATCCATCGGCCGCGCCCTGGGCATCGGCCTGCGCGTAGCCGGGCGCATCGCGAGCCAGCGCATGGCGGGCAGCACACAAGCGGCGGCCAGCAGGCCAGCGCCCCAGCCAGTTGCCGCGGCCGCCCCAACCCGCTCCGCCGGACGGTCTGCCGGCCAGGCCAGCCGCGGCCTTGCCCGCGGTATCGGCGGCTTTCTGCGCCCTTTTCGCCGGGTGGGCAGCATCCTGTGGCTCGAAGTCAGCGGCGTCTTCTTTCTTCTTCCCGTGATCGTCTTTGGGCCAACCCTCTGGCGCGTTCGGGCCAGCTACGCGCACGGTCCCGATCACAAGCTGTTCCTGGTCACCGCCGGCATCGTCGTGCTTTTTCTTTACCTGAGCGTCAGCTCGTTCTGGCGGGCGCGGAAAAAGTAGACTGTCCGCCTAATTCTTTGCCGACTCGTGCGGCCCGGGCCGCACAAGCGCCCAGGCAACGACACCGGCAATCGCCAGCAAAAGAAACAGCGAGAAGAAGCCACCGCCCCGGCCAAAACCGAAGCGAAACAACGCCAGTGCGCTCAATCCTGTGGTCAACATCGAGTCTCTCCCAGGGCCGGCTCGCATTGCCCAGCCGCATTGGTAAGGACCCGGAATCGAATGGCAAGTTGTTGCGAAGCGACGGCCGCCTGAAGCCTCCGCGCCTCAGAGGAACTTCCGAATGACGGAGCTGAAGCGGGTGTAGAGGAAGGAGACGGCCAGCAGAGCCAAGCCGAGCACAATCAGGGTGGTATAGCGGTCAGAGGGCGACAGCGCCCACACATCCATCAGCAGAATCTTGGCCACGCTGACCAGCAGCAGTCCCAAGCCAGCCAGCCGGTAACTGCGCTCACCCACCAGCAGCGCAAAGAGAAAGACGACGAGGCCGAGCAGGCTCCAGGCGATGGTGATGTGACCGGAGCTGAGCTTGGCCGCCAGGGCAACCACCTGCAGCACAAAGGCGGCGAAGAAGAAACCCTGCTCGGGATGGCGGAGAGCCAATTCCAGGTCCGCGGACAACGTGAGGATGGAGGGGGCGATCGATCTTGACGCGCGCAGCCGGAAGGCAAACGGCAGAGCCGCAAGCAGAATCAGCGCGGTCACGCCCAGGTGAAAGAGCGGCCCCTGCCAAAAGTCCGAGGGGCTGTCGGCGGGCAGGTCGAGAAAGAGCCCGCGCGCCACCGCCGCCGCAACCAGAACCATTGCCTGCACCAGAAAGGCTCTGCGGCGCAGAAGCCAGGCCAACGCCAGCAGGACCGTCGCCATCCCCGCCCAGATGGCCGTCACCCAGGCTTCGCCGCCGGGCACGGGAACCCAATCGGAGGGGAAACGGTAAGCAAACCACAGGGCCACGGAGAGCGTGCCCAGCGCATCGGCAGCCAGGCCGGCGATGTATTCCTGCCGTATGCAGCGCTGGCGATTGCGGGTCCGCTCCAGGAGCCAGTAGCCGATCGCCGCGAGAACGAGGACTTCAAGGAGCAGCGAGTTGACCAGGCTGAAGTGGTGATTGCTGTCGAGCGATCCGTTCGCCAAGAGCGTAATGGGCGCGGCAGGGCCACCAAAGAACATCGGGAGATCGAGGACAAAGTAGCGCACAAAGGCAATGGCTACAAGGAAGAAGGCCTGCCAACGCAGGTAGCCTTTGCGAGCGAAACGGCCGATCTCAAAGAGCGCCAGGCCAAGCGCCGCCCACACGGGACCGAGCGCCAAATCCGAGGCGAGAACCGCAGCCACGTAGGCCAACAGCAGAGTAGCCGCCCAGGAGTATGCGGGTGCGACGTAGTTGCGCGAGCCTTCCAGCACCGTCTTGCGGCGCATCCCGGCATAGAGAAGGACCACGGATGCGATGAGAGGCGCTTCGTGATTACCCCATCCCTGGGTTCCCAGGTCCCAAACAAGAAGTCCGGGGAGAGCCGCGACGGCCAGCAAATCGGCCTGCATGGCCAGGGTTTGCGCCTTGCCCCAATCCGCCACCAAGCCCAGCACCACGACCAGGGCGAGCCAGCCCACCACCACCCACGGAGCGGGCAGCGCCACCCACAGGGCCGCGGCGGCAGCCAAAACACCCAGCCCGCTGGTGACGGGCAGCGCAAAGGCTTGCCACGCGGCCAGATCCAAGTCTGAGGAAGAGCCGGGAGCGGAGTTGAAGGGAATTGGCGGCAGCAAGCGAGTATAGACTTCCGAGCGGAGCCAGCAGGCCAAGGCCGCCAGGGCGAGGACGGCCGTTTCCGCCGGATGGTGGCTGGGATCGGGGTAGAACAGCCGGAAGATCGCCAATGGCCCAACGTGATGGAAGACCAGGACGGCGGCCGAGAGCAGGGCAAGAAGATCGGCTTCGAGAACCAGTTGGGCGGCGCCGAACCAGTGTGCCGCAAAGGCCAGCACAAGAACCAGCGCCAGCCAGCCCACCGGAACCCACAGGTCCGGCAGCGCCACCCACAGCGCGGCGGCGGCGGCGGCCACGCCCAGCCAACTGGTGATGCGTAGCGCGAGGGCTTCGCGACCGTCTTCGGCAATCTGTGGCCAGCGGCGCGGATAAACCTCGCCATGGACCCAAAAGAGAACCGCCGCCAGAGTCAGGGCCGCGGTCAGGGAGGCGTGGCGGCTGGGGTCGGGGAAATCGAGCCGGAAGAGGAGCAACGGCAGCAGATCGTGAAGGGCCAGCACACCGCCGGTCACCACGCCCGCCAGCAGGCCCAGCCTGCGGAAGACCGGCTCACCCAGCCGCAACCCGCAGACAGCCAGGATTTGCGCCTGCACCAGCCATAGCATGGGCCAACTGACGCCATGAAACCTGAATGGGACAGCGGAGACGAGCAATACCGTGGCGATGGTGGAGAGCACCACAAAAGCCTGGCGCCGGCGAGCGCGCAGGCGGAAAGCCAGGCCCATTTCGATTGCGCCCAGCGCGGCTAGCGCCCAGAAGGCCCACTCCGGATGGGCAGACTGATATTTGAGCAGCCCCAGCACGCCGATCGAATTCAAAACCGCCGACAAGCTGGAGATGTTCTCCTCGTTCTGGTCGCGCGGGGTGCGCAGCACATAGGCCAGGCGGAAGATGAGCCAATAGAGCAGGATGAGCGCCGTCGAGGGCCAGAAATCGGTGAAGGCTGTGTTGTTTTGCGGCAGCACCTGCGTGAGCCAGACCAGATGGTTCAGGTAGGCGGCGGCCAGACCGGCCAGTTCCAGCCACACCCAGTGGTGGAGCGTGGTCACCACCACAAGGGCCAGAGCCAGGACGGCGCTGGCGGCGAGACTGAAGACGAGGGTTCCTTCGGCCGATTCCAGGTGGCTGGTGAGGACGGTGGCAAAGCCCAGCAGGAAGGCCAGCCCGGTGACCGCCTGCGAGCGGTAGCGGAGCGAGTGAGCCACCATGCCCGCCGCGGCCAGCAGCATAAGCACCAAATCCACCGCCAGGGAATCCAGCACATGCGCGGCGGGCACGTGATGCATGGCGAAGGTGGTAAAGAAAGCCAGCGCCCAGCCGCCGCCAATGCCGGCGCGAGCAAAGATGCGGTAGGTCGCCTTGCGCTCAAGCCACACGCCGCCGCCCAGCAAGGTGAAGCTCACGGCATAGCCGCAGAGCACCTTGCCGCTCGGACCCCAGGTTTCCAGCTTGTAGGCCAGGAAGAAGGCCAGGCCGATGACCAGAATGACGATTCCCAACTTGTTCAGCCAGTTGGCGCCCAGCCGCTCCTCGAGCGAAAAGAATCTTGCGGCCGGGGTTGGCTCTGCAACGGACGGCTCCGGCACTACCGGCCTGGGAGGCTGCGCGGGAGCGGCTGGCGACTGGCGAAGAGGCTCGATTGGCGGAGGCAAAGGCTGGATGGGCGCGACCGGCGCCGGGTGGGCAGGCGGGGTGAAGGCGGCGATAGCCGGCGCCGGGGCGAGCGTGACCGGCGGGAGCTGGACCGGCTTGGGAATGCCGACGGGCGGCTGAGCCTGCGGGGCGGCATCCGGCGGATGGGCTGAAACGGGTGCCTGCGGCCTCTGGAGCGCGCCCAGTTGAGCTCTCAGCCCATCGATCTCGCGCTGCTGGCTGGCCAAATCCTCGCGCAGCCGTTCAAGCGCATCCTGGCTACTCCGCCGGAAGACGAAGACAATCACCGCGAGCACAACGAGAAGAAAATAATCCATGAGGACGGTTGGGCGGAATTATACCCGGTTTTTGTTTCAGGCCGGAGATATTCAAGGCCTTCGCCTACGCCAGCCGCGGAGGCTCTTTGCGTAGAAGCCGCCAGAGGCCCACCGCGATGGCCAGAAGGCCCAGCCCGTATGCCCAGAGCGCGTGCTGGCCGGTGTGGATCTTCCATCCCCGATAGAGCGCAAAGGCTCCCGCGGCCATCAGCAGGATTCCCCGCAACTGAGTCATGCGATTTCCTTGCCTGTTTCTTTCCCGAAATTGGCTTTTCGGAGGCGATCTTTCTCATCCTAAGCCCGAGGCGCCGGGTTTGACCCCGCCGCGGCCCAATCCCTATCGTAGGCAGGGTAGAGCCGCACTGGCTGAAAGGAACACCTATGAATACACCTGCCGCGCCCGCACTGAAAAAGACCGCTCTCAACGCCACGCACCGCGCCCTCAAGGCCAAGATGGTGGACTTCGGCGGCTGGGAGATGCCGGTGGAATATCCGTGTCCAGGTGGCGGGCTGATCGCGGAACACATGGCCGTGCGCACCGGCGTGGGATTGTTCGACGTGAGCCACATGGGCGAAATCCAGTTCCGCGGCCCCGGCGCGCTGGCCGCCGTGCAGCAGATCACCATGAACGACGCCGCGCGGCTGAAGAACGGCCAGGCGCAATACTCCGCGCTGCTTACGCCAGAGGGCACATTCGTGGACGACATCCTGGTGCACCGGCTCAGCGAGAACGACTATCTGCTGGTGGTGAACGCGGGAACCAAGGACAAGGACTACGCCTGGATTCGGCAGCAGGTGGGCGTGTTTCCCTCCATCCACCTGAGCGACTATTCGGCGTACTACTCGCAACTGGCGCTGCAAGGTCCACGGGCTCTGGAAACCCTGCAAAAGCTCACCAAGGTTGACTTGGCCGCGATCCGGAATTACTGGTTCGCGTGGGGCGAAGTGGCCGGCGTGCCCAATGTGATGATCGCGCGCACGGGCTACTCCGGCGAAGACGGCTTCGAGGTGTACATTCCCGCCGACGTGGCGACTTCGGAGAAGATGTGGAACGCGCTGATGGAAGCGGGGGCGGAGTTCGGTATCCGGCCGTGCGGGCTGGGCGCGCGCAACACGCTGCGGCTGGAAGCGGGGATGCCGCTCTACGGACACGAAATCTCCGACCAGATCAACGTCTTCGAGTCTTTTGTGGACCGCTGGCTCAAGCTGGACAAAGGAGAGTTCATCGGCCGCGAGGCGCTGCTGGCCGTGCAGGCAGCGGGAGGCCCCAAGCGCAAGGTCGTGGCTCTGGAGATGGTGGAGCGGGGGATCGGGCGCGACGGGTACCCCGTACTCTCACTTTCTGGAGAAGAGATTGGCCAGATTACTTCCGGCTCGCCCGCGCCATTTCTCAAGACCAACATCGCCTTTGCGCTGCTGCCGGCCGCCGTGGCCGCCAGCGGCGTGGATGTTCTGGTGCAGGTGAGGGCGAATCAGGTAAGGGCGAAGCAGGTTCCTGCGCCGTTCTATAAAAGGGTGAAGAAGTAGGTCGGGATTTTGACACAAAACGGATGTCCTTTTTTGTTTCAATTTCCGGAATGTCGCCTGTGGACGGGGTCGATCCGACGGCGTTTCTCGAAGGATGCGGGATTGCGGAAGGTCCGGAAAGCATTGGGCTCTCGATCGGAATCGAAATGGTTCTTGCGGTTTGAATGGCTACATGTAGATGTAAATAAAAAACTGATCGATATACGCCGTGAAGAGGAAGCGGATGGGACACCTGGCACCCGGCGAAGAATGCTTTCTGGAAGCCGGCTTCTGAGAACCGGCCTCTTCATGGAATGGGCACAACTGCGGCGGAACTTCGATCTTCCGTTGTTCGGTTTCGGACGACGAATTGCGATTTCGCACAGGCTGTGCGTTCGCGGGAGTTGCCGGTCGGGCGTATCGCCTTTCCAGTGAAGGACTTACATTCGAGATGGTTTGGCGGTAAACGTGCAGTCCTAGAACATAGCGTTGTGTGCGGAGGCTAGGATGGGGAGAATCGTTCAGGATATTCGTTTTGCGTTGCGTCAGCTTAGGAAGTCGCCGAGCTTTGCTGTGACCGCGGTGCTCACGCTGGCTCTCGGAATCGGTGCGAACACGGCCATTTTCAGCCTGGTCAATTCGCTTCTGCTCAAGCCTCTTCCGGTGGCGAGTCCCGAACAAATCACGACGCTGGCGCCCCGCGAAAACAACGGCCCCTTGCAGCAAACCTTCTCCTGGCCGGAATACAAGGAAATCCGCGCGCAGAGCGGACGTTCGTTCAGCGATGTTTTTGCCAGCACGCTCAGCCTCGATGGATTCGCGGTGAAAGGGCAGCGACCGGACCGTATCCTGACTAGCTACGTCAGCGGTAACTTGTTCGATGGGCTTGGACTGAAGCCCGCCGCAGGACGGCTCTTCCTGCGGAGCGAAGGCGAGATCCTCGGCCACGACCCGGTGATTGTGCTCAGCTACGACTACTGGAAGCAACGATTTAACGGCGATCCCAATGCCGTAGGTCAGTCGGTCACGCTGAACGGACACCCCTTGTCGATTATCGGCGTGGCGCCGAAAGGGTTTCGCGGCATGCAAAGCTTTGTAACCACGGCTGCGTACCTGCCCTTGTCGGAGGTGCCGATCAGTGGCACTCCTGTGGATGCGATGAATAACTGGCAGAACCGGATGTTCATCGTCAATGCACGTCTCCGTCCCGAAGTCAGTCTGAAGCAGGCGAACGCCGGACTGAGCGTTGTTGCCCAGGAGATCGTCCGATTGCACCCGGATGTTGAAAAGAAGCTCGGCATTGAGGTGTTTCCGGAGCCGAGTCTCCGCATCAATCCTGGCGATCCCCATACCATGTTCATCATTGCGGGGCTTTTTCTGTCCCTTGCCGTGATGGTGCTTTTGCTGGCCTGCGTCAATGTCGCGAATCTGGTTTTAGTGCGCGCTACGGCCCGCGAACGCGAAATGGCCATCCGTACTGCGCTCGGGGCGCGGCGCTCGCGTCTCATCGGTCAGATGATCACGGAGAGCATCACGCTGGCCATTCTCGGCGGAGGGCTGGGCGTGGTTCTCGGCATGTGGGCCAGCGGCGCGCTCAGTCACCTCGACCTGCATGCGGATCTTCCGGTTGCTCTGGTGTTCGAATTCGATTGGAGGATATTCCTTTATTCCTTTGCAATCGCTTTGCTGGCAGGGGTTGTTGTGGGCCTCGTGCCAGCCCTGCGCATTGCCCGGAGCAACGTGAATACGGTGTTGCACGAAGGCAGCCGGGGTGTCACCGTGGGACGCCATTGGCTCCGCGATGGCCTAGTTGCCCTGCAGATTGCCGGTTCGCTTGTATTGCTGGTCGTCGCCGCGCTATTCGTGCGGAGTCTTTCGGCAATGCAGACCATGGATTTTGGTTTCAAGCCAGATCACGTGATGAATTTCGCGATCGATTCCAACGAGATCGGGATGACCGATGCCGAGAGCCGCGAGCTGACGGCGAACATTACGGCTCGTTTGCATCAGCTTGCCGGGGTAGACTTTGTGAGTCATGCGAGCTCGACTCCATTGGGTTACTTCAACAACAGCGGCGACCGGATGGTTATCGATGGCGCGCCGGTTCCCGTCGATTCTTCGGATTTGAATGCAGGCTACAACGTCGTTTCGCCGGAATATTTCAGCGTGATGGGTATCGATCTTCTTAACGGCCGCGCATTTACAGACGCTGACAATGAGCACGGCAGAGATGTGGCCGTCATCAGCGAAAGCACGGCCAGGAAGTTCTGGCCCAATCAAGATCCCATTGGTCACACCTTCCGCATGGCAAGCGAAAAAGACCGCCGGATAGAGATTGTAGGGATCGCCCGCGACGCAGAATTTCAGATCTTCGGCGGCGCCAAGTCGCAAACGTACTTTTACATTCCGTATGCGCAGCACTCCAAAGGGAATACGCTGATGGTATTCCAGTTGAGGTCAGACAGGGATCTTCTTTCGCTTGCGCCTACGGTCGAGAGAACCATCCATTCGCTCGCTCCGCAACTTCCGATCTTTCAGGTGCAAACCATGCGCCATGCGCTCTATACGATGAACGGTCTCTTGCTTTTTCAGATCGGCGCCTCGCTCGCGGCAATCATGGGCGGCCTTGGATTGACGCTCGCCGTCATTGGCCTCTACGGCATCGTCTCCTACGCGGTAAGCCGCCGCGTGCACGAGATCGGCTTGCGCATGGCGCTTGGGGCGAGTCGCGGCTCCGTGTTTCGAATGATCTACCGACAATCGATTCTGATTGTTGCAGCCGGCCTGGGGACGGGCCTGGCCGTGGCAATATTGGTCGCACGAGCCGTCGGCAGCTTCGTCGTCGTCAGCGTGTGGGATCCGGCAACCTACGTGTTTGTCGGAATTGTCCTGGCGCTTGCGGCACTTGCCTCCAGCTATTTGCCTGCGCGGCGCGCGATGGCCGTGGAACCGATGGTAGCGCTGCGCGAGGACTGACGCGATCCGGTCTTGATCGCGTGTGTACTGTCAAACGCCCGACCAATCGGGACGAATTCGGTCCCGGTTGGCCGGCAATGCGGAACTGGGTTGCAACCAGGAGTCCGTGGGTGGTCACGGAAAAAGCAAACGCAGGTCCATCGACTGCGCTCCGCTCAGGACGACAGCTTCGTCCTGGCGTATTCCCTGGAGCCGGGTCAATCGCAATGCGGGGCTGACGCTGAGCGCGTCAGACCTGCATGACTTCGGCTTCCTTTTTGTGGGAGAGCTCTTCCATGCGGCGGATTTCTTCGTCGGTCATCTTCTGGATTTCTTCCAGAGCGCGCTTTTCCTCGTCCTCGCTGATCTTCTTATCCTTGGCGAGCTTCTTGAGGGCGTCGTTGCCGTCGCGGCGGACGTTGCGGACGGCGGTGCGGTGCTCTTCGAGGACCTTGTTGAGGTGCTTGCAGACGTCGCGGCGGCGCTCCTCGGTCATGGGCGGAACGGGGACGCGCAAGACCTTACCATCCGACTGCGGATTGAAGCCGAGGTCGGAGGTGCGTATGGCCTTTTCGATTTCCTTCAAGACGGTGGGGTCCCAGGGCGCAATCAGGATCAGCTGCGCCTCCGGCGCCGAGACCTGCGCCAGTTGGCTGATGGGTGTGCTGGTGCCGTAGTAGTCCACCTTAACCTGGTCGAGCATGTGCACGCTGGCCCGGCCTGTGCGGGTGGAGGCCAGGTTGGCCTGGAAGGTGGCTACCGCCTGGTCCATTCGCCGCCGCAGGTCGCCGTTCAGTTCTTTGAGCGCCGGAATACCGGCCATGATCGAAGCTGCCATCTTTCTCCCTCGCTTTGTCCAAAACAATATACTAGCGAATTCCTGCCGCGGAAAGGTTCTATTCGCGGGACAAGGTCAATAGAAGGCTCGGGCTGGCGCTGGGCGGCTTGTGGATTGAGCGCGAATTTGGCTAGCGACCTGTACGGCAATCCATTACAATGTCATACAGGAGGGATGCGATGCCGACAACCCGCCGATCCCGCGTCTTTACCATCTCCATGCCGCCGGAGATGGCTGCCGCAGCCGAACAACGGGCCAAGCAAGAGAACCGCACGATGAGCGAGTTGTTCCGCGAGGCGTTCCGGGTCTACCACGCCCAGCAGGTCGGCGCCATCTTCGATGAGATTGGCAAATTTGCTGCCACAAGGAATCCCAACGGCTACACTGAGGACGACGTGGAGCGGCTGGTCCATGAGGCTCGCGCTGAAATGCGCGCCGAGAGGGAAGCCAAGCAAGCTCTCGCTTCCCGATGATCGTTGTGATCGATTCGAGCGTCTGGGTGTCGGCGCTTCAATTCGCACTGAAACGGGGAACGCCGCGCCAGGCGGTTGAGAAGGCTACGCGCGAGCACGCGATTGCCATCTGTCGTGCTATCGAAGATGAGATTCTGCGCATTCTGACCGAGAAGTTCGGATGAAGGGCCGCAGATGTGACTGCAGCAATGGATGCCGTTCTTCCGTTCCCATTGAGGACGAAGATTTTGGGGAGAATCCACGTCTGCCGCGACCCGAACGACGACATGGTTCTGGAATGTGCAGTGGTTTCCGGTGCGCAATTCATCGTTACTGGCGACAAAGACCTGCTGGTGCTCAATCCATACAGCGGAATACAAATCGTGACTCCGGCGGAGTTCCTCGCAGAGACAGCGTAGTCCTACGCCAACACCGCCAGGCCGGTGGAGGCGGCCTGCTCGTGGGCGTGATAGCTGGAGCGGACCAGCGGACCCGATTCGACGTGGCGGAAGCCCATCTTGAGCGCCTCGGTTTTCAGCTCGGCGAACTCGCGCGGCGTGTAGAGGCGGGCCATAGGTAGGTGGTCGCGCGAGGGGCGCAGATATTGGCCGATGGTGAGAATATCGCAGTGGACCGCGGCCAGATCGCGGAAGACCTGGAGCAGTTCGGCCGTCTCCTCGCCCAGGCCCACCATGACGCCTGACTTGGTAATCCCTGCGGGGCGCAGCTCTTTGCAGTAGCGCAAGAGCTCGAGGGTGCGTTCGTAGCGCGCGCCGGAGCGGACCACGCGGTAAAGGCGCGGCACGGACTCGGTGTTGTGGTTGAGCACATCGGGACGGGCGTCGACCACCGTGCGGATCGCCTCGGGGTTGCCCTGAAAGTCGGGAATGAGGACTTCGGTGCGGCAGCGGGGCGCCTGGCGGCGAATCTCCTCGATGACCAGGGCAAAGGCGCGCGCGCCACCGACGAGATCGTCGTCGCGATTGACGCTTGTGACCACTGCGTGGAGCAGCCCTAACTGGGCCACTGCCTCCGCGACTCGGCGCGGCTCGTCGAAGTCGATGGGCTCGGGACGGCCTTTGGGCACGGCGCAGAAGCCGCAACGGCGGGTACAGAGATTGCCCAGCATCATGAAAGTGGCGGTCTTGTGATGCCAGCACTCGCCGATGTTGGGACACTGCGCACTCTCGCAGACCGTGTTGAGCCCCAGCGAACGCGCCAGGCGCTTCAGGTCGTGGTAGTTTTCGCCCACCGGGGCGCGGGCCTTGAGCCACTCGGGTTTTGGCGCCGGAGCCTTGCGGGCCGGCGCAATCTGCACCAGTTCCATCACACCTCCATTGTACGGAGAATGCGGAGCCGGCGGGAAAAGCCTGCCGGCAGAGGGATTCGTTCGGCCGGCGCGGTCAATCGCCGAGGGCGTAGAGCTTGCCGTCGACGCTGCCGAAGTAGACGGCGCCATCGGCCACCGCCGGCGAGGAGAGAATGGAGCCCATGGGAAAGATCTTGGCGCGCAGATCCACAATCATGTGGTCGAGCGTGTCGCCCGTCCAGATTCCGCCCAGCTTCAGCCCTCCGTCTGGACCAAGGGCGCGCGGCCCGTTGGCGGCGAAGCCCGGCGTGGCATAGACGCCCGCGTAGGCATGCTTGTTCAGGTCCACGGCGTGCAACTGGCCGTCGAAGGTGCCGAAATAGGCATGAGAGCCGGCGATCGCCGGGGACGAAAAAGCATAGATATTGGTCGGAAGCGAATAGAGCGGCTTGCCGGTTTCAGCGTCAAGGGCCTGGAAGCGATGGCTGTCAGAGGTGGTGTAATAGACTGCTCCGCCGGCGACGGCGGGCGAGGAAATCACCCACGATCCGTCGTTCGCGACCTTCCATTTGAGGGCGCCGGTGGTGGCGTCGAGGGCATAGAAGTTGGCGTCCCTGCATCCGAAGTACACTGTCCCGTTGGCAACCGCCGCGGAGCCCTGGATGCCCGTCATGGTGTGGGTGGCAGCGTCTTCGCCGGTCTTGAATTTCCACTGCAACGCGCCGGTTGCGGCATTCAACGCGTAGAAGTACGTATCCCAGCTTCCCGCGTAGACCACTCCGCCGGAAACCGCAGGCGAGCTATGAACGACATCTCCGGTCTTGTAACTCCAGAGCAATGCGCCGGTTTTGGCGTCGACAGCATAGAGATGGCTGTCTCCGCTTCCGAAGTAAACGGCACCGGCGGAAACCGTGGGCGAGGAAAGATAAAAGTCCCAGGGATCGGGCATTTTTTCAGCGGAAGGCAGCGCGCCGAGAATTCCGGCGGCCGCGAAGCGACGTTCTCCCTGGCTGGCAAAGGCCCAGCGCTGGTTGCCGGTCGCCGCGTCCACGGCGTAGAGATTGCCATCGAGACTGACCACATAGACTGTATCGCCGGCAACGACCGGAGAAGAGTTCACATCGCCATGGGCCGCGAACTTCCAGCGGAGTTTTCCGGTAGCGGCCTCGACGGCATAGAGGAATCCATCGGCGCTGCCCACATAGACCACTCCGGCGGCCACGGCGGGCGAAGAAACGATGGCGCCGCCGGTGGGAAAAACCCACTTCAACGAAAGCTGCGTGGGCGCGGGCGAATCATAGACCCCCGGATGACTTGGACCGCCGCGAAAGATCGATTGCGATCCCTGTGCTGCGGATGCTACTGCGAAGAGACAAAGGAGCCAGATCACTCCGAACCGTATCATGAAGGTCACTATAGCATCGCAAGAGCGGACGGAGACCGATGGGCGGGATTGGGGTGGGCATCGCCTGCCGGGCGCGCCTGGTCATTGCCGGCTTTAGCTACCGCCGCTCCGGCTGCTCCGCGGCAGAGGCCTTGGCACTTGCTACACTGCCCAAGGAAGCGGGAGGAAGGTTGCGCATGAGGATACGGTTGCTGGCAGTGGGAATTCTGTTGGGGATGGGCGCGACAAGCTGGCTGGCGGCGCAGTCGTCTCACTCAGCCGATCCGGCAGCGGCCGTTCAGCAGCCGGAGCAACCGGCCAAGGCGGCGGCGCTCGACCCGCATCCGGTTGTCGCGTTGACCTTTGACGATCTTCCCGCGGCGGGCAGCCTGCCGCCGGGCGAGAATCGCAGCAAAATTGCCGCGGCGCTGGCCGGCGAGCTGAAGGTCCTCCACCTGGAAGGCACGTATGGATTTGTGAATGCGGTCAAGCTGGAAAACGATCCCGACGCGCAACAGGCGTTGCGCATCTGGCTCGATGCGGGGATGAACATCGGCAGCCATACCTGGTCGCACATTTCGCTGACGGACAATACGGCCGAGGCCTATGAGCGGGAGATCGCGCTGAACGAGCCGGCGCTGGCGCAGTATGCCGGCGCGCGCGACTGGCACTGGTTCCGCTACCCCTTTTTGTGGGAGGGCGACACGCTGGAGAAACGGCACGCGGTGCGCATGTATCTCCGCGAGCACGGCTACCACGTGGCCGAGGTCACGCTGGACTTTGAGGACTACGCCTGGAACGATGCCTATGCCCGCTGCTCGGCCAAGGGCGACACAGCGGCGATCGAGTGGCTGAAGCAGAGCTATCTGGATACAGCGGCGGAGTATATCCGGCTGGGACGGGAGGAGGAAGACATCGCCTTTGGCCATGAGATTCCCAACGTGATGCTGCTGCACGCCACGGCTTTCACCACGCTGATGCTGCCGGATCTGGTGGAGCTGCTGCGCAAGCAGGGCTTCCGCTTTGCCAAGCTGCCAGAGGTGGAGCAGGACCCGGCCTACGCGCAGGACCCCGACGCGGCGCTGAAATACGGCGGGACGCTTCCCGACCAGTTCATGGACTCGCGCAAGCTGCCCTATCCGGCGTTCAAGCCGAAGCCCTTCGAGAAGATGAAGAGCCTGTGCCAGTGAATTTGCGGTTGTTTGCCTCAGATTGTCTCTATCAATTCACTTCACGACCATGGTAAAATGACCATGGTCAGATTGATCTGGTTATGAGGAGGCAGGCCCATGCGGACAATGGCGGCAGGCGAGTTTAAGGCCAAGTGCCTGGCCGTAATGGCCGAAGTGAATGCTACCGGCCGGCCGGTGCTTATCACCAAGAGGGGCAAGCCAATGGCCCGGTTGACAGAACCTGGGGAGGTACCTGTGCGCAAGGTGAATGTCGATTCGATTTTCAACTCTTTGCGGGACATGATCACCGTATCCGGCGACGCGGGCGATCTGGTTGAGCCGGTCTTTCCCGTGGAGGACTGGGACCATCTGAAAGACGATTGGTCTTCCTTTCCGCCGGAATGATCCTACTCGACACCCACGTTGTGATCTGGCTGATGACGTCGCCGGAGCGCATCTCGAAAGCCGCGGCCGAGGCAATTGCGCAGTCCGGCGCGGACGGGACGCTACCCGGTGTTTCCGCGGCCACGATCTTCGAGCTTTTCTACCTGGGAAAACGCGGTCGCGTTCAACTGCATCTCACGGATGCGGCGATTCTGGAACGAATGCGGGGCTGCTTCGATCTTTGCCCGATCACGGTGATGATCGCCATTGAGGCCGCTGCGCTTGCCGAACCCTTCCATGGCGACCCGATGGACCGGCTCATTGCGGCTACGGCGCGCGTAGAAGGGCGCACACTGATCTCCGCCGACAGCAGGATTCGTGCAGCCAATGCCTGCAAGGTGCTTTGGTAGCGCTTTATCGCAGCCGCTCGCGGACTTCGGGGCGGACGAGGTAGAGGAAGAAGACCAGATTCAGCAGTCCCTGGACCAGCGCTGGGCCCTGATGGAGGCTGGAGAAGATCCAGAGGTTATAGATCGCCAGCAGGAAGACCGCCGCGAGGGCCATGGCCCAGGCCCAGCGGAAGAGACGCAGCAGGCCGGCGCTGGCGGTGAAAAAACCGACCGCAAGGACGAGAAAGAGCGGCGGATAGTGACGCCCGGCCACCACACCCCAGACGATAACGCCAGCCAGAGCCAGCAGGTAAAGACTGATGGCCACAAGACCGGGCAACGGCAGCCGCTCCGCGGCTTTGTTCTTTTCGTCTGCGGGCGGAAGCGTCATAGCGCGTGGAGATAAGCCAGCAGGTCGCTGAGCTGGTCGTCGGTGAGTTGCGTCGCGGGCATATTATTCCGGCCGTGCAGAATGACATTGGTGAGCCGCTCGTCCGTGGGCGGCGCACCGGAGGGCATGGCCTTGATCTTGGTGATGGCCTGGAGGCCCGGCCCGTTCAGAGGATGCGTGGTGGTGGGATTGTGGCACTTGGCGCACTTCTGATGAAAGACCTGCGCGCCGCGCGCCTCTTCCATCGTCCACAGCGCCTCGGGCTTTGAAGGGGGCAGCGAACGGCAGCCTGCCAGGACGACGGCCAGGCTGAGCGCAACGGCAAAAGAGGCAAAAAAGGCAGCGAGAGAACGGGCGCGCATCTGCTTCCGATGATACAAGCTCACTCCGCCGCGGCGATGGCTTCGGCGATGCGGTCGATGGCCTGGAGTTCGGCTTCGCTGCCGGGCCGATGGTTGTTGACCAGGATGGAAAATGCCAGCGTCTTGCCGCTGGCTGCGGTCAGGTAGCCGGAGAGGGCGTTTGCCTCGTTATGAGTGCCGGTTTTGGCCCAGAGGCGGCCCGTCAACGGGGAATCTTTGAAGCGCCCGGCCAGCGTGCCATCCACTCCGGCGACGGGCAGCGTCTCACGCCAGGCAGGGCCCCAGGGCTGACGAGAAGAGTAAGCCAAAAGCTGCGTCAAGGCGCGCGGGGAGATCTTGTCTTCCAGGCTCATGCCCGAACCATCGTAAAAGAAGAAGTCGCCGTCGTCCACGCCCGCGCCAACCAGAAACTGGCGCAGCACGCGGGTTCCCTGGGCAAAGCTGCCGTCGGCGCCGTGGATCTTGCCCAGCAGGCGCAGCAGCAGCTCGGCATGAAGATTTTGGCTGACCTTGTTGATGACCGTCACGTCCTGGGCCACCGGCACGGAGACGTGCGTGGCCAGCACCCTGCGACCCTCGAGCGGAGGCGCCACCGTTTGCAGATCGGTGCGCGGCGAGAGCTTGAGGGGCTGCGCTTGCTCGGCAGCGAACTCGCCGGTTCCATTCGAGAACTTGTGGCGGGAGGCAGCCCCGCCGGTGACGCGAATGCCGCGGCCACGGAGCGCCTCAATGAAGGCCGTGGCGGCGAACTGGGCCGGATCTTCGACGGCCAGCGAGGCATGGAATCCCTCGGCCGGCGCCGTTCCCCAGGCGCGGACCAGCATGGAGCCGGGACGCCGTTCGAGGCCTGGGTGGGCGGCTTCGCCCTTGGCAGCGAGGGTCATGGAGCTGTCGAGGGTGTAGTACTCCGCTTTGGGCGTCCACTCGGTTTCCATGCCGCCCTCGCCGGCCGTTACGCTGACCTGCGCCGCGTTTTCGTTGAAGCTGAGCGCGGAGACGGGCGCCCCGTAGCTCCATTGCAGATCGTCCCATCCCCAGGCCTGGCCATAGGGGTCGTCGAGATAGAAGCTGTCGTCGCCCACCACGCTGCCATCGACGGTGCGCACGCCGGACTGCTCGACCTGCTCGGCCAGCAGATCGAGGAGATCCATGGCCTTGGGCGGCTTGGGAGCTTCGCTCTCGTTGGCGGCGGCAGGCGCGCTTGTTGCCGCCGGAGTTGCCTCGGGCGGGCGGTAGGGATAACGGCGCGCGCTCAGCGTGGGATCGCCCGCGCCCAGCAGGATGAGGTCGCCGTGGAGCACTCCCGCCGAATCCACTTCGCCGCCGGCCACCACGTTGGTGGTCCAGGTGAGCGTCTCGACCGGCAGCAGGGCAAAGGCCGCGGCCGTGGTCGCCAGCTTGGCGTTGGAGGCCGGAGTGAAAAGCCGGCCCTCATTCAACCCGTAGAGTGGCTGCCCATCCAGCGTGGTCACGCTGATGCCAAATTCGGCATGGCTCAGCGCCGGCTCAGCCAGAATGGCGGCGATGCGGTCGGCCAGCGGGCCCTTTGCCGGAACGGGATGGACGGCGGGCCTGGCGCTGGCGTGTGCCGGAGCCTGCGCAGGCAGAGCGGTGGAAGGGAACAGAACCGAAGCGATCAGAAGCGCTAGAAATGGCCGAAAAAACTTCATCCCCGGAGTGTACGGCATTTTCGCACCTCAGCAATAGAGAATCCGGCCGAACCCATGCAACAGTTCCTCATGCAACGCGTCCTTTAACCAGAGCGCGCGGTTTATAACTCCAATATGCCGCTTCTTACAAGGGAGCTTTCGATGAAACTGGCAATCTTTGTTCTTCCGTTGCTTTTCGCTGTACCCGCGGCGCCGGCTCAGACGCCTCAGCCGGAGTTTACCGACCCTGTGGCGCTGCTGCAGGCCGTGGCGAAGACCTATGCCACGGAAACCAGCACGTTTCGGATGGAATCGATTACGGTGTCCGAACAGAACAGCGAACTGCAGCGCGATTGGCACAAGGTTTACCGCACCGCGATCAAGGGACCCGGCAACCTTTACCGGATCGAGACACGATCGCCCTATGGATCGTTTATTCAGGACTCCGACGGGAGTTACGAGTGGGTCTATCTGATCGAAGCGAATACGTACGTCAAGCGCCCGCTGCCGCAGAAATGGCCGCAGTTCCCCCTCATCGCGATGGGCGGAAACAACGAGGTCATGCAAGCATGGAACACGAGCACCTGGCTTGAGGGCGAGGCAAGCAGTTACAAGCACGCCAGTTTTTTGCCACAGGAAATCATCGTTGTGGAAGGGCGAAGCTACGTCTGCTATGTGGTCCACGTGACAAGCGCCGACGATACGAGACGCCAGGACAAGGAGGCGCACTCAGAGAACACCTTCTGGATCGACAAAACGGCTCTTGTTTTCCGCAAGCGGATGGAACATTCCGACGCATATATGATTGCCGGTCCCGAGATCCATATTCCTTTCCATGAGGACAGGACCACCATCTATCCCGTGATGGATTTTGCCCCGCAAACCACCGCGGAGATGTTCCGCTTTACGCCGCCGGCGGATGCAAAGGAAGTGGAAACCATGGAACCCAACTTCGACATGCTGCCATCCGCTCATCCGAAGGCGGCGATGGCCGGGCAGATGGCGCCGGAGGTGTCGCTTACTGCGGCGGATGGGAAGAAGGTCGCGCTCAGCTCCTATCGCGGCAAGCCACTGCTGATCGACTTCTGGGCCACATGGTGCGGGCCATGCCTGCTCTCGATGCCGGGCCTCGAACGAATCTATGCAGATGTGAAAGACAAGGGCCTGACCGTAGTTACGGTCGACCAGGACGACACGCCGGAGAGCGCCACGGGATACCTTGCGCGGCACCACGATGCATGGGCGAACTTCCACGACGCTCAAGGAGCGATTCGCAAAACCTTCAAAGGCGAAGGCATTCCTTTGGTGGTACTGATCGACGCACAAGGCAAGATCGCCTACTACGATTTTGCCGGCGACGAAGCCGCGCTGCGCAAGGCCATTGCGGCGCTTGGACCTGAGTTTGCTTCGGTTGCCGCTGCGGAGGCAGGAAAACCCTCTGCGCAGCCGGCAAACGCAGAGTCCCGTTAATCCCATAGGATTTGGATCATGGATATCGGGTGGGCGAGGAAGCGGGTGCAACAGTGACAAATGAGTCAATGCGGGCGATGATGCCCTGGCAACTACGCACCCGCACGCTGGAACTGGGGCGGCGCACGGTGGTGATGGGCATTGTGAACGTGACGCCGGACTCGTTCAGCGACGGCGGCTGCTTTCTCGATCCGGAGAAGGCCGTTGCCCACGCAATGCAACTGCTGGACGAAGGGGCGGAGATTCTGGACCTGGGCGCGGAGAGCACACGGCCCGGTTCACGCGCGGGCGGAGCGGCGGGTTCTCCGCAGGCGCCGTTGGTCCACCCCAACGACGAAGACCTGTCGTTGGGGACCCCGGCGGTGAGCGCGGACGAGGAACAGGCGCGGCTGCTGCCGGTGCTGGAGGGAATTCTGCGCGCGCGGCCCGAGGCGATCATCTCAGTGGATACGTACAAGGCGGCGACGGCGCGCGCGGCGCTGGCGGCCGGGGCGGAGATCGTGAACGACGTGAGCGGCTTTGCCTGGGACCCAGAGATGGCCGGTGTCTGCGCCGCGTTCAAGGCCGGCGTGGTGCTGATGCACACGCGCGGACGGCCCGAGGAGTGGCGCAGCCAGCCGCAACAGGCTTCCGATGAGGTGCTGGCCTCGGTGCGCGCGGGCCTGGAGGCGAGTTTGGCCGCCGCGGCCGGGGCGGGCATTGCGGTCGAGACGATCGTTCTCGATCCCGGCTACGGATTCGGCAAGGGATTCGACGGAGACTATGCCCTGCTGGCGCGGCAGGCGGAACTGCTTTCGCTGGGCCGGCCGCTGCTGGTTGGGCTCTCGCGCAAGTCCTTCCTGGGACGCACACTGGCGCCGCTCTTTGGCGGAAACGACGCGCCGGCCGGAGCGCGGGAGACGGCCAGCCTGGCGGCGATGGTCGCGGCCATCCTGCATGGGGCCTCGATCGTCCGCGTGCATGCTGTCCGGCCGGCGGTGGAAGCGGCGCTCATCGCGGATGCGATTCTGGGGCATGTGCGGGGATGACGGGGTATGTTGTGTTTGGACCTGCCGAGCCTGCGATGTGGCTTATTTGCCCTGGCGAAGGGCCGGCTTCCCCATTCTCCCCTTGACAATCGACAAGAGCCCGCGTAATTCTTGTTGTCGATTATCGAGGGGAACAAGATGCCGCCATCGACTGACCTCTTGCAGGGAACACTGGACCTGCTGATTCTGCAAACGCTTGTGCCCGGCCCGATGCATGGCTGGGGGGTTGCCCAGCGCATTCAGCAGGTTTCAGCGGATGTGTTGCAGATCGGCCAAGGCTCGCTCTACCCCGCGCTGCACCGGCTGGAATACAAGGGATGGATCCGGTCGGACTGGGGAAACTCCGAAAACAACCGGCGGGCGAAGTTCTATTCTCTGACGGCTACGGGCCAAAAACAGTTGGAAACGGAGCTCGAAAGCTGGGAGCGGCTTTCGTCGGCGATTGCTCTGGTGCTGGGGCGGGCCGGGGAGGCGCAGGCATGAGGAACGAATGGCTGACCCGGCTGCGTTTCTTTCTGACCTTGGATAAGAACAAGCGGCAGAGCGATCTGGACGAGGAACTTCAGTTTCATCTGGAGCAGTCGATCGAGGCCAATGTGGCCGCGGGCATGACGCCGGCGGAGGCGCGGCGGCAGGCGCTGGTCGAGTTCGGCGGCGTGGAGCGGACGCGGGAGCAGTGCCACGAGCAGCGGCCGGGCTGGTGGCTGGGCACAGTGGCGCAGGACGTGCGCTATGCGCTGCGCGGCTTCCGGCGCAACCCGGTTTTTACCATCACGGCGATTGCCACGCTGGCGCTGGGCATCGGCGCGACGACCGCGGTCTTCAGCGTGGTGGACCGGATTCTCTTCCGCAGCCTGCCCTATGCGCACGACGACCGGATCGTCTCGCTAGGGCTGGTCCAATCGCTGGAAAAGCAGGAGTTCACGCTGGGCGGATTCTTCTACGAGTGGCGCGACCATCAGAAGCCGTTCGAGTCGGTTACCTTCGAGCGGGGCGTGGGCGAGTGCAATCTGACCGAGGCAAACCCGGCGCATCTGCACTGCGCTGGAGTGGCGCAGAACTTTCTGCCCACGCTGGGCATCTCTCTGGAGTTGGGGCGCAACTTTCTGCCCGAAGAGGACCTGCCGAATGGGCCCAGGGTTGCGCTCATCTCCGATGGGCTGTGGCTCAGCCGGTACAACCGCGATCCGGGCGTGTTGAACAAGCCGATTTCCATCGACGGCCACGTGGTGCGCATTGTCGGCGTGCTGGCAAAGGGCTTTGAGATGCCTCGCCTGCAACCAACCGACATCCTTCAGCCGGCGCAGATGGATGTGGCGGCGCAGCACACGGTGAACAGCGGCATCGGCTACGCGATGTGGGCCTTTGCGCGGCTGAAGCCGGGCGTGAGCGTGGCCGAGGCAAAAGCCGAAATGGAGCCACTTTTTCTGCACACGCAACAGTGGATTCCGGCGGAGTTTCGCCAGGAGTTTCATCTCCAGGTGCGCTCGATTCGCGACCGGCAGATGCAGGAGGCATACACGGCGGCCTGGGTGCTGTTGGGCGCGGTATTTGCGGTGCTGCTGATTGCCTGCGCCAATGTTGCCAGCCTGTTCTCAGCACGCGGCGCGGCGTGCGAGCGGGAGTTGGCGGTTCGTTCCGCCCTGGGCGCCAGTCGCGGAAGGCTGATCCGCCAGACGCTGACCGAGGCATTTCTGCTGGCCGTAGCAGGGGCCGCGACCGGCTGCGCGCTGGCAGAGATTCTGCTGCGCGTCTTCATCGCCATCGCTCCCACGGGAGTTCCTTTTCTGGCCGATGCGCGGCTCGATCTGCGCATTGTCTTGTTCGCGGTGCTGGTTGCGCTGTTTTGCGCAACTCTTTTCGGCATTCTGCCGGCGCTCAAAAAGCCGCGCGCGACGGCGCTGGCTGCCCGGATCGCGAAAGGCGGCTCTCATGCGCGGCTGCGGCGCGGCCTGGTGGCGGCGCAGATCGCCATCAGCGTGGTTCTGCTTTCGGGCGCGAGCCTGCTAGTAAAGAGCTTCTGGAATCTCGAACAGCAGAGCCTTGGCATGCAGACGCGCGGTGTGCTCACGGTCCATGTTCCCTTGAGTTCGGAGCGTTACCCGACTGGCCAGGCATACCTGGACTTTTATCTTCGCGCCGAAGCGGCCTTGCGGCGGCTGCCCGGCGTCACTTCCGTCGGAATCAGCGACTCGCTGCCCCCGGACGCGAACAGTTGGCACGGCGGAGAGCGCTACGCAGACCTTTTTGTCGCCGGCAGGCTACGCGCCGCGGCGGGAACCGGTGGAACCGTCGTGGTGCGCGCTGTCACGCCCGGCTACTTTCGCGTTCTCCAGATCCCGATCGTCGAGGGGCGGGGCTTTGCCGAGGAAGACCGGAATACAAGCGACAATGGGATGATCTTGAGCAAGCTGCTGGCCGAACGGCTCTTTCCCCAGGGCGACCCCCTAGGGAAGCACATCCAGGTGCCAACGTACCGACCCTACTTTGCCCTGGATGGACCGGTATTCACGGTCGTCGGCGTAGCCGCAAACGTGAAGAATGCAGGTCTCGCAGGCCAGGACGACCCCGAGTACTATACCCTGCGACGCAACCGCGGGGAAGACTGGAGCGGGCACACGATCGTTCTTCTTGAAACCGAGCTGCCGGCCTCGGTCGTGGGCCCCTGGGTGCGGTCGCAGATTGCCCAGATCGATCCCACCGCTCCGGTTGAGATCGATTCGCTGGCCAAGGGCGTAAGCAAGCTGGCCGACCGTCCACGCTTCGAGACCGCTCTGCTCGGGTTCTTCGCCTTTTGCGGATTGCTGATGGCGGTCATCGGGCTTTACGGCGTGATTGCGTTTGTGGCCTCGCAGCGCACGCAGGAGATTGGGGTGCGCATGGCGCTGGGCGCCACGCGGCTGGATATTCTGCGGCTGATTGCCGGGGAGGGCGTGCGGCTGATCGTGCTGGGCGGCGCAGTGGGCCTGGGCGCGGCGCTGGCCATGGCGCAACTGATCCGGAGCTTGCTCTACAACGTGGAGCCGCGCGACCCGGCCACCTTTGCCGCGGTAACGCTGCTTCTGGCGCTGGTTGCCCTGGCGGCCACGCTCGTTCCCGCGCGGGCGGCAATGAAGGTCGAGCCGGTTGCGGCGCTGCGCTACGAATAGAAGCCGCTGCCGCTTGGCTTGGGGACCGATTCCGCGTATACTGAAGATTCGGCAAGCTGGCGGGGTAGTGTGTCTTCATGCGCCCCAATGGCCGCCCCTGGGCAGAGCCCCGGTCTGAGCGCACTCGAAGATGGCGCTCGCGGGGGGCAGCTTCCGGTGGCGCGAAAGACAAGAATTTGGAGCGAAGTCATGGCACAGGTATGCGATATTTGCGGGAAAGGCCCGCAGTTCGGCAATAACATTTCTCACGCGCACAACATCACCCGCCGCCGCTGGAGCGTGAACTTGCAGGCTGTGAAGGCGCTGGTCAACGGCGCGTCCAAGCGCATCCGGGTCTGCACCAGCTGCATCAAGAGCGGCAAGATCGCCAAGGCCTAGAGCGGTTCTCTCATACACGTCCCGTTGCCAGCTCTTTACAAGGTGGCTTTTCCTTAAGGAAAAAGCCACGCGGCAGCATGGCTTCAGAGTATAGCAATGGGCGAACCGCGATAACCGCCCGCGACAAACCAGGTTGAATTGACGGCGACGCCGCTGCGAAAGCGGCGTCGCCGTTTGTATGCGTGTTTCCCGGTATATTCATGAGAACGTTATCATTTTCTCCTTCCCAACCGTCCGTCGAGAGCAGTATATTTTTATGTTTGTGAGATCCTGCTTCGATTGGAGTGCCGTATATGTTTTTGCAGCAGAATTGCTTCCGGTTCGATAACCTTCTCTCTCTTCGCCGTCCGGCCCGGAACCAAAGTTTCCGCCGCCTTTCCGGTTTGCCCGCTTTTGCCCTGTTTTTAGGGATGGCTTTGCTGGCCAGCGCGCCAGCCCACGCTCAACAGAAGACCAAGGTGCAGATCGAGCCCGCCAAGCCGAAGGCGATGATCTACACCACCTCGATTGGCATCGCCGCCGACCGTTACGACGCCAAGGCCTACGATCCGGCAACGGTGCGGCTGATGCAGGATGCCGGAATCACCCTCTTGCGCCTTCCCGGCAACAACGGCATCGATTCGCTCTACCACTGGTCCACCGGCAAGATTGTCAATCCCTACACCAATGACCGGGTGCCCAACTTCCCGCCCGACCGGCAGTTTCCCGCGGTCGTGCCCGCCATCGACCGGCTGGGATCGGCGCTGGTCTCAGTGAACTACGGGACCAACGCGGACGGCACCGGCGGCGGTGAACCGGCAGAGGCCGCTGCCTGGGTGGCTTACGCCAACGGCAGCACCAGCAGCACGCAGCCCCTCGGCAAGGACTCGAAGGGCAACGACTGGAAGACGGTCGGCTTCTGGGCCAGCCTGCGCGCGGCCAGTCCCCTGCCCACCGACGATGGCTTCAACCATCTGCGCATCGGCCACCCCGATCCCATTGGCATTCAGTTGTGGACCATCGGCAACGAGCCGTATTCCAACGGCTTTTATGGCCAGGACCACACCGTCGGCAACGACGCGGACTTCGCCGGCCTCTATGGCCAGAGCAATCCCTACGAAGCCGATTTGCATGCCGGCCAGGTGCCCACGGCGAAGGATTGGGGCCGTCACAACGGCAACAAACTGGTAAGCCCCCAAGCCTACGGAGCGGCGGTGGTCCAGTACATCGACGCCATGAAGGCCGTCGATCCCGCCATCATGGTGGGCGCATTCCTGGTGGCGCCGCCCATCAGCACCGATCCTCACCCGTTTGGAGCGGGCTGGAACGCCGGAGTGCTGAAGGCTGCCTGCGCCAAGATGGACTTTGCCGCCGTCACCTTCTGGGAAAGCCAGGGCGCGGCGCCGAATTGGGTCGACTGGATTGACGAGGACGATCTGCTGATGCATGGCAGGTACATGGGAGATCCGAACAACCACTATCCTCACTCGAATGCATTGGCCCGCGACTACGAAGTACTCACCGGGGATCTGGCCGACAAGTACAAGAAGTTCTGCCCGGCGGGACACTCCCCGCAGTTGGCCGTCACAAACTACGGCGTGTCGCTCTGGCTGCCCGCCAAGAACCCCTCGGCCATCGGCATGTTTGCCGCCGACTCGATCGCCACGCTGCTCGAGTCGGGAGCCTACACGGTTGTGTGGTCGCCGATCCATGGGCCGGCGAAGGCCACGAGCCCATCTTTCCTCGATGAGAACAACAAGCTCCAACCCGGCTACTACGGCATCCAGATGCTCCACGAAATCGCGGAGCCCGGCGATACCTTCATCACCGCCAGTTCAGAGATGGAAAGCCTGACAGTGCACGCGGTCAAGCGGCGCGACGGCGGGCTGGGCCTGTTGTTGATCAACAAGGACCTGGGCCGGTCCACCACCGTCACCATCACGGTACCCGGCTACAGCTACGCCACCAAGGGAACGCGCTTTGACTGGGGCAAGGCCGAAGTCGACGCGGGCAAGGGCATCACGCGGACGACGATCGACAACCTCGGCGCTACGTTTACGGTCGAAGTGCCTCGTTACGGCATGACGGGCATCGTGATTCCCAAGTCCTAACAAGCAACAGACGGCGCCATGCAGGTCTGCGCTACGAGTCACTCGCCGCTTCGGGCGAAAGTTAACGAAGTGGAGTTGATGCAGTAGCGCAGGCCGGTGGGCCGGGGTCCGTCGGGGAAGACGTGCCCCAGATGGCCGCCGCAGCGAGCGCAGGTTACCTCGACGCGCCGCATCCCAAAGCTCCGGTCCTCGTGCTTCTCGATGGTCTTTGACTCGGCCGGCAGCGTGAAGCTGGGCCAGCCGCAGCCCGAGTCGAACTTCGCCCCACTCAAAAACAGAAGCGCTCCGCAGCCCGCGCAGTGGTAGTTGCCGGTCTCATGATTTTCGGTGAGGGCGCCGGTGAATGCGCGTTCGGTGGCCTTTTCGCGCAGGATTCGATACTGCTCCGGGGTGAGCAGCGCGCGCCATTCGGCCTCGGTGCGCACAATCTTCTCAGGCGTCTCGCTCATGGGGACCTCCAGGGCGTGCTTTCCCTCGATTGGATGCCAGCGGCCGGGCGAAAGTACCCTCAAGCGGCCTTCAGACCTCCGCGATCAGCTCGATCTCCACCAGCACATCCTTGGGCAGGCGGGAGACCTCGACCGTGGTCCGCGCCGGCGGCGCTTCGCCGTCCGTCGCCAGATACGCGCCATAGACGGCGTTCATCGCAGCAAAATCGTTGAAATCCTTCAGGAAGACGGTCGCCTTGACCACCCGGGCCAGGTTGCTGCCGCCTGCTTCGAGGATCGCCTTCAGGTTTTCGAAGACGCGGGTGGTCTGTTCCGCGATGCCGCTCGCGACCACCTGCTGGGTGGCCGGGTCCAGCGGAATCTGCCCGGCGGTGAAGATCAAATTCCCTGCCCGTACGCCCTGGGAGTAGGGTCCGATGGCGGCGGGTGCTTTGTCGGTTGCGATGACTGCTTTGCTCATGGGCCCATTGTAACGGGCGTGCGACAGGGCCTGTTCACGGAGTCGGGGTGACAATCCGGCCCGCGGGAGCAGGCCCTTGTTCCGTCGCTAGCGCCACACGGCCAGCAGAATGCCGCTGATCAGCAGCGCCACCAGCCAGTATCCGGTGTTGATGGCGAAGAGCTTGAAGGACCGCTTCTCGTAGAGGTGCTGCGCAAAGAACGGCGCGGCGATGAAGCCAAGCCAGCAGATGCCGCCGACAAAGGCTCCCCGGTGCACGGTATTTGCCCCGCTCCAAAGCACGACATGCAGCAGGATGAACGAGAGCAGGAGGCCGCCAACAAACGACGAGAACATGGCAACGATTGCACCCTTGGGCCTTTCGCCGGGCGTGTGGCCAACCAGGGCCATCCACGGCTTGGCAAAAAGCAGCGAGTACCAGAGCGCGCCCAGGACCCACTGAATCAGGGCCGCAACCAGCACAGCCCACAGGTTGAATTGATGCAAGTGAAAATGGCCCACTGAGAAACCTCCGCGATGGATTGATCTCCGGCTCCCGGAGACAGAGAAGATCCTGGTAAATTGGGGAGAATCGTGCTCAGCCTGACAGGAGTCGCGCCCACCACTCTGCGGCAGGCGCGAAAGCGCTGTCAAGAAGAATCGAAGGCTCCCCGGCCTCAGCGCCGCTTGAGGGCTTCCAGCTCATCCAGCGTGCGCGGCCAGTCCGATCCGAGCAGCCGGGAAAGGCTGCGGTCGGCCAGAACCTTTCCGCCGGTCTGGCAGCGGGCGCAGTAGTTGGTCTCGTTGTCGGCGTAGCGGATGCGCTGAACCTTTTCTCCGCAGCGCGGGCAGGGCTGGCCGAAGCGGCCATGCACGGCCATCTCCGGGCGAAAGGCGGTCACCTTTTCCGGAAAGCTCTTCTCCGCTTCGGCCCTCAGCCTGTCCATCCACAGCGTGAGCGTGGAGCGCGTGGCGGCGAAAAGGCGCTCCCACTCGTCCGGCGCGAGCTTGCGTGTGAGGGTGATGGGCGAGAGCCGGGCCGCGTGCAGAATCTCGTCGGAGTAGGCGTTGCCCACGCCGCTGATCAGCCGCGGATCGGTGAGCGCCCGCTTGAGAGTGCGGTTCTCCAGGGTCAGCGCGGCGCGAAAGCCGTCGAGATCCGTCGCGAAGATCTCCACGCCGCCGGGATCGACGGAGCTGAGACCTTCCTCCCCGCGCAAAACGTGCAGCGAGGCGCGCCGCTTGCTACCGGCTTCGGTCAGCACCAGCGAGCCGCTGGGAAAATCGAAGGCGGCGAGAGCGTTCCGGCCCGCCAGCTTGGCTCCTGCCGGCTTCCAGTGCAACCGCCCGGCAATCATCAGGTGCAGCACCAGCCACAACAACCCAGGGTCCCCAACGACGGGCCTTTGCCGTTGGGGTGGGAGATCTCCCTCGACGCCGATCGCGATGCGTTTGCCGATACGGCGGATTGCCTTCACCGTGCGACCCTCGACGCTGGCCAGCGGCGGCTCGGCAGTGCGCAGCAGAAACACGCTCGCCAGCCGCACCCGCTCCAACGGCTGCCCCAGGATGCGGGCTTCCAGCGCACTGATGTAGGCGGCGATGTCGGGCAATTCCGGCATGGCTAACAGATTGCAGCCGAGGCGGCAGGTTGCGCAATTCCGATTTTGCACTCACCGAGAGCGCGTTTCGCCGATCATCTCCGAATTGGCCACCATCCGACCGGAACCGCAATATTGGGACTGGTCGAATCTGGAAACGTGCACCGGGCTATCGCCAACCCGGATTTCAATCTTCGGATGCCGGTCAATTCATCGCGATCAGGTTTACTTGTTCCCATTTGCAAGCGGCATCGGGCGACATGCCGCTCTATAACACGACCCGTGCCTTGAACGCCCGTGCCCTATCGCGAGCGACGGTCAGGTCTGTGCTCTTGGCATCCTTCAGGCGAATGTTGAGAGCTCCTCCGGGCAGCGACGTCACTTCCTTGACCCACGCCAAATTCACCACAGTGCCGCGGTGGATGCGGGAGAATTGGCTCGGATCCAGTTTTCTCTCCAATTCAGCGATGGTGGGGTCGATAAAGTAGGCCTTGCCCTCAGAGACCGCGTACGTCAGCTTGTCCTCGGCATAGAAATGACTCACTCGATCCAGGTCAAGGAACCAAAGCCGGTCCCCGAGGCGCGACGCAATCCGCTTGGGAAACTCGGGCTTGCTCTCGCGAAGCGAGTCTGCGATGTGGCGGAGCAGAATCTGTATATCCGGTTGTGCCGGCAGTTCCGCCCCCCGCAGCCGCTCGACTTGGTTCAAGGCGCGTGTAAGCGTCTCCGGCTCCACCGGCTTGAGCAGGTAATCAGCAGCGCTCACGCCGAACGCCTTCAGCGCGTACTGATCATAGGCCGTGGTGAAAACCACAATCGGCTGATTCGCCAACTTTGCCAGAACCTCGAAGCCAGTCAGGCGCGGCATCTGGATGTCGAGGAAGCACACATCGGGAGGGTTCTCAGTCAGCGCAGCTACGGCTTCCTCGGGCTTCGTCGTGAACCCGGTCACCTCCACCCGTCCCGTGTCCTCCAGCAACCGGCGCAGGCGCTCCAGCGCCAGGGGCTCATCATCCACAAGATAGGCATGCAGTTTCATACGCGAGGTAAAACCATCTCCACCACAGAATAACCCTCCCGCCGGATAACATTCAGGCTTGCCCGGTCGCCGAATAACGCATCAAGACGCTGCACCAGCTTATCGAGTCCATGGCCGGGGCAAAGATCGGCCAGATCGAATCCCGGCCCCGTATCGCCTACCTCGATACGCACGTGCCCTGCATCGCCGCGCGCCTTCACCAGAAGATCCCCGCCCTCGCTCAGCGGGGTAATACCGTGCTTCACAGCATTCTCCACCAGAGACTGCACCGACATTGGTGGAACCATGGTCTCCCTCAGCTCATCCGGCACTTCCACCCGTCCCCGCAGCTTGTCACCCAGCCGCACCCGCTCGATGTCGAGATAGCTCTCCACCATCGCGATCTCCTGATGTAAGGGGATCAGCGAATTACCGCTGGTGTCCAGTGAGGCACGCAACACCGTCGCCAGGCGGCCCACAATTTGCTCGGCTCGGGCGGGATCGAGGGCAATCAGCGCGCTGATCGAATTCAACGTGTTGAAGAGGAAATGAGGATGAATCCACGATTCGAGCGACCGCAGGCGCGCCTCTGCCGCGAGTTTACGCGAGCGCTCTTCGGCGATCTCTTTTTCATGCAGCGTCGCCTCCATGACTTGTACGCGATCTCGCAATGACCCATAAGCAATGGCGCCCAAGCCGAATACTACGGCCAGCGGCATGCAGAGGCGCAACATGCGCAAGTACTCCGGCCAGAAAGGCTGCCGAGCCGCGAAGCCTATCCCTGTCAGCAGAGCCTGCACGATCAGTATCCCCAGAGGAACCACAACAAAAAAACACAGCGCGAACGTCGGAGCCAGCGAAAGCTCGCGCCGAGCCAGTTTAGGCACAACCACGCCAACCACCAAAAGACCGAGAGCCGCAACCAGGTTGGCATAAACAAGGTCATACACGAGTGCATGCACCAGTTCCCGCGCATTCAAATGCTGACTCCACAGGATCTGGATCAGGACCACGATCGCCACAGTCAGATTGGGCAACAGCAGCGGCAACATCCATTTTTGCTTGCGTGAAGTCATGGCATCGCCTCTGATCAATGGCATCTTCTACTTTGCGTCAACGGGTTGAAGAGTGCCGTTGCGGAAGATGTTGATGACCTGCGTGGTGTCCTGGCCGGGCAGTTTCATCTCGCCGACCACGCTTTCGTACAACGTGCCGTACTCAATCTGCTTCGTCTCCAGCGATACCCAAATCTCTCCCCAATAGTCGCTGCGCCCGATCAAAGTCATTCCACCTGTGGCAAGATTGATCGGATTGAAGAACGCCTGGTACGTGATCAGTGCGCACTCCTTGCCATTTCTTTGCGAGCGGCCTATCCACTCGAGCACCACGTTGTGGTTCTTGAACGTGCCCGCGTCAGGAATGTTGACATCCTGATTCGAGAACACCTGGTAGGGTTCGTTCAGCTTCAGGTGATCGAAATAGTTCTGGCCGAACATTTCGATCATTCCCGTGTCCCAGACAAGATTACGCTCCATGATGGCGGCGGGCGGGAAACCCTTGAAGAACTCAGGCTTCAGCGTGTCAGGCGACCCCTGCGCGTAGTGGAATCCTTCAATGAAATCGCGCTTCTGGGCTGGGGGGAATGGAGCTGTGGCGCCGTCCGCGTCGGCCACGCCGACGTTTCTCCACTCGACCTGTCCATTCGCCAGGCCGCGCGTATAGTCTCCCGTCACGCGCTGGCGGTGAATGACCTCGCCGGTGTGGTTAACGGTGTTGTAATCCACTGTGAACCGGTAAGTGCGAGGACCTGCGTCCTTCACGGCCGTCCCGTGCGGCAGGTCCCAGGTCTGCAGAGTGGAAGTTGGCACAGAGGTGGATTGGGCAAGCAGCGGCTGGACAGCCATGCCAGATGCGGCCCACATGAAAGCGGTGAGCGGAATCAATCTGTAAAGCATTGAGGTGATGCCTCCTAGTGCGCAGTGTCCCATTCGCAGTGTAGGCGCGCACGCATTCAACGACGAAAGGCAATAACTCCCGACCGAGGGCTGTTATAGACCGATGAACCGTGCTCTCTCCGCGTTGCGTCGGAACGATTCTTGGGGACGGCAAGCAGGAGGCAGACCGTTATTCTTCTCAGCTGATGCAAATCGCCGAGGCGCGAAGCGAGTTTTTGGCCGGCGCTTTGCGGGGTTCCTGGCGAGCGACCGCCAAACCGGAAGTAATTCTCATCTGGCGACAACCGCCAGATGCCCTCATCCAATACGCCGTCTGCTTATACCTTCTCGCCTTTGCGCGATGAAACTGCGCCAAGGATGGGCGCACCGCCTCGTGCGCAAGCTTCAAGCAATCACGGCGTTATCGATCAGCCGCGTTGCGCCCACCCAGGCGGCGACGGCGAAGAGCGTTCCCGGCGCGGCGGTTTCCACCAGCTCCAGCGTCGCCCAGTCCACCAGCTCGATGTAATCCACGCGGATCGCGGGCTCGGCGGAGAAGATTTGCCCGGCGGCTTCAATCAGCATGCCGGCGCTGCGTTTGCCCGAGGCTGCCAGGACCTCAACCCGGCGGACGGCGCGGCTGAGCGCAAGCGCCTGGGTGCGTTCGGAGGGATTCAAATAGGTGTTGCGGGAGCTGAGAGCGAGGCCGTCGGCTTCGCGGACGATGGGGCAGACCACGATCTCGGCTGCGAGGCGCAGGTCAGTGACCATGCGGCGCAAAACGGCCACCTGGGCAGCGTCTTTCTGCCCGAAGAAGGCGCGGTCGGCCTCGCTGGCGATGAGCAGCTTGGCCACAACGGTAGCCACGCCGCGAAAATGACCCGGCCTGGACTTGCCATCGAGTCGGTGACTCAGGCCCTCCACATCGACGAAGGTCGCCGCGCCGGCCGGATACAGCTCTTCGACCGGGGGCGCAAAGACCACGCTGGCGCCTTCGGCCTGGGCGAGCGCGCAGTCGGCCTCGAAGCTGCGCGGATAGACGGCGTAATCCTCGTTGGGCCCGAACTGCGTGGGATTGACGAAGATGCTGACGGCGACCCTTCCGCAAGACGCCGCGGCCGCGCGAATCAGGGATGCGTGGCCGGCGTGCAGCGCGCCCATGGTGGGCACCAGGCCAACTGTGTTGCCGCCGCCGCGGGCCGCACGCGACCACTGGCGAAGTTCGGCAACGGTGCGAAGAATTTCCATCAGGCTTTCCTCGGTTTTTCGGTCTTCACTGGAGCATCGAGCGCTTGCCGCACCGCGGGCGCCAGGTGATAGCTCTCCTCGTCGGAGGGGAAGGCGCGGTGCTCCACGTCTTCGCGATACTGTTCGATGGCCGAGCGGAAAAGCGCGCCGGCGTCGGCGTAGCGGCGGACAAACTTGGCCGCCGGCGCAAAGGTCAGGTTCACCAGGTCGTGGAAGACGAGAATCTGGCCGTCGCAATCGGGCCCCGCGCCGATGCCGATGGTGGGGATGGCCAGCTCGGCGGTGATCTCCGCGGCTACCTCGCGCGGCACGCCTTCCAGCACAATGGCTCCGGCTCCGGCCTCGACCACGGCGTGCGCGCCGGCCTTCAGTTGACGCACGGTTTCGGCCGTGCGGGCCTGCACGCGGAAGCCGCCCATGCGATGCACGCTCTGCGGCGTCAGGCCCAGGTGGCCCACCACGGGAATCTCCGCCTCGGTGAGGGCGCGCACCAGTTCGACCCGCGCCCCTTCGATCTTCACCGCCTCGGCGCCGGCTTCCTTCACAAAGCGAATGGCGTTGGCCACACCTTCGGCGACTGCCCCGTGATAGCTGCCGAAGGGCATGTCGGCCACCAGCAGCGCGCGGCGCACGGCGCGGTGAACGGCCCGCGTGTGGTGCAGCATCTCGTCCACGGTGATGGCCAAAGTGTTTTCCTGGCCCAGTACCACCATGGCCAGCGAATCGCCCACCAGCAGCAGGTCGATGCCGGCCTCGTCCGCCAGTCGCGCGGTCGAGTAGTCGTAAGCCGTGAGTGCGGAGATGGGTTTGCCCTGGCGCTTCATCTCGGTGAGCGCAGGCATGGTGACCTTGGTGACGGGAGTTCCGAGGGGCGAGGAATTTCTTTCGGGGAAGTTGGTGAGGCTCATGATGATCTCCAGTGCCGCTCCGTCTACGCAGGATGCGACCCGAACAAAGGAGAGTATACGCCCGCTGGTGGGGCCGCGCACAACGGCTGCGTTCCATTTTCCACAGCGGGCGACGCATTCTGAGAGTAGAATCTCTTCTTCAAAGCAACACCCTTAATATGGAAAGCGATTCTTTTGCCGAGCTCGTATTCGGATTCGTTTATGCGGTCGGAACCGACGCAGACCCCGTCGTCCGAGTACTAAAGAACTACCTCAAGCAATATGGTTACAGGTCCGAGGAGTTCCGCGTCAGCAAGAAACTGAAAACGCTGGATTTAGACATTTCCTTCGACCAAGATTCTGAGTTCATGAGGATGAATGCCTTGATGGACGCAGGAGATGAAGCCTGCAAGCGCGCCTCGGACGACCGGATGCTTGCGGTCATGGCTATCAACGACATCGCCTCGGGTCGCCCAGAGGATGAACAAAGACGGCCACGACAAACGGAGCGGACCGCTTATCTCATCCGCTCACTCAAGAGGCCGGACGAAGTTCAACTATTACGTCAGGTATATAGGCCTGGTTTTTTCTAATCGCTATCGCTGATGATGACGACTCGCAGACGGCCTACTTAACCAAAGAAATCGGCCTTGATGCCAATGAGGCGAAGCAACTCATCGATAGGGATCAAGATGAGCAACGGCCGTATGGGCAGCGGACAAGAAGTACTTTTTACTTGGCCGATGTATTCGTTCAACGCAGAGGCGAAGCCTACAAGAAGCAGCTCGAACGGTTCCTGGACCTGATCTTCGGCCATCCATTCAAGACACCGACCAGGGAAGAACACGCGATGTTCTTGGCTTACGTTTCGGCAGCCCGGTCTGCGCAGCTGGGGCGCCAAGTCGGTGCTGCGATTGCGACCTCCGATGGCGACGTTGTTGCAGTCGGAATGAACGAGGTCCCTTCTCAAAATGGCGGCCCTTATTGGGATGGCGATCCGGAAGACGATCGCGATCACATCAGGAAAATCGACTCCAACTTCCAGCACCGCAAACGGATCGAAAACAGCATCGTTGAAAAGCTGGATAGCAAGCTTCTCACGGCTTCTAACATCCTGCCGATTATCAGGAATGTCATCGACAATCTGCCAGTGCAAGCCGAATCTGTTGACGCCGACCGGCTTGCTGCGGAGCAGGTTGAAAAGAACAGTAGTTCACTTGCAAGCCTCGATGATGTGTACAGCAGCCTCCAATCGAGCGACCTTCGCGATATCACGGAGTACGGTCGAGCAGTGCATGGAGAGATGGATGCGATTCTGACATGCGCCCGACTTGGAATTGGCGTCCAAGGCAAGTACCTCTTCGTGACCACGTTCCCCTGTCACAACTGTACGCGACACATAATTGCATCAGGAATCAAGAAGGTCTACTACATCGAGCCGTATCCAAAGAGCAAGGCTCGTGATCTGCATTCGGATGCGATATGCTTTGACGAAAGGGAAGCAAAGAAAACGGGAAAGATCCCATTCTTGCCTTTTGTCGGAATCGGGCCGCGGCGCTACCTTGATCTTTTCTCGCTTGACTTGAGCAGCGGGCGTGTCATTGAACGTAAGGACGAGACCGGAATTCCTGTCGTTCCGGCGAGATCAACACGGCCACCGCGTGTTCCAATGGCACCTCTTAGCTATTTGGAGCGCGAGGATAAACTGCTCTTAGAATTCAGACCTGTACTACGGAAATTACAAGGGGTAGAACGTGACTGACCTGAAGTTGCAAGATCGCTATTCTTCGGTTCACATGCGGACCTTGGACCGGGCAAGGGAGCGTGTGAGCTCGTGGCCGCAGTGGAAACAAGACACAATCCACTATTCCAAGGCATCTGATTTGACAAAATCGGATGAAATCAGGTGCATCAAGGAGACAGCAGTCCAACAGCATTGAGGCTTTCCAAGTCGGGTCTCTGTAAACTGGTAGACAGGATGCTTTCTCCTTTCGCTACCGGCGTTTCGGTTGGACTGGGTGCAGTAGCCGGACTGGGGCTCGCTGCGGGCGGCTGCGCCTATGCGGCCATGTGGCCAAGCTCGCGCATCTTCGGCCGGACCTTCATCGCCCCGCCGCGTTCCGGCGAACTGGCGCTCACCTTCGACGACGGCCCCAATCCCGCCTGGACGCCGCGCCTGCTGGATATTCTGGCCAGCCACGATGTGCGGGCAACCTTCTTCATGGTGGGCAGCCATGCCCAGGCCGAGCCCGCGCTGGTACGCCGCATCGCGGAGGCCGGCCACCTGATCGGCAATCACTCCTGGAGCCATCCCAACCTCGCGCTCACCGCGCCTAGCCGCGTGCGCGAAGAGCTGAGCCGCACCAAGCAGGCCCTGGAGCAGATTACAGGTGCGCCGGTGCGGTTCTTTCGCCCGCCCTTTGGCGCGCGCCGGCCGGATGTGCTGTGGACGGCAAGGCAGTTGGAGATGATTCCTGTGCTCTGGAACGCGATGACCTCCGACTGGAGCGAACCTTCAGCGGACAAAATCGCGCAGCGGCTGACGCAGAAGATCGACGCGCTGGAGCGGCAGGGCCGTGCGGCCAACATCGTGCTCCACGACGGCAACCATCTCGAGCCGGCCGCGAACCGGGGACCGTCAGTGGCTGCGGCAGGTCAACTCGTCGCAAGCTACACGGCAACCCATCGCTTTGTCACGCTGGACGCGTGGAGCTAGAGCACGCGAGGATCACCCGGCGGTAACGGGCTGGAAGGCGGCGCGCGCGGCGGCGATGGTGGCGCCTACTTCTTCTTCGCTGTGGGCCGTGCTGAGGAAAGCCGCTTCGAACTGCGAGGGCGGCAGCCAGACGCCTTGGTCCAACATGGCGCGATGGAAGCGGCCGAAGGCGACAGTGTCAGACTTGGCGGCTTCTGCGTAATTCGTCACCGGCCCAGGTGTGAAGAACCAGGTCCACATCGAGCCTACGCGGTTGAGTGTGAGCGGCACGCCGGCTTTGGCGGCTTCTGCGGCCACGCCCTCGGTGACGGCCTTTGCGGTGGCTTCGAGCTGCGGATACACTTTGCCGGCGTGTTCCTGCAAATAGCTGATAGTGGCGATGCCGGCGGCCATGGCCAGCGGATTGCCGCTGAGAGTGCCAGCCTGGTAGACCGGTCCGAGCGGCGCCAGCAGATCCATGAACACACGCTTGCCGCCGAAGACGCCCACCGGCAGCCCTCCGCCCACAATCTTGCCCAGCGTCACCAGATCGGCGTCGATGCCATAAAGCTCCAGTGCGCCGCCCAGCGCTACGCGGAAGCCGGTCATGACCTCATCCACAATCAGCAGAGCGCCTTCCCGCTGGGTGAGAGCGCGCAGGCCGGCCAGGTAGCCGGGCGCGGGCGGAATGCAGCCCGCGTTGCCGACGACCGGCTCCAGAATGATGGCCGCAATGGCGCCGGGATGGGCGGCAAACGCGGCTTCGACCGCGGGCAGGTTGTTGTAGGGCAGGGCGAGAGTGAGGCTGGCAATCTCCTCCGGCACGCCGGCCGAGCCGGGAATGCCGAAGGTGGCTACGCCCGAGCCGGCCTTCACCAGCAGTCCGTCGGCGTGGCCGTGATAGCAGCCCTCGAATTTGACCACGATCTTGCGGCCGGTGGCCGCGCGGGCCAGCCGCATGGTGCTCATGGTGGCCTCGGTTCCGGAGCTGACAAAGCGCAGCTTTTCGATGGCCGGGTAGCAGGCCGTGACGCGGTCGGCCAGATCGGCCTCGGCGGCCGTGGAAGCGCCGAAGCTGGCGGAGTTGTGCGCCGCCCGCTCGATGGCCTCGACCACCGGCGGAAAGGCGTGGCCCAGGATCATCGGACCCCAGGAGCCGAAGTAGTCGATATAGCGGTTGCCATCGGCGTCGGTGAGCCATGCGCCCTGGGCGCTCTCGACAAACGGCGGCGCTCCGCCCACCGCGCGAAAGGCCCGCACCGGCGAATTCACTCCGCCGGGAAAGAAGCGCTCCGCGCGCTGTTGCAGGGCCTTGGAACGGGTGCGATGGGAGGCTGTGCCGGGGGAACTCATAGTGGGTTCAGTATAGAAGGCAACGCGATGAGCCGTTCCGGATAGATTCAGTCTCCGGTTTGCATCCGCTGCAGAAACGCATCGACTTTCAGAATTGTGAACCGAAAGACCTGAGGCATATCCAGCAAGTCACGATCGCCGGTCACAATGTAGTGCGCATCGCCCGCCACGGCGCATTCCAGGATTCTATTGTCCGCCGGGTCGCGGCAAAGATCGATGTGGATCGCAGGCACAATTCGCTCAGCTATCTTCCAGATGCGCTTGCACGACGCGGCGATCATGGTTTGCGAATATGCAAACTTCACAGCCAATACGCGTTCGACTTCGGTCTGGATAGGGTCGGAAATGAGCAGCCGGTATTGGTGTTCCTCGGCAAGCTGCACCACGCGGAGAGGCTTACCCGCAAAGAGGAACGCAGAGACGTAGATGTTTGAATCGAGGACGACGCAGGTCTTGCTCAGAGAGTCCATCGGATGCGTTTCAGATTCGAGAAATCAAGCTACGGATTGTGTGGCGTCGCCGTTGAATTCCTGCTCCTTGCGGAATTCATGGATGATGTTGACCACATCTTCTTCCGTACGGACACCTGCGCGTTCGGCTGCGGCGCGTCCGTACGTTTCGATCCGCTCCCAGTCCCGTTCCCGCTGGTAACGCCGCAGCGCCTCGCGCATCAGCTCGCTCATGGTCCGGTTCTCCTGCTTGGCCAGCGCCTTGGCTTCCTCGAAGAGAGGTGGTGGCAGCGTGATGGAGACAACTTTGGTGGTTCTCATACGACTTAGTATGACTGAGTATTGCTCAAAACCGCAAGCCGAATCCAAGAAACAAGCGTCTGCGGCTGCAATCTTCTCATCTCAAGAGTGGCGCCATGACAAATTCCCTCCAAATCGGCGGCCGGCTGCTGGTCGTCTTCGATGGCCGCTGCGGGCTGTGCAACCGCTCGGTGCGTTGGCTCGTGACCCGCGACCGGCGGGACAGGCTACGCTTTGTGGCCTCGGAGTCGCCCAAAGTCACCGGACTGCTGGCGCGGCATGGATTCAGCGCGGAGGGTCCGGCGCCTGGCACGCTCCTGGTTGTACGCGATCCGGGCGGGCCGGCGGAGCGCATCTTCCTCCGCTCGCAGGCGGTTCTTCTTCTGCTGGCCGAGCTGCCAAAGCCCTGGCCTGCCGTTGCCGCCGCTCTGGGCTGGATTCCCCGGACGCTGCGCGATCTGGGCTACCGGCTCATCGCTCGCTGGCGCTACCGCATCTGGGGACAGCTCACAAGCTGCCCCCTGCCTGCGGTCGAGGAGCAGGAGCGGTTTCTATAGATTCCCAGCTTCGGTTGTGCGGCAGCGGCCGCCACGCCGCAGCCCCATGAGATTCATGACGATGGAGAAACTGATCAGCGCGCCGCACAAAAAATCGAGCCACGCCTGCGCGCCCGGGATGTTCGAGCGGAAATTCCACAACAGCAGGCCGATGACCAGGCAAACGTTGGCAATGACCCTCATACGCCGGGTCTTGGGATCGAGATCTCGATTCGGGATACACATTGTGCAGCACTCCTTTCAGGGTTAGTCGTTGTACCGGTACCAGAAGAACAAGGACATCTTGACCACTCCGAAGGTAAGGGCGACGGCCAGCAGATCCCAGCTCCAGATGTGATCGGCGAAATAGCGGTATTCAAAGAGGCCGACGGCCAGCAGCAGTGCAGCGAAGCCGGCTGTGCTGCTCGAGCGGCGGCGGTGCTCCAGGAAGCGTTCATCGGCCAAGCCGCGGAGGATGGGGATTCTGCTCAGGATGGGGTGAGTCATTTCTCGTTCTCCAACTGGAAGATTTGGTCGGTGGAACAGGCGAAGATCCGCGCGAAGATGAGGGCCAGCTCCAGGCTGGGCACATAGCGGTTGCGCTCGATGGAGTTGATGCTCTGGCGGGAGACGCCGGCGGCCTGCGCCAGTTGCTCCTGCGTCCACCCGAGAGCGGTGCGCAGCTCTTTCACCCGGCTTGAAATCTTGTGCTCCATGTAAAGTCGGCTTTCCAAAGACAGAGTAACGTTGAACCGTCTCAATGTCAAGCCGGCTTGTCATTACTGCATCGGTTTTTTTATGGCCGGGATGCCATCCTGCCTGTTGAAAGCGAGGTTGGGCTCGGCAAATCCTGCTAAAATCGACCTTTCGGCCAGCCTTGCCGCTCCCGAACTCTATCCGCAGAAAGCCGCACCGTGCCTGACGAACCCAAATCCAAATCCGTGACCTACGCCGACGCCGGCGTCGACATCAGCAGTGGCGACCGCGCCAAGGAGCGCATCAAGTTCCTGGCGCAGAAGACCTTCAACCGCAACGTCCTGGGCGGCATCGGCGGCTTCGGCGCGCTCTTTCGCCTGGATCTGCAGCGCTGGAAAGCGCCCATCCTGGTCAGCTCGGCCGACGGCGTGGGCACCAAGCTCAAGATCGCCTTCGAGCTGGGGCTGCACCACACCGTGGGCGTCGATCTGGTGAACCACTGCGTCAACGACATCGCCGTGCAGGGCGCCACGCCGCTCTTCTTCCTCGACTACCTGGCCAGCGGCAAGCTGGACCCCGAGGTGACGGAAAGCGTGATCACCGGGCTGGCCGAGGCGTGCAAGGCCAACGGCTGCGCGCTCATCGGCGGCGAAACGGCGCAGATGCCAGGTTTTTATACCGACGGCGAGTACGATCTGGCCGGCTTCATCGTGGGTGCGGTGGACCGGGAAAAGATGGTCACCGGCGCGGGCATCAAGCCCGGCGACGTGCTCATCGGGCTGCCTTCCACCGGGCTGCACACCAACGGCTACTCGCTGGCCCGCAAGCTGCTCTTCGAGGTGGCCGGCTACAAGCCCACGCAGTACGTGACCGCCATCAAGGAAAAGGCCGGCGCGGCGCTGATGAAGACCCATCGCAGCTATCTCCACGTGATTCAAAAGCTGGTGACCGCCGGAGTGACCACCGGCATGGCGCACATCACCGGCGGCGGCATCACGGAAAACCTGCCCCGCATCCTGCCCAAGAGCACGGGAGCGCAGATCGAGCTGGGTTCCTGGCCGGTGCTGCCCATCTTCGAACATCTGCGCGAACTGGGCCAGGTCTCGCAGGAAGAGATGATGCGCACCTTCAATATGGGCGTGGGCCTGATCGCGGCCATTCCAGCGGCCAAGTTCGCGCGGGCCAAGAATCTGCTGGACCGGGCCGAGGAGAAGTTCTACATCGTTGGGCGCGTGGTCAAGGGCGAACGCCGGGTGCAGTACACATGAGCGATTCCCAGGGGAAGAGCAACCGCAAGCCGGTCCGGCTGGGAATCTTGCTTTCGGGCCGTGGCTCCAACTTTCTCGCCATCGCAGAGTCCATCCGCGCCGGGCGGCTCAAGGGCGTGGAGATTGCCGTGGTGGTCTCCAACGTGGCCGAGGCCCCAGGGCTGGCCAAGGCGCGCGATCTGGGCCTTCCCGCCGAGGTCTTCATCTCGAAACAGCGGCGCCGCGAGGAACACGCCGCCGAGCTGATCGCTTGCATGAAAGCGTACGGGGTAGACCTGGTTTGCCTGGCCGGCTACATGCGCCTGCTGACGCCGGAATTTGTGTCCGCGTTTCCCGATCGCATCCTCAACATTCACCCCTCGCTGCTGCCGGCCTTCCCTGGCCTTCAGGCGCAGGATCAGGCCTACGAGTACGGGGTGAAGATCGCCGGCTGCACGGTCCATTTTGTCGATGACCACCTGGACCATGGCGCGATCGTGCTGCAGCGCGCCATTCCCGTGCTGGAGACCGACGACGCGCACTCGCTGGCCGAGCGCATTCTCGTCGAGGAGCACATCGCCTACTCCGAGGCTATCGCCCGCGTCGTCAGCGGGGAGTATGAGGTCAGCGGACGGCGGTTTGTGAAGCGAATCCCGTAGGCCAGCGCAGGCCGTGTCTACTCCACTTCCAGCACCAGGCACTTCAGGTATTCGCTCTCCGGCAGGTTCAGCACCACAGGATGGTCGAGCGCTGCGCCGCGCCGCTCCAGCAGGCGCACCCGCCGCGAAGCGTCAGCGGCGGCCGAAGCCACACTGCCCTCGAGTTCCGCCCAGCCCACGTGATGAGAGCAGGAGCAGGTCACCAGCAGGCCGCCGGGGCGCAGCATCTTGAGGGCGCGCAGGTTCAGCTCTTTGTAGCCGCGCAGGGCGCCCTCGACAGCCCGCTGGGTCTTGGCGAAGGCGGGCGGATCGAGAACAATGGCGTCGAAGCTCTCGCGGGCGTCGGACCAGTCGCGCAGAATCTGAAAGGCGTCGGCCTCCACCCAGTCCACTTCCGCACTGAGTTGCAAGCGGTTGGTCACAAGATTCCGCTCCGCCACTTCGAGCGAAGCGCGCGAGGAGTCAACGCCGGTGACCTGGCGGCAGACCCTGGCCAGGTGCAGCGCAAAGCCGCCCTGGTAGCAGCAAACATCCAGCGCGCGGCCGGTCGCCCCCAGCCTTTGCGCCCACTCCGCCGCGGCGGCGTAGTTGGCGCGCTGGTCGAGAAAGGCGCCGGTCTTTTGTCCGGAGTTGGCGTCGAAGTGAAAGACAAGACCGTTGAGCCGGAACTCCGTGCTGGTGGCCTGCGTCGTGGCGCCCTGGACAAAGAGAGGCTCGGCGCTAGCCGCGGCCAGTCCTTCCAGCTCCCTCATGCGCGGGTCCGGCCGTTCCAGAATGGCCGCCGGAGCCAGCTCCTCGCGCAGCACGCGCACACAGGTCTCCCGCACCGCGGCCGTGTCCAGGCCTTTGGCCAGAAGCTGAAGAATCACCAGATCGCCGTATTTGTCCGCCACCAGGCCGGGCAGCTCGTCGGCCTCGCTGAAACACAAACGGCAGGCATTGTTCCGATCGTCGAGCAGCGGCTTGCGCCGCTCGATCGCACGCCGCAGCCGTAAAGCCAGCAACTGGAGCCAACCGGCCTCGTCGACGGCCTCGCGAGAGATCATCCGCAGCGCAATCTGCGAGGTGGGACTATAGAGCGCGGTCCCCAGCAGCAGTCCGCGGCTGTCGGCCACCGGCAACAATGCGGGAGGGTCGCCGGCCTGGGGCAACTCGACCGACTCGATGTCGGAGGCGTACACCCACACGGAACCGCTCCGCAGCCGGTCCGCTGCGCGACGGTTCACCAGGGCTCCGGGGCCGGAGTGCTGGGGCCTGGCGCGCTCCGGCTGCGCCCGTTCCGGGCCTGGCCGGGCGGGTCCGGTTCGCGGTGAACTGGCCGCTTTGGCTGCGGGATGCCCACCACCCCCGCGGCGAGGAGCTGGCGCCTCGCTCCGGCGGGCGGAAGTCGCTGGTTGGGAACCCCGCGGCGCAGGGGTTTCCGGGAGTTTTCGTTTGGAGTACGGGTTCTCCGCGCGTTGGGCTGAGGGAGGGTTCTCGTGATTTCGTCCAAAAGGCGCCCTGGCCTTGGCAGTCTTGGGCGCCTTCTGGTTGTTGGCAGATCGGGGATCGCGCGGCTTGGTCATAAGCTCCCTTGGGGTTTATCGGCCCCGCGGCCGGAAGCAAATGGGCCGCCGGCCCCTACTTCGCCTGAATGGCGTCCAGGTAACGGCTCAGATTGGCGATCCTGAGCAGCCGGTCCTGGGGGTTGGCCTGGTTCATCTTAGCAAGGATCGGTCCCCATACGGGCATCTCGGCCGCACCATGCGACGGAATCTCCGGGCCAAACTGGAGCACGGCGACAACGTGGAAATCGGGAAATCTCCCGTGATTGAACCTGGTCAACATCGTCAAGTCGGGCGGCGGCGTCCTCAGCGCGGAGGCGACGGAACCATGGCCCCTGCCATCCACGCCGTGGCACGGCGCGCAATAGTTGACATACATCTGCTTGCCACTGGTGGGCGTGACCCGAGTGACTGGGATAGTTACCTTGGTTTTGGCTTGGTCTGCGTGCACCATGGTTACCGCAAGAGTTGCGGCCATGGCAGTAAGTAAGAGGCGTTTCAGCATAACTTCCTCGGTTCTGGACCTCTAGTCCGAAGGGGACTCTACTCCGGCTCTGTAGTGGCCCGGCTGTGACGGCCAATACACTGAATAGGGCCCTGCAACACCGACGGACCAAATGGGGAAAGTCCAGAATCTACACGTATAAGCTGTATAAACATGAATGAATATACATATGATTCCTTCTTAGTCCGAAGCGGTGACTTCGACTGAGTGCATCGTTGTCATGAGTATTCCCGAATAGGTACGCAGCAAAGCACTCTACTTAGAAAGTTCCGGCCCGGTTACTTCAGACTTGAATAAATATTCAGTGGAATAAAGACAAACATCGCGATGTGACTTATGGGAGAAAGCTACGATCGGAGCCTGAATCCCGTATTCAATCGAGCGAATGCGCACGCTGAATCAGCCCCCGAAGGTTTCTGGCTTTTCCGGCGCATAACGCCATCGTCGCTTGCAAGATCGACGGGAATCAATGCAATAGCCGAGCGGTAGACGCCCATTGCGGAAGGGATTGCGAGTCCGCCGCGTTCAGCAAACTCGAATGCCCTTCCCTGCGCCGCGTTCATGCGGCGCAAACGATTGCGGCCTATAATGAAGCATGGCGACTCTCCGGCAGCCCATTCCGGCAGATGTTCCAAGCGCGCCTCCGTCTTCCGAGGGGGAAGTTTCGGTTGAGGTGCGCAATCTGGTTCCGGGCCCCATGGAAGAGCGCTTCGAAGCGCTGCTCCGTCAGGTCCACGCCAACCGCCCCAGCGAAGACATCTCACTCATCCGCAAGGCGTGGGAGTTCTGTGTCCGGCATCATGACGGCCAGATGCGCGCCTCCGGCGAGCCCTACATCATCCACCCGCTCGAGGTGGCCGAGGTGCTGGCGGAGATGAAGATGGACGCGACGGCCATCGCCGCGGGCCTGCTGCACGACTCGGTCGAGGACACCCCCGCCACCAACGAGGAGATTCAAGCCGAATTTGGCGACCAGGTGGCCCACATCGTCGAGGGCGTCACCAAGATCGACAAAATCCAGTTCGCCAATCGCGAAGACCGCCAGGCCGAAAACGTGCGCAAGATGCTGCTGGCCATGGTCTCCGACGTGCGCGTGGTGCTTATCAAGCTGGCCGACCGCCTGCATAATATGCGCACCCTGGAACATCTGAAGCCGGACCGGCAAGAGGCTATCGCCCGCGAGACCCAGGATATCTATGCCCCGTTGGCGCACCGCCTGGGCATGGGCAAGGTGCGCGGCGAACTCGAGGATCTGGCCTTCCGCTATACCGACCCGGTGAGCTACGAGCAGGTCTCGGCGGCCGTTGAATCCCGGCGCATCGAGGGCGAGCAGTTTTTGCGCGGCGTGGAAGACACGCTGGTGGAGCAGTTGCGCGAAAACGGCATCGAAGCCCGCGTCGAATGGCGCATCAAGCGCCTTTACTCCATCTTCCAGAAGATCGAGCGCTCCAAGGTCTCCTTCGAGCAGGTCTACGATCTGCTGGCCATCCGCGTCATCACCCAGGACGTGGCCTCCTGTTACGCGGTCTTCGGGCTCATCCACACCCTGTGGCGGCCGGTGCCGGGCCGCATCAAGGACTTCATCGCCATTCCGCGCGCCAACCGCTATCAATCGCTCCACACCACGGTGATGGGCGCCAGCGGCCACCAGTTCGAGGTGCAAATCCGCACGGAAGAGATGCACCGCATCGCCGAGGAGGGCATCGCCGCGCACTGGAAGTACAAGTCCGGCGGAACCATGGTCACGGCCCGAGACGAGGAGCGGCTCAACTGGATTCGCCAGCTCGTCGAGTGGCAGAAGGAGATGACCGACCCCAACGAATTCCTCTCCAGCCTGAAGATGGACCTCTATCCCGACGAGGTCTACACCTTCACGCCCAAGGGGAAAGTGGTGGTGGTTCCGGCCGACTCCACGCCCATCGATTTTGCCTACACCATTCACACCGAAGTGGGCCACACCTGCGTGGGCGCCAAGGTCAACGGGCGCATGGTGCCGCTGCGCACCAAGCTGCGCACCGGCGACATTGTCGAAATCGTCACCCAGAAGGACCACAAGCCGAGCCGTGATTGGCTCACCTTCGTCAAAAGTCCGCGCGCCCGCAACAAGATCAAGCACTGGCTCAATGAAGACCAGCGTCGCCGCGCCGTCGAGATCGGGCGCAAGCTGCTGGAGCGCGAGGCCAGGAAATACAAGGTCCCGATGAGCCAGATCGACGACCAGGATCTGAGCCGCATTGCCAACGAGTACGGTGTGGCCACCGCCGCCGACCTGCTGGCCACTCTCGGCCAGGGCAAGCACTCCGCCCATCAGGTGCTCAACAAGCTGGCTCCAGGCTATGCCAACCAGGGCGAGCCCGAGGCCGCCCCCGAGACCAAACTCCCCGGCACCGGCGAATCGGGCATGTCCGATGCGGTGCGTAAGCTGCACCTCACCGGCTCCGACTCCCTCCAGGTCGAGGGCCAGAACGATCTGCTCGTCTATCGCGCGCGATGTTGCAACCCCATCCGCGGCGAAGAGATCGTGGGCTACGTCACGCGCGGCAAGGGCGTGGCCGTGCACGCGCGCAGTTGTCCCAACGTGCAAAACCTGCTCTACGAGAGCGACCGCCGCATCGCGGTCGAGTGGTCGCGCGTGGGCGACCAGTCCACGAACCGGCCGCAGCGCTACCCGGTCAAGATCACCATCTTCTGCGACGACCGCGCTGGCATGTTGAAGGAGCTGACCGCCGTCATTTCCGACGACAACACCAACATCCGCGGCGTGGATATCCGCCAGGAAGATGGCGAAGCCGTCATCGATTTTGTGGTGGAAGCCGAGGATGTTCGCCACCTGAACAAGATGGTTCTCGGCCTGCGCCGCGTGGGCGGCGTGCGCACCGTGCAGAGAACACAAAAGCTGTAGGTGCGGTTGCCGGCGCAAGGCCCCCCAAGGTGACCCGAGCGCGCTTCTGGTGCGCCCTCATTCTGCGCGGATTCCCCTTTTCAGACAGATGCAGCGATTGATCTAAACCGCTCAGACTATCGTCTGATTGCGATGCCAATCTGTCTTAGTGTGCGAAATTGTGGGCTGAGAAGCGGGGAATAGCCTCTCACCGCCCGCGCAGCCTGGATGTGCCTTACCGGCAGCCAGACCGCACACAGGAATGGGTCGTCCAGATGAATGGAGCCAAAAGGAAGCCCTTCGATACTGTCAGTTTCCTCGCTACGGCGGGTTCGGGACGAAGCATCGTCCGCCACACGGCAAAGCAGGTATTCTTCGCCCAGGGAAGCCCCGCCGACGCCGTGTTTTATCTTCAGAGCGGCCGGGCCAAGCTCACCGTGGTTTCAAAGAGGGGCAAAGAAGCCACGGTCACGCTCCTCGCCGCCGGGGACTTTTTTGGCGAAGAGTCGATGGCAGGGGCGGGAGCGCTGCGAACGGCCACGGCTACGGCCGTTTCCGTCTGCATGGGGCTCAAGATCGTGAGGGAGAAGATGCTCCACGTCCTGCACGAAGAACATGCTTTCTCCGATTTTTTCATGCAGTTCATCCTGACTCGAGGCATCAGGACCCAGGCGGATCTCGTCGATCAGCTATTCAACTCCAGCGAAAGGCGCCTGGCGCGGACACTCTTGCTGATGGCGGAGTTTGGGCAGCCGGGCGAGCCGGAAACACTGATTCCACCGGTAACTCAGGAGACGCTTGCGGAGATGATCGGCACAACCCGGTCGCGCGTTAGCTTCTTCATGAATCGCTTCAGAAAGCTCGGCTACATCGAATACAACGGACGCATTCGGGTTCACACGTCGCTGCTCAATATGGTTCTGCACGATTCGCTGCCAGAGGAGAACGCAACAAGGCCCGTACTCCTCGACCCGCCGTACAGTCCGGCGCGAACCGCCAAACGAGCGAAGCTGGTGTGAACTGCGGGGCTGCAATTCCTGGTCCGCAAAGCCGGACGCTAACTTGCACAACCGACCCATCAGGAGATTCTATGTCGTTCGGAATTTACGCTGTCGGATTCGCGATCTTGATCGGCGGATTGATTTACGCCGCGAACCTGATGCATATACCCTCGCACTGGATTGCCGCGGGCGCGGTTGTGCTCATGGGCATTGGAATTCTATCGGCGGTAAAAGCCACGCGGCAGAAGGATTCTGCCAACTAACGCCATTCGACCCAGCCTCGCGGTTCGATTTTCGCATCGCGGGGCACTACCATAACTCGATAACAAGGAATGCGAACGCGCCGGACTCGATCCTGCGCGGCATTCGTGTGTTGGCTGGCGGTCTGGAGTAAATGAAAAAGGCTGCCCCCGGTTTTGTAAAACCGGGGACAGCCAGTTGGCGGTGCAAAGCCTGATGCGAATCCGCCGCGTCAGGGCTTGACGATGACCACGTTCATGCTCCAGGGAGTCAGGGTGAGCGTCATGGGCAGGGTCTGCGCACCCAGGCTCGTGGTGGTGGGTCCCGCCCAGACGTTGTTTTGCGCCTGGTCGTAGATCGCCTTGTCGTAGGTTTCCACGGTCACCGATGAGGCGTTGGTTTGCCCTGTCAGCGTCACGACCACCGGCGCGCTCGTGGTTTCGTTCAGGTTGAACAGCACCAGCGCCGTCCCGCCGTTGTTGGTTGCGGCATAGGCGCGCACATCCAGCGTATCGCCGGTGACGCTGGCGCTCAGCACGTGCTCGCCGTTGACCGCTACGTTGCTGAAGAGCTGATAAGCCCGTGCCGTGGGCAGCAGCGTGCCCGCGGGAATGCTGGGCGTGCTGTCGCAGCCACCCTCGGGAAGTCCGTCGGAGAAGACCATGTAGCCGCCGAAGCCTTCCCAGCCGTAGAGCGAGCTGGAGAAGTTGTCGCCGCCGCCGGCTTCATCGCAACCGCCGAAACCGATCCACCAGGTGGCGCGCACCACGCCGGCGTTCATCGCTTCGCCCAATACCTGGCCCGCGTACAGGGCCTGGGTGATGGAAGAGCTTTGGATGCCGGGATTGGTATAGACCGAGCCCAACTCGCCCGCGTAAATGGGAGTGTTGGGATGTCCGGAAGCGTTCAGATCCGCCTTGACGGAATTGATGGCCGCGGCGAAGGCCAGCGCCGCCTGCTGCGTCAGATACGGATCGCTTTCGTAGCCTGGCGATTGCGCGTAGAAGTGGTACTCGACGAAATCGTACGGCGCTTGGGTGAGCACGACCGGATCCCAGGCGGGAGAATTGCCCGGATTGACCACGACGCCGACCTGCATGTTCGGACTGGCTGCCTTGATCTGCGGATAGTATCCCGTGGCGACTGCGTTGGCATAGGTTGCGGCATCGTTCGGCTTGGCGTGCAGATCCGTTTCCCATGTGCCGTAGACCTCGTTGCCGACGGTCATGTGGCTTACATAGTTCCCGTTTTGCAGCGAGTAGGTGGCCCATGCGGCGGCCTCGGCGGGATCGCCCGGACCGTTGCAAGTTTCGTTGGTGCCGTAATTCGCCGTCAGCGCCACGTCCACGCCCGAGGGCTTCACCAGATCGGCAAGAAATGTCGGGTAGTATGCGGCAGGATAGCCGGTGCCGCCTCCGCACAAGGTGTTCGTCTGCCAGTGATAGACGTCGGAACCCGACCCGCCTGGCCAGCGTATCGCTTTGATTCCTGCCGTCTGGAATGCGGGCACGATGGCGGGATTGGACTGGTCGTACCAATAGGCCATATTCATGCCCAGAATCTGGTCGGTCACCGCCAGGCCTGGCGTCGTTGGGTCTACCGTGACCGATGCATTCGTTGTGCCGTCCGCATTCGGGCTTGGCATATTGAAGAGGTACCACATCTGGTTGGTATTGCCGGTGGCCGTTGCCTGGTCCAGCTTGGTGCCGTCCGTGGTGGATGCCGAGGGCACATCCAATGCCAGCCCGCTGTTCTGGTTGTAGAGTTCGTAGTACCCGGCTCCGACCGAGACCACCTGCCATATCTGGTTGGGCGTCGCGGCATATGTCGCCTGATCGATGGCTCCGCCCGGCGCCGTCGAGGAGCCCTGCGCTTCCAATGCCAGGCCGCTGCTCACGCTGATCAGCTTCACGGTGTTGTTGCCCAGATTCGTAAGCTGCCACTGCTGGTTGCTCTTGCCGTTCGACTGCCATTGGTCGATGAGGGTTCCGGCCGCGGTGGAAGCGCCGGTAACGTCAACATACAGTCCGCTGTTTTGATTGACCATCGTGTAGGTGCCATTGGCCAGCAGGTTTCCGCCCGTCGGCTGCAAGGCGACCGTCGCCGACTTGGCCACCGTCGCGCCGGCCGAGTTGGTCACCGTCAGTGCGTAGGTGCTGGTGGCCGTGGGCGAGACGCTCAGGGGCGTTCCGCTGGTGATAGGCAGGTTGCCCGGCATCACGGCGCCCGTGCCGTTGGAGAAGATTGCCGTCAGGTTGGAGGACCCTCCCGCCGCAATCGCCGCGGGATTCGCCACGAAGCTGGCGATGGCCGGCGCGGGAATCGCTGCCGTCACCGTCACCGTGGCCGTTTGCGTCACCGCTGTACTCGCCGCGTTGGTCACCGTAAGCGTGTAGGTCGTCGTCGCCGATGGCGTCACCGTCACCGCCGTCCCGCTCGTGGCGGTGAGGTTGCCCGGCGTGATGATGCCCGTGCCGTTCGCAAAAACGCCCGTCAGGCTTGCGCTTGCGCCTGCTGTAATGCTCGTGGGCGTGGCCGCGAAGCTGGTGATCGCCGGCGCGGCGACAACCGTCACCGTCGCCGTCTGCGTGATCGCGGCCCCGCTGGTTGGGCTCACGGTGAGCGTGTACGTCGTGGTCGCCGTGGGCGAAACGCTGACCGCTGTTCCGCTGGTCACGGCGAGATTTCCCGGCGTGATTACACCTGTGCCATTATCGAAGACTGCCGTCAGATTTGCGTTGCTACCTGCCGTCATGGTCGCCGGGCTGGCCGCGAAACTGAAGATGTACGGCGCCTGAGGAGTTGAAGTGCTGGACCCGCTGCCCGACGAACCCGAGCAGCCAACGAGGCCTCCCAAACCCAGGCTGAGGGCGATGGCCCACACCCCGGAAACGAGAAAACGTTTCATGGCATTTTCCTTTTTGCGTTCTGAAATCGAAGGATTTTCTTGGTGTACAGAATATACACCTCTAACTGATATCGTTAACAATACCAATATGAATCGGTAAAGGCACCGAAGTAATCACCTTGGCGCGGCGGGGCGCCCGGCCGAAAATGCGGGCCCTTTCGCTCGCTCGGGATGACAACTCGATTGGGATGAAGGCAACGCACGGCAGGGGCGGCTTCGGCCTTTACACCAGTTCCAGCGCCGCAGTGCCCTTGCGGGGTGCAACGAAGCCGTCGGCGCGCCAGGCGATGGAGAGCTTCTCGCGGCTGAGCAGCTTGTGAATCTGGCTGCGGGCGTGGTCGGCCCACGGGCCGTGATTGTCCAGCCGGATATAGGCCTGCCAGTGGCGCAGGGCAGGGCGCCTCTCGCCTCTGCGTTCGTGAGCCAGCGCCAAGTTATAGTGGGCGTCGGCGTAGCGGGGCGCCAGCTTGACGGCCTGCCGGTAAGCGGCGATCGACTCGTCGGGACGTTCGAGTTCGTCCAGCACGTTGCCCAGATCGAAGAAAGCCAGCACGTAGTCGGGGTCGGCCTCGGTGGCGCGGCGGTAAAGCTCTTCGGCGCGGTCAAACTGGCGCAGGTGAAAGTGGATGGTCCCCAAATTGATGTAGGCCGGCGCAAACGAGGGATCGGCCTCCATCATCTCCTCGTAGAGGGCGATCGCGCGCTGCTTTTCGCCCGCCTCCTCGGCCTGCACCGCGGCCAGGAAGCGGTCCTGCACGCCGCGCGGATCGGCCGAGCCTGGACGGCGCAAGGGATATGGCTCGGAGACGGCCGACGGCCGGTCCGTCCGTTCCATTCTGTCCATGCGCTCGAAGTCGAAGAGCAATTGGCGGCGGATGGGGTCCACCATGGCGCCGTGGTGGCGGAAGGCAAGGCGCGTCCCGGTGCGCACCAGGCATGCTTCGAGCAGGGGATTGGTCATCCCCGAGACCGCCTTCATGGCCACAATCGAATCCCGGATCGAGGCCGCGGAAACAT